>SDBS01001147.1_pt1 | contig 27096 bp, 27 predicted proteins | sample 2277091 | NCBI WGS metagenome assembly SDBS01 (sample SAMN10404972, study PRJNA504765) | marine sediment metagenome | isolation source: marine sediment core GS10_PC15, 163 cmbsf | place: Arctic Ocean: Southern Knipovich Ridge | collected 2010
TGAGATGAGCGCTTCTGCCTTGAAGATAGCCCTCGCACCCAGGCTCATATTACCCATGGGAAACTGGGTCTTAAACGTTGGTGCTGGTCCCCTCTATTGCAGGGCGAGCGCCTCCTTTACTGACAGCTACGAAATCGTTGGTGACTGGTGGGGTGAGATATTCTGGGAGACTTACGAGGCAACATATACCGGGTCCGGATTCGGATTCTACGGCGACGTCGAACTTAAGATTCCCCTGGGTGGTGTGGCTATAGATGTGGAAGTCGGGTACGAGAGTACTGGCACAATAGACGTCGAGGGTACCGCAACGGTTGAGGGTGAAGCTCTCGGTGTGCCGTTCGATAGTGAATGGGACGTGGAGGGAGCTCTTGATTTTAGTGGACCTTACGTGGCGGTTTCGCTGGAATTTCCCTTCTAGGTGGTAGATAGAACTCAGCTAATTTCCTGAACAAGTGGACAGTGAGGGAGGGTGCCTAAGACTATACCTCCAATTTCTTCAGTATTTTCCAAGGGCGTATAGACACTCATTTTTCCTTTTTCGGGGTCCCTCCCTTCCCTGTTCCTTAAGGAAATGAGCTTGTTGGGAGAGTATGCTCCTTCTTCCGTATTGTCTATTCCTATTTCATCCAGAGACAAAAAGATCTTTTTTGCATTCTTAAAGTAATCTCGGAATCTTCTCTCTCGATAGGCTGAGCGCTCGGAATACGTCTTCTGGATAATGCCAAAAGGTACCGGTATTTTATGGATTCGAGGTAGGTACATTCCCCGGAAAAATGTGAGGATGTGCTCCAGCTTATCCTCTCTTTGTAGGGCCAGAATAAGTTGGGGCTGAACAAGTTCTATCTTGGAGATTTTCAGGGCTGGTCCCGCATCTCCCTTTATCATTCCCGCGGTGTCCACGACCACATTCTCTGTATGGTTTTTGGCTATCTCTGAGATGAGTTTTGCCCCGACAACTGTGGGAAGTAAACTACCAGAACAGCTTCTCTCGCCTCATCACCCAGAGAGAATTTTTCTTTCAATCTTAAAGGTATGACTTATTAATTCTTACGTATTTTTCGGTCAAATCACAACCCCAGAAGGTGGTGGAACTGTCCCCCTGATTGAGGTCAACGGTTATCATTATCTCCTTTTTCATCAAGGCCTCTCTGAGCGTCTTCTCTTTTGCTCCCGCACCTTCCCCTCTCCTTACCACCGCGAGATTATCAAAATAGATATCCACCTTATCCGGGTTTATTTTGGTATGAGCTGCCCCCAGGGCAGACATCACTCTTCCCCAGTTGGGTGATGCCCCAGCAAGAGCAGTTTTTACAAGGTTTGAGCTAGCTATGGCTCTGGCTATTCTTCTGGCATCCTTGGGAAAGGGAGCTCCATTCACCTTAACTTCAATAAGCTTGGTGGCCCCTTCTCCATCAGTCACTATGAGTTTAGCCAGGTAGATCAAGACAAAGTCCAAGGCCTGGCAGAAGATGTCAAAATTCTCATCCTTAACCTTTATTTTTTTCTTTTTGCGCCAGGTCTTGATTCTCTTATTTCCTGCTAGGCCATTGGCCAGAACCAGGAGCGTGTCGTTGGTGCTCATATCTCCATCCACGCTGATCTGATTGAAAGACTTACCCGTAGCGGACCGGGTAGCTTCCTGGAGAGCGTCGGGACTGATGCAGGCATCGGTAGTGACAAAGCAGAGCATAGTAGCGAGGTTAGGTGAGATCATTCCAGCTCCCTTGCACATCCCTCCCAATCTCACTTTTTTCTTTCCCCTTCCGTCGATATCAGTTTCCACTGAGATCTCTTTAGTGATGGCATCCGTAGTCAAAATGGCACGGGCAGCTTCACCTCCCCCTCGGGCTGAAAGGGACTGGCCAGCCTTTCTTATTCCTTCAGTAATGTTGGATAGGGGTAAGGGTTTTCCAATTATCCCGGTGGAAGCCACCAAGATTTCATCTTGACTGATTCCAAGTTCACCAGCCGCCGCACGAGCCATCTCTTGTGCGTCTTTTATTCCTCTCTTACCCGTACAGGTGTTGGCATTTCCGCTGTTAACCACAATGGCCTGCGCCTGTCTATTTCGAAGTGTCCTCAGCGAGACTCTAATGGGGGCCCCTTTTACTTTGTTACTGGTAAACATTCCGCAGGCGACTGCGGAATGAGAGGAGTAAATCAAAGCCAGGTCAGGATCCCTCTTTTTTATTCCACAATGGACTCCTGCTGCCTCAAACCCCCGAGGAGCGGTGATTCCTCCTTCTATTTTTCTCAAATTTTCCTCCTTACAGAAGCCCGGCTTTTTCGTCCAGTCCGAGCATGAGGTTCATATTCTGCACAGCCTGCCCCGAAGCTCCCTTCACCAGATTGTCCAGGGAGGAGACGACTATTATGCGTTTTGTGTCACTCTTCACAGCTATTCCTATGCGGCATCGGTTAGAATGGACGACATCTTTGATGTGGGGGAACTCCCCCGGCGAGAGAACCTGGACAAAGGGTGCATGGTCATATAGATCTTTGTAGAAACTAAAGATATCTGCTTTCTTAAGAGAGGTTTTCAGCGTGGCATAACAGGTAGAGATGATTCCTCGATTGAGAGGAACCAGATGAGGGACGAAGGTGATATCTATTTTCTTTTTGGCCATCTTGCTAAGTTCTTGTTCCATCTCAGGGGTATGACGATGGCCCTCTACTGCGTAAGGATGGAGATTCTCATTTATCTCTGGATAATGAGTGTTCAGAGTGAGCTTTCTTCCTGCTCCGCTAACTCCTGACTTAGCGTCAATAATGATCCCTTCCTCTTCGATCAGGTCATTCTCGAGGAGTGGCGCCAGGGCCAGGATGACGGAGGTAGGGTAACAGCCCGGATTAGCTACTAGAGAAGCTTTTCGTATTTCGTCACGGTAGATTTCAGGAAGGCCGTAGACCACTTCCTTGAGAAGCTCTTTTTGGCTGTGGGCAGCTTCATACCATTTCTCATATACACTGGGATTTGTGATGCGAAAATCAGCCGATAGATCTATTATTTTCTTCCCTCTGGAGTAAAGCTTCCCCACGACTTCCATGGAGACGGAGTGGGGAAGAGCGACAAAGACAAGGACGGAATCAGAAGAGACTCTATCCAGATGGATCTCCTCGCAGACCAAATCCGAGTTCAGATTAGGATAGACGTCTGAGATCTTCTTCCCCGCGAAGCTCTTGGAGGTGATGGATCCCAGCTTTACTTCTGGATGTCCGAGCAAGATTCTGACCAGCTCTGCTCCAGCATAACCGGTGGCTCCTATTACCGAGACTTTCATTTTGGTACTCTCCTTTCAGGAGATCTGAAGTTACTTTCCAAATAGACGCCTATATTCAGGTACTACATCTTGGGAGGGAGACATCTATCCTTCCTGGTCTCGGAGGATTTCTCCTTCCCAAGCTGGCCATGATAAATTTGGCGCAAGTAGGTGAATATCGCGAGGTACTCAGTGCTTCGATAATCGGGGTAAGTTACCTCCCAGGGCTGAAAGCCTCTTCCTCTTTTATACCTCAAGGTGATCTCGGCATAAATTCCTTTTCCCAGGTAAATTCTGTGCTCATAATTCTTTGTGGTTGCCAGGACCAGTTTGGAAAGGCTAATATATCCAGGATCAAGGTTGAGACGGCGGCGAGAGGAATTAGGATAAAGGAACTCCTCTTCCAATTCATTGGTGAATAACTTCACCTGGATTATCTTTCCGGGATCAATGAGAGATTCGAAGCTCAAGAATTTTCTCTTGAGATTCGGTCCCATTTTCTTCTCATAGTAACTCGTATGTTGAAAGGCCAGGATCGGGCTTCGAAAATCAATCTCACCCCATCTTTGGATCATTCTTTCCTCCACTTGGGTGAACAAAGTCTCCTCGGCTGATATCATACTGGTGATGAGTTTTACCGGCTCAGGTTGCTTGACTTTGGCCATGTTGTCCCCTTCCTGCTATGAAAGGGTGGAAATAACCTTGGTGTCCCCTAAATTCTCAAGGTCCCGATGAGACTCTGAAAAGAATGTATTCCACCTTTGTTCAAGTACTGGCGCAGGCCTTCGATTATTTTTAGGGAGACAGTGGGATCGACAAGATTAGCCGTGCCTACAGCCACGGCAGTTGCTCCGGCCAGAACGAATTCCAGAGCGTCTTCCGCGCATGTGATTCCCCCCACCCCGACAAGGGGAAGATCCACCTTTTGAAAGGTTTGATGAACCATCCTGACCGCTACCGGCCTGATGGCGGGACCGGATAGGCCTCCCGTAATAGCTCCTGTCTTAGGCATTCTGGTATTCACATCTATGGCCATTCCTAAAATGGTATTTATTAAAGATAAAGCTTCTGCTCCTGCCTCTTTTGCTGCTTGGGCGATCTCGGTGATGTCGGTAACATTGGGAGTGAGCTTAACAATCAGAGGAAGGTCCGTAGCCTGTCTCAGTCCTTTTACCAGAGAGAAAGCAAGGTCCGCACTGGTTCCAAAGACAAGACCTCCTTTTTGCACATTGGGACAGGAGATGTTCACTTCCAGAGCATCTATTCCTCTTTCCCTGCCGAGCTTTTCCGCTAAGTTGAGATATTCAGTCTTGCTCTCACCCGCAATGTTGACAATGATCCTGGTTTTCAGTCTTTTGAGTCGGGGTAGTTTTTCCTTCAAGAAAACTTCTATACCTGGATTTTCCAGTCCAATGCTGTTCAAAAGGCCAGCCGGAGTCTCTGCTAGTCTGGGGGGAGGGTTCCCCTCCCTTGGTTCTATGGTTACTGTCTTGGTGATTATTCCTCCCAGCTCTGCCGGCTCAACCAAATCTTGATATTCTTCTCCATGGCCGAAGGTTCCCGAGGCGACCAGGACAGGGTTTTTAAGATGAATTCTGCCTAATGAGACACTCAGGTCGGCATCTTTATCCACATCCGTACTCCTTATCTCTCTTATGTATCATCTCAACGTCGGCCCCGGCCAAAGTGTCTTTCCTTCTCAATGCTCAGCATTTTTGAACTCTATATGTGCCTACATATGAAATTCCAGAACATCCTTGTCTTCCAAGGGATGATTCTTCTGGACTTTTTGACCCTCGAACCTGCTCGACCCCCACATTTTAGTGTATCTTAAGTTATTGGCGAAATCCTTATGGATGGCCCGGGCAGCATCGATGACCGTGCTGCCTCTCTTCAAGATGACGGGATCCATTCGATCTGCCGGCTTTCCTGGGCTTTTTGTGTAAATACGGATAATAGACAAGGTGGTGTATATCTTCTGTCTAAGAGGGTCCAGTCCTACCTCGTCTTTTGACGAAAAGGTGCAGATAGGGAAACGCTCCGAGTAAAGGTCTCTTAGGGTGCTCAAGTGGTTTTTTGCGTTTGGCAGATCTCTTTTGTTGGCGACAACGATGGCCTTCTTGTATCTCATCTCCTCCATAGGCTTGTCCTGTTGAGGCTCTGTGGCTCCCGTCTTGATTTTCGACTGCTCCAGTTTCCTTATGAGTATCTGCATGTCCTCTATGAAGTTATCGCCACCCAGGTCAATGGTGAGGAGCAGACAATCTGTATCTCGAATAATCTCGGGAAGCCACGGTTCCATGTACTCTTGGGTAATCGGAGGGGTATCCACTAACTGGATGTTGATGTCCTCGAACTTCATCATCCCCACCGCGGTATCACGGGTGGTAAAAGGATAGGGCGCAACCTCGGGGTTGGCGCCGGTCAAGGACGCCAGAATTTGAGATTTTCCCACATTTGGTGCTCCCAAAAGGAGAACCTGAGCTGCTCCTTCTCTGACTACATAGTGGCTGTAGGTGCTTTTCCCCACCTTGGTTTTTTTTTGCATCTCACTTTTCAATCGGGAGATTTTGGCCTTAAGGTCGCCCTGAAGCCTGTCCGTACCTTTATGTTTGGGCATAAGGGCCCACATCTGTCTTAGGATAGCTAGCCTTTCTTGATTGGTTTTGGCCATCCGATATCTTCTCTCTGCCTCGTAATACTGTGGCGGAAGGTTTGCTGGCATAATTTCCCCTTTTGGCCTCGTCTCTTCAGTTCCATGGCGGCGGGGTCTGGATAAGGGCACTCACCACACCGCTACTTTGCTATCTTTTGAAATTCCTTTTTGATTCCTTGGAATGGGCGGGCATCATGAGATTTGGCGATATTGTCCAACATATGAAGACCGGAGTTTTGGGAACATTTTCCTCATCATCTGTATTTCATGGCGGCCTATTTGATTTAGAGGCCCAGATCATCCCACAGGATTTTTTTTGCATCGAAGACGGGACCGTCTTTGCAGACCCGAAGATAGCCGGATGCCCCCCTGATCACACACCCCAGACAGGCTCCCACGCCACATCCCATTTTTTGCTCCACGGATACCTGACAGAAAAATCCCCGATGGCGAGAGAGTTCGGCTATTTTTCTCAACATAGAAACTGGCCCACAGGTGTAAATAGCGACAGATAGAGAAGCTTGAGACAAGATGGACTCCTGAAAGAGATTGCTGATCAAACCCCGGTATCCCGTACTCCCATCCTCGGTGGCTATCATTACCTCAAGACCTAATCTCTCGAAGTCGTCCTTGCCCAGGATCAGTTCTTTGTTCTTGGCGCCGAGAAGAACGGTAACATCCTGTCCGTGCCCCAGACGGGTAATTTCCTGAGCCACCATATAAAGAGGAGCCGCTCCTATTCCCCCACCTACAATAAAGATCTTGTTGAAAGCAGACCCTATTTCAAAGCCCTTTCCCAGAGGTCCCAAAGAATCGAGCTGATCTCCTCTCCTTTTCTGCGATAGGAGTCCTGTTCCCTTGCCCACTATCTGGTAGAGAATATCAATTCTTCCCTGAGCGCATTTGTGGATGCTAAAGGGCCTTCTTAAGAGGGGATCATAGCCGGGGCTACATCTTATGTGTACAAACTGTCCTGCTCTGGCGGCCTTAGCAATTTGAGAAGCTTCCAGTTTGATTCGGTAGTGGGTATCGCTCAGCTTTTCATTGGACAAAACTTTGGCTTTAACCTGATACATGTAGCTGATTCTTTCTGAAACCTGCCGTGCAGGCCTTATACATCTTTTCGGATGAGTATTGGCATTTCTTTTCCTGACCAAACCTCTTTCGGCTTCCAAGGAGAAGCCTGCTTCCTGATTATATCATTTATGCCCAAAGATTCAAGTTGACAGTCATCATTGTCTCCGTTAAGATAAGGCGTTCGGGGCATAGTGGGGTTCTCGATAGGACTATGAAAGGAAGCTCGTCCCTCGTTCTGGGAATCGATGAAGCAGGCAGAGGACCGGTAATCGGGCCTCTGGTCATTTGCGGAGTGATACTGAGGAAATCAAGGCTGGGTGAGCTTACCGCAAGGGGGGTAAAGGATTCAAAACTCCTGAGTCCGTCTCAACGCCAAACCCTTAAGGGTGAGATCGAGAACCTGGCGGAAGGCTTTGAGTTTGTCATTATTTCCCCCTCGCGGATAGATAGCTGCAACATGGGTGATTTAGAACTCAAAGGGATGGTAAAGCTAATCAAAAAATTTCTCCCTGACCAGGTCTTTGTGGATGCTCCAACTTCCAGGCCTGAGCTGTACGAGAGAAGAATAAGCTTACTCCTTCTTTCTAAGAGAAGGGTGGAACTGGTGGTAGAAAATCATGCCGACAGAACCTATCCTATTGTGGGAGCAGCCTCCATTTTGGCCAAGGTGGAAAGGGATAGAAGAGTTCATCTTTTGGAGAAAAAATATGGAGCTCTGGGTTCTGGCTATCCTTCGGACCCAAGAACCATCGATTTCTTGAAAAGATACTTCTACACCCATGGACAGTTCCCTGGTGTGGTGAGAAAGAAATGGAGGACCATACACAGATTAACGCAAGGAGAACTGCCGGAGAAAAGAAGCTGAAAAAGAGTAAAGAAGAGGCCTTATGGAAAATGGGCAAAGGCAAAACATTTCTTCTGGTGGCCCTCATGTTCGCTGTTCTTTTCCTTTTATCAGGCTGTGAGGAGAAGAAGAGAGAACCTTCGGCAAAAGAAAAAGAAGAACCTCTGCTTTTGGAAGCGCAGGGGGTAAATTTAGTGGGATGGGACGAGGAAGGGAGGAAAAGCTGGGAGCTTCAGGCTGATTCTGGAAGGCAATTTGTCAACCGGATGATTCTCACCCGTGTTAAGGTCAAGCTTCTCGAGGAAGGCAAACTTGTCTCAGGAGGTGAAGCAGGCAAGGTGGTGGTGGACATCGGTACTTCGAATCTTTTTTTTGAAGGGGAAGTTAGACTTGTTTCCTATGTTAATGACGCCAAACTCTTCACTCCTAATCTGGAATGGATAGCTTCTGAGAAGAAGCTGCGTACAGAGGAGAGGGTTCGTTTTGAAAGAGGAAATCTTATAACAGAGGGCTTGGGCTTGATAGCCGATTCTGAGTTAGGTCAAATAGAGATTAAGAGAGAAGTGGTTACCAGGCTGAGGTTCTGAAGCTGATGTTCTGTCGGAGGAGGTCCTGGGAAATTTGCCTGTGAAATCGAGATGAAGGAGAGAGATAATGAGAAGGACTGCTAGGTGGATGGGAGGAGCTGCTGTTTTGATGATTTTGTTCTCTGGATGGGCATTGGGCCAAGAGCCCGAAGAGCAGCTGACGGTTACATCCCAGCATCAGAAAGTAGACTATGTCAACAGGATTTTTGTCTACAGCGGCGAGGTGCTGCTCGAGTGGAAAGACGTGGTAATAGAAGGCGATGAGGTATCAGTATATATAACAGAGGAGAACACGCTGATAAAACTTGTGGCCAAGGGCAGAGTAAGGATAACCGAAAAGGAGACAAAAACAAAGACTTCCGGTGAAATGGCTACCTACACCGCTGAGGATGATAAAATCGTCCTGGAGGGCAACGCTCAATATGAAGACGACTTTGGCAATACTATCCTGGCGGACAGAATAGTTCTGTGGAGGGAAGAGAGAAGAATGGAAGCCACAGGATCTCCGGTAAGAGCCACTTATTTTTTGGAAGAGGTGCAGGTTGATTCTTCGAGTGGAAAATCTGACTAAGGAATACCGACGGTCCCTGGTCGTAGATAGACTCTCCCTCGAGGTGAAACAGGGAGAGGTGGTGGGTCTTTTGGGACCCAATGGAGCTGGCAAGACTACCACCTTTCATATGATGGCGGGCCTGGTCAAACCTACTCAGGGAAGGATTTTCCTTGGAGATGAGGAAATTACGCATCTGCCTACTTACAAGAGAGCAAGAAAGGGCATCGCTTATCTCCCCCAGAACCCCTCGGTTTTCCAGAGACTCGTCGTCAAAGACAATCTCCTGGCAATCCTGGAGACCCTGGATCTCTCTGTGGGAGAACAGGAAGAGAAGGCCAAACTGCTTCTCTCAGAGCTGGGAATTACTCATTTAAAGGATCGAAGGGCTTATCTTCTCTCGGGAGGAGAAAGGCGGAGAGTGGAGATAGCCAGAGCTCTGACTACCAGTCCCTCTTTTATGTTGCTTGATGAGCCCTTTGCCGGGATAGATCCTATAACTGTCTCGGACTTGCAAACCATAATCTTTGATTTGAAAAACAAAGGTATAGGAATTCTTATTACCGATCATAATGTGAGGGAAACTCTTGAGATTACTGATTTTTCCTATGTTATGCATCAAGGCGAGATTCTCATCGCCGGGAAAAGAGATGAGCTTACCCAAAATGAGGAGGCTAGGAGGATATTTCTGGGCGAAAACTTCAAGCTGTGAGGTGGTCAGAAAAGCTTTTCCCCGCCTTTTCCCGGGAATAGTGATGATTATCTTATTCCTGGCCCTGCCTTGTTTTGCCTTCTCCGAGACCCCCCGTCTCAACCTTCAGGCAAATCACTTTCGCTCGGTTAAGTCTCCTCCTTCTGTGATTGCTTGGGGAGAGGCGGTTCTCGAATACAAAGACATGCAAATCAAGGCCGAAAACATAGAATTGAATTTGGAAAGTCTCCAGGTTGTGGCTGTGGGGGATGTGAGGATTAAAATGAAAGAGCGAGAAGTGGAAGCTCAGAGTTTTGAATACAATTTGGGGAACGAAGAAGGGGTAATTTTCTCACCGGAAGGAACTGAAGGGTCTTTTTTCTATCGGGCAGAGAAGGCTTATCTTTACCCAGAGCGTATAGAACTTAAGGGTGCTTCTTTTACCAGCTGCGACCTTCCCAATCGTCACTATCATGTCAGGGCTAGGCAGATTAAGATATACCCCGAGGAAGAGATTATCATGAGAAGTGTAACCTTTTATGTGGGGAATGTTCCTTTCTACTGGACCCCCTTCGTTATAAGGCGTTTCAGGGAACAGAATCAAATCTTGTTTCCCTCAGTGGGATACAGCAACTTTGCCGGCTGGTACGTCAAAACGGGCTACTATTTCTATGCCTCGTCCGACTTTCAGACTACCTTTCACCTCGACTATATGCAGAAGAGGGGGTGGGCAGAGGGGCTAGATGTTTCCTACAATCTCAGGGGTGGCAGGGGAAGCATTGAGAGTTACCGGGTCAGGGAAAAGGATACTTCCCAGCTCAGATGGAGAGCAAAACTACAGCATTACCAAGCGCTCTCTGAATCCGTCAATTTCAAATTACGTCTTGACCGCCTCAGTGATGCAGCATTTTCTGAGGATTATTTTGATGAGGCGTATGCGACTTCCTTTGTATCTTTGGACAAGCGTGGCTCAAACTACAGTCTTCGTTTCTTGGTTGAAGCCAAGGCTAATCCTTTCCCTGATGGTTTTGTGGAGCGCCTTCCCCAGATTAGTTTCTATCGTTCACCTCACAGAATAGGGAGAACACCTGTCTATTTACAACAGACAGCAGAAATTACCAATTTCAGAAGAGAGAAGGAGAATTTCTTACGGGCTGACATAGCCTCAGATCTTTCCTATCCTTTCACAGCCTTCAGGTATTTTCAAGTAAGACCCAGGTTGGGATACCACTTCTTCTCCTATTGGTGGGGAAATGATGAAGAGGTTCGGGGAATACCCTATCAGGAACTGGAGCTCACTACGAGCCTCCATACCCGTGTGGGAAGGCTCAGTCACAAGTTTCGGCCTGTGTTGAAATACTACCACTCTTCAAGAGCTGGAGATAACGGGGGTTATCCCGGATGGGTGAGAGAGAAAATCGAGGAGAAGGAAAACAAGTATGCGGAAGATTTGATAACAATTAGACTTGAGAATTCTCTTCATCATGAAAAGTATGGAGGCGCCAGTGCCAATATAAGTTGGCAATACAACTTGAAGGAGAAGGAGTTTTCTCCGATCGAAGGAAAATTTCGCTTCACCCCGCCCCTGGCCCATCTTAGCTATATTGACCTTCATCTTCTTTATCATCCCTATGAGGCGGAATACAAAGTGATAGGAGGTACAGCAGGTCTGAAGGGTGGGAATTGGAATCTTAGCCTGGGAGCAACAAAAAATATTGAGGAAGGGAAGTTGGATTTTATCACTCAGGGGCAGGTGAGATTGGGAGACAGGTGGAGACTTTCTGGATATTACAGGTATGATTTAGAGAATGAGGAAATTCGGGAAGAAAGATTCTCTTTATGGCGAGATCTACACTGTCTCGCTGCGCAACTGTCTATGAAGGTCTATCCTGAGAAAGAGTACTGGATCATGTTTAATATTAAAGCTTTTCCGGAAGCATGGATCAAGTTCTATACCGAATCTTTTCCTCAGATTGGTGAACTAGAATATCGTGGTTTTTAGTTTATTTTTTCAAGGAGTAAGGAATGAAGGTTTTGGTAATAGGAAGCGGAGGAAGAGAACACGCTTTGTGCTGGAAATTAAGCCAGAGCCGTATTTTGGAAAAACTCTATGCTGTTCCTGGAAACGCGGGTATGGCGAGGATAGCTGAGTGCATTTCTCTAGACTACGAGAGGAATTTTTCCTCCCTGGTCGACTTCGTCCGTAAAGAAAGAATTGACTTCACTATTGTGGGACCAGAGGTGCCCCTGGTCAATGGGATAGTGGACTATTTCGAAGAAAGAAGTCTGTTTGTCTTTGGCCCTTGCAAGAAGGCTGCCTGTCTAGAGGGAAGCAAAGTATTCGCCAAAAGGTTTATGAAAAAATACGGCATTCCCACTGCTGACTTCCAGGTCTTTTCTGATTCAGAGAAAGCGGTAGAGTACATAGAAAAAAGAGAGAAACCACTGGTGGTGAAGGCTGACGGACTGGCAGGTGGCAAGGGAGCCCTGGTAGCCAGCAGCAAACAGGAAGCTGTAGATGCGGTGAAATTAATCATGGAGAAAAGAGCCTTTGGGGATTCCGGTAAAAGTGTGGTGATAGAAGATAGGCTTTCGGGTAGAGAAATCTCTTTTTTCGCCATCACTGATGGGAAGAGCGTTAAGCCTCTGGTTTCATCTCAGGATCATAAAGCCATCTACGACGGTGACAGAGGTCCAAATACAGGAGGCATGGGAGCGTACTCTCCTGCCCCCATTTATCCATCTCTGCATGGGAAGATCATGCGAAGGATAGTACTTCCCACCTTAAACGGGATGGAGAAGGAAAAGAGAACCTATCGGGGAGTGCTCTATGTCGGGCTGATGATTGAAGATGAACAGCCAAAGGTTTTGGAATTCAATGTCCGATTTGGGGACCCGGAGACCCAAGTGACCTTCCCTCGCTTGAAAAATGACCTGCTAGAGGTTTTGTTGGCTGTTCGAGGAAGGACTCTCAACCGGATAAATCTTGAGTGGTTCTCTCGTGCAGCTGTTTGTGTGGTCCTCGCTTCTGGCGGCTATCCAGGTAAATATGAGACAGGTAAACAGATCAGGGGATTGGAGAATCTGGCTGGAGTGAAAGGCATATTCCCTTTTTGTGCCGGAGTGAGGAAAGAAGGGGATCGACCACTCACCGATGGAGGGAGAGTCCTGGGAATAACGGCTACAGGTAAGGATTTGCGGAGGGCCACCCAGAAAGCTTACCAGGCAGTGGAAAAAGTCCAGTTTGAGGGATTATACTATCGTAGAGACATTGGGTTCAAAGGTTTGAGGCCCTAGGACCCCACCCCGGCTTATCTAATATGTTCTCTCGGTAGCATCAGGAGACTAGCAGCACCGAGGAGATTTATGGGGGCATTGAGCGGATAATTAGCCCTCAAATCTTTGCCGAAAATCAGAAGATGGGCAGGGCAATTCGAAGCCAATGTACGATAGCGTAAGGGAAAAGTCCCCAGGTTCTCTTGACAAAAGAGATCTAATTCCATAAAATTAAGAGAGTCGAAAGCGTCGGAGTGGGAAAGGGATGCTCGAGGGGAGACCCTTCTCTTACATATCCTAATATAGGGAGGTTAAGATGCTCGAGTTGTTGAGGAGTAGTTGGCTGATGATCCCCCTGGGAATTTGTTCCATACTGGCTCTCGCCATCATAATAGAGAGGTTTGTCAGCCTGAGAGTTATCGAGGGCACAGCGGATAGGTTTATGATGAGAACTCGAGAAATTCTGAGGGGTTCGGAACCGAGAAAGGTGGACAAGATATTGGCTTTATGTCAGATGAGTTCCTCTCCACCAGCGCGTATTCTCGAAGCCGGGATAAACAAAAAAGATCGGGGCAGGGAGGAGACAAAGGAGGCTATTCAAGATGCGGGATCTTTGGAAACTCCTCATCTTGAAAGATATTTGAGGGTTCTGGGAACCGTTGTTACCGTTGCCCCTCTTTTGGGACTGCTGGGGACGGTGGTGGGAATGATAAGGGTTTTCAATGTTATTGCCATCCAGGGAGTGGGTGATCCGGGGGCTCTGGCCGGTGGAATCCAGGAAGCTCTCTATACGACGGCTGTGGGCCTGAGCGTTGCCATACCCAGCCTGGTGTTTTATAATTATTTTCGTCATCGAACAGACAGACTTATCCGAAAACTGGAAGGTGTCGCCAGTGAGTTTATGGATCTACTCATTGGGAGGGAGACATGAGATTCCGCCGCCCCAGAACAAGAAGAGGGGAAGTCCTCTTAAACCTCACTCCTCTCATTGATGTGGTTTTCCTGTTGCTCATTTTCTTCATGGTCTCCACATCATTTGCTATCATTCGAGGGATAAAGGTTGACCTCCCCACCACCACTACTCCTCAAGAGAAAATAGAGCAGAATATTGTGATTTCCCTTGCCAAAGATGGCAAAATATACCTGGGTAAGACGCGGGTCAGCAAGACAGAATTGGTAAAAAGACTGAAAGCACAAATTGGAAAAAGAAAGAGCTTGGTGGTGGTTAATGCTGATAAGGATGCCCGGCACGGCATGGTGGTGGAGGTTATGGATCTTGCCAAGCAGGGTGGTGCAGGTAAACTGGGTGTTCTCACTACATCAATAAAGAGGGGGTGAGAATGTATGGGCGAAGGACGCCGGTTTAAGGTAAGTCTTTTGGTATCTTTTGGTGTTCATCTGGGTTTTATTCTCTTTTTGCCCCACCTAAAGTTAGCTCCTCCTCCAATCAAGCCCGAGTATTTGGAAGTTGCTCTCATCAAGCCGACTCGTATTCAAGCCAAGGGTACGGTGAGGAAAGTCACTCCCAAAAAACCCACCGAGACTTCCCAGGCAAAACCTAAGAAGGTTGAAGCCAAGCCCGTCAAGATTGAAGTGAAAGCCATGAAGGTTGAGGCAGAGGCACCCAAAGCTCCTCCCGAGATGCCTCTTCTTGGAATCTCCGGTGGAGCCGGCGAGAAATTGCCTGTCGCTCCTCCTGCAATAGCCTCGGAAAGCCTAATCAAGGTACCCATTCCTTTGTCAGGAGAAAGGCCGTCCCTGGGAAGCGGAACCGGAGATGTGGGTTCTCTTTCCCCTGGTACGAGAAGAGGGGTCTCCAAAGAAAAACAGGTTCTTCCCGGCCCCGGTGGAGAGGGGGTGGCTCCTAAAGCTGGCTTCGATCTTAAGGGAGATTTAGGCTATGAGGGGGAAGGAGGTGAGGGAGGAGAAGGAGTTTCATATGGAAGGGTCTCTGGACCCGCGGGGGGAAGAAGAATCTTGAGGAGCACAGAGCCTGAGTATCCGGCTTGGGCAGAGGCTTCTGGGATAGAGGGTCGAGTCGACCTGAAGTTTTGGGTCCTGCCTAGTGGGGAGGTGAGCGAAGTAGAAGTGGATAAGACATCCGGACGGTCAGAGTTTGACAACTTGGCATCTCAAGCCCTCAGGGAATGGAGATTCGAGAGGATCGAGGAGAAGGAAAAGCAGTGGGGAATTATCCCCTTCATCTTCGAATTCTAAAGAGTGAAGGGGTTGAACGCTCTTCCACCTGCATGGATTCATCCCTCAGGTTTTTTTGTTTCATTGGTTGGCCCAGGCCGCTCCATCGCTCGCCTTTTTCAAAATCACAAGAAACGTCGAACCAGGGATAGATTGACAGAATCAAGGCATACTTTATAATTGAGCCAAATCGCGGTGGAAAAATGACCGCAAATAGGGCTGAAGAGGGAGAGTTTTCATGCAAGAGGCCAAATTTGACCTGGTTAGTGGATTCCATCCGCAGGGAGATCAACCTCAAGCTATTGATAAGCTCACCGAAGGGATAAAGAGAGGCCTCGAGAAGCAGACACTAATAGGAGTGACCGGCTCCGGCAAAACCTTTACCATGGCTAATGTGATTGAAAGGACAGGGAAGCCTGCTTTGGTCATCTCCCACAATAAGACTTTGGCTGCTCAACTATTCAGCGAATTCGCCTCCTTATTTCCCAACGACAGGGTGGAGTATTTTGTGTCTTACTATGACTATTACCAGCCCGAGGCCTATATTCCCCACACTGATACTTACATTGAAAAGGATGCCTCCATCAATGATAAGATTGACAGGATGCGTCATTCAGCCACTCGTTCTTTGCTGGAGCGTCGCGACACCATCATCGTTGCCAGCGTCTCCTGCATCTACGGACTGGGGTCTCCTGAGGATTACAAGGAAATGCTCCTGAGGGTGAAGGTGGGTGAGGGGATACCTCGAAGCTTCATTGTCAAAAAACTGGTGGAGATGAGGTATGAACGAAACGATATAGACTTCTCCCGGGGCAAGTTCAGAGTGAAAGGAGATATCATAGAACTATTTCCTGCCTATGAAGAGGAGGCGGTTCGCATGGAGCTGTGGGGAGATGAGATAGAAAGAATCTGTCTTTTCGATCCTCTCACCAGAGACGTGAGGCGTGAAGTTCCAGAGGCCTACATCTACCCGGCCACCCACTATCTTGTTCCACCAGATAGAATGGACTATGCTCTCCAGTCTATTGAGAAAGAGCTCAAGGCAAGGCTAAGGGAACTGCACTCCCAGGATAAGCTCCTGGAGGCTCAGAGGCTGGAGGCAAGAACTAACTATGATCTGGAGATGATAAGGGAGGTGGGATATTGTACAGGCATAGAGAATTACTCCCGCTATTTTTCCGGAAGGGCCCAGGGAGAGCGCCCTGCCTGTCTGATCGATTATTTTCCCAAAGACTACCTTCTCTTCATTGATGAGTCACATCAGACCATTCCTCAGCTCCATGCCATGTACGGAGGTGACAGGGCGCGGAAGGATAATCTGGTCAAATATGGGTTCCGACTGCCATCTGCTTATGATAATCGGCCCTTGAAATTCTCAGAGTTCGAGTCTCTGACCAATCAGGTCACTTATGTTTCTGCCACTCCGTCCGCTTATGAATTGAGGACAAGCTCACAGATTGTTCAGCAGCTTATCCGCCCTACTGGCTTAGTAGATCCCAAAATGACAATAAAGCCGGCTGCTCAACCCATAGATGATCTTTTGGGACAGATTCAGGCCAGGGTGCAAAAACATCAAAGGGTTTTGGTGACGACTTTGACCAAGAGAATGGCCGAAGATCTTACCGAGTACCTGGAAAGCCTGGGGGTAAGGATCAGGTATCTACATTCCGAAATCAAAACATTGGAGAGAACAAAAATCTTAAGGGAGCTGAGATTGGGGGAGTTCGACGTTTTGGTAGGGATCAACCTTTTGCGCGAGGGGTTAGACCTGCCAGAGGTTTCTTTGGTGGCTGTTCTGGATGCGGATAAGGAAGGATTCCTCAGATCAGAAACGGCCCTAATCCAGACCGCGGGGAGAGCTGCCCGTAATGTTGAGGGAGAGGTGATTCTCTATGCGGATGAGATCACTTCTTCTATGAGGGGAGCTCTTGAGGAAACACGGAGAAGACGAAAGATTCAACTGGAATATAACAGAGAGCATAATATTACCCCTCGAACTATCCATAAGGCCATTCTGGCTGATATTCAAACCCGGGCCATGGAGATGGGGGAATATGAAGGCGCTATGGTAAAGGAGAGGACCGCGGAATACACTGCCCCATCAGAAATTCCTGGCCTGGTGAGGGCCATGAAGATGGAAATGAGGAAAGCGGCAGAGAATCTGGAGTTCGAAAAAGCAGGCCAGCTGCGGGATAAAATACGGGAGCTGAACAAAGTCTGGAACCATCAGAATTCTTCAGATTCTGGTGGTTGGGAACAGGGGAAAAGTACTTGATCCGAAACAGGGAGTATCTGCATCGTAGAAACTCAGACACTGTAACGCTAGGGGAAATTTTTGAACATTCTGTCAAATTGAAATCAAAAAGGAGGAAGACATGGTGAGCGGTATACCTTTCGCTTTAATGGGAGCAGGACTAGCTGTAGGACTGGCTGGAGCAGGTTCAGCGGTTGGCATTGGCTACGCCGCCCAGGCCAGTGCAGGGGCAATGACTGAGAATCCGGAGAATTTTGGAAGATTTCTCATTCTCACTGCCTTGCCCGGTACTCAGGGAATATACGGCTTCATTGCAGCCTTTCTTTTGATGATGAAGATAAACATATTGGGAGGATCTGTGGTTGCCTTGAGTGTGACCCAGGGATGGAGCCTATTTGCCGCGGGCCTTCCTATTGCTATAACGGGTTTGATTTCCGCCATTCACCAGGGAAAGGTTTGTGCGGCGGGGGTAGGGCTTACCGTCAAGAGGCCAGCTGAGTCCATGAAAGCTATGGTCCTGGCCGTATTTGTAGAATTTTATGCCGTGTTGGGGCTTCTGATAACCATTTTTCTAATCAATGGGGTACAAATCTAGCTGCAGCCTGGTGAGAACGAAGATTTCGGAGGAAGTAACATGGGTCTGGAAGAGATCGTAAAAGAGATAGAGAAGAAAGCTAATGAAGATGCGGAAAAAATGAGGAAGGATGGTCAGGAAGAGAGAAAGGTAATTCTGAAGAAAGCACAAGAAGAGGCTCTGAGGACCAGAAAAGAGATTACGAAGAGATTAGACAAGGAGGCTGAGCTTCTGAAAAGGGAGCGAGTGATCAGTGTGAGGGTAGAAGAAAAGAAGAAACTCCTGGCCTCAAAAAGAAAAATCCTGGCCGAGTCCTTCAAAGAAGCCGAAGAAGAGCTTAGGGGTCTTGATAAGCAAGAATATATGTCATTGATGAAACGGCTTCTCGTTTCCAGCATAGACTCAGGGGATGAGGAAATTGTTGTCTCTCGCAGGGATGAAGCGTGGATGAAGGGAGATTTTCTGAAGGAATTAGGAATAGGAAAGAGTCTAGAAAAAAAGGGAACATGGGAAAAGATAAGAGTGACTGCGGGCCTGAGAGAAGGAGAAAGGGGTTTTATACTGAAAAAGGAGGGGGTACATCTTAACTACACCTTGTCCAACCTTTTCCTTCTTCTAGAGGAGGAGCTGGAAATGGAGGTAGCCAAGAGGTTATTTGGCTAAGACAAGTATCTAAGCAGCAAGGCGGGGACAAGGGTCCCGAGGTATTCCTGAGTATCTGGAGTTTGGAAGGGAGTGATGAGGATGAGCGTGGGGTTAATTATGGCGGGTGGCTTCGGCAAGAGACTATGGCCTGAGTCAAGGATAGATCATCCCAAACAACTTTTGAGCTTCGGGACCGGCGAGAGCTTTTTGCAGGCTACCTATCGTAGAGCCTGTAGTCTCTTTGGAGTTGATGAAACCTACTTAGTCATCAGAGAGGAGCTGAAAGAGAAAATTCTCTCTCACCTCTCCCGAGTTCCGCCAGAGAATATCATCACTGAACCCGAGGGACGAGATACGGCTCCCTGTATTGGATTTGCCAGCATGTGGCTTGAGGCCAAGAAGGGAAATGTTGCTATGGTAGTGCTACCTTCGGATCATTTGATCAGAGATGAAGATAAGTTTGCCCGGGTGATTCGAGCTGCAGCCGGGGTTGCAGAAAAAGATTATCTGGTGACCATTGGCATCAAGCCTACCCGAGCTGAGACCGGTTATGGTTATCTGGAGTTAGGAAAGGAAATGGACCAGTGGGGCGGGGTTTCTGTTTTTGAAGTAAAAAGATTTACCGAAAAGCCATCCCACAAGAAGGCCAAGGAGTTCTTCGAACACGGAAAGTTTCTTTGGAACGGGGGAATCTTCGCCTGGAGAAGCAGCGTCATTCTCCGGGAAATGAAAGAGCATTTGCCAAAACTACATAGTGGCCTGATGCGAATTCAGAAGGCTATGGGGACCTCGGAAGAAGAAGAAGTCATAAGGCGCGTCTATCCCTCCCTTCCTAAAATCTCCATAGATTACGGGATAATGGAAAAAGCAAAGGGTGTGGCAGCCATACCGGGGGATTTTTTTTGGGATGACATAGGCAACTGGCGGGCTTTGGAGCGAGTTTTCACCAAGAACGGGCATGGTAATATTATCAGAGGATTGGTCGAGGAAGAGGAAAGTAGCAATTGTATCTTCATCAATCGGCAGGACAAGATCTTGGGAGCAATTGGAGTTTCTGACCTCATTATTATCAATACAGAAAACGGTATTCTGGTGGTGAGGAAAGAACAAGCAGGCAAGGTGAGGGATTTGGTTGATAGACTCCTAGCAGATAGAGAAAAAGGAAAATACGTATGACGCCAGTGCCGAGCGCCCGCATGAGGCGCCTGAGAGAGAAAACTGAGAAAGAAAAGCTTGACGGTCTTATGATTACGGAGCTTCATAATGTTTTCTATCTTACGGGCTCTTGGATAGAGGGAATAGTCCTCTTAACAATGGAGAAGGATTTTTTTATTGCCTCCCCACTTTTTGCGGAAGAAGCCAGGGCCGAACTTAAAGGATGGCAGGTAGTTGTCCATGCAGGGGAACTGGATGAAATCCTGAAGAAAGCGTGGAGAAAAAGAGGCAAGAAGCTGGGCTTTGAGGCTTCCAATTTGTCCTATGAGGACCACGAGAGGCTATCGGGGATAAAGAACATAGAACTTATCCCCTGCCGGGGATGGGTGGAAGGGCTGAGGATGACAAAGGATGAGGCAGAGCTCGCTCGAATGCAAGAATCCACCAAAGTAGCTCATGCTGCTTTTGAGTACCTGGAAAGCAAACTCAAGGTAGGGGTGAGTGAGAAGAAAATATCTCAAGAGGTGGGGTGGTTTCTAAGAGAGAGATCTGATGGGGAAGCCTTCCCATCTATAGTTCTCTTTGGAGAGAGAACTTCCTTTCCCCACGGTAGACCTAGTGAGAGGGAATTAAAGCACAACGAGGTGGTTCTTGTGGACCTGGGAGCGAGGCTCCAGGGTTACTGTTCTGATCTCACCAGGACTTTTTTCTTTGGCGAGGTCCCGAGCAAATGGAATAGTATTCTTGATCTTATAACTCAGGCCCAGAGGCTGGCCATAGAGGAGATAACACCTGGAGTTACCTGCAGCAAGATTGATGCGGTGTTGAAGAAGAGGATGGTGGAGGCGGGATATATTGAAGCTTTCTTGCACGGAGGCGGTCATGGGATCGGGATTGAAGTCCACGAGGCACCTTTCTTTAGTTCGGGCTCACATCACGTATTCAGGGAAGGTATGGTGGTTACTGTGGAACCGGGGGTTTATTTTCCTGGAGAAGGAGGAATAAGAGAGGAAAAGATGGTAGTCGTTACAAGGGGAGGAAGTAGGGTTCTGGAATGATTACTGCCAATGATCTTCGCCAGGGAAGGAAAGTGGAACTAGACGGGGTGCTCTATCAGGTGGAGGATTTTCAGCATGTTAAGCGCGGACGGGGTGGAGCCTTTGTACGAACCAAACTGAAGGACATTATGACGCAGCAAACCATCCGCAGGGTCTTTTCTCCAACGGACAGATTGAAGGATGCCTTTATTGAACAAAGGAAAGCTCAGTACATCTATCAGAAAGGTGGCATTTTCCATTTCATGGATTTAGAGACTTATGAGGAAAGAACCATACCGAAAGAAACTCTCGGTCGCCAGGTGGATTTCCTTAAGGAAAACATCACGGTAACTCTTGAGCTATACGAGGGAAGGCTAGTCGAGGTGCAGCTTCCCACGTTTGTGGAACTTGGGGTGAAAACGGCTCTTCCTGGCGTCAGAGGCGACACAGCAGGTTCAGCTAACAAGCGTGTTGTTTTGGAGTCAGGCTATGGCCTGCAGGTCCCCCTCTTTATCAAAGAGGGAGACGTAGTACGCGTTGATACCAGATCCGGCCGATACGTCGGCAAGAAATAGATAAGATAAGGAACTGAAGAGGACAAAAGATGGATTTAGATCAGCTCAGAAAGGTCATTGAAATATTTGAGTCTTCCTCTCTTTCGGAGCTCGAAATTGAGGAAAAAGGAACTCGTTTCCGATTGGCTAAGCGAGGTGCTCAAGAGATTGAGGTAAAGAAAGAGAAGGCTCCTCACCTTAAGGGGAAGAAAGGGGCACAGAAGACAGAAACAGAAAAGGAAGAACTGGTTGCGGTGCGCTCTCCGCTGGTGGGAACATTCTATACGGCTTCGTCGCCGGATGAAGATCCTTTCGTGGAAGTGGGTGATGAAGTAAATGCCGGCAAGACCCTTTGTATCATTGAAGCTATGAAGGTCATGAACGAGATAACCTCGGAAGTCAAAGGTACGGTTAGAGAAATCTTAGTAGGTAATGGACACCCAGTGGAATACGATCAAAAGCTATTCTTAATAGAGGAGACCTAGGTGTTCAGCAGGATTCTCATAGCCAATCGGGGGGAGATAGCTCTGCGTGTCATCAGAGCCTGCAAAGAGCTGGGAATAGAAACGGTGGCTGTATTCTCCAAGGAAGACGAGAAATCTTTGCCGGTGAGATTTGCGGATGAGGCTATTTGTATCGGGCCGCGAGAGCCAGCGGAAAGCTACCTTAATATTCCCCGCATAATTAGCGCCGCCGAGGTAGCCGGGGCAGAAGCCATTCATCCGGGATATGGATTCCTGGCCGAAAACGAACATTTTGCCGAGGTTTGCCGGTCCTCAGGACTTGCATTCATTGGCCCCAGCCCAGAGATCATTCGAAAACTGGGTAATAAAGTCGAAGCGCGTAACATGGTGTCCAGAGCGGGTGTTGCAGTAATACCCGGTTCAGAAAGCACAGCTAGCAGCAAAAGAGAAGCTGAGAAGGCAATATCTGGAATTGGGTATCCGGTTGTGCTCAAGGCAGCTCTGGGAGGGGGCGGAAGAGGAATGCGGGTAGTACGCCAGGGAAAAGATTTGGATAGTCTTTTTGATCTAGCCAGGCAAGAGGCCAAAATATCTTTTGGAAAACCAGATCTTTATGTGGAGAAATATCTGGAGAGAGCTCAACATGTTGAATTCCAGATCCTGGCCGATGAATTTGGAGCAATCGTCCATTTGGAAGAGAGAAACTGTTCCATTCAAAGGAGGTATCAAAAGCTCATTGAGGAATCCCCTTCCCCGGGCCTGGATGAGTCTGTGCGTGAGAAGATGGGGACTGTGGCGGTAAGGATTGCTAAGGAATTGGGCTATGTAGGGGCGGGGACAATCGAGTTTCTCCTGGATGAGGATATGCAGTTCTATTTCATGGAAGTAAATACCCGTATTCAAGTGGAGCATCCGGTGACAGAAATGGTTACTGGAGAAGATTTGGTCAAGGCTCAGATTAGAGTTGCGGGGGGGGAGCGCCTGAGGTTCGCTCAGGATGAGGTGAAAATTGAGGGGTCGGCCATAGAGTGCCGCATCAATGCGGAAGACCCGGAAAGAAATTTTGCCTCTAGCCCTGGTGAAATTACCGCTTTCCATATTCCTGGTGGCCCTGGGGTGAGGGTGGACACCCACATCTTTTCCGGCTATCATATTCCCTCCTCCTATGATTCTCTTTTAGCCAAAGTGATTACCTGGGGGAAAGATAGAGAAGAGGCTCTGGTTCGAATGAAAAGGTCTTTGGAGGAATTTGTGGTGGAAGGCATAAAGACCACCATCCCTTTTCACCAGCAAATTATGGAGAACCCACTTTTTAGGAAGGGTGAGTTTCACATCAATTTTGTGGAAGAGGAGCTCGGTAAATAGAAAGAGGCTTTGGGGACCTGCGACATCGAGCTACTATGGTCCTCGCTCCCAAGACAGAAACTCTTCCCTTTTCTTCAGCCAGAACTCTCACAAAGGTAAGGGAATTAACGTATTCTCCGGGAAAGGCAGCTTCCCTGGTCCACGTTCTCTCAAACGTGAACCTGGACGCTGGTGAGGTTTATGAAAGAAGGGGAAGAAAATTTGGAAAAAGAGGGTAAATACGAGGTAGACAGGAAAGTCACCCTGAAGCTTATCAAAAGGGTTCTTTCCCGGATCCAGGGAGTCTATTCCGTTAAGAAGGACCTTTGGAGGAAGGGAATCAGGATGAGGGAATTGGAAGGGGGATTGGGTATTTCGCTTGCCCTCGTAGTTGAAGAGGGGGTTCCCATCCCCGAGATGGTGGAAGAGGTACAGAAGAAAATATCCGAAGAGCTAGAGAGGAGCCTGGGAATCTCGATAACCAAGGTGGATATCAGAATAGAGGGAATGAAGTTTTTGGAGTAAATGATCTCCGGGAGGCCAAAATGCGATTTTATCAAAAAATAATGCTGGGGGTTGGATTTGTCGTTTTAGCTGCCCTTTGCCTAGGAGGGGTTCTGGTGGTTGTGGGTGTCTTTTCTCGATTTGTTGTTGTGGGAGCCCTCAGCGCTCTGGAACAGAGCCCGATGACAAGGTTAATTTTGCTGGTCGTTTTTCTATTTCTGTTAGGAATGAGTATTTATTTCCCCTTTTCTTTTAGAGGCAGAGCCAAAAAGACAGCTGTTCCGCTGAAGAATCCGTTGGGAGAGGTTGAGATTTCCCAGAAGGCTATTTCTGAGTTTGTCCAGCGAATCGGTAAGGAGGTAGAAGGCGTCGAGGATCTGGAAGCAAGTATCGAATCCAGTGATGAGGGACTGGATGTCCATTTGACTCTATCCGCTGATCCCAAAGGAGAAATCCCCAGGCTTATAGATGAGCTCCAAACGGTGGTAAGGAATTATCTTACCAGTACCATAGGGATTGAAAATGTAAGGGAAATAAAGGTTAAGGTAGCTAAAATCCTTTGAGATTATGGCTTTTCTATCTAGAATAGAAGGTAAGGAATCTGCAGCCCTCGTCCTCTGCGTTGGCTTTTTCCTTTTGCTGAGCCAACCTTCCAGCCTGGCTGAGTTCAACCATCCCGAGCTTCACTGGAGAGTAATAGAAACTCCTCATTTCCTCATTCACTACCATCAGGATGAAGAGGCATTTGCCCAGGAATCAGCCAGGGTTGCTGAAGAGGTTTATCCTTCCGTTACTTCTGATCTGGGATATTTTCCTATCCAAAAGATCCCCATTATTATTGAAAATGTGAGCGACGTTACTGGAGGTTATACCTCCCTCCTCCCAGCTAAGATAGTAATTCAGGCTCAGTCCAATCCTGCCAGAACCTCGGGAACCCTCTCCTGGCCCCAAGAAGTTATCGCTCATGAGCTTACCCATCTTGTTATGATTGTTGCACTGGGAGAGTCTATTTTACCCCTAAGAAGAATAATGGCTAATCTGGTTCTGCCTATGTGGTTTATAGAGGGGCTCGCCCAGTTTGAGGTGGAAGAGTGGCATTCCTTAAAGGAGATGCAGGTCAGGGAGGCTTCTCGAAAAGGGACCGTTATGTCTGAGGCTGCCCTGGGAGCCTTCTACTTCTTCGATGGATCCGGTAGAACCGCCGGGTACTATCAATCCGATAGCTTTGTTCGCTATATATTTGAGACCTACGGAAGGGATAAAATAGCCCAGATTCTCTCTCATCTTCGCAGACAACCTATCTTTCAGCTGGCTGGAGAGGTGGGTCTGGTGAGCGGTGAGGGTTTTTTGCATCCCACCTCCGCTTTTCTTAGCTTCAACCAGGCTTTGGTTGACGTCATAGACAAAGACAGCTTCACTCTATATGCGGAGTGGCGAAATTGGATGGAAGAGAAGTACTCACTGCCGGGGGAATCAGATAACCTGCTCCTGCGTTCCGATAAACGCCTGGTTTCTTTAGGCAGAAGATGCCAACATCCCGTATTCTCGCCCAGAGGTGATAGGATAGCTTTCGTTTCCAATCGGGGTTATGACTATGCCATTTTTGATTTGTATCTTATGGATCTTGGGACCGGGGCAGTGGAAAAACTGGATGAGATGGTTGATCCCTACCTTAGTTTTTCTCCTGAGGGCGATGAGATTGTTTATGCGAAGACTCGATTCTACCCTCCCAGGAAAGCTTATCTGACCGACCTTTATAAGATGCATTTGCAAAGCGGTGGTATTAAGAGACTCACCTTTGGGTTGAGGGCTGGTGAGCCCAGTATTTCCCCGGATGGAAAGAGGGCACTCATGGTAAAGCATGAGGGAGGAAATTCTAATCTCTTTTTTCTGGATATAACTGCAGGGAAGGTCTTTCCTTTGACCTATGATAAGGATGCTCTAACTCAGAACTTCTCTCCCTCTTTCTCTCCTGAGGGTGATAGGATTGTTTTTGTCTCCTTTAGAGGGGGACAAAGGGATATCCAACTTCTAGATCTGGAAAGCCAAAAAATTATCCCTCTCACTTCAGATGAGGCGGACGATCGCTCGCCAGTTTTCTCTCCTGATGGAAGGAGGGTTTACTTCATCTCCAATCGTGAGGACGGTGTTTTCAATCTTTTTTCCATGAACCTCGAAGGAAAAGAGACGATCAGGCGGCACACCCGCACAAATACCGGAGTCTTTGAGCCCAATGTCTCCCCGGATGGGGAAAGAATTCTTGTTTCGGCTTACAAGGATGAGAAGTTCAGTGTCTATCTTTTCACCTTGGAGGACCTTCTGGATGAGGAGCTCCTGAGTGATAGTGGCGAGGCTGAGAGGAGCCTTGAGGTTGAATACGCCGGGGAAGAAGCGGCGAGAAAGATTTACCCATCTTCTCCCTACCATCCCTCTCTTAAGCTTCACTACATTCTCCCCTGGTTTTCTTTTGGCCCGGAAGAGTCCTTCTTTTCCCTGGAAGGGTATGCCTCCGACTATCTTGAGAAGCATAATTTTTATTTCTCCACTCTTCTGGGAAAGGATGTTCAATACCATCTCTCGTATATTAACCGGGTCTTCCAGCCAACCCTCTGGGGGAATTTTTACCGCGCCAGAGGATATAGGACTTTTGTCGGGGAACGTCTACCCATTGAAGTAGAGGGAGCAGGAGTAGGGCTCCTGCATTACCTGAGCGGCGGCCAAGGAATAGGAATTGGCTTTTCCACCCAGTTTCTGGATACCTATCTCATTTATGCACCGGAGGAGTGGTATTGGTGGCAGGGGAGGATTAACAGCGTGGAAGCCGTGTGGGTTTTCTCGGACGTGCTGCCCACTGCCGACCCTGAACTGCACCCAAGGGGCAAGACCCTGAGGTTGGGTGTGGAGTATTCAGACGAAACGTTAGGTAGCGATTTAGGATATATTGCCTATGAGGGGGAATTTCGTGGCTATGCAAAAATAGCCGAAAGAGGTAGTATAGCTCTTCGCATTTTGGCCAAACGAATAGAAAATAAACAAGATTTTCCCAGAATTCTTTTTTCACTGGGCTCGGATCCCTATTATCTGGGATGGGACTCTCTTAGAGGCTATCCGCGAGATTTCGGGGTAGTGGGGGAAAATCTATTACTTTCCTCACTAGAATATAGATGTCTACTTGCCAGGAGAATAGGAGGTTTCCCTACTTTCTATCTAGATAGATTAGGGGCGGTTTTGTTCTTTGATGTTGGAGATGTCTTCTTTGATGAAGAGAATCTGGAGTTAAAAAGAGACTTAGGGCTGGAGTTTCGCCTGAGGACTCTTCTCTTTGGTAAGGTTCCTCTGATCTTGAGACTCGGTATAGCCTGGCCCCTGGATGAAGAGGAAAGAAAAGGCAGGCTATTCTTTGCCACGGGGGAGGCTTTTTGATGAGG
>SDBS01001148.1_pt1 | contig 27091 bp, 25 predicted proteins | sample 2277091 | NCBI WGS metagenome assembly SDBS01 (sample SAMN10404972, study PRJNA504765) | marine sediment metagenome | isolation source: marine sediment core GS10_PC15, 163 cmbsf | place: Arctic Ocean: Southern Knipovich Ridge | collected 2010
AGCATATATTAACCACAAATTATGACTATACCCTCGAAAAGTCTTTACCGAATGGACTGGAATCGACCCGCGCCGTTAGCAAAATTAAGGAAAAAAAGTACAGTGTTTTAAGATCGAGAAAAAACAATTCCACAAATATTTGGCACATTCATGGAGAACAGGATGTTCCAAATTCTCTAACTCTTGGATATGAGCATTATTCTGGATACTTACAACAGATGAGGAACTATTTGATTTCAGGCTTAACTTACAAGAAAACATCTATTCCGTCTTTGATAGAAAGATTAAAAAGAAAAGATACAGAAATAATGTCTTGGATTGATTTATTTTTTCGAAAGGATATTTATATTTTGGGATTGAGCTTTGATTTTGCAGAAATTCATCTTTGGTGGTTGCTTACATATATAGCCCGAAAAAAAAGTGAAAAAAGACAATATATGCCAAATAATTCAATAAGTTATATTTATCCTTCTTCAAAAAGGAAAAAAAATGATCCCCGCCTTCAACTCCTAGAAGCAACAGGTGTGAAGCTTATAGAAATGGATCTTGTTGATAACGATTGGGAGAAGTTCTATAGGGATTGCTTGGAATATATTGGAAACTCATGATAATTGAATTTTGAAATCCTCAGATGAAAAAACAATCAGATGAAAAGGTAATTCATGATATCGCCTCTATAATAAATAACTATCCACTTGCTTCTGCCATTTATGAATCTGCGGAATTGGCTCTCAGTTGCCCAAATGTTCATACGTATGAGGGCATTTCTGTATGGGATATTTTCAAACAATCATTGGACACTGCAATACGAGATATTGAAAACCATTCACGAGGGAAACTCTTCCGTCGATTGATTGAATACGGCCCTCATCATCCCGACGATTCGGAATCTTTAGTAAGTGACGGTGAAAGGACTCTTTCAGATCCAGAATGTGGTGAGTGTGTCCAATTTATTTTTTCACATATGATCAATAGATTCAAAGGTGAGCTGGCAGAACTGTTATCCATAAAACCATGTTTAGATTTAGTTAAACAACTCCAGAATGAGGGACAGTTGCCAAGCAATGTTAATCTTTATATGGGAGATGTAATTCAGGAGCGACGTCTAGCCAGAACGACTATAGCCAATTCTAACGTAAAGCAAGGCAACTTCGCTAAAGGTGCAGATGGATTGATAGTTGAACCAACAACTTCACAATATGACAATTCCAAGGATTCACTGAAGATACGTGGCGTGATTGAAGTCAAATCCATGCCTTTATCTGCAAAGAAAATTATCGACCAAATTAATAGTCACATTTCCAGGTTGGAAGGAGGACTTAAATTAGCGGGTACCATATGGCCTCCTGATAGATTAAATATTTCAGATGTTTTTCGTATCATAGTGATCCCATCCACTTGGAAACTGAGTAGAGAATGGCACAGTATCAAAACAGATCGAGGAAGAATTATTGTACTTTCTGAGCCACATGAGCCTCCTATAAAAACAGGTGTCGAAAAAATTCAATATAATACCTGGAAAATCATACTGGCGTGGTCTGAAGAATTGTTAAATCAAGCAGCATATGAAATGACCTTCTGGTATATGTCACAGGTAGGGAAGCATATATATGCACAAAAGAGCCTCCCCAAAGAGTGGAAAAACATGACAGCAGAAGAAGCTGGATATAATTCTATAAAGATGATGCTTTACTATCTCCCTCTACGTTATATTCCTGCGCGTCAGACAAACCTAGCGATTAAACTGTATAATGTTTATTCTTTTGGTTATCCTTTGGGAAAAGACAGCAAAGAAATGCTTTGGCCCGAGGATTTTCCAGATATTGAATCGCAATATTAAAAATCTTGTTGTTCTCTTTTTTCCACCCACTCTTTTATTTTCATTAATGCTAGGCAATCATCTTCATTATAGTCCAAAATTCTTTGAAGAATTTTTTCATCCAGACTTTCACAATACTCCGAATACCATTGAATCGATAATGCACCTGAAGGGGTCTCATCACGCCATTCAAAACCAAGATATGAGGCGATTTCTTTGAGAGAATAGCTTGAAAGTGGCCAATCTGTTTTTTTGAAAATGACATCACTATACAAATCAATTACATTTTCTTGTTGGAAAAAAGTTTGTACTTCGTCTGGTGTGATTACATCTGGATATTTTTCTCCGAGACTCTTATAAACAGATTTTTCATGGGGAGAATAGTAATAAAGAGAATACATTTTGCCTTCAAATGAGCGCAAATATTTCCACAATTCTTCAAATGCTGTTCTCTCTCCTGCTTCATCGTTCGTCCTTGCAACAAAAGATATGAACTGTTCTTTTTCATCTGTCTTTTCATAGATACCATGAAGATAAACAATTCCTCGCATAGGATCATCTTCGATATCAAGATACAACTCAACTTCAGTTTTTGGTAAGTTAATTGGTTCGTATAATACTGGCTTCTTCTCAACTTCCATTATTAATCCACGCTTGTGTATTTGCTGTAATGTCTTTTCGCCAAGTTGAAATCCCTTAAGTCTGCTCACATTCTCTTTACGCATTTGTAAAAGCTTCCCAAGGTCAAAAGAAACAAGTTCTTTTGTTTTTTTTATACCAAATACATCATTTAATCCATCACGCTTGCTTCTGCCTAAATTGAAGAGCTTAGTAAGATCATCCTGTTCGAAAATCCATTTTTTACAACTCTCTTGCCAAACACAGTTCTTACAAACTGAACCAAGTGCAGGTATATTTTGATCTCTATTCTCAATGAGCAAATAGACTTCGTTTCTGAGTACACAATAATAATCAAAATAAGTTCTTGTGTCCCTTTTTCCAATAGGGAGATTTAAATCATAGTCAAAATATTCATTGCTACCGTCAATAATAATACCTTTGTATTCACAAGCATAATCCAAAGAATTAAGGATATCTGAATACAGAGAAAGCTGAACAGCATAATGTTTTTTCAATTTTTGCTCTCCATCTGCAATGTGCTCTCCATATCCCCTTCCAGATTTAATATCAATAGGGATATATGTTTTTAAGCCTGTTTTTTGAAGCAAATCAGGAATACCAAGAAGATTCTCAAACTTGAGCACACCTTGATAAATTAACTCTACACCTTGTTCCAATGCATTCTCAGTAGCTTTTGATCGTGCATCGAGCGTTCCGTGGCTAAGGTCTTCAAACTCACCCAACTGATTAATGATTTCTTTTTCATGTAGTACCCCTCTTTCCCATAACAATTTCATGAATAAATTTTCATCTTCCACTTTTTCATCTTGGGGCCCATATTGATCGCGCCAAACACGATGAGGACACTGAAGATAATCATATAGTCTAGAAGCAGTAATGTAGGACATTATTAGTATTCTCCATATTTTATCTGAATATATCGCTTTACATGGAATAAAATTCTCAGATTTCGATGCTCATCGTCCCTCCTTGCTCTTGTGACAATAGGATATTTATTTATGGGGGGAGTGTCAAATCATAAAGTTCATTCGGGTAGCTAACCTTGGCCAGCGAGTAGCTTCAGACTGGCGATTTTTTGCTAAGAAAGGTATCTATGAGTGCTATAGAGCTGGAAACGGAGGGGAAGTAGGGTATGAGTAGGGGTGGCACAAGTAAAAGTAGAAAACTGTCGCTTTTGAGGTTTCTAATTCCACCTTATGTTCTACTTGTAATCTTGTATTGAAAATTTTAAGATAACACTTAATTCTGTTGGGCTATGATGGAATCATTCAATATTTGCTGTTGATAAAATACTTCTATATTGGTGAAAGGAGAGACACATGGCGAACCTATTCTTAAAAACACCACATGGAGTTAAAACTCTTCTCTCTACTCCATTCAATTCCGAAGAACATTTTGAGAAAACTATTTTCGACACATCTGAACTTCTTGAGGAAATTTTCCTGCTAAAACGGCAGATTCGTGGTGGGAATAAGAGTGGGATCCCAGATATAGTTGGAATAGATAGTGATGGGAATGTTTGTATAATTGAGATGAAAAACTGTCCAGTTGATTCATCGATAATCCCCCAGGTCCTTAAATATGCTTTTTGGGCAGAAAACTCACCCGACTCGATTAAATCTCTTTGGCTTGAATGTGACAATCGCCCTGATGATATCACTATTTCATGGGAGAACCTCCAGGTACGCATTCTTGTTATTGCACCTTCGATTCGGCGTTCGACGCTTGATCTCGTAGACAAAATCAATTACTCCGTCGACCTCATTGAAGTCAAACGATGGATCGAGGGAGAGAACGAAATCCTTCTCTTTAACAAGTTAGTGCAGGATCCAAAGAAAACAACCAAACCGGTATCAGGTCAATCTACGTATGATGAATCATTCTACAAAACTCTTTATAACAAAACTAGCGTTGACCAATTCCTGAAGTACTCCAGAGATTTAGAGAAATATGTTAAAAAACAAGGTTGGAGTCTTGATATCAAGTTCAACAAAGGATATTGTGCATTCAAAGCTGGTTTCTTCAATGTCTTTGGAATCTCATGGATTGGTTCAAAAACGTTTGCTTTAACTTTTAAACTCACCCAGAAAGAGGCTGAAGCTATAGAAATTCCGATGACACGATATGAAAATCAATGGAAGGAGGCAGTATACTACATCGATCCGGGTAAAACGAAGTTATCCAATTTCTATCTGCTATTTGAACTAGCGTATAGGAAACGAACCGGGGATTAAAAGTACTAAAGAATAGTATTGAGTTATATGGAATTTCACCTATGCTAATCGGCAAACATCTTATCCAAATTTCCAAATTAGGAAACAATCATGACATCGCAGAAAATATCCATTAACGAACTTTGGAACCGCATTAAGAAGTTTGAAGATGAAACCTTTTATACAAAAACGAGAAGACAATTCATATATTCAATTTCGGGCAACATATTTCGAGTGAACCGAACTAAATACAATATCTCAAAATCAGAGTTCACTAAAGCCTTTGCATTAGTCCCGTTTGATGGTCCTGGAGTTATAAATAATCTTGTCCGTGGACCTGCATATGTTTGGGCAGTGCTCCATGACATTAGGATTAGGAAGCAGGATTGGTAAGTGCATTTCAGAGACTACGCTAGAGAATTGATATAGACGGATGAATGATGAAAATATTCTCACTTGCCCGTACTGTGAGAGCAATATTATTAGAGAGGTATCTTCATTGATACACGAGCCATATCCCGACAAGGAGCTCACTGTCTATAAATGCAAGGATTGTGGCCGGGTGTTTCATGAGGGGGAGATGGGGACAAGTTCAATAGGATAAAAAGTAGACGAGGGAACTTAACTGATGTGTTTTTTTTAGAACTGAAGAGAGCAATATTTTAATGAAAAATTATTCCTCTTCTGCCTTTTTTATGTCCTCTAGTCTTATTACTCCCTTCTCGGTTAGATATCCATTAACAATCACCATTTCTCTCCACAGGGGTCGTACGATATCATCCATCAATCCCGCAGGTACCAAAATGGAATGATGCTTTCCCTCTTCATCGGTTACCTTAATCTGCCCTTTACTTTTTTCAGTCGCATCAGCAAAATCTAAAATACCTCGGACTTCCTTTTGAATAATTTTTTTTTCAGTAACCTCTGGTTCGGGGAGAACATATTCCTTGCGACTTTTTTGTAAAATAACCTCTGTTTTCTTTCCTTCCCTGAAAGTTACTAATCCAACCATTTTTACTTTTCTTCCATCAGGAGCAATTTTGTTTGCTAGGCCAATAAAATTTCTGTAGTAAGCAGGATCTTTAATTTTCTGTAATAATTCATCGCTATTTTTGGAATATAAATCAAAGCAATCTATAAATTCATCTATTATTCTTGGCCCTTCATCAAACTGAGGTAATTTTGGCTGGTCAATGTATCCAACCCTAAAAGAGACTGCAAAGGAACCTGGCACTGGAACTGAAATGTAAAGCTCATATTCTTTCCGCGTTTTTAACTTTTTTGATTTCAACTCATCAAAAGGAATCTTGAACACCCTTTCTGTTGTTCTGTGGAATAATGTCCTTACATTCTTAATTCTTTCAATAAATTGCGCAGTATTGGCTAAGCCTTTACTAACTTCTTCACCTGCGATTGAAAAATGAAAATCATCTGGCCCCAGAATCATTCCCCTGGCATCAAGGTGTCTTTTAAAGTTCATTTGCTCAAGCAAGTCTCTTAATTCTTCAGCAATTTCATCGGGTGGATTCCCAGATAACGCATGTGCAATTAATTTTTCTGCTCTTCTAACTTTATTGCACTGCAGGGCTATCGATGCAGCACTCCTATAGAGAATGGATCTTGTTGGCTCTAATTCATATTTGTTAAACACAAGAGATGCGGCCTCTTCCTCTCTTTCAAGAGCCATTAATAATAATTCATTTGCTTTTTTCTGACTTCCTTTTGCTTTTTCATTAAATGCCATGTCTAGCAAAGACATTGCCTTGCGATGAGCTTCTGTGATTTTATCCATTTCTCTTTATTTTTGACTTTGGTTTTCCAAATTCTACAATTATAACAAAGGCAGGTAAAGCGTGTCGTATACGATTCACTTGCTCGATTTTCTGTCCAAGCCTGTAAGTGATTGCAGAATCACTCCCATTTAAAATACCAGAGACCTCTAATCGTGCCTGCTTTTGAAAAAGCATAGAATTGTTGATGCCCACCCAATAATCAAATCCAGGGCCCTTGCATGACCTCTCAATACTTGTGTACTCAGTAAATTTAAAAATAAGAAGGATGGCGATCCCATATGCTCCATATTCTGTCGCTTCTTGCAAGTCTTGCCATGATTTTTGAGCAGATTCATTAATGGCCCTTCTTACTACCATACAATTATCACCAACATCTCCATCAACAGCCATATGAATCCTATGATTATGTCCTTGGTTTTCAAGACAGTATGATGCAGCTTCTTCTAAAAAAACACCCCAGCTTTTTGAAAGCCCTGCTCTTTCTAGGGATGAAAGATCGGCCAAAAACAACTCCCTTCTGCTGCTACCCACAAATTTTTAATACCACAAGAAGAAATTAAAATCAATTGCTTATTCCGTTTATTCATGTCGAATTTGCCCTTTTCTTTAGTGGTAGCAATTTTTAGCCTGAGGAGAAAACTAAACTCACACTCAAACCACCCTGGACTGAATCTTGAGCCCATGCAAATGTAACAAAAAACACTCACCCCAATCCTAATCTATATCCCCCCATTTTTTCTGTTACATCCACCAGGGTAATCGGATCTCTAATCTGTTGATTTCGTGAGGTCACGGACTTTTCAGATTTCGAGGGAATGGATAATATCATGTTCTATCCTAATGAGTTTGCATTTTCAGAATTGTCATGTTAAAAGTAAGTGGTCTTTGTTTGGCTGGCTGGACAAAGATCCTTCCGAAACCCCCTTTTGCTATTCAGCCAGCTTTTCTCTAGTCGCGAGCGCCTCCAGACATACGATTCTAGGCTGAAAAAGGTATCTATAAGTGCAATAGAGCTGGAAACGAGAGTGAGGAAGGGTAAGAGTAGGGGCAGCTCATTAAAAGCTGATTCATCAAGAAGTTTTACGCAATTATTAAGAAAGTTCTTAATTGAGATAGTATCCCCTCCCCCCAATCTCACCCCTTTACCCGCATATGTATAACGGCTCTGATTGACGATTCCGACAATTTTAGAACAAGTTTAAATTTCCATCCTTCTTGATTATTAGAAAAATTATAAGATATGGAATTTTGAAATAATTTAAGTAGAAATTAGTATTGATAAAAATTATTACAATTCTCGAAATACAAGCTGAACATCCTGTCTTTGACTTATATCAAAGATTTTTTCAAGAATTAACCTACTCCAAGATTCAATATTTTCTCCTCTATTTCCTAAAGATTTCACAGCTATGGTTTGCCCACTTTCTGATAATCCCCTTTGCTGTATGATTTCCCGTTCGTCCAACTTAAAATTCATTTTATCAAAGTCGATCTCAAAAACAAAACACACTGCTATATGCCTTTTGCTTCGCTGATGATCAGGAGTAAAAATCAAAAATGGTTTCACTTTTTCATCCGGATAAATTGAAATCCCAAGTTCTTCGCTTATCTCTCTATTTAAAGTCTTTTTCATAAGATTTAGTATTGGCTCATTATCACCTCTAGTATTGTCTTCAATTCTTATATGACCTCCAGTATATAAGAGTAATTTATCTTTTTCTGGAGAATCAAAGCCAAGGCTTTCTGGTTGCTTTTTTATGACTAAAACTCTATCTCTTTTTTCACTGGTAAAAACCGCAATTGGGATAGGCTGTAAATTATCACTTTCTTCAACAATATCTCTAGCATTAAATTCAATTTTTTCTTGTTCAATTAAAGAAAAATCATAAATTCCATATTCTAGTCCTAATTGACTTTTATCAAAAGCGAAGTATCCAATCTTTTCAATCAGCATATCTTTTAATATCTCTAATATATCCGAGGTAACCTCTTCACTTACTTCATTTTGCTTATGCATACTTGTATCAATTCTCTCAACTTTCCGAAATATACTACTTCTATTATTGAAAACAGCATCTATTGAGTTGTTGAACTCTATTAGAGTATCCGAATTCATAATACTCCCGGATTTTCTTGTTAGTAGAACAGAATATTCACGTCTCAGAGAAGTTTCAGGAGGAACTTGAAATATATATATCAGATCTATAAATCTTCTCCAAATATCCAGAGACAAAAATCTCATTATTGGATCAAAGTCTGTTATATTCAGATAATTTTTTTTATTCAACCATTCGAACCAACACATACTATCAAAGATTCCTCTATCCAATATAATCACATCTATTTCGCTAACACCTATGGCAAGACACTCAACTAATTCAGCCATTGATGAACACAATGTCCAAATATTAAATAAAGGATCTTTTTTTGATGGAATGGGACATACATTCGCTCTTTCCGTCAATATTTTTGTTCTAAACCCGTTTCTTTTTAAAAAGATATTTAATGAATTGATACAAGAAGTTTTTCCAGATTTAGGAGAGCCACAGAATTCTATTATAATAGGTCTTCTCTGTCGATTTTCGTTTTTTAGTAATAATACTTTCTTTGCAAGCTCTTCCAGTTTCAGAATTTTTGATAGATTGTTATCATTCATTATTTTCCTTCTCCACCGTAACTCCTAAAAATGTGCTTATCCAAGATCCTCCTTTTTTCTCAAGACCTTTTATAAGTTTACCTGAAGAAAATCCAACAAAAAATGAAACAAACATACAAATAAAAATAAAACCATTATTGAGGAGGATGCCTTTTCCAACTATTGTTATTTTTCCTGCATTTAATCCTACTACGACAAGTATTGAAAATCCTAAAGCAAATATAGGTCTAATTATTAAATAAACTATTGTCCCAATTTTTTTTAGTTTGTCTGAAAATTCATTAGCAGGACTAGCAATCTCATTCCTGATACAAGATTTATAAAGCTTTCTAATATAATAAGATGAAGCACCAATTGAACTCATAGCTAATGAACCATAGATAGCATAACTAATGACATCAATATTTGGAGTATTAGTAATCGATGTAATGATAAAAACACTGATGAGAATTCCTAAAATCAGTAGGATAATATAATAAATGTAAATTCCAACAGTTTCTTTAATTGAAAGTTGCATCCATGCTTCACTCTTAACATTCATAATCTCACCTTTTGCTTTAGTAAAGTAAATCAATCGATCAATATCACAATATAAATCCCTATTCAAGTATAAATATATTCTGACTTGATTTTTATCAAAAAAAATTTAAAAAGTTAATTATTTTTGCACTTATTTAGTAGTTTGATAATATGAAATTTCGGATACCTAGGAGAAATATAATAAAATTTTCACTAATTCTCTTTTATGACTATAAAAGAAATTTTTCAAATAATCCAATTTTAAAAAGCAATTAATTGAAAATTTTCTAGAAAAATATTATGAAAAAGAGGGTGCGATAAGACCAATACCACGCGAAGCCCCATCCGCGCCTATTCCCACCTCCCCCCCTTCTTCCCGCTAGCAGAACAGCTGTTTTGAGCTGTGCCATATTTGTGCCATATTCAGGTTGAAAACGATGGAATTTGATGGAATAGGATTGAATTTAGATTCCTTCTAAATTGCTGATTTATATGGGGAAAAGAGTGGCACGCCCGGAGGGATTCGAACCCCCGACCTTCGGATTCGAAGTCCGTTGCTCCGGGCAGGCACTAGACAGATTCCTGAGCAACAGATAGGTAACAAAATCGATTGAATAGTACTGAAATTAAGGTATTGGTACTGAAGGCTTAAATAATACTATGGGATATTAAGTTAAAATAATCTGGAAAAATGGACTCCGATGAAACAAACACCTCTGTTTTTGAGCCAAAATGGGACGATATTCAGGAATAATGGAAAAAAATATCCCATTTTTCACATGAAACTGTATCTAGTTATAATTGAAAGAGTTACAAATTTAATTAGTTGACATAATAGAACTAATCGGACACATAGGGATTTGAGTATTATTTCAACCCCGCCAGCCTCTCCTTCGCATCGTCGACTCAGGAGGCCGGGATCGGCGTCTTTCCAGAGGAAGAGGTAAACAAACCATCGCTTCAGAAATATCATGAGTGGTCCGAATTTGTCTGAAACGACACACCAAAATCAAGCTTTCCTAATGAGCAGGCTCTGATCAAACGGATCTACTTGGCCGTGGCGGAGGCATCAAGAAAATGGACCATGCGACTCAGGGATTGGGCTATGATATACTCACAACTGATGATCTTTTTTGAAGACCGTTTGGGAAAATATGTTTAAATTTAAAAAAGGAGTTTACACAGAAAATCCGACACTTCCGCTTTTGAATTCGCTCCGATAGTTCCTGCTTCCATAACATGTCAATCCCTAAAGGCTGCATTAAGTCGGCTCCTCTCCTTTGTGAATAGCTATGTGTTTCTTACTAAATCATCTATGGTCACATCTATCGCGACTTGATATTTTTTAAGAGATATCCCCCAAATGCGATTTTTATCGACCTCACCCTGGCAAACGAGTGCAACAGCGTTGCCTTGACTATCAATTATCGGTGCACCGCTACAGCCCAGAAAATACTCATGGCCTGGGTGCCTCATCGGCAACTCAAAGATGTAGAAATCACCATTAGCCTCCACAAATTTTAGTCCCCTGTAAACCTTATGCTCCCCTCCAAGATGACTGCCATCTAGACATGTAAGTACTTGGCCTGAAAACCCATATGAATCCAATCCTGAGGGCTCAGAGTTGAAGGACACTCTACATATTTTTCTAGGCGTCTCTGAAATAATCTGTCCGTTTGGCCATATTTCTTGGAAAATAGAATTAAAATCATTTGGTACGAAAATATAAGCAAAATCTATATCTTTTAGGCCGAAATCATCAAGCGAAATTGAAACCAGAAAATTCACAGCCTCTAGAGGATAAGATAGTGTGCCTTTTCCTCTTTTATATTTGACTTCGACTGTCCAATTGCCCATATCACCCACTGCGTGCTGAACAGTAAGCAGGATCCTTCTTTGTCTATAATCTATTAGGCAACCTGAGGCTGAACCAGTCGGCATTCCATTCCTGTCGAGCTTTCTAAGCGGGATGCTTGACAACTTTATATATTCGAACAACTCAAAACTATTCATTTTTAAATTTATCCTGAACGATGTTTTATAATTAATATTTTTGGGTAAATCAATCTAAAAGATAAGCCTTAATTGAATCGAGATTAGCTGCAATAAAATCATAAGCATTAAACAAAAACACCCCGCTTTACCTCCAGCCCGTTTCATTAGTAAATCTGATATCGATCTCATTTAAAAACTGAGAAGGTTCAAGCACAGATGAATGATTTCCCAAGCCCCTCGCTCCTTAGCCAATATTTCCCGGCCTTTTCCTTCTTCGTAACCTGGCTCTCTTTTTGACGTATTTTTTGAAGTTTCTTAAAATCATCACCAGAGAAAACCTTGTTCCCCTCAAAAGACTCTATGAATTCTTCGAGGACTCTTTCCGGGATAGATTTTTCTTCCATATCAATACCCTTTTAGTACAGGAAATACGATTAAGCCAAATAAGCTATGTTCAAAAATAATGTTATTAACAGGAAGCCCGATTTTCTTTTAATTAATCGTTTTATTAGATGGAATGAATTTTTTACCGCTTTGAAAAATCACTAAAATTAATATAGCACCATAAATTATCTGCTTCATATTTGCTGCAATGTTATTCGGCAAACCTACAAAACGAAGCGCTTCAGGAAGTAAAACAAGGAAAGTTGCTGAGAGAGCAATCTTAAACATGTTACGCATTCCTCCAATGATAACAATACTTAAAATGAAAATTGATTCATTAATTGTGAAACTTGTCGGATCAATATAACTGACATAGTGTGCATATAAAACACCGGGAATGGCAGCAAACATTGCGCTTATTGTAAAGGATATTACTTTAGCTTTTTGAACATTTTTTCCAAGACTTTGAGTAAATATCTCATCTTCACTTAATGCAATTAAAATTCTTCCAAAAGGCGCACGGCTGATATTGTTTAATATAAACCAAACAACTCCAACAAAAAATAAACCAAGCAATAAAAAAAGTATTTTATTTTCAATCAGGAAACCGAAAATCTCTATTGATGGGATTCCCTGTATTCCTAGAGGACCTCCAGTAAGTGACTGCCAATTATTCATTATTGAAAAAACAACTACCTGAATTCCGAGAGTAATAATAATAAAATAATCATCCACGGTCCTGAGTGAAATTGTTGAAACAATAATTGCTGTAATTCCACAAAAAAGCATTGCAATGGGTAGAGTGATGAGAAACGGCAGCCCATAATTTACGGTTAACAATGCGGATGTATAAGCACCTACACCATAAAATCCAGCGTGAGCTAGTGATATTAAACCCGAATAGCCTGCTGCCAAACTTAGGCTTTGAGCAAGCAGAATATAAATTAAAATAAATATGAAAAGATGTAAAATATATTCCATCTCAAATCTCAACTTTTTTTAGCCGCTTTCCGCTAAAACCAAGTGGTTTCCAAAGCAAGAACAAAATTAAGATAATATATGCTGTTGCATCCATCCATTTGCTGTCTATGTAATAGGCGGAAAGATGCTGTGCAGTTGCGAGCAATAATGCCCCGCCTATTAAACCCTTGTAGCTTCCTACTCCACCAATAATCATTGCTACAACTGAGTATAGGAAAATATGAAAACCCATTGTGGGAGTCATGTCCGTATCCAGCGCGATTAAAATACCAGCAATTGCAGCAAGGGCTGAACCAATAACAAAACTCCACAAAATAATCCAGTCGGATGAAATGCCAAAAATATTACTTAACTCCGGGTTTGAAGAAACCGCTCTTATCTGTTTACCTAGTGAAGTATATTGCAAAAAAAGAAACGTTGCAGTTAACAAAACAATGCTTATAAATATAGTAAAGATCTGAACATCCGTAATATAAGCGCCTAAAATATTATTACCTTCTTTAACAGGCCAGGTACGGATACTTTTTGAATCGTCTCCCCAAATAATTGAAATTAGATTTTGTAGGATTACATACAGACCCAAAGATCCTATTAGCATTTTCCAAGAAGATGTATCTCTTTTCCGTAGAGGTTTATAGACAATAATTTCACAAATTACATTAATAAAAACAGCGCCTAAAATTGCCAATGGAATAGAAATCCATAGATTAAAACCTAACTGCATGGAAAAAAGAAAAGTTAAATAAGCACCTATTGATATTGTTATTGCATGAGCAATGTGGAAGAATTTAGTTGTTTGGTAAATAAGGTGAAATGAATTCTCAATCAATAAGATCAAAAAAAAATAAATTAGGATATTAATGATTATTTGCATTTTCGGCTGTAACCAAAATAAAGGGGTATTTGTTGAAGTCTTTAGTAGTTTTAATCTTACAAAATCCAGATTTTTTCAGTATTTCAACAATCTTTTTCACTGAAATATTTAAAAATGGCAAATTAATCTCCAATTCTCTAAAATTATCTTTAATGTTATGAATTAATATATGTTTATTATCCTTGAAACAATATTTTGCTAAATAAGTAAATTGAATTTTTCCTTTCTTTACGTGTATTGTTTTACCTAGATATGGTTCGTTAAATGAATTATCTTTTTTATTAAATTCCCAATCACGTAAATCGAATACGAACTTACCTGTTTTTTTTAAAATCTTTCTTATTTCAAAAACTACTTTTTCAAACTCATAAAAAGATTGACAGTGAAAGATAGAATTTCCAAGAATATAGACTAAATCAAATATATCTTTTTTGAAATATTTGGATAATTCTAACCAATCTACTTGCTTTATGTTATTAGTGTCAGTGAGAAGTTTCTTCTTCGCTAAATTTAGAAATGATTCACACAAATCAGATCCGTAAAACTCGCTTTGGGGATATTCAACAATTAATTTATTCAATACATCACCAGTTGCGCAAGAAGCATCTAAAATAGTTTGCTTATCATTTTTATTGATAAAATTTTTCAATAAAACAAATTGAGTATCAAAATGATTTCTTGCTTTTCCAACCGACTGATAAAAGGGAGTAAATTTGCTATATTCTATAGCAATATTTTTTTTATTATTCACAACTAGTTTACCAGTCAAAATTTGAACTAATCTTATTTGACTCAAACTTTTTTAAAACAATATCTCTGTTATAAATATGTGTACTAAATTGTTCAATACCATTTACAATAGATTTATGGTTCAAAAAAGCACCTGGATATGTCCCACAATCGATAGTGAATAAATCGTTGTTATTACAAATTTTTAAATTCAAATCCAATGATTCTCGAGTGTTTAAAAATAGCATCGTTTTTGGGAAAGCAACTTTATACATTTTTGTTGCAGCAGTAAATTCTTCATCTGTTAGTTTAAGTACTCTACCATTAAAAATAACAGAATGTGCGGGGCGTAGACGTGGAACACCAATTATATATGGACTGATTTTATATTTCTCTAATAATTTTTTCCCATGTTCAATTAAAGTACTTACATCTTTTTTCCAATCTGCCAAACCAAATAATACACCCATTCCATAATTAGACAAACCTGCTTCAATTGCTCTATCAAATGCTTCAATCCTATATTCGTAATTTGACTTCGGAGTTTTTAAACCGTGCCACAATTCAAATTGCTTTTTTGAATACGTTTCCATCCATAGAACAAAAAAATCTAGACCTGCCGATTTCAGTATTTTATACCCTTTAAAATCAAAAGGTTCTGAATTTAATCCAATTCTTAGATTAATATTTCTTTTTTCTGATAATTCCTTTGCATACTCAATCCTTTTGGCAATTTTATCGGGACCAAAATATCTATCTGATGCAAATACGAATTCTATTGTCTTGTAACCCCACTTAATAAGTAAATCTAATTCTTTTTTATAATCATCATCAGACAATCTATTTCTTGGTATTATTTTATTACTTTTTCTAAAACCACAATAGCTGCAGTTATCGACACAAAAGCTTGAGTGATATTGGGGAACTATGATATTCACATTTTTCATAGAGTTCTAATTCCATATAATTTTTCTAAAATTACATTTGTTTTTTGGAACGGTACAGAAGCATTTTCTTTTTTTTGTTTATACTCATCTATATCTTTAGTTATCTGATGGAAAAAACCTGAATTAATGGCTTTTATAAGATCTTTCTCTACATATATCAATTCCTTAATTGAATCGTCGTGATTTAAAACTATTCTTTTATTTAAAATAAGAGCATCCGTACCAGAATATTTTGCATTATGATAATCTTTAATATTAACAAACAAACTTATAGTATTTGTATTAATAATATTTTCAAAAAAATAAACTTTATAATCAGCATTTCTTTGACAAAAGAGTGTTGTGAAATTAGGATATTTTGCTTCTCTATCTAAGTTATGTGGATTAACATTAAAAAAACTCACTCTAATTCGATCAACGTTATCTTGTTCATAAATAGTTCTTAAATGCGGTAGAATAGTTTTTAAAGTCCCTTCCATATCACTAAAAATTGTTTCGCTTATTTCTTTTAATTTATTATTAATCTTATTAAAATCCAGTGGTTTCAGTTTGAATAATTTTTCATATTCTTCCCACAATTTTTTTGACTCTTCACTCCCAGTATCTTGACTTTTTACTTTATCTTTATATTCTTTATAAAACCACCACGGTTCTTTAATATTTGTTATTAAAAAGTTATCGTTCTCTTCATATTCAATAAATTCAGAAGCAATAGATGAAAAGCATTCAGAATCTATTTCTAAAGATATTACATCATCGAATATTTTTTGTGCATTTTGAGAGCCAATTATTGAATACTGACTTTTTACCCCAATAAATCTAAAGCCCTTAGCCCACATTCTATTTAAATCTGGTATTTTATAGTTTGCAAGAGCAGAACCAATGAAGCCAATAGCTCCACCGATAAATAAAAACAATAGAGTAGCTAGTAGATCAAATTTTGAGAAATCCATTTATTCCCCCACTATTTCAGTTTAATAAAATCATTGTTTGATATTTCATATATGGAAAATTGTTTAATTACATTCCCAAATTGATCAAATGAAAAAGTTCCACCTACTCCTTCAAAATTTTTAACATTAATCATTTCTTTATGTATTTCTTCTGATGTTCTTGCACCAAGATTAACAGCATAATCTATCAATTTAAAACAATCGTAAGCATAAGCAGAAAATATATCTGCTTTAATATTAAAGCTCTTAAAATATTTGTCTCCAAATTCCTTAGTCTTTGAATTATCTCCATCAATATCAAAATCGGGAAATGAAAATATTACACCATTTAGAATATCTTTCAATTGATCAATCAATTTTTGATCATGGAAGCTGCTTGTACCATAAATTTTAATATCAGTTAAGCCTAACTCTTTGATCTGCTTTAAGATAATACTTACTTCTGCATAATATCCTGGTAAAAATAAAACCTTTGCTCCGCTCTCTTTGATTTTTTGAATTTGTGTTCTAAAATCTCTACTTCCTTCAGTAAATCTTTCAGAAAAAACAATTTTATTTCCATTCTCAATAATAATTTTTTCAAAAACTTGATTAATACCTTCTCCATATTTTGAACCAGTATAAAATAATGCTATTCCTTCATTGTTTAGGGTTTGTTCAATAACATAATTGCCTAATATTCTACCGTCATAGGAATCAGAAGGCCAAACTCTCATAAAGTAATTTGTTGATGTGTCGAAATCAACAGATGAAGCACCAGGAGCAATCATAGGTACTTTATTTTCTTCGATTTTTGGAATTAAAACATTTGCAGTTGAGCTTTGTGCTCCACCAATTAATACATCAATTTTTTTTGTTAGCAATAATGTAATTGCTGAATTAGCTGCATTTTGTGCTCCCTTATCATCTTCATACATTAGCCTATATATTTCCTTATTTGATGATTCCTCCAGAGCTAGTTCAATGCCATTTTGCATTGCCTTTCCATATATAGCGGCATCTCCAGTCAGAGGCAAAATTACTCCTATCTTGATTTCTTCTTTTTCATTTGTCTTTTGAGTTGGTATTAAAGCAAAATATCCAATTACAATAATTCCAATTAAAATAATTCCACCTATTATTCCCTTTTTCATACCATCACCTCCTTAGTTTGTTCAATTGAGTTTAATTGTTTACTAAAAAGTTTACCAAGTTTTAAGCCAATAACTTTATCGGCAATATCAAAAATATTTTTTATCCTATGTTCAACAAGCAAAATACTTATCCCGATATTTTTTAATTTTTCAATCTGTATTGTAATATTTTTTAAGTTCTTAGGGCTAACACCAGCAAGCGGTTCATCAAAAATTATCAACTCCGGTTTGTTAATTAATGCCATTGCCATACTTACTTGTTTTCTTTCTCCACCGCTAAGCCTGCTACATTCGCATTTTGTTAAATCTTTTAAGGGCATCAGTTGTTCAAAAACTTCTTCAATTCTATTTTTTAAATCTTTCTTTTCTACAGTCTGCATACCGGCAATTTCTATATTTTCAATTACAGTTAGATCTTCAAAGAGTTCATTTTGCTGTGGTATGTAAACCATTCCTTTCTTAATTAGTTGTGCAGGTTTGATGGATTTAATGTCTTCTTTGTTAAATATAATTTTTGCTTCGCGGTTCCAGGGTTTTAGTATCCCGTAAATCAATTTAAGTAGTGTGCTTTTCCCGCTCCCGTTTGAACCAATGACTAGTGTGATTCCTTCTTTTTGTATCTCAAGGGTAACATCAAATAAGACTTGCTTTTTTCCGTAACCAGAATTTATATGCTCAACACTCAATATATTCATAGATATGCTTCTTGTACTAGTGAATCGCTCTTCAATTCCTCATAACTCTCAAACTCACTAATTGTTCCGTTTGAAAGGAAAAATATTTTATCGCTTACAGCACTAATAAAATCAGCATTATGCTCAATTAGTAAAATAGTTCTTCCCTTATTTTTAATATTTTTAAGAAGAGCAGCAATTTTTTCTCGGTAATCTGGATTTATTCCTGAAACAGGCTCATCTAATAAAAGAAGGTCAGCTTGATTTGCTAGACAGCATCCTAGAGTTAATAATTTCTGCTGGCCGTAGGATATTTCACCTGCTTTATCTTCAGCAACATCAGTGAGATAAACTTGTTCAATAATTATTCTGGCTTTTGCATTTAAAGAATTATAATATTCTTTTAACATCACACTAGGAAGCATCGCATTAAAAATATTCTCTCCCTTATTGCTTTTGAAAGACAGCAGAATATTTTCATTAACAGTTAATCCTTTAATCAGTCGCAGATTTTGAAACGTTCTTGTTATCCCGAATTCATTAATTTTTATCGGTGTACAATTAGAAATGTTTTTTTTTTTGAAATAAATATCACCCTTATCAGCCCTCAAAAATCCTGTTAGTATATTAAACAATGTTGTTTTTCCTGAACCGTTTGCTCCCATAAGCGAAATGACCTTTCCTGCTCCAAGTTCAAGATTAAGGCCTGAAAGTATTGCTCTCTCTCCAAAGGACTTTTGTATGTTTGTAATTTTTAGCAAAATTGTTAACCACTAAAATAATATAAATCATTAATAATTAAAATTCGCGTTAATTTTTTCAACGTACTTTTATAAATCTGAATATTTGGATAACTGAGAGCCAACTGGATTTTAATTCCGTGAACCTTTTCTGAAAGCACAAAACTTTCTTTTTAGTCATGCGTTGACTTCGATTCATTTTGCTGAATTTGAACCCTTTTATCTCTTTCCTTGCCAATACTATATAGAACTATCATTTCCTGTCAATAAGAAATCCCAAAGTAAGGAAATTTCGATTGAATATGACTCAGTCTAATACACCCGGGCTTAAAGTGAGAAGATGGTTTTTGGGGGAGTTGATAGGGATCGAAGTCTCGTCCCCTTAACTACCAATCAAGCTCTCAGTATAGACTTCTCCCCATGTGACAAATAGGTGACAAATTCGATTGAAATATGCTGAAAATAAAGTAACGGAACTGAAAGAAAAACTAAATATAAGTCACTGAAAACACTGGCAAACCATTGTTTTTAAAGGCTTTACGGATTCTCATCTTTTCTTTTTGCGAACGCCGCGCTCTCCCAACTGAGCTAACCGCCCACATTGTTAATTCTAAATAAGTTAACTGATTCTCTTTCTCTGTCACTTACATCCTTGTGACAAATAGGTGACAAATTTACCACTTTTTGATCCTTTTTTCCAGATGTTTGAACATTCAAGAGTTCCACATCTTTCCTTGCGTGATTTTATTATACGCAAACCATCGCTTAAGAAATATCATGAGTGGTCCGAATTTAGCTGAAACGACACATAACAATATATAATAAGACAGTAAAACAACTTGACACAGAAGTTAAAGTCTGATAATGATTTTATGATTATTGAGGGGTTGAATGAAATCTTCATTTTAGGGAGAATAGCATGCCTTACTGTTCACAATGTGGTTATCTATATAAATTTGGAATTAATAAATGTCCAAAATGCGAAACAGATCTTAAAAAAATATCCTCCCCTGGAAAGCGAAATATCAATCAATCAGATTCAGGAATGGAAAAAAAAGATAAAAGCGTAACTCCAGTAGCTCCAATTGCTAAAAGAATTTCAGCAGGTTTAATAGATCTTCTAATAGGAATTGGTCTTATGTATTTCATAATAAGAATTGTAATCTTTAGATATGTTTTACGAAAGGCTCTTGTTAGTGGAATCCTTTCTGTTTTCATTATATACGTTTTATCAGCATTATATTTTCTATTACGAGATAGTTTGAAAGGAAAAAGCTTTGGTAAGCTTATTCTTGCTTTAACTGTAATCAATGTGGAGAGACAAAAGCCTGCTGACTTCGCTGATTCTATGTTACGAAACTCAGTTTTAGCAGTGATCATCATTCCTTTTATTGGATGGATAATATTTTGTGTCGTATTATTAATAATTATCATTCAAATTTTATCGGGAAAACAGCAACGGATAGGTGATCATTTTGCACATACAAAAGTAATCGAGGATAAATTTCTTAATAATTATTGTGCATAAAACTAGCTAAGAATGAAATTCTGCGTAAATTGTGGGAAAAATATTAAAGGTTCTCCATCGATTTGTCCATCTTGTAGTTTTGATCCTAATATACCTGAAGAAATAATAAATGAAAGCCTTAAATACATTTCTATTGGAAAAAAAGAAAAAGAGCTCTCTTCAAGACTAGAATACCCAGGAGAAAGTTCTAGTTTGGCTTTTTCAATATTCATGATGATTATTCTAGCATTGATTTTTTCAACTATATCATTGGGTGTATTCATAATTTACTTAATACTAAGTTTAGTCTTCCTTAGAATTCGTGAATATCAAACTAAATCTCAGCTTGAAAGGGTATCAGAAAATAATTTTCCCAATATTTTAAAATTGTCTAAATTAGCATCGTATCGTCTAAAAATCTCACTCTCCCCTGTTTATATTATTTCGAAACCAAGTTTAAATGCTTACACTTCTGGATTTTGGGGCAATCATTGGATAGTTTTGCATTCAGCATTAGTTAAAAAATTAAAATTAGAAGAAGTCTTATATGTTCTTGGCCATGAAATGGGCCATATCAAAAGAGAGCATACTACTTGGCTAACTTTAATTTCTACAAGAGTGTCCGGATCTATCCCACTTATAAACAGCGGACTTAGAATTGTCTTTAATAATTGGCACATTAAATCTGAATATTCTGCGGATAGAGCAGGAATAGTTGCAAATAGGAGCCTTGATTCTTGTATATCTGCACTAAGCATGATTTCCAAAGGACATAGAAAAATAGAATTAGACACTTTACTTGAGGAATCAGAAAAATACCAGCGGAAGCGTTTATTCCTTTTAAGCGAATTAATGGGAACTCATCCATACTATCCTAATAGGATTAGACAGCTAAACTCATTCTATAAAATAATAGCACTAAAATAATAAGGGGGATTATGATGAAACGTGGAATAAAAGTAGGATTGACATTTATTGGAATATTTGGATTTGCTATTATTTCAATAATTCTTTTAATTCAAATTTTCCAATTTATTATCGTAAAAAAAGTTTATACCTATGTCGTTCAAAATATTATTAATTTAACTGGGATGAGTCCTTGGTTGGTAAAAGGGGTTGTTATTCTTTTATTAATTCCATTTGTTTGGGCATTATTAGAGGCTACAAAAGTTCTACCAAGAATAAAAAGGTCTTTATTATTAAGAAAAAAAGCGCGCACTTTTAGGAAAACGGGATTTATAATCATTATTTTCTATATCATTTCTTTTTTCTTTCTAATGTTCTTTCTGAGCAGAGGTACATATTTTGGTTATAACGAGGGTGAAGTGATGAAATATTATGCAGTGACTCCTGAAGGAATTCGCTTTTTTGATTCTCCAGGATTTGATCCAAAATACGGAACTGAACTTGAGCCTGTTACACCAAAATTGATAGAACAATATGAAAGAACCAAGAGAGGTCTGAAACCAATGAAAATTAATACCTCTGGAGAAATTGAGTTTTTTAATTCAATTACAGGAGAACCAAAGGTTTGGTATTTTTTAGATTCAGATAACAATTTCGAATTTTTTGATCGACAAGGATTTCATCCTGTCTATTGGGAAAAGTTGAGGCCTGTTACTCCAGATGTAGTTTCAAAATATAAGAGAAGGCTTAAAGATATAGAAGAAGAAGAGGTTAAGAAAAAACTTAGAGCTGCAGAGGAAAATAGACTCAGGCAAGAAGAATTTGAACGCGAAGAAAAAAAAAGAAGGGGACAAGAAATTCTAGATGAAAAAAAGGCTTATATTGAAAACTATATCAATCCTATAATCTCAAATGATCCTTCAAGAATTGAGATCGCAGTGCTTATAGCCGAGAAAGAAACTATGAGTTTATCACGGAGCAGTATGTTATTGGGAAACACCATGAGAGATAGAGTGACAGATGAAAATACAAGAATTGTTTCCGATTTGTTTAAGGACAGATTTATTGAAGATGGTAATTTTGAGGATTTGTACAGGGGTGATCCCCAGGATCTTATCGAATTGAACCTTAATGATCATGTCGATTATATAGTTTTAGGGATAAAAAAATCTGAATTTTTTCAAGAGGAAAGACTTGGCGAGTTAATCTCATGCAATTTATATTTAAATTTGAAGATTATTTTTTCAAAAACAGGTGAAACCATCTCTAATTCATACAATGAAAGAGGAGTCGGAATTGACATAGATAAAGCAGAACAACAAGCGGTTGACAGGATTATTAAAAAAATTGAGAGTTTTATTTTGAATAAAATTTAAAATTGAATGATTAAAATACCAGAGCCTAATAGATTCATTTTAAACTCAATCTTACAGGCTTTAGGGAGATTTAAGTAAATTATCGTGCAATTTAATTTGAATATACTAAATAGGAGGTTTTAAATGTCAAATTCTTCTAGAAACATATTTTTAATCATATTTTTTCTCCTATGTTCAATAACAATAAATTGCTCTAGCACAATCCGAACAGTAACAAGAGTCGATTCCGATAGTGTTACTGATTTAAGCGGCCGTTGGAATGATACAGACTCAAGAATTACATCTGACACAATGATTGAAAGCATGATTTTAAGCCCCTGGCTTAATGATTTTCTAATAGAAAAAGGAAGGAAGCCAGTAATTATTGTAGGCACGGTCCGAAACAAGAGTAGTGAACATATAAATACTGCACTTTTAACAAAAGATATTGAAAGAGAGCTGATAAATTCTGGAAAATTATCCTTTGTTGCCTCAGAGAAAGAACGGCAAGAATTAAGAGAGGAAAAAATCGATCAACAATACTACTCATCCGTAGAAACAACAAAGCAACTTGCAAATGAAACAGGTGCTGACTACATGCTAATTGGGAGCATAATCTCTATCGTAGACTCGATTGGCGGACAGAAGATTGTTTATTATCAAGTAACTTTAGAGCTAATTGAGCTTGAATCAAATGAAAAAGTTTGGATTGGCGATAATAAAATCAAGAAATTAATTCATCAAAAAAAATACAAAAGGTAATGAAACAAACAAAAATTATATTTTTCGCATTATATGAGATTAAAAATTGTCTACTTTATTGCTTTATGTGAAGCGGAATTTTTTAGAATTTACGTAATAGTATTTGTTTCTAACTATGGGGATCAACATTTGATCTTTATTAATAATATTAAAAAGGGGAACTATGAAAAAAAAGAGGCGATTTGTCTTATCTGTTTTTTATTTTTTGATTATCTCAAGTTGTAGCAGTTTAAAAACTCATGTTAACTTTTATGAAGGGATTATAGGTGATATCAAAACTGAAAACTACTCTTTAGCAGAAAATAAAATTGAAACTGCGAAAAAAGACAAGAAATATTTAAACAAAGATATGGTTTTGTATTATCTAGATAAAGGTGCTGTTCTGCATTATCAAGGCAACTATGATGATAGCAATCAGCTTTTTGAACTAGCTGATCGGACAATGGAAGAATTGTTTACTAAAAGTATTTCTAAGATCGCTACTTCTTATCTAGTGAATGACAATGTCCTCGATTATTCAGGAGATATTCATGATTGTCTTTATGTAAATGTTTTTAAAGCTATTAATTACCTAAAATTAGATAAATTTGACGATGCTTATGTTGAAATAAACCGTGTAAACGATAAACTTAGAGAGTTGGATTATAAATATGGTGAAATAGTAGAAAAGTTTAATAATTCTGATGTCACGAAAATTAAAATCGAAAAAAAGAGAATAAACTTTTATGATGATGCTTTGGCCCATTACATTAGTTATCTCGTTTTCCGTGCTGAAGGCGAATACGATAACAGTCGAATATCTTTCGAAAAAATACAAAAAGCTTGGGATTCTCAGCCTCATGTTTATGACTTTGCTATTCCGGCTCATTTGAAATCTAATCCTAATTCAAAAGGGACATTTTTGAACGTAATTGCATTTACAGGAAATGCTCCTATTAAAAATTCGTCCGGAGGCCAAATTACAACATATGATAATTATATTCATGTATCTGATTTGACTTATTTAAAAACAAATGTGGTCATGAGATTTCCGGGTATGAAGGAAGGATTTCATTTTAAATTTGCATTTCCTGAAATCTATTCAGCCGCTTCAAATGTAAGCAGAATAGAAGTATATATTGACAATAATTTTGCGGGTCAGTTAGAACTTTTAGAGGACATTGGGAGAATTGCACAGACTACTTTTGAAACTAAAAAACATCTCATTTATCTAAAAACAATAATTAGGACGATAATAAAAGGAATAGAGTCCGCTAAAATGAAGGAGACATTAAGACAAGGAGCTGGAATAGAGGAAAAATCTTTGTTAAGCAGAATATTAAATTTTGGAGTTGATAAGGCTGTCGATGCCACTGAAAATCCTGATTTAAGATGTTGGAGGACTTTGCCAAAAAAATGTTATATCGGTGAATTTCAATTAAATCCTGGCATCAATAATATCAAAATCCTTTTCTACAGCAGAAATGGAGCACTTTTAAAGGAAAAAATATTTTCTGAAGTTGAAATAACAAATGGTTTGAATTTAATTGAAGCTTTTTGTTTAAACTAATTAATAAATATGTCTCCTATCCTATTTAGGTGGGTGAAATAGAGTAATTCAGGTTTGTTAAACAGAAAATAGGCCTTTCCATCTATGTCTGTGTATTGTAACAAATTCGACTGATTAACGCTGAAATTATAGTATTGGAGTTGAAAGGAAAACTAAATATAAGTCACTGATATTACTGATATATCACTGTTTTTAAAGGCTTTACGGATTCTCATCGTTTCGTTTTGCGAACGCCGCGCTCTCCCAACTGAGCTAATCGCACATCTAGTTGAAAAAACTCGAGTTACGCAGACTCTCTAGAATGTCCTCTTTCTCCAAATGACAAATAGGTGACAAATTTACCACGTTTTTGTTTTTTTTTCGGAGGATTACAAAGTGTGTCGAATAACTATCGTTGAACTAATACGACACGAAGAGATTAGAGGATTACTTCAACCCTCCAGCCTTTTCTTCGCATCATCAACTTCAGGGAGACCGGGATCGGCGTCTTTCCAGAAGGAGAGGAATTTCTCGTGTATTTTCTGAAGTTATTTTTCTTTTTATATTCTTAAAAATCAAATTGTCACTTTAATTTATTTCTATGACATCTTTTATCCAACTTAGAGCAGCAGAGACGGTTGGAAATCCAATAGTACTTGTAAGGAGGAAAATTGCGTGATAAATCTCTTCGGGTTTTGCTCCTGCTTCAAGAGCTCTTCTCGCATGACTATGAACAGCACCTTCAGATCGTATTGCTGCAGCAGCTGCAAGCTGAATGAGATGTGCAGTTTTTTCCTCTAATGGGCCTTCTTGCCTGATAACTTTTCCAAGTTCATCAAGAGCATTTATATATTTCTCATGCTTTCCTTTGATTGAAAGATACCATTCAGGTAGATTTTTCTCTGACATAACATCCTCCTCTTTTCAGATTTTGTGGGAATCATTTCTAAATATTAAGATAACTTAAGAATTTATACTATAAAAAAATAATCTACACAACACTGAGGCTTTATCACACCTTGGTTAGTATACTGACCTCATTACCCAGCCAGCCTCTCCTTCGCATCGTCAACTTCAGGGAGGCATCGGAATCGAAACTCCTTCACTCTCCCCGGACGAGATGCTCCACAGGTCCGTTTATGTTTTGAAGATTACTGGACTGGAATAAGATCCGATACGTGAATCTCAACCGGTGGTTTTGTTCTTCATGTATTTATCGATAAACTCGACCAACAGGGCCTGAGATTCTCGGATTTTATCCCAGGGACCCGGCTGAAGGCCGTGCTCCGCCCCTTCGACGCTGAAGAATTCATAAGGTACGTTATGCTTGATGAATTCCTGTTCCATCAGCTCGGATTGCTCATGGGGAACATCAGTATCGTCCTGGCCGTGGATCAGCAGGGTCGGTGGAAACTCCGGCGTGACGTTTTTGAGTGGCATGTAGGGATAGAATTTTTCAGGTTCTTGGTGGGGATCCCAATCCGCTGCCATCAGCGGCCACAATCCCTTCCGTCGGCAGACATTATAGAAGGCCCAGACGTTTCCTCCAGTACGGTCTCCGGCGTTGGCGACGGGAGGCATTTTTGTGATCGCCTGGAAATCCTCCTCTACCATAGGCTGGCCCATGTTGTGACGGGGGTGCGGGCTGGGCTCCAGCTGCCAGGGGCCGATGAGATCGCCGTATCCCCACTGGCTAACGATGACCGCAGGTCTGGGATTTGCCCGATACCCGGCTGTAAGGGCCAAGTATCCTCCGGCTGATCCGCCGACGACAGCGATCCGGCTTGTGTCTATTCCCAACAATGCCGGCCCTTCTTGATGGATCCATTTGAAAACATCCTCCAGATCGGCGATGATTTCCGGCAATTTCGTTTCAGGGGCCAGGCGGTAATCTATGGAGATAATGTCATATCCGGATGCGAATAAACTCGTCTTTGCCCACTTGGGGACGCTATCCCGGCCTCCGGTCATGAGGGCTCCG
>SDBS01001149.1_pt1 | contig 27085 bp, 43 predicted proteins | sample 2277091 | NCBI WGS metagenome assembly SDBS01 (sample SAMN10404972, study PRJNA504765) | marine sediment metagenome | isolation source: marine sediment core GS10_PC15, 163 cmbsf | place: Arctic Ocean: Southern Knipovich Ridge | collected 2010
TTCGTTATCACAATCGTACCGATGTCAGTTCTGACGCGCATGCGAGCGTTAATGCAGTGGTTCGTGCGTGCGGGCGCGCGCGCGCTCGTGCGTGCGTGCGTTTGTGCGAACGTGCGTGCGTGCGTGCGTGCGTGCGTGCGTGCGTGCGCTAGCCGGTTGTGACGATTGTCGGGGTCGTAATGGTATTGAGCGCTAACCCGCAAAACCAGCACGATCACGCTAATCGTCGTAAAGCTCACAAATCTCGTCGGCACATTTACCGTAATAATCAGCAAGCTCGGTATCACCCCTCAAAGTAGCGCGAGTGGCAAAATCGCGCCACATTTGCTCTGTCCGCACAAAGCGCGCCACCTTTGTATCCTCCATATTCTGCTCAAGCCGCATTTCCCGCAGAAATCGCGCTTTCCGCGCCATCGGTACATAGTACACAAGCGCAAAAAGCAAGCCAAGCAATACAAACGTCAAAGGCCACACCCAAGTGTGTGTATCCTCTAATCGGTCTAACAGCGACATTCGGATTAACCCTCCAAATTGTACTCAATCGCCCTAAGCTGTGAAAGCACCCCAGTCAGTGCATCCTGCGTATTCGTCAAACCCTGCCCCCGCAGAGTATCCTGTATAGTCAATAATACCCACCGTAAATCCCTAACCCGCTCAGATCGAGTACACAATACCCGTCCGTAATCCCTACCCCGCTCAGGTTGCATAATCATTGAAAGCTGCGCAGATATGGCAAGCACCCTATCTGCTTCATCCCGCAAACCCCGCTTAGCCAGGTCCGCCGCCAAATGCCGTATATCCCGTAAAACTCGTCTCATCGGCAATATCCTCCATATCCGGGCGTGCGCGTAATAACCCAACTAATTCTGCAAACCAGCAGAATCAAAAAAGTCATCACAATCGTTACGACCCGCACATATTGAGAAACTGGGTTATATCAAAACGATTGTCATCTTCAGCACAAAGGCGACCGATCCGCGCCGCCAGTGCAATTACGACAAGCTGCGCATTCTGCGAATCCTGCACAGCCTCTTCGTTGTAAAGACTCCGCACAGCCCTCGCGACCGTTTCAATTTTCACAACCGTCATAATCGGAACTCCCTAGCTATGACAAGAACAATCGGTACAACCGACACAATCCGCGCAGGGCACAGGGCAGCGCACAATTGGATTAACCGGGCACAATCGGATCGATCGGCACAATCGGATCATCCAGAATCTCACCAGCAAAAACCTTGCCTTCGTCATATTCGATATAACTTGGCGTACTGTCCATAGCCCGCAGTTCCCGCACAATCGTTTCAAGCGCTACGGCTACATCGGCGGCGTTGCAACCGCTACAATTGCCAGAAACCTCACCAGTAGCAAAATCGATGTAAATCTCATTAACCAGCATAACCAGAACTCCCTAATTGAAACAGGAACAATCGACGCAACCGTCACAGGTCGCGGGATCGTTAGGACAGCGCAGAATCGGATTAACCGGCTCATCATTTGGGCAATCGGTACAATACCACTTTTCGCCCCGCTCGCCATTACCCAAACAACCCGCACAAGGGTCATTATTATCCTTAGTCGTCATAATCGGAACTCCCTAGTTGAAACAGGAACAATCGACGCAACCGTCACAGGTCGCGGGATCGTTAGGACAGCGCAGAACCGGATTAACCGGCTGCTGTGGCGCATTCTGAATATCTGTTAGCACCGTCGTGGCCAGCTCCATCGTCCTAAGCCGAACAGCTTGCAGCGAATTGCTACAACCGATAATATCGTTACTACCGAGCGTATCCCGCGCGACCTGCACAGCCCTCTTGATTGCTACAAACAGTCCAGCTTGCTCAGGCGTTATATCCGGCACATCTGGTTTAACCAGTGAATAACCAGGGGGACCGGAACACCGCAAATAACCAGCACAAATCAGATCACCGCGCAGAGCGATCAGCGCCGCACAATCCTTTGGAAGCGCGCTTTGTGTATTCTGATTGATAATCTGCACAATCATTGCCATTGTCTCTTCCGACACAGTGTAACTAACCGTCATAATCGGAACTCCCTGTTTATTCGCACGACTTGAGAAATTGGGTCGCATCGAAACAATCGTCATCTTCCGCACAAAAGAGACCAATCCGCACAGCCAGTACAGTTATGGCAACCTGAGCGGCCGGCGAATTCTGCACAGCCTTCTCATTGGATACACTCCGCACGGCCGCCGCAATCGTGTCAGCTTTCACAGTCGGCATAATCGTCACCCTCGCAGTAGGCGTCAAGATCGTCAAAATTGAAATAGTGCATGTCGCCGACATTCCCCACACAAATCCGTTTGTCCGCAAGATTGATAGTTACGATGTAACCATCGTAAACCACTTTGTTGGAAATCTCGACACAACCCGTTTCATCGTGCAAGGGTATCAAAACCGATACAGCCGTTGCAAGTAGACCAGCCCGTTGGGCCGGAGAACCGGACATAAGCGATATACTCCGGACAGTACGCCTGACGCTCTCAAGCGCTTTGGTCGGCAGAACCGTGCTAACCGTCACGTCGAACTTGTTCGGCAAATCCAGCACACTGATGCTAATCCTCATAATCGGAACTCCCTGTTCGTTGCGGGTACAATCCCTACACTCCGCACGCGCGGATAAACTTGACTTCCTGAGACATCCCGCAGGCGCGGAGGAACCGAACCTCGTCGAAATTATCGTTGCGATTCTCACAAACGTCCATAATCGCAACAACCATCAAATCCACCCCAGCCAGAACATCCGGATTATATTGTGCAGTTCGCAATGACCGCACACACCCTACTGCCTTTGCAATCGCTTCAAAGTCTTTTCTCGTCATAACCGGAACTCCCTATGCAGTTGGCCTGTTTTGAATATCCGTCATCATCGTCGCAGACAGCTCAGCCGCTCTAAGCTGCACAGTCGTCAACCAATCGACACAATCGGCAAAATCGTCACTGATTAGCGCACGCCGTACACATTCTACAGACGCTTTCAACGATACAGCCAGTTCAGCTTGCTCAGGCGTCATAATCGGAACTCCCTGTTTGTTGCGAGTACAATCCCTACGATCTGCGCGTCCGGAAAAACCGGCCTTCCTCGTAATTATCGTTATCTCCGGCACAAGCGGCAGACATACGCCTAGCCAGCATCTTCACTACAGCCGTTGCAATATGATTGCCCCGCGTGACCGGATTATCCGTCACATCCTGGATTACTTGTGCAAGCACGACATAGTCTTTTCTCGTCATAACCGGAACTCCCGTGAGAGAATCGTCAGAATCGAGACAACCGTTACTTTCCACAAGGTCGGTACGACGGGCGCGATAGCGCTTTTCGGATTTCCCGGCGCATCCGGCGCTTTTCGGTTTCCGCAAAATCAATAAACACAAAAGCCCGCACAATCCGCAAAACCCACCGAATCCGTCTTTTCGTCGTCATCGTCGTGGCCCTCCTAATCCGAATCTTCGTGCGAACCGGATAGCACGGTGCCGCGCGTAATAATCGCGCTTAGCCTTATTATCCGAAAATCGACGTTTGCGTTTTCCATCCGGCATGATTCTCTCCCCTTCTATATTAAGTATACAACGAGGGGCGAGTGGGGCAAATAAAACCGAGTGAAAACACGAAAAAAAGGCAAGTAATCCCTAGTGATAACAATGATAACGGTTATCGGGGTCAGGGGTTGTGCGCGTGCGTGCGTGCGTGCGTGCGTGCGTGCGTGCGTGCGTGCGTGCGTGCGTGCGTGCGTGCGTGCGTGCGTGCGCGGCGGGCGGTTGTAACGATTGTCGGGGTCACGTCGGTTGCGGCAAGCAAGGCTGCACAATCGGTGCGACCCCGCTAACCGTCTCAGGCAGTCGGCCAACACTTATGTGCTACAATCCCTAGATGCAGCGATCCCAGCACAATGATGATATTTGATACAATCCCTGTATCCTGGCCCGCCAGCCAAATCCATGCAGCCGTTGTAAACGTCACAAACGCAAATGTCCCACAACCTTCTTTCTCATCACAAACCTCCTATCAGAGGAAAACTTACCTTTGTCAAAATCAACATAATTGGACTCTGTCATCATAATCCTCGTAATTGGCAGGTTGCGGGTTGCGGCGGAAGTCTACCCCTATCGGTTCCCTACTGGACCCCAATTGGAGGGGGAAGTGGCCCGTCTCTGATTTGCCGAATCATATCGACAATATCGTCGTCAGCGGCCCAACTGGCAGAACCCCACAAAGCGACATGAGCGTAACGATAGGCCCAAACCGCCTCATCCAGAGAATCGGTCCTAATCAGTGTAACCCTTACATCCGAACCTGTGAGCGCGTCACAGAAGCGGATTCGCGCCCGATACTTTCCGCCCGTAAAATCGACCCCCACAACGGGGTGGCCGTCATCCCATACCCCCATTTTGGAGGGCTCTGGCGGTACATGTGTTTCAGCCGCTTCAAGCGCCCTAGCCGTTCCAAGCCGCTCAAGCACTTTATTCAGAGTAGACGCATTTCTCAGTGCATTCGTCATAATCGTTTCTCCACTCTATTGGAGGGGGCAACCTTGAAAGGCGTAAAACGTGTCGTCTCGGGTGCGCAGTAAACGTGTTTTGGGCTTTCGTATGTGAGGGGGCAACCTAATAGGGTCCAAGAGCAAGGGACCCCCACCGTTGAATAAGCTGGACAGGCAAGGCAAAGTGAGCTAGCGGACATAGCTATCTCCCTGTATAGGTCGGGCCGGAAGTGGCGAGCAGAAAAATCCCTACAACCGCTGCGATCAGGGCCAGTGTTCCAAGTGCTGCAATCGTCATAATCGTGTCCCCTTGTCGTGTGGCGTTGTTTTTTCCTTCTACTCAACTATACAGCGCGGGGCGAGCGGGGCAACTAAAAGCGCGAGAATCCAAGATATAAATAAAGAAATCACGAAAGTTGTCGGGGTCGTGACGGTTGTGCGGGCAAAACCCCCTGTTGGTAGGGTGTTTCATGCGGGACGTTGCAGGACATTGCGGGACGTTGCGGGACATTGCGGGACGTTGCGGGACGTTGCGGGACGTTGCGGGACGTTGCGGGATGTTGCGGGATGTTGCGGGATGTTGCGGGACGTTGCGGGACGTTGCGGGACGTTGCGGGACGTTGCAGGACGTTGCGGGACGTTGCGGGACGTTGCAGGACGTTGCAGGACGTTGCGGGACGTTGCAGGACGTTGCGGGCGTGTGCGTGCTTCTAATTGGAGTATCGGCAACCGTTGAGATTGGCTCGACACCATGCCCACTCTTGAGGACTCAGGGAGCGATACTGTTTAGGGCGTTTACAAACCTTAGCCTTGCCATTGAAAACCAATTTGATACCGTGTGGTCGCTTTGCTGATTTGTTCCGTGCAAATCGGGTGGTTGTCATTCCTCGGGCGTACGTCTTAGATTCCAGCACAAAAGCGCCAAACGGTAAAGCATACGCGATCCCTACTTGTGTTCCAAGTATAATCTCTGCTATATCCTTCCCATCTGGGATCATCCCACGAACATACCCGTCTATTCTGTTTGCGTATTTTGACAGATCCAGTAAAATCGGCTTGAGCGTTTTTGTTGACGCCCGCAGCTTATGGTTGCTGGTGACAGAAATTTCGGCATCACTGCTAAATCCGTTAGCTTTCCACTGATCGTGTAAGACCATCAAAATGTCAAAATCAACAACGCCACAAAAATCCAGATAAACCCAATCCAGTTGTTTACCCCACTCATTAGCATCCTTGACACAATTGGATACTATGTCAGAATCATAAAATCTGACATTTTCGTGAATCTGTATATGGGTCCATCCATAGGTATTTAGAATCTTTATAACTGCGCGCCTCATATCCGTAAATTTAGCTTGACTGTTGACACGGTGTGTGTTTTCATAACACTGGATGCTTGTATCTTGACTAATCAAGCCACGGGTGAAAAGCGCTCTCAGTTCGCCACAAGACGTAGACGGCATAATCGCTATATGCCGTACAATTCGCTTGGGCAGGGAAATTTGCGTTCCGTCTGTTTTACCAACAGAGCGAGTGTAACCGCCTCTAGGTTTGGCCATTGTCAATCCCCTTGCGCTGTGCCATAATTGTTTGTTGCTTGTCTCTCCTATTCAACTATATAGTGTTGACTGTGTAAGGCAAATAAAACCGCGTTTATTATAGATTATATTAGAGAAATCGTGGAAATTGGCTGGTCATAACGGTTGCGCGAGCAAAACCCTGTTGATAGGGTGTTTTGAGGGAGCGGGGCGAGCGGGCGAGCGGGGCGAGCGGGGCGAGCGGATCGCGGACAAGAGTGGGCCTGACCCCAACAATCGGCATTGCCACCCGCAACCCGCAAGCTACTATATCCCATATATGTGGCGTATTGACCCAAGCGGTGCAAGCGTCAGATGTGACATAGTCATGCAGTTCCGACTCTTGCGGGTAACTGGCATATATCATAGAACCCTACTTGTCAAGTCAATCTGCACAATTAGTACAGATAGTGTACAGTGTACCACTAGTATACCTATTGTTGTGGGTTGCGGGTGCCCATCAGAGGGGTACAATAGGCGAGGATAGGGCGGTAGAGTTAATTTTATCGGAACATTAACTCTGACCCTGACAGCCGAAACGACCCTAACCATTGGCATAATCAGGGTTTACAGCATAATCGGCCAATAGTTAAAAAAGGTCTCCCTACTACTACTAGTATAAACAGTATAACTAAATTAAAAGTAGAAGTCAGTTTATACACTAAAGTATTAACTATTGTACTGATTATGACGTAAGTCCTGGCTATAGCGATACTTCCGGAGTTAATAGTTGAGTTAATTTTTAACGATAATAGTTAATTTGCCATTTTCATTAACTATTACTATCCTGCTGATGATTCTGATTGTGCTGATTGGTGTACGATTGTTCATAATCCCTAATACCGTTATTAGCCCGGAACGCCGCACGCCAGTTAAGCCTGCTGCAACCGACAAACTTTCTGCAACCCGCAACCTCCTAAATACTAGCATAAAAGTATCAAACACCCCATCCCCTACGTCCATAATAGCCTCCGATTATGAGTAGCTTGCAGGTTTTAACTCTTATCGGGGTCGGGAGGGGCATGGGGCCTATAAGGCTTATACCAGTTCTGCCAATTATGAGGACTATATAACGCCCTAGGCGCATATCGCCCTTTAACCCTGACAATCCATACTGTGTGCACAACCCGCAAGCTACTCATAACCAGTAGTATCTGTCATAGTACCCCAGGCACTATAATCAGGGTAGATGTTGCGACCCCAACAATTGTGACAGCCGTACCGGCTGTCACAACCCGCAAGAACCATAACCACTACATTCATGATAGTCACAACGACTATCATGATCGTGATAGTCGTTGTAATCATTGTGATGTGACAGGTGTGTTGTGATAATCGTACCGCTTATCACTATGATAGTGATAATGATAGTGGTATTGATTGGATGGGTGGTGATACAGTGATACTTGTAGTCATTGTACTTGTATTGAGTAGCTTGCGGGTTGTCCTGATGGGCGGGGTCTAATAATTCGGGCGGCCCCCCTCTGGGGGGTATGGGTAAGCCTTGGCCCTATTGAGGGTCTAGATACCCCTCAAAAGTACCAGTGACGCGTCAAGCCAGCCCGAGGGCAGCTTGCGGGCGGGAGGGGTCAAAATGAGGCCAACACACAGGCTGCCCGCCCGCAACCCGCAAGCTGCCATTCTCATATTTTTCAGATAAAAATACCCCTGACCCAATGGCTCAGGGCAGCTTGCGGGTAACATGCGTCAAGCCAATCCGAGGGTAGCCTGCGGGTTTTACTTGACAAGTGGCATTTTGTGTGATAAACTTCAATAGGAGGATTCTATGACAGATACACCAGCAGGCTTCTATATTTATACCTACATTAATCCAGGCACTAACGAGCCGTTCTATATCGGAAAAGGACGCGGCGACAGAGTATTCAGGCATTTGAGACGGCCTTCCTATTATAAGATACGCGACTCATTCTTCTACCGTAAGTTGCGTAAAATGCTTGATGAGGGCGTCGAGCCTCTTATCCTTATCATCAAAGAGAATCTCACCGAGGAGATAGCATATGATATTGAATCTGATTTGATTCGCCTGGTAGGGACAAGAGCGAACGGAACAGGCCCTCTTTGCAATTTGCGAATAGGCCGTGGGAGCATTAGCGAATACACACTGCTACGAGGGATAAAAGAGGGGAAGGCTGTGGAGGCTTGGGGCGAAATGTTTGCGTCCATAGAGGCAATCAGTCGTGACTTACGCTGTGTGGTAGATGCAAGTACTGTACGGGAGCGACTAAAGCTAGGTATGCCCGTCGAAGAGGCCGCGACAACGCTGGCCTATTGTGCCCAAAATAAAGATGGAATCAAAACAGTTTGCTGGGGTAAGGAGTTTATTTCACAAGCCGCAATGAGCCGAGATCCGAGATGTGCGGTATCACTCCTTCGATTCAAGAAGCGTCTAGTTGCAGGCTGGGATACTGAGTGTGCCGCAACCATACCACTGTACCAATAATCCAATTTAATCTGTTCAATAAAGCCTGATTCGTCAGGCTTTTTTTATGCGCTGACCTGCAACCTTCCACTTACACTGATAAAAAGAGTCAAACCGTAAACGAACTTAAAAGTAGTGGTAAACAGCCTATTATTATCGACGCGTCCAATTGTCGGGTTGTAACTATTTTAACTATTTTAACGATTATTCCGGATTTTAGGTTCGTTTGGAGGTCATTTGGCACAATTAATAGATATGGGACCTCCTACACCAACACCACACGTTCTCCCTTCGTTGCTTTCGATAAGCCATAACAATCCCTTTTCTGTTGGGACAGCACGAGAAATCTGCAAAATCTGTTTTGACGTGAATCGCGTCGGATTCCACGTTCCCGACGAAGTCTGGCAGGCAGCGATCCCCGAATACTACGGCCGAAATATTGTCTGTCTGACATGCTTCACCCGCTTGGCGGACGAACGAGCGATACCGTGGGATCATGAGATTGAGTTTTTCCCGGTTAGCTTGGTCAGCCATTTTGGGATGACAACCTAAAGGGAGTAGCCAACTAAATAGATATTCAATGTACACCAAACAAGAGTTCAAGAGATTCCTTTACTCTGCTGATCTAAGCCAATTCGTGTTGCAGCTAGCCAGGGCTCCCATGTACGAGAGCGCACAGATTCAGCTTCAGTCTGGCGGCCAAACAATAGTAGTCACTGCCACGCCCCTACAAAAACGACAATAAGAAATATGGTAAAACATACAGAAACATGGCAATGTGATACGTGCGGCCTCTCGTACCCAACAGCAGAGGGAGCAATGGCTTGCGAGGGGAAAGTGCTTGCTGTGTATCCCGTGGGATGTATGTACGCCTGTCGCCACTTCCATACGGAAGATACATCTGCCGTGGCTGCCAACCGTATCGTTGCCCATGAAAACAACGGCTACTCATGGTGGTCACGAGATGAAGACGTACACAAAGCGTTTGTCGGACATGAGCACACGACGTCAAGTGGCAGCGGACAATTGAAGCTAGGAATGTCTGATCGACATGTTGACTTGGATCTCCCCTCCTGCGTGCGGATGATAGAGTGGCTAGAATCCCAAGGGATTACACCGACAGTGTGGGATGGTAAGAAAGCAATTTCGTTAGAAGAAGCCAGGGCGCATCCTGAAGCTAGATGGAGGCATAGAACGGGTTTTGGAACATATCCGCGAAAGCAGAAGGTTACGGGATGAAAACCAAGTTCATCTTCTGGCTGATCCTGGAAGGAACGAAAAATAAGCAGTACCGTGCCGTCGTCATTGAATCAACAAAGGAGGCAGCAAAACAGCGAGCTTGCATGATGGACAAACATCTACAACTACGAGACTGGCGACAGGCCAGAGTAGCTCTGCAAGCCAGAGTACCACATACCCGTACACCAGCGGTTCTGGCAATGGACGGTGTCTGATGAACAAAATAATGTCTAAGGAATGCTTATGAAGTGTGATCCTGCTGACCCACAACGATGCCAATCCGTGCTTGCCAATGGTCAATGCCCTCACCTCTCGATTGAAGGGTCTGATTTTTGCGTAGTCCACGCCAAGGTATCCAAAGCTGATATACATAAGAAACGCGTGCAGCATTACTTGCTTAGCAATCCAGAATTACAATCCAGGCTCAACCGACAAGCTTCAGTGGAAGAGGTTCGTAGTCTGCGTGAAGAGATTCACCTGGCAAGAGTAATGGTGGAGACGCGGCTGGATCTCATCGAAGACGGCGATCGGGGAGCAATGCTCGCTGCCTTCTCTAATGTAAACACATATCTGCAAACAATCGAAAAGCTAGTTAGTAGCTGTCACAGGATGGAGGTTTCACTTGGCACTTTGTTAAGTAAGGCTTCCATTTTTTCGCTGGGCCAGGAGATAGTTAGCATCTTGGCGGACGAGTTAAAAGACGTTGAAGGCTATGAAGAAATTGTTGACCGAATCTCGGAACGAGTAGTAGTCGCCATTGCGGGCCAAGAAAACAAAGATAGTAAACCATAGTATTAGAGCACTGGTGGCACAGATACTTCCATTGCAAAGAGTAGAAATTTTTACAGTAATACAAAGTATGCTCAATATTTATGGCACAGTAACCGATGCGGAAGACTACTTTGATTCACGCTTACATGAACAAGCATGGACTAATTCCCCAGCATCGGATCGTCCAAAGGCTCTTCGGGCCGCAACATTGATTATAGACGCCCTGAATTTCAAAGGTCTGAAGAATGCTGTGTATGTCCTCTTAGAAGAGGATCCAGAAGCTTCCGACGCAGATATTCGAGAAGCGGAAGCTGACCAGGCGTTGGAATTTCCACGTGACGAAGATACAGAAGTACCAGAAGAGATTCTAGTAGTTTGTTATGAGATCGCTTACGAACTCTTAAATGGGAAAGATCCTGAATTGGAATTAGAAAATTTAGGTGTCACAAGTCGAGCATACAATGATGTTCGTACTTCATATCATCGGGATCAAGTCCCCATTGAACACATTATTAATGGCATTCCGAGTAACCAGGCATGGGAGCGGCTTAAACCATTTTTACGGAATGCTGAAGCAATCCAACTATCACGAGTTGACTAACAAATACTTAGGAGACATTTAGATGGGCATATATACAGACCTTTTAGCAAACGCAGAAGCTTGGGACGCTGGCGGAGCTGATGGGATTAGTGTCGGAGTTGACCGCGTTATTACAAGGCAAATTGAGAAATTTTTAACTCAGCAGGGAGACGTCCCCTATCCTAGTGGTTATGCTGAAGCAGACGAAGTTCAAGAAATTAGCATTTATAGTGGATCGGTCGCAAGTGGTAATTTCACGCTCGCATTTAGTTTGCAAGATGAAACTACATTCACAACGGCAAACATTGCATACGATGCTAGCGGGGCTACCATTGAAACAGCGATTGATACGGCCGCGACCGGAAATGTATCTGGCTGGACTAATGGTGATATTAGTGTGGCTTTGACGGGTGATTTAACAGCTAATCCTGCCGTTTTAACATATGATGGCACTTCTGTGGACGTATTAAATCATGATGTTGTTGTAATCACTGATATCGATCTTGGTGGTGGTGGAACTGTTGGCACTGTTTCAACAACAACCAATGGACAATCAAACCGTACAGCAATGGCGGTGCTAAATGTAATGGGTGTAATTAATTCACCACCCCCTCCGCAAGGGACTGTTTCCGTTACAGCAACTTCAACAAGGGCATCATATCCCTTTATGCCTAGTCAGGAAACTTTGCAAGCTTTAGCAAAACAGGCCTCCATAGAAGATAGTACGGATGCTTTATACGGGTCATTAATGACAGCTATGGGTCTTGAGAGACTAGTATAAGCTACAAGTTCACAGGTTCACAAGTTTATAAGGAGAAGAAAGATGAAGAAATGGTATCAAAGTAAGACAGTTTGGGTTAATGTTGTTGCAGTACTGGTCGGTACAGTCGGTTACATGGCGGGTAATAATGTTATTCAAGATTATCCATCTGTGGTCGCAACATTGGTTGCACTTCAGGGCGGCCTTAATGTTCTGTTGCGATTTGTCACATGGAAGTCGCTTATCTAAACAAACCTTATCTGCGGGGCTTTACAGCCCCACAGGAGTTGTACTATGAAGATTTGGGACGGCACTTCAGAAACACGGGATGACCCATCAGTCCGTAAGAGACCAGATGGGCATGATTGGAGAACTATCACAGCGGAGCTGAAAGCTACCCAGCAGTTTGTGATAAGTCTTGCGGCTAATGCCAATGACATGCCTAATCTTGTAGAAGATGTAAAGGCACGTCAGAAGCAGTTAGAGTCCGTCCAGAAATCCATTAACAAGCTTACTGTGCCTGATGATGTAAAGGCTTGCGTAGATAAGCTGAAGATGGATATGGAGAAATTACGAAGCATTTATGCCCACGCATCAGAAGTGCTTCAAACTGTACGTTTTCTCCAGCAGCAACTTTTGAATTTGAACAAACGCATTGATGACCATGCTGAAAATACAGATCAGAAAATTGCATCGCTTGAGAACCGAGTTGCTCATTGGCAGCGTGTAAGTGAAAAGCGTTGGAGCACAAGATTAGATAGGGCAGAAGAACAGTTAGGTGCTGTTTCATTAGCTCTTGGTCTGAAGAAGTTCGGAGAATAAGTGTGCCTCTGCCAACACCAGAATTTGGAGACGGGACACTGTGGGACGGGACAACTCCCCACACTCGTCCTGACATAAACGTATTTAAGCGCGCTGACGGGGAAATTGCTGGCCGTCATTCAAGCGAAATTATTGCTCTTGGAGAATTACTCACAGATATTGTTGCAGCATTGGAATTATTGCAGACTCCAGGTGCAGCAAATTCATTGTATGGTGTAAAGAACGATCAATCAGGTTTTGAATATAAGTCACTGGTTGAAGGTACTAATGTTATTATTACACATGCTACTGGTAGTATTACAATTGCTAGTAATGGTGGTGTTTCATCGTTAATCGCAACATCGGGCGAGACATTAGCTGAAGGTGATATTGTATACATGAAGGTTGATGGGAAAGTCTGGAAAGCGAAAGCCAACGCAGATTTAACAAGTGTAGCTTTAGGCTTAGCGGCTACCACAGTTAGTGCCGATTCTCCTGTTAATATTATCTTACTAGGCGAGCTAACCCACAGCACTTGGTCACTCACAATTGGTGAACAACTTTGGTTGAGCCCTGCAACAGCAGGAGAGTTAACTGCTACGCCTCCGTCAGCAACCGACCAGTATATTGTACCAATAGGGGTAGCTATTGCCACAGATACACTTAGTGTGAAGATTCTCACACGAATTAAGTTATAGAGTATAATCGTGGCTAAACGAAAACTTTAACTGGTAATTTCAATGCCACTACGCTCAAAACGAGCAATAAGACACCGCCATAAGAGGCGTAGAAAAGAGCAATCAGGTGTCCCCGCACCTGATTGCTCCAGGGAAGAAGTTGAAGAAGTTGAAGAAGTTGAAGAAGTTGAAGAAGTTGAAGAAGTTGAAGAAGTTGAAGAAGTTGAAGAAGTTGAAGAAGTTGAAGAAGTTGAAGAAGTTGAAGAAGTTGAGGTAATAATTTGCAAATGTGGCGGCATTGTAAAATACGCTGGTGCCCGTATTTGCGAAGATTGTTTTGTTGATATGCAGATTCGTTGGCCAGGCTGGTCAGCGAGGGCACGAATTCTCTGAGGGAGATAAAATGTTTAAGAAACTTCAAATTGTAGTACTCCTGCTTGCAGTTTCAATGGGTATCGGCCTGACAGGTTGTGCCGATATAAACTCGCAGCAAGATACGCAACCACTGACCGCAGCCACTACTGACGTTGCCGCCTCTGCCTATGATATAAGTGGATTTCGAGTCTACAGTCAGGAAAGAGATGATTCTCAAGTTGACCCAACTGCTCAAATTGTGATTGTCGCTCCAGAGACTGCTGAAGTTGGTGAACTTATCCGGTTTGATTTGTCAGGAAGCACAGCAGAGTCATTTAAGTGGCTCATGGTGCCTGATACAGCGGATTTTGAAATCTATAATAATGGACAAAGTGCAGTATTTAGCGCCCGTAAGTCTGGCGGCTATATGTTTATTGTAGCCTGTGCTTATGATGGCTCAGTTGATGTTGCGACTCATACTGTTGTGATTGAGGGCTCTGTTGGTCCTGTTGATCCTGTTGATCCTGTTGATCCTGTTGATCCTGTTGATCCTGTTGATCCTGTTGATCCTGTTGATCCTGTTGATCCTGTTGGTCCTGTTGGTCCTGATGATGAGTACCCTGGTGTAAACAAGCCAATTACGAATGATCTAAATCAATGGACGGCCTATTGGTGCTCGGTTAATAAAAGCGAGAAAGAAGAGGCTGTGAAGTTAGCTGAAAGTTTTGAGAGCATTGCCGCACAAATTTCTGCTGGTGCTTTGCAAACGGCTACTGAAATTACAGGCGCGACTGCGGAGGTTAATCGCCAAGCATTAGGTGAGGCACTTCCTAAATGGCTGCCGGTATTACGAGAACTTCAAACAGCTATGAAAAATTTGGCCACAGAAGGAAAGCTATCTACTCCAGATCAGCACCGTGATCTATGGTTAAACATTGCACAAGGCTTACGACTTTACGTAGCTCTATTTGATTGACGAAAGGTGGTATGGATATGCACCGACGTGAAATGCTAAGACGTATTCTTGAGGCATCAGGAGCCCTCTGGTTAAGTAGTCAGCTAGATTTGAGTCATTTTAGTTACGGTGCGTCTTTAGATTTGAACGAGGATACAACTCGGCCACTTTATGGTGGCTGGGTTGCTGATTCCCACGCGAGTTCTAATTTTATCAGGACTCAAGCACGCCCATTTTTGAGTCAGCAAAATAATGCGATTAAGGGCACTGGTCAGGGTAGAATAGTTTTACTTTACAAGTTTTTTGAAGAAGTTACTAAAAGCCCTTTAATTTCACATTCGCAGCAAATCGGAGATTGCACGGGACATGCTTTTGGACTTGGTATCGATGTGCTGACGGCTGTACGTATAGCCATGCATAATCTACCTGAACGGTGGGTCACAAAATGTGCCACAGAGATTATCTACGCCGGCGCACGTGTTGAAGCTGGCAGAAGAGTTATCAAGGGTGATGGTGCCTCTGGGATTAGTGCGGCTGAGTTTATTAGAAATTGGGGTGTACTACTGCGACAGCCATATTTGAATGGGAAATATGACTACACTACTTACAGTGGTAAGAAGGCACGTATCCTTGGAAAAGAGGGAGTACCCGATGATCTGGAGCCTCTTTGCCGTGAGCATCCAGTAAAAACTTGCTCAATTGTTCGTACTTGGGAGGAGTGTCGGGATGCTGTAGCTAATGGTTATCCAGTAGCATTATGTAGTAATATAGGCTATTGTATACGGCATCGTAGGAAACGTGATAGCGAGGGATTTCTGCATCGCTCACGCCGACCTTGGTTCCATGCTATGATAATTTTAGGTGTTGACGATAGCTCCAGTCGACCTGGTGCTTTGATTCAGAATTCATGGGGTAAAAATTGGATTGGCGGCCCTATCCGATACGAGCAACCTAAAGGAAGTTTTTGGGCAGAGCCAGAGGATGTTGAACGTGCATTAAAACAAGGGGACAGCCTGGCGTTAAGTGGCTATGTTGGCTACCCACGAGTTGAGATTCCCGACTATACAATTTGGTGATATGATGAAGCGAACAATTGTTACTATGTTAGGAGTAAGCTATGCGATTGTTTTTATTGTGGCGTCGTTTTGTACTCCTATTAAGATCAATCGGCTTGGCAATGAAGCGGAGGAAACCTGTAGACTGGGTTGCCAAGATAGACGAAGCGACGGAGCTGGCCAGCGATTATTTGGACATAAAAGGTTACCCCTCGAACGAGACCACAGCCGAACAACCCAAGAAACCTGCACGCTCGCTGAAAAGGCGATCACGCCGTGGAAAAGACAGAGGAAGGTAAACTACCCTGCAAATTACTTACTCATTTGGACGGCAAAATGGTGCCCTAAGTGTCCTCGTATGAAAGTGATAGGGGATAAGTTAAAGGATGAAGGCTTTGATGTATTTTATATCGATTTTGATGCAAATAGAAAGAAAGCAAAAGAAGCCAAGATTGCAGGGATTCCAGTAGCCATTGTTTATGAAGACAAGGAAGAGGTTAAGAGAATTATTGGGATCAGTAAGAACACTGAGAAGAAAGTTGAAGCTCAGATCAGGGAAATCTTGAAGAAGAATGGCGGAGAGAAAGAAAAAACGGAACGGAAAGAACCTGATAACTACAAGATTTACTAAGGGGATCAACAATGTTTAATTTTGGACGAAAAATTCGGCGTGTCGCACGACGCCAGTGGCGTCATAACAAACTTGACTATGCGTCATATCAGAAAATTGTGGTTGGCTCCCGCGATCCAGATACGGTGGCAAAATGGAAAGCAGCCGTTGAAACTAACCTGTCTGGTGCTCCTTGGACTATTAAAACGGGCGGCGGTTTTCGTGTAAGGCTGCCAGAAATTTGGAAGTGGTTTATTGAAAACTGGCCCGCAATTTTGAAACTTATCCTCACATTAGCGGTATTTATTGAGCCACCCCAATCAGAGGGCGAGGAACTAAATTAACGGTCGAAAGGCCGCCTCAGAGAGCAGGGGCGGGTGTTGGGCCGCCCCTGCTAAAATAACAAACAGGAGAGAGAAGAATGTTACTTAAAAATCCATTTCGTCATTATCCGACTTATTCTGCGAGAGTGGTTTATATTGATGGTAGAGTGATGGGCCGAACTGGCGAAGCTGAGGCTGAGACACTCTACATTCCAGGAGAAGAAGAAAATATTTGTGTTGTTGCGGTTGTTGGGCATGATTCAGCTAATAATCCCGGTGCATCAAAGATGTGGCTGGATGGTTACTGGCAGGAGTATGATGAAGAAGTGTTTAATCGACTGATGCAAGATGCCCTAGAGCCGGGGCCGGAACCAGAATTAGAAGAGACAGTAGAAGAAGAAGTAGTGGTACAGTCAGAAGTAGCAGTTGAAGTGTCACGAGCCAAGCCAAAGGCGATGCCTGGGCTCAATGAAGACATTGAGACGGATGAGGATGAATGAGTAGTGAACTTTTGACAGAACTTCGACAGTCAATTGCCGAAGGGTTGAAAAGTCGTACGCTGGGTAAATGCTCTCGATGGGCGACTCACCGTCGCATCATGGGCGGTGATTTCGCAGGCCCATATGGCTATAAATATCATCCGTGGGTAAAGGAGATTCACGACTCACAAGCTGATTTTAATACGGCCATGAAGGCTGCTCAGATGGGCATCACAGAAGTTGCCATTAATATTGCATTTTATAAGATTGATGTGTGTAAAAAGGATGTTCTATACGTCCTCCCCACTGAAAAGAATGCAGGGGACTTCGCAAAAGGTCGATTTAACGTAGCTCTACTTTACAGTCCATATTTGAAACAAATTTTCACTGACACTAACACAATTGCTCTGAAACAAGCAGGCGGCATAACTTTGTACATTAGAGGTAGCCGTGGTGATTCAAATTTGAAAGGAATCCCAGTTTCAACTTTGATCCTTGATGAATTAGATGAAATGGATCAGAAGCAAATTTGGTTAGCTCTAGAGCGTTTATCAGGACAGTTAGAGAAATCGGTCTGGGCAATTTCGACACCGACAGTGCCAAAATACGGGATTCATAAGCTATTTCTACAAGGGTCACAAGAGCATTACATATTCAAATGTCCACATTGCAGTCGACAAACTGAATTACTCTGGCCTGATTGCGTGGAGGTTGTTGGAGACACTATAACTGACCCCCGGATAAAGGAAAGTTTCATAAAGTGTAAAGAATGCCAGCATAAGTTAGAGCATGGCGATAAACCTAATTGGTTAGCTCAAGGGATATGGGAACCCACAGCCGACACTGATGGAAGCCATCGCTCCTGGTACATCAATCAATTATACTCCTATACTGTTACACCAAAAGATATTGCATTGGCTCATTTTCGCGGATTAGGTGATGAGGCAGCTCAGTGTGAATTTCATAACTCTAAAATTGGGTTACCGTTTATTCCTGACGGTGGACAAGTAACAGAAGTGGAATTAGACACCTCAATAGCGAACTATTCTAAGAAAGACAAGGGTGCTCGACCAACTGTTGGTGGTGGCAGGATTATTACTTTAGGAGTAGACCAAGGTAAACTGAATCACGCGGTAGTAGTTGAATATTTTTTCAATGACTATGGGTACGATATAAATGCAATATCATTTGCCAAAGTGTTATGGGAAGGTAAAGTACCTGGAGATGATTTTGAGGAACTTGATAGACTGATGCGGGAGTGGCAGATAATGGGTTGTGTTATTGATGCTGACCCTCAGATAAATGATGCCCGGCGATTTGCTCGGCGATTTCATGGCTATGTTCATTTGTGTCGTTACAGGCGTGGACAAACTGGAAAAGAAATTTCAATAACTGAGGAAGAAGACGGCGCGCCTATTGCAACCTGTGATCGCACAAATTGGTTAGATGCAACATTAGGGCGTTTTCACAGTGATCGAATTCAATTGCCTATGGATGTTAGTTTTGAGTTCCGTGACAATGTGAAGAATCTCGTTCGTACGTACGAGAAAGATGAGAATAATAACCCCAAAGCCACGTACATAACAACGGGGGCGGACCACTTTGCACACGCTTTGAATTATGCTGAAATAGCATTACCGTTAGCGGCTAGCATTGTAACTGGTCGAAACATCGGACGTTTCTTATAATCTTTGAAAGCTGCCGAGTATTTGGAGTCACATAATGGCTGAAGACAAATTTAGAATAATTGATGTAAGACATCCTTCTATCTCTTATGATGGTGGGTTCTGGGCTGAGTGGCGCGAATGCTATGAAGGTGGTTATTATTTTGTTGAACAAAATTTGAAGAAGTTTTCAGAGCGTGAATCTGATACAGATTACTACAGTCGCATGGAAATTACTCCAACCCCTACATATGCCAAAGCTGCTGTAGATGATATTCGGAATTCCATTTTTCAACGGATGCGTGACATTGTCCGTAAAGATGGTAGTGAAACCTATAAAAAGTCTGTTGCAGGGGAACTAGGTGGCGTTGATATGCGTGGCACTAGTATGAATGCCTTCATTGGAATTGATGTTTTAACAGAGTTGCTAATGATGGGGAAAGTTGGAGTCTTTATTGACGCACCCCAATCACAGGGAGAAACATTAGCTGATGTGAATGGCGCACGTCCTTATCTATACCGCTATAAAGTAGAAGATATTCTTTCGTGGGCCTGTACCAAGCCTGAAGATCCTATGGAATTTCAAGCTTTGCTCTTACGTGACCGTGGATTAGATTATACTAGTCACGATGTAGCGGCTATTGAATTACCAAGCGGAGAGTATGAGCGATATAGACTGCTGTGGGTAGACAAAGATGATGGTTTTGTGCATGTTCAGTTCTACGATCAAGTAGGGAATCCAGTTGATTCAGAAGGTAATGAACAAGGGATTGCGGAGGCGATGGTTCTTGGAATACGTCGAATTCCATTTGTCTTACTGAGTATTGGCGACAGTCTTTTGAAGGATGTTTGTAAACATCAAGTAGCCCTATTGAATTTAACTTCCAGTGATGTTGCATACGCGTTAAAAGCTAACTTCCCATTTTACACCGAACAACAAGATATGCGTGCTGTTGGTGACCACTTGAAACACGGTGTTAATCCTGATGGCACAGCCACTTCAGGCGGACAAAGGGCTATGGGCCGGGAAATGAATGTGGGTCCAACACACGGCCGTGTCTATGATTTAAGAGCTGAAAGACCTGGATTTATCCACCCATCCTCTGAACCTTTGGAAGCATCCTTGAAGCTTCAAGAGAAATTGGAAGATGATATTCGCAAGCTTGTTAATTTGGCCGTACAAAATAAAGTTGGCCGACGTGCTACTTCTGCTGAAGCTCTAAAAATGAGCGATCAAGGACTTGAAGCAGGTTTATCACATATTGGATTAGTTTTGGAAGGCGCGGAACGCAAAATTACTCATCACTGGACTATGTATGAGGAGCGTCAGCAAAAAAAACGACAAGTTGCAACAATTAAGTATCCAGATCGCTACAGTTTGAAGACCGATAGTGATCGTATTGCGGAAGCCTCAAAACTTTCTGAGTTGATGTTTACTGTTCCTGGAACTACTATTAAGAAAGAACTTTCCAAAGATATTGTAACATCGCTGCTTAGTGGTAAAATTAATGTGGACACCATGGAGCTTATTTTTTCCGAGATTGATAAGGCTGACTACACTACTAGTGACCCCAGTGTCATTATTCAATCTCATGAAGCAGGACTTGTCAGTGAGAGGACGGCTTCAATAGCTTTAGGTTTCGCAGACGATGAATACCTGCAAGCTCGTGAAGACCATGCTGCCAGAGCTGCTAGAATTTTATTAGCACAAACATCGGCACGTCAAGAAAATGGTGCGAAGACAGCGGCCCGGGGAGTGGAAGACCTTGCGACTGATCCTAGTCGGGAAGGAAGTGAAGAACGAAAACAAGCCACAGACACTACGCTCAGTATAACTACTAAGAAACCGCAGCGTGGAGAAGGCAAGTAAGGAGATAAAATGGCACTATCTATTAAACAAAGTGGTCCAAAATTTCAAGTAGGAGTTGGTACGGTTGGGTCTGGGGCCACGCAGCAACTTACCGCAACACCCACTGAAGCTGTGAAAGGCGTGTATATAAAATGTACCAGTGGAACTATTTATGTGGGAACTAATGCTAATGTAACCGCAGCAAATGGTTATCCATTGGTGTCGGCAGGGGATAATGTTGTTGAAGTAGCTGTCGACTCCCCTGATAAAATTTGGGTCATTGGAGCCGCTGGTGGTCAAACTTATAAATGGCTCGCCAGTTAAGGACTGAAGTTTAACCAGGGTGGAGGGTTTATATCATGTATAGCTATTATGGAACATTGTCAGAAGCAAATGAGTATTTTGATAATAAGCTTCATGAAGAATCGTGGTATAATGCTGCCGCACCTGATCGTCCTAAAGCTTTAATTAAAGCGACACAAATTATTGATGCTTTGAATTTCAAAGGCTATAAGGCTGCTGTTTATGATATTCTGTTCGACGTGTACGGCGACGAACTCGACGTAACAGAGGAGGAAATCCGCGAAGCGGAGGAGTCGCAGGAATTGGAGTTCCCGCGCGGCGAGGATGTTGATGTACCAGAGCCAATTAAAATGGCCTGCTGGGAAATTGCCCACGCCCTTTTGGACGGAGTCGACCCTGACCTTGATGTAGAAAACCTTGGAGTGGTCAGCCAAGGGTATGCGTCTGTGCGAACCACCTACGCGCGCAGTCAAGCACAGGTTGAGCATCTTATGCACGGTGTCCCCAGCGCAACAGCTTGGAGATACATTAAGCCCTTCCTGCGTGACGCAGATGAAGTCAAATTAAGTAGGGTTAATTGAGGAGCGTAACATGAAACGCGATTTTGAACTATTGTATGGTTTCCCTGTTCTCACTTGTTTTGATGGTGACGGTGGTGACGGTGGTGACGGTGGTGGTGGCGGCGGTGGCGGTGGCGGCGGTGGCGGCGACGATTACCTTCCTGGTGATAGTTCGGCCAGTATTGACGCACGTCTGAAGCAAGCTGAAGAGGATGCTAAGCAAGCGCGTGACGAGGCTGATCGAAAAGCTGCTGAAGTAAGGCAAGCTTCGGAAGCTGCTGTGCAGGCGAGAGAACGGAATTTTAATCAGGATGATGTGAACGCGTTTCTTGCTGATGATCGACGAAAGCATGGTGAGAAATACAGGAAGTTAGAGGGTGCTTATGAAGAAATGCTTGCTGATAAGACTTTAGCGTCTGAACAACGTGGAAAACTTGAAAGCGAGCTGCAAGATTTGCAGAAGTCGTTCCGGACAAAGGAACAACAAGCTGAGTATGAACGTAAGCAAGAACAACAGCGTTTCAAGACAGAAGTTACAGGTTACAAGGATTCTGCTGTAAAGTGGGAACGGATGTACAAAGATTCTGTTATTGATCGCTCGTTACAGGATGCTGCTATTGCAGCGGAATCTTTTAACCCATCACAAATTGTCGGACTACTTCGTCCAATGACGCAGATGCGTCCAGCGACAGATGAAGATGGAGGCGAAATTGAAAATCAAATGAATCCAATGATTGATTTTCCGGATATTGATGAAAAAACCGGCGGTCGCATTGTGACTCTCCGCACCCCCGAGCAAGCTGTACAACGAATGAAGGAATTGCCCGAGCATTATGGCAACCTTTTCCGTGCAAACGTTGTCAGTGGTATTGGGTCTGGTGCCGCTACTGGTGGTGTAACATCAGGTGAGGGCGGACGAATTGACGTTACGAAACTGACTCCAGAGCAGTATCGTAAGCTACGTGAGGATAACCCGGAAGCCTTGGGTCTGCGGCGACGTCGAACATCGTCTCGTTAATTAAAGAACGGGGTGGTAAATAACTATAGTTGCCCTATGTAGGGCAGCACGGAACCTGCCCACGTAAAGGGCACAACAAACATGGGAGTAAAACCATGAACCTTCTGTATGCGAATCCCGTCGTTGCATGTTTTGCAAACGACAATGATGCGCTGGATAATCGGCCTTTTACAGAGTAATTTGTAATTTGCATCCAACTATATGCGGGAACAACCTGTTAGGCAAAGGGTACGATGACGCAAGTTTGTTCAAAATGTGGTTTAGAAAAATCTTTGAGTTTATTTCATTATCGAAAAGATTCAAAGAAACATCGTAATGAGTGTAAAGTTTGTTGGAAATATCTTCAAGCTGCGCGACGTTATGGTATTACATTTGAACAAGCCATAGAATATTATAAGCAACCTTTCTGTTTATGTTGTGGGTATGTTTTTTTAACAATGAAAGATCGACACCTTCATCATGTTAACCACACTGTAAAAGGAATTGTTTGCAAGGATTGTAATATACTACTTGGACAAGAAACACCTGAAAATTTACATCGTTTACAGGCATGTTTATTGTTTATGCAAAAATCACGTAAAAATCTCTTTGATAAGGTCAATCCGCAGGGAAGCCGAAGTAATGGAAAACAATGTGGCCCCTCAACGACTGATACGTTGGACTCCTTACGTACTTGTAAGTGTTGTGGACAACGGTTATCTTTGAAACATTTTTACAAGCAGAAATATGTGAGTGGCAAATATGGCTACTATGCTTCTTGTAAAAATTGTTATAAGATTCTTGTTAAAACTCACCAGTACGAATTAACATTTGAACAAGTAAAGTTTTTGCGATCAAAGCCTCAATGTGATTGTTGTGGGGTAGCTTTTAACGGTAAACCTCCTTATATACATCATGTTGATGACACTGTTCTTGGTGCTATTTGTAGACTTTGTAATTTGTGTCTTGAACAAGAAACAGATCAAATAAAAAAACGTTTACTTTCTTGTGTTAATTGGATAAAGGATGATGATACAGTCTGAACTATATAGAAATATATAGAGGTAAACAGAAATGATTTACCCCACCGCAAGGTGAGTAACAAATTGGATTCCCGAACTGTGGGCACAGGAAGGTCTGGCCATTCTTGAAGAGAATATGGTTATGGCCCGCCTCGTCCATAGGGACTTTAGCGACGAAGTCGCCAACTTTGGCGATATTGTAAACACTCGGCGTCCGTCTGAGTTCACTACACGGCGTAAAACTGACGCTGATGATGTGGAAAACCAAGACGCCATCAGCACTAATGTGCCGGTCCCGCTGGATCAGCATATTTATGTGTCGTTCACCATCAAGGACGGTGAAGCCTCGAAGTCTTTCCAAGACTTGGTTGATCTTTATCTGACGCCTGCCGCAATGCAAATTGCACGGTCGGTTGATCGGGTACTGGTTGGTCAGGCTCACCAGTTCCTTGGCAATAAGGTAGGGCGACTGTTGGAAATGGACGATACTAACGCCAAGGATTTCCTCCTGGAATGCCGGGAGAAGATGAACGTCAACAAGGCGTATCCATCAGGGCGTAATTTAGTGCTGGCTCCTCAGTCTGAAACTGAGTTGCTGAAGACTGAGCTGTTCATTAGTGCTGAAAAGCGCGGTGACGCAGGCACAGCTCTTCGCGAAGCCAGCTTGGGTCGACTTCTGGGCTTTGATTCCTATATGGACCAGAACGTGCCCGCACTGTCGAAGTCAGCAACGGTGGATTATCAAGACGGTGACACGGACGGTGATGAAGTACTCGGCTCTACCGAGATCGCCATTACTCTTGATGCCAATCATGTTGCTACCGTTGGCGAGTTTATTACGTTTGCGACTGAGGGTCAACCTCATGTCATCACAGCCCAGACTGACGATGGTAACACGACAAATAGCGTAAACATTGCTGTGGGTTTGTCCACTGCTGTGGCCGCTAGTGCTATCTGTACCATTTACAAGTCTTGTGATGTGGGCACTACTGTGGCCGCTGGTTATTCTAAGGGTATTATCCTGGTGAATTACACAGCACTCAAGCCGCCTGTCGCGGGTCAGACTATTGCTTTTGGCACTGGTACGACACGTCATGTGTACACCATTATCGAAGCCTACATGGATGGCTCCGATTACACGGTCTACATGGATCGTCCGCTGGAGTATACGGTCACGGCTGCGGCTAACGTCGCGTTCGTGGGTCCGTCTGGCGCGTTTAATCTTGCGTTCCATCGGAATGCTCTTACACTCGTTACACGGCCGCTGGCCTTGCCGAATACCTCTCTTGGTGTTCGTTCCAGCGTCGGTGTGTATAACGACGTTGCTATGCGTGTTTCGATGCAGTACGACATTACCAGCCAGGGTACAATTGTGACCTTGGATCTCCTGTGTGGTGTTGCAATGCTGGATGCTAATCTCGGTTGTGTTCTGCTCGGCTAATTCGAGTTGAATTTGACTTTATACCGGGGCGGGAAACCGCCCGCCCCGGTTTCTTTAGCTCGGAGGCTGAGACAATGCAGGAAGTATTCTTTGATTGGCAGGCGGTGCTACGTGAGCTCGGGCCTGTAATGGCCATAATTTTCTTCTTCATTTGGCGTGACTGGAAGCGGGAAGCGAGCTTTTCTGAGCGTATTGAAAAACTTGAAGATTATCAGAAGGCGACTCTTGTTCAGCTTGTTGAAAAAGGAACAGCCGCCCTCGTTCAAAGCTCGGAAGTTATTAAATGGATTAGCCGTGTAATGGAACGTGCCACAACAAAATGTCCTTACATGGATTCACCCCCTCAAGAAATGCCTTGCACTTCGGATAAGATCAATGGCTGACGAAAATCGGTCTCTTAATCGTTTCATTCGGCGTACTCTATATAGTCTGAAAAGACAATATGGAAGTAGAATCGATGTATATCAACTAAACGATGCAGACACCGATTATCAAACAGGCGTGAAAACAGTTAATAAAACAGTGTATATTGTGCGAAAATGTATTGTGCTCCCAGTGAAGATTGCTAGAGAGGTTGTGCAAACAATTACTCAAATCTCAACAAACAAGATGTTTGTTTATGGTGGCTCTTATGATGCTGGTACTCGATTGTTTATCATTGACGCTCGGGATATGCCTAATGGCCATGAATTTGTTAATGATGATTGGCTTGTATATAATGGGCGACGTTATGATATTAAAAGTATCGAAGAATTTGAGCAACATACAGCTTGGTCCATAATTGCTAAGGAAGTAAAGGGAGTCAGAGCGGAGCAAGTTTTCTTTGCACATATCACAGACAAATTGAATCTGGATCAAGATGTTACAACAACTTAACCGGAGCGATGCACGATGGCAACAACATTGAACGAGAACCTGGCACGGTGGGTTTTTGCTTCAATCTCGGTGTTTTTCAAAAACATTGCAGACGGGCTTAATTTACCGCTTTTAGTCGAGGGTGTTGACGAGCGGGATTCTGAAGTGATGTTAGCAGATCATGCTGAACTTCGTGTTACTGGTCCATTCATTAGAGAAGTTAGCAATGGCATGTGGCGGACATGGACCGACATTAACATATTGTTGACCGACAGGATGATGATGTCCATAGAGGATGCTTATGGCATTGTGCGTTGGGGTGGTAAGTTTGAACAGGCTATGACAGAGCGTATCCCCATATACAAATATGGATCTGACGTGGGCGATGACCAATCTTTAATTGGCTGCTTGACTCAACGAAAGGGCACGAGTGAGTCGATTAAACTGGTCTACTTCGGTCAAATTAGTCGTGAAGACCGTATCCGGCAAGCGGTTGTGGACGGTCGTTACGAAATGTACCTGAAAATATAAAGGAGTCACCTTATGGCTCGTATTGAGTTACGTGATGCAACCATCTATATTCAAGATGGTTTGAGCGGCACTTCAACTATTGAGGAATCTGCTCCAGGTGCGACAGACACCGATGTTGATATTAACACGGTAGTTCTGAATACGACTGTCACTGATCTCGTGCCAGTCGGCGCACGATTTACGGTTAATACCGTGAATAATACAATTACATATACCGTTAGTGGTAGATATGGAGTTAATGAACAACAAACTGTCAATATTGACGACGCGACTTCAAGTGGAAACTTTACGCTTACATTTGATAGTGTGGAATCAGCAGCTATTGAGTGGAATTCTGCTAATAGTGCCGTTCAGTCTGCTTTGGAAGCAGTGTCAACAATTGGCGTAGGCAACGTAAGTGTAACTGGTGGTCCAGGTCCTTCAACGGACTGGACTGTTGAATTTATTGGTAGTTTGAGGGGCACGGATGTTGGCGCTTTGATAGGTGATGGAACAAATCTTAGTGGCGGTACTACAACTGTTACTATTGTAACAACAGTACCAGGTGATGCCACTTCTACAACAAATGTTGAATTCACACCTGCTTGGGGCGCAGAAACACCTGCTGTAAGTGATGTAATCACATTCATATCACAACGGATTGATGTGAAGGTTGGTGAAGGGAATGTTACATGGACAGAAGCTAAGGAATACGAGTACTTACTTGATCGAGGTGATCTCGATACAGTTAAAGAAGGCGACGAA
>SDBS01001150.1_pt1 | contig 27075 bp, 44 predicted proteins | sample 2277091 | NCBI WGS metagenome assembly SDBS01 (sample SAMN10404972, study PRJNA504765) | marine sediment metagenome | isolation source: marine sediment core GS10_PC15, 163 cmbsf | place: Arctic Ocean: Southern Knipovich Ridge | collected 2010
GCCCAAACGTAGGGGTTTTGACTTTTCCGCATAGCTTTGACGCTTTCCCGTTTGATCTTGAAGTATCACCCAATTATGACATAGGAAGTAATTATGATTCTGCGCCCGGAAAACATCAATACGAAGTTCCTTTTGCAGCTACTTATGGTTTCGATTACGATATGGTATTAAACATTACACCTAATGGCGGCTTTCCTAACTTTGGGGTTTTTGTAGATATAACCTTTACTATACAAAGGCTAACATCTACCAACAATCTAACAGTTGAAGAAGAAATAGAGAAAAAGATAACATTCTATAAAGATGCTCCATCAAATAACTTTTTAGATCAGGACGGGAATTTATTTTTAGCTAACGACCCGGCTTTTAATTATACGGTCAGCGATGCAGTTAATTTGACTTGTGCTATTGGAAACCTCATAAGGCTAAAAGTAAGAACCGAGATACAGTTTGGCTTTACATTTATTCAGATATTTGTGTTACCCAACGCCTCTGTTTCATTCTTTAGATGCTTAGGTGCTGACGAGGACGCTGGAACATATACGGTATTCAAACCCGATGATTATAGAGTTTTATTGTATAAATTTGCAAAAAATCAATCCCGTACTCAGTCAACTAATTTATTTCTTAACCGGACAGATCAAATAAAAATCAATGAAGGCTCTAATCCAAATTTTGACAAGGCTACATGGATTCAGAGCGTATCACACAAGCTAGAAACAGGAGAAACACAATTCACATTAATAAATTAAACTATGGCTACATTAATAACCCCGCAAACGCTGACGGTTGTAATTACAGCGACAATTCCCTACACAGAGGTAGAAGAGTTTAAGGTAACTAATACCTTTACGATCTCTAACGTAACAGAGGTAGACAAAAGAATTATGCCTGTTCCGCTTGCTGGAGAAGTTGACATTATAGGAGTTTCAACAGCCGGAGCGATTGACAAAGGTCAAATGACTGACTTTGATTTCCTTATTGTCACAAATAAGGACGATACTAACTTTGTAAGGTTAAGATTCTACGAGACAGGTGGCGACACCGTAGATTTTAGGCTCGAAGCCGGTCGAAGTATGATCTTTTGGGACAAAGAGTTTGAAGTCAACACCACTCAGGCGGTTTTCGGTGCTTTTGTCAATGCCGACACAGTAGCAGCGCAAGCGGACACCGCAGCCGTTGATATTGAATACCTTATTTGTAAAGTATAACTATGGCTCAATTTATAGGCAAACCAACTAATTATTTAGAATATGGTAGTGTGAAGATGTTTCCACCACCAAAGGGCGACCCTTGTGGCAGTCAGCTTAACTTTTGCCAACCAACGCAACAAAATGACGACATTGCTTTTCAGTTCTTAGCAGCGGAAACAGCGGACTTGGTGGCAAATGGCACGTTCCCGGACGGATCACATCAAAGCACTTGCGGTATTCAGGATTGGTGTGGTAGTGGTTGGATTATCGCTAATAATAAAGCAACCCATGTAACGGGAACAAACATACCGCTAAGGCAACAAGTCCTACATACATTTAATGACTATTTCAGGTTAAACTTTACCATAAGCGACTTAGACCCGGCAGATGGGAAAAATATGTCACCTCAGATTCCCGGAGGCTTTATATTACTTGAAAATGGAGATTATGAGTTTTATTATAGATGGACTATCGCAAGCACTAATGATTTGTTTTTCCTACCTTCAAGTACATTTGACGGAGCTATAAGTAATGTTAAATTAGTACAAATCGCAGCCCCTACCGATTATGATGTGGATATTTACGATGTAGATGGTACTAAGATTGACGATGTACCAGCAGCCAATGTAACGGCTAACGACAAAAATGTTATCACAGTGGATTTTAATTGGGGCAACGACCTTACCGTTCCTAATGGATGCGTAGAGATCAGGATATTTTTAGACACTGATTTGTTTGTAGACGACTTTGTTGAAGATTTGGGCTGGCGGTTTAGTAGTGTTGCCGTAGCCGTAGCCGGGGCGGCAATGATATATAACTTTTTAGCTCTATTAAGGGACACGGCTACGCTTCCCGATATAGGCTTAGAGGTTGGGGCAGAATACACTACAAGTTTTGATATAGCAAATTACGTATCAGGCGAAGCAAGGATAAATTTGGGAACTGCTCAGGGAACTTTCCGAACAGGTAACGGCACTTTTGTTGAAAATATAATTTGCACCGACACAACTTTGCTTTCTTTTGATCTAAGAACTATTGCCGGGGCAGGGGCTTTTGGCATAGATAATGTAGTTATCAGTAAAGTTAGTAACTTTGACGGGCAAAGTGAGTGCTTTGATTTGGACGATGAACATGATTGTACTCTTTTATGGGTATGGTCTAATAATGAAAGTTGGGGCGGTTATGATTACAGCGATGGATTTGAGCATAAACTAAGAATAGCAAGTAAATTCAGAGGCACTAAATATCCAAGCGAAAGAAACATAGGCGAAGATTCCGGGGGTGACTTAAGTAACGATTATTACAACCTTCGTAAAACAAAGTTAATTGATGTAAAATTTAACCCTGAATATATACATGACGCTATCGCTGCATTTTTTGGACACGATAATAGGGAGATTGGCGGTACGAGTTATATTATGAAAGATGAATACGAACCATCAGCACCACATGAAGGACAGGGCAGATTTAAAGACACTATGACAAGTAGATCAGAAATACAACCAACATCACAACCTAACCAAATAAATAGAAATGAATAATGGAACAATGGGAAAAGGAATTTAATAGAAAGTTTACCGAAAAATCGGCATGGAATGGGCGCACACCGCCCAGAGATGTCAGAAAGTTTATAGGCAACCTATTAAAAGAAGAACGTAAACGGGATAAATTGCAAGAGGTACTTGATTTTATCAAAGAAAGCAGAACGCAGCTACAAATATTAACACGATATATTTATAATAATACTTCTCGATGTGATTCAACACCGCATCCAAGTGGTGAGTTAATGAGGGAGTTGGGGCCTGAACAGAAAGATATTTTAAAGAACATCCACAAAAATAATTAATTATGAATAAAGGAATAATAATAATGGCACTCGGACACGCCTATTGGGGCAGATGGGCTTATAACCTCGCTATGAGTATAAAATTTACCTGCCCTGAGATCAAGATAACATTACTCTATGCCGGTGATGGAAAGAACCAAATAACCGACCTGACGTTATTTGATAAGGTCATGGAAGTGCCAGCCGAATATTACACAACACATAGGGGTATTGAGTACCTAAAAGTAAAAACTTATCTATATAAACTAACTCCATACCGGGAAACGATATTCTTAGATGCTGATATGCTCATGACACCACGTAGAAAAATATCTGACTTATTCGAGGAACTAAAGGACATTGATTTTACAATGGCCAACAGGGGCCATACAAACTTAAACGAGAACCCACAAGACGAGTTCGGTGTATGGGCTTCACCTAATCATATAAAAGAAGTTTTTGGATTTAAGAAAGGCAAATATTACAACCTATCAAGTGAGTTTATCTATTTTAAGAAGAAAAAAGCTGTGAGCAAATTATTTGCCGATGCTGCCAAATATTACATGACCGATAAAATAACGCTCACTCACTTTTTTAACAACGGTATGCCCGATGAATTACCTTTCACAATTTCAATGATTAAAAACGACCTTTACCCGCATTTGGATAACTTCCTACCTATTTATTGGGAAGCATCGCATAGACCACCTTTGAGGTTGTCAGGCGGTGATTTAAGTCAACACTATGGTTATTCAATGGGTGGACATATCGCGCACCCTATTATGAAAAAGAATTATGACAATTTAGTGCAATTTTATTGCAATCAATTTAATATAAGGTATCCAAGCAAATGGATCAATAAAATACGCTGGATGCCAGGAAGAACAAATTTATGATAGTAGTTAATCAAAACATCGTAGACAAGTACATTAAGGGCAGCGAACGTCACGTTGCTTATTTTGAAGCCGTTGACATTGCAGACCATTTACAGTTTCATATTGACGGCTATAAGCCACCTTATAAACCGGACTTTCAAAATGCCCCGGTTCAAACTATCAGGGATCACCTAATCACTCATAGGGAAAATCCATATTTTACATGGCTAATTGACGAACGCAGACCCGGAGAAAGCGTTAAGATACAAGGCTATCGCAGAATTATATACGCAGCCGTAACAAAAGAGCCGTGTTTTAAGGTTATTAATAGTGCCAAAAAGATAGTGCGGAGTGAGGACTGGAAGGTAGATTATAGTAAGGTAAAAAAACAAGCCACTATCCCTGAAGATGAAATTTTAGAAGCATACGCTGAAAAGAACTATCCGGGTTTTGGCAGTGTTACTAATTGGTTGTTCTTATTTGGGATTAAAAAGATTTTAAGCGACCCCAACGCTTTACTTGTTATATTACCGATAGACTTTGCAGTACCCGCAAATGAGTTCCTGCAACCTGTCACTACCATAATACCATCAGAAAATCTATTCTTTTACGAACCCGGTGAAACCGCTATTTATAAGACTAATAAGATGGGAGAATTTAAAGCAGAGGACGGGACCGTAACAAAGGTACCTATTTTTCAAATCCTGACAAGAGAGGGGGTGTGGGAAAGCCAACAATCAAACGCTAAGAATGATTTTAGCTTAGATCGGGTATTAAAATTTGACCCTGAGATGTTTCCGGCATGGCTGGCAGGTGGTGAGGTAAAGAAGTTTATAAATGAGATACCTGTTTATGAAAGTTTTTTAGACCCTATGTTGCCACGACTTGACGAGGGAGCAAGGGAATACAGTGATATGCAGGCAGAGATATTGCAGCATATTCATTCTACGCTTGCAATGATCGAGGGTCAGGATTGCATTACCTGTAAAGGAATAGGCAAGATTCCAAAAGACGGTAAAAATGTAATTTGTGGAGATTGTAAAGGAAAAGGAACAGTAAACCAAAGCCCCTATGAGGTCGTAGTAGTTAAGCCTACCAGTATAGATAAAAACCCTATCCCATTCCCCCCACTTGCTTATGTAGAAAAGGACGTGGCGATAGCCAAACTGCAAGATGAAAGAATAGAAAAACATAACTTAAAGGCACTTGCGGCAGTCAATTTGGAATTTTTGGCACAAGCGCCACTTAACCAATCAGGTAAAGCCAAAGAAGTAGACAAAGATGAAGGAAACAACTTTCACTATGGGATGGCTTTTCATTTTGTCAATAGCACGATGAAAAACACCTATAAGTATATCATAATTCAGAGATACGGGGCAACGGTACAAAAGAGATCAAAAGAAACCCTGAAAGAGATACATCCCACTATTCAAGTGCCGGAACACTTTGATCTTTTAAGCGAAAACCAGCTAATAGATCAACTAGCTAAAGCCAAAGAAGCGAACGTGGGCCCGACTATCATAAATGAAATGCAGACTGACCTTATAAATAAGAAATTTAAGGATATGCCCGAAGTCAGGGACAAGCTAAGAATTTCCAACGAGGTCAACCCATTTAACACATCGTCAAGTGAAGAAATTATAGACATGGAAATGGCGGGGGTCGCCACCAAGCCGGATGCCGTTACTGCTATCTATGCCGATTACTTTGTGGCTAAAGCTATTATAGCTGACAAAACCTTTATCTCTAAAACACCGGAAGAACAGTTAAAGATAATCCGTGCAATGACCGAAGAAAAGATAAAACAGTTAGAAGATGCCATCATCCCAACAGAGCCAATCCCTCCTGCGCCAACTGAATGAATTAATTGACAACTCAGTTGATAGCTTTAATGAACATATCCCAGCCGCCCAAAGGGATATATTTAACCGTATACAGGTACTTTTAAAAGACTTAGATATACAAAGGGGTCAAATACGATCAACGGTTGCGAACCTCCGCAAAATAAACCGCTTAAAACGTGAGATTCAAAACGCTATCCTTAATAATAAGTACCTCAAAAGTGTCGGTACATTCCGGGATTCATTTACTAAAGTTACCCAACTTCAAACCGAGTATTTCGCTACGATAGAAAAAGGCTTTACATTACCTGCTTTTGTGGATCAACTCAAAAAAAGTTCTGTCACCGCAATGGTCGAAGGGCTAACAGGTGCAGGGATAGAAGCCAATATCACGGAAAAAGCAGCCGATATTGTACGTAGAAACATAAGCGAAGGCGCAAGATTTGGCGACCTCCTCACAGAAATGCGTACCTTTCTCACTAAGACTGAAACCTCCGCAGGAGCTTTAACCCGCTACGCTCATGTATTCACTACCGATGCCTTAAATGGCTATGCAAGAGAATACAACCAAGTTGTAAGCGATGACTTAAATAGTCAATGGTTTATCTACTCAGGGGCTTTGGTTGAAGCGTCACGGGATTTCTGTGAGGCACTTGTAAAAAAGAAATGGATTCATATAAGCGAATTTCAAAGTATTACCAATCCCGGTAAACCCGTTGCCTTAATTGACGGCAAAAGAGTAAGTAAGCAGGGACTAAAACCCGGCACTAATCCGGTTACATTTAGAAGCGTGGCAGGAGGTTTTCAGTGTGGTCATTTAGTCTCACCTACTAACGAAGAGTTTGTGCCGGATAACATAAGGAAGAGATTTTCCTCCACATAATACGACCTCCACATAGCACCTCCGCACAATACAAAGAAGAATTTTAAAGAAAATCTCTACATTTCGTTCCTCAATTCCCAATCTTTCCTTTAAAATTCTAGGCTCGAAAACTTGAAAGAAAAAACATATCCGCTAAGAACCAATCTATTGTACATAACGCATATTATAGGACAAAGAAATGTAAAATTTAAAATGTAAAATTATTGAGCGTTGATCCTATAATAGGGACGTTATGTAAAATAGCCACTAAACAATCTCTTGTCGTACTTATACGACATTTGATTTACCGTATTTGCCGCATACATATTTAGAATTAATTGTTTACTTTTGTTTATCGTTCTTTCAAATAATCTTACATAAGTAAGCAAGGCGTTAACTTAGTTCTGTATAGAAATCACCAATTATTAATATGCAGTTGGAACTAAAGTGAATAGCGTGGTCTGTTCCTATCCAACTGCGGGCGTTTGGTGATGCCTTATACGTATAGGTTACAGTTCCACGCTTTTTTTATTATAACGTACTAACGGAGCTTTTGGTGCAAATATAAAATAAAATGAAAACAAAACTTTTATTATTGCTATTATCTTTAGCGAGTTGCGAAAAGGAAGCGCCACCCATTGCATTTACTCCACCGCCAACAGTTGCGCCTTTAACTGTAAAGATATTCTCCGTGAGAATACACGAAACCATTAGCGAGCCATTTTGGGATTCATTTGATACGGGTTGGTTTGAATATTACAACAGGACAAGTAGTGGGGCTTATGCCTCCGCAATAGACCAAAACCGGCTAGACATAGGCGATGACATAAGCATAAATGCCAAGTTTCTGCCTGCCTATCCACATGACACCGTATATGCTTATATACGATCATGGATTACCCTTGCGGACACGTTGCCTGTAACATTTATTGACACCGTTGTAGTAACATCAAATGAATTTACTTATACATATATTTATAACTAATTATGAAAAAATTAATATTCTTAGTGCTGCTAATAGGCTTTGCCTTGACATCAAAGGCTCAGAGATACCCAGACACAATTACCTCAACAACTGACTATCGTTACGCCTGTTTGATTAAAAAAGTTGATAATGATTATATCCACTTTAAAGTTATAGGAACACCCATAGGCGTATGGCGAAAGTTTAAACAAAGCGAAGTGAAAAAATATGTATGGAATAGTAGAAACAAAGAGGCATACGATAAACATTTTTTATCATCCGGCAATTATTTAATGAAAGCAAGTAATTCGATGTTTGCCGGAATTGCCATATCGCTTGTAGGAAATACTATCGGGATGACAATAATGAAAAAAGAGTTTGATATTGCCAGAGGCGTAATAATAGGATCGGGCATTGTCGGTTTTGTTTTTGAGATTGTTGGTCTAGTTTATCTCAGAAGAGCAGGGATAAGATCTATTCAGCAAAATAAAGAATTACATTTGACAACCTCTAATAATAGTATTGGAATAACTTATCAGTTTTAACAAATCTAATTAATAAATTATGGAAGCCATCTCATTATTTTTTGCTCTATTTGCAATAATACCCTTTATTATGTTTATTGTCTTATGTATAAACATAGGCAATATACGAACTGATACGAAGTGGATAAAAAGATATTATCAGGAGAAGGCGAAAAAGGACGGAATGATTAAAGGTGAATGATTATCTTTGTAGCAACAAAGGTTTGCTTTTGTGGTCAGGCGCACAAAAACTAAACCCCGACATTATAAGTGCCGGGGCTGCTAACAAGCTGCAATAGAGATCGCCATCACCTTTAACACTACGCGCTATGAAATTTGCTAATAAGCATTTCTCCGTAGAGTTAAACTTATGGCACGTTGCTTGTTTAGTTTACTTGCTATACTGTTTAGCTCGAACTTCATTGTGACAAAAACAACTCGATTGGTAACGGCAAGCACATGGCTAATTTTCGCCTTGTGTTTGCTTATTGCAATTATAAGTTGCAACTAATCAGAAGGGGGTGTACAGCCCCCTTTTTCAATGGAAATAGACGGGGGAGCTACTTGGGTTTGATTAGCCTCTTTCCTATAACAAGTAGTTCCCAACATTGGGGAGGCTAACACCTCCCCTTTTTCTTTCATTTCTCTAAAATGTTCCCGTTAAAAAATAATGCTTACCTTTGAAAGGTCTGAGGTTTAGAAAAGGTTTATTTATGATAGTAAACTGGCTTTTTCTTGTAAAGGGTTTAAGGCACTCTTCCTCAGATTATTTTGTAACTACACATTTTAGAGAAAACGTTTTCGAGCCAAAGATAACAAAAAAATCTTAATTACAAATTTGTTTTATTAAAAAAGTTTAATACTTTTGTCAGTGCGTTCCCATGAAACTAACCCTAAAAATAACGTCCCTGAGAATAATTAGCGACCCGCCTATGCGTGGGAACGCCCGCTAATTATTTGAGGGGGCGACCTTATAAAACTAATACTAATAATTATGGCAAGCACATCTTCAAGTAGTAGCGGAATAGGCTTCTTTGGTCTATTGGGAGTCGCTTTCATTGTATTAAAACTAACGGGCTATATCACATGGTCGTGGTGGTGGGTAACAGCCCCGTTATGGGGCGGTATAGCCCTGATTTTAGCAATACTTTTGATTGTCTTTATTCTTGCAATATTAGCAAATAGGTAAATGAAAATACTCGTAAAATTTCCGACCCGTTCACGCCCCCACCAATTCCTTAAAGTCTTACAAATGTTAGTTGAAAAGTCAACTGATAAAAAGAACATAAGGTATCTCATAAGCTACGATAAGGACGACCCTTCTATGACAGAAGAGATAACCACAGAGGCAATGAGATTAACACCTAATATCGCACTTTGGGGCGGCCACTCAAATAACAAGATACACGCCTGTAACCGTAATATCGAAAAAGAAACGGGCTGGGATATTATAATCTTAATGAGTGATGATATGATACCACAAGTCGAGGGATGGGATAACATTATAAGGCAGGCAATGAAAAAGTACTATCCCGATACTGACGGCTGTTTGTGGTTTAATGACGGCTATCAGGATAGAATATGTACTTTGGTGATAATGGGAAAAAAGTATTTTGATAGGTTTGGTTATTTGTATCACCCTGAATATAGCTCGTTATTTTGCGACAACGAGCAAACCTTAGTTGCTCAGAAGCTAAACAAGATGGAGTATATAAATGCCTGTATTTTTAAACACGAACATTTTGCCAACAACGCCAATGTAAATCGAGACAATTTATACGATAAAAATGAAGGCTTTTACAGGCTTGACGAACAGGTATTTAAAAGGCGTGAAGCTAAAAACTTTGATCTATGATAATAAATGAAGTATGGTTACTCTCTAACGGCTGGGTGTCCGTTAAGGTAGATGGTGAATATTCTTACGAACATTCGGGTGTTTATTCTGAAAAGTTTATTAAGAAGCTAAAAGAAAAAGCTGATAAAAATACTACATGGCATAATTTTGATAAAGGGCTTGTTGAACACGTTTTAATAATGATGAAAAACAACGGTAAACCAAAATGAAACCAATTACACAAAAAGAAGCGAAAGAATTTGACAGGGAAGCATTCTATAAAGGCATAGAGAAAAATCAGATAGATAAAGCTATTGGATGGTTTAATCGTAAATTAAAACTTATTTATCCCAAATTAAGTGCGGACGAATGGTATAATCATTGTCCTACTCGCCCAATACCTGAGTTTGCAGATCGCGTTAAGGAACTAAAGAAAATATACAATGAAGTTGGTTTTGATTTTGAATGGCAACCGCCATACGTTCACTTTAAAATTAAATTATTAAATGAAAACAGCAATAGTTAATTTCGCCAATGGTCGCTATATAGCCGGACAAAACAGGTTATTACAATCATTATTAATAACGGCTAAGTTTGAGGGAACTTTTTTAAGCTGGACGAAAGAGGTTTCAATCGGCTCGCCGCTTCATACAGACAACCCCTACGCATTTAAAATTTATGGCTTTGAACAGGCTTTTAAGAACTTTGATTACGTGTTGTGGTTAGATGCGAGCGTATGGGCTATAAAGAGTGTCGCGCCCGTATTTGAGCATATAGAAAAGTATGGTTATATCCAACAGGAAGCCGGGCAATTTGCCGGACATTGGGCGAACGATAACTGCTTAAACTATTTCGGTATAAACAGGGATGAAGCAATGAAAATGCTTTGTTATGGTAATGCTGGATTTTTAGGGCTAAGTAAGCACGACAAAACCGCAATGGAGTTCTTTAAAAGGTGGAAGGAATCAATGTTAGCCGGAGCTTTTAAGGGTGCATGGACAAATGAAAACAACAGCGAATCAAGAGACCCACGATGCAAAGGACACCGGCACGATCTTGTATGTGGTTCAATCATAGCTAATCAATTAGGTATGGAGTATCAAAACGGTGAAGAGTGGTTAAATTACGGTACAGAACCAAAAAGCGATAAAGTTTATTTCATGGCGAAAGGAATGTAATGGGTATAACTAAATTCTCAATGGATATGATTAAGCGGCACGGGGGCGAAGTGTCGGGATTAAGGCATTTGCTTGTCGGTTGCCAAAACCTATATGATGGCGAACATTACGGCTCTATCGCACAAGATTACTATAAAGCATTAGGGCAAGATGTTATAAGTGTCGATATTACAGGGTGCAATAATAGCATTGTTCACGATCTTACCAAGCCGTTAAAGATGGATCAATTTGATTTCATAAGTCAACACGGTACACTTGAACATATAAAAGATGGAATTTATTTAGCCTCTAAACACTTGCACGATGCTTTAAAATTAGGCGGTATCATAATACATGAAAACCCCAAAGTTGGCAACTGGAAAGGACACGGACACCATTATTACACTCAGTCTTTTTATCAGAAATTAGCTTATCAGGTCGGTTATGAGATTATGGAAATAGGCGAACACCCGGCAATGGGTAATGAGGTAGACGGCTGGAATATCTATTGTGTGCTTAGGAAATTAAAAGACAATTTTATCACAGAAAGTCAATTCAATAAGTTAGGATTACAATGAAACTCACTATCCTTATTCCCGCTATCCCCGAACGTTTACATAAAGTCAAAAAACTCTATAAGAAGTTAGAAGATGAAATAGGCGACAGGGACGTTGAGATACTGTGCCTTTGTGATAACATGAAGCGCAGCATAGGGGAGAAAAGAAACAACCTAAAATCACTTATTAATGCGGATCACTTCGCTTTCTTAGACGATGACGATAATACCTTTATTGGCTATATAGATCACATCTTAAAAGCTATCGAAGAAGAACCCGACATTATCACATTTAAACAAAAATCTACTTTAAACGGAAAGAGCTTTATTGTTACCTTTGGGCTTGATAATGAGAACGAACAGACACGGTTAATTAACCACAAATACACGGACATAGACCGCAAGCCCTTTCATGTATGCGTATGGAAAACAAGTTTAGTAAAAGGCATAAAGTTTCCTTTCATTCAGGACGGTGAGGATTGGGCTTGGGCGAAAAAAGCACTAAAGAAAGTCAAAACAGAAATACATATAGATGAAGTGCTGCACCATTACATTTGGGATAAAAATAAAACGAGGGCTTATTGATGGACAAATCCCTATACAACGATGACTTTTTTAAGTGGCATTATGACAATGTCCACGATCAATGCGTTAAGGTAGGCAGCGAGCTTGTAAAAGAGCTTAAAGTAGGCTACTTGCTTGATTTTGGTTGCGGGATTGGTTCATATCTTCGCGGTGCTTTTGAGTATTGCATAGTAATGGGTTTTGAATTAAGCAGGGTTGCTGAAAAATATACTCCATTAATCGTGATTTCGTGTATTACTTATGAATATGACATAACCAAAAAAATGAATAATATATTTCCGTGCGATGTTTCCCTATGTATCGAAGTAGCCGAACACATAGACCCCGAAGGATCTGAAATGCTTATAAAAAACATCACTAATTTAACAGAGAAATATTGTATTTTTACCGCAGCACCACCGGGCCAAGAGGGTACAGGTCATATTAATTGCCAACCCCGTGAATATTGGATAGAACTGTTTAAAAAATACGGCTTTGAATTAACTGATATGGAATTAAAATCCTTTGAACACGCCCCGGATTATGTTAGAAAAAACTTAATGATATTTAAGAATGAAAATTAATACATTATTAGGCACTAAAAAGGGCTTTTGTAGATTTGAGAATGACGAAATACTATTTTGTTATTTAGATAGCCCTACTGTATTAAGTAATCAGGAAACAGGCAAGCAAATAAGTGTCGGCAAAGACTGGTCTATTGTTTTCAAAAAGGAAGGTATTAGTAAAAACTTTCCCGATGAAATAATAAAATCAATTAGGGAGTTAGTTTTTGAGAAACAAGATTACCAACCAGTAGAAACAAAGAATGAAAACAAGTGAATTAACAGATATTGGATTTGATTACGTTTCTCCAGGTATGGGATATTATGGAGGCTATACATATTCTATAAAAAAAGGCGACTATGTTAGGGTGATAGAAATAGGCAAAGTAATGACGAATAAAATAAATGAGTGGAGGTTTTATGTTAATGTATGGAAAAATCATTGGAGAATGGGAGATAAAGAAGGTAACAGGCAGGTAATTGCAAGGTTTCACTATAAAGGCTATGACGAAATCCCACTTATATTCTTACAAAAACTTATTCTAAAATATGAAAAACTGCATAATTAACTTCGCCAAAGACGGCAGGGAAAGGTATCTTTATGGTCAGGAAAGACTTCTAGAAAGCCTTAAGGATGAAAAAGCAGATAGGATCTTTATGAATGAATATCCCGAAGGTTGCCCGACCACTCAGGAAGTTTCACATATTTTTAAGGCTTATATGTTCAAAGAAGCATTTAATCAGGGCTATGAATCTGTTTTATGGTTGGACGCTTCGGTAGTTGCTTTAAAAGACCTTAGATATATATGGAAGTGCATAGAATATGACGGGTATTTCTTTATTAATAATCAGGGGTGCTTACAGGCAATGTGGGCTTCTGAAAAACAATTACTTACTATGGGCTGTACAGTAGAAGAAGCGGAAAAATATGAAATGTGCCGAAGCGGGATAGTGGGATTACACAAAAGAAATGAACATTATATTGACTGGCAAATTGAAATGTCTAAAATAGACAATGGTATTGTTTTTAATGGAGACAACGAAAGTTCATCCCCGCTTTTTAAAGACCCGCGACACGATCAGGTTTCATTTTCATGGCTTATTCATAGAGATAGGTTATATAAGCATCCCGCCTTTTTAGCTCGTTATACCAATGAAAAAGATATTAATGTAGCATTTGTTGAATTTAGGGGAATGTAATGATATATAATAAAAAAGATTTTATAAGTTTTTGGGGTGATGGTTACATAGAATCTTTTGACGGCTACAATGGTTTTAAGCCCGAACAAGTCTACAATAAAGCCATAAAACCCTTTGAGAAAAAGAAGGTATGCCTTGAAATAGGTTGCGGGGGTGGGTTTTGGACTAACAAATATTTAAAAAACTTCAAAGTTACCGGGATAGATGTAATACCGAAATCAAAAAACATCACTTGCAAGTATTTTGAGTTAAACGATAAAGACTATTTTTGCACTCCTATTAAATCAAATAGTATTGATTTTGTTTGGTGCTTTGGGGTTTTCTGTCATTTACCCCAATCGGCTGTCAGTGTTTATGTAAAAAACATCTTAAGGGTGCTAAAGAAAAACGGTGTAGCTGTGTTGATGTTTCCAAATTGGGATAAGTGCCCAAAAGGAGTTAAGAATAGGGAGAATTACAAAGAAAGTGCTTACGGTGGATTGGGATGGTTTTACATTGATTACGGGGAAATCTTAAAGGACATTAATTATAAAATACTATTTCCTGAATTTAGGGACACATTAATTTGTATAAAGAATGGATAGTTTAAAATTCGTATTATTGGTTGCCCTTGGAGTAGCTTTATATAATATTATAGTTGGGGTAATAAATATGATATTAAGACCACCCTATAAACAAAAAAAGCGAGAATCATTTAAAGAACGACTAAAAGAAAAAGCAGATGAAGCAATATAGCCAACGCGAAGAACAAAAACACATTTTAGAATACTTCAAAGAATCTAAAGGCACTTTTATCGACATAGGTGCATGGCATTCTGAACAGTTTAGCAACGTCAGGGCTTTGTTTGAATTGGGCTGGGGCGGGGTGCTTGTAGAGCCAAGCCCTAATTGTTTCCCGGCACTTGAAGCCTTTTATGGAAAAATGATAGCGATTAAAAAAATACAACTCTTTAATTGTGCTATTGCAAGGCATAGTGGAGAAATAGAGTTTTGGGATAGCCGCGGGGATGCTATTTCAACCACTGACAATAAACATAAGGAGAAATGGGAAAGAGGGGCTTATAAATGTCAGTTCGATAAAATTACCGTTCCCTGCTTAACGGTAAACGATATGTTAATGGCAAGCATATTTAAGCAATTTGATTTTATAAATATAGACGTAGAGAATGACCAATTAGGTTTTGACATATTACGTCAATTTGATCTAACTAATGTTAAAATGATATGTTTGGAATGTGAGGGAACGCTACGTTTAGAGGTAGCAAATTACCTCGCTGAATTTCAGTTAATTTATACCTCACCGGAAAACATCTTATTATGTCGATAGTTCTTTCCGTCCTTATTTGTACCATTGAAAAGCGCAAACATTTGTATGAAATGTTACGCTTAGAATTAGAAAAGCAGATCAAAGACAATGGATTAACCGGGCAAATTGAAATACTGCCAAAATGCGACAAGGGACGCGCACAGGGCGGCATGGCAATAGGGACAAAAAGAAACTGGTTATATGACAAGGCTAAAGGTCTTTGGTCAATGTCTTTAGATGACGACGACTGGATAGATAGCGAATACCTTACCTTGACTTTAAATGCCTTAAAAGAAAACCCGGACTGTGTTAATATGAACGGTATGATGAATACTGACGGCTTTAACCAAAGAAGATTTGAGCATTCTATTAGATACCATCATTATTTTGAAAGAAACAAAGTATATTACCGACCACCCGGACATATTAATGCGATAAGGTCAAGTATTGCCAAAAAGTTTGAGTTTCCCGGAATTGATTTTGGTGAAGATGCTGACTGGAGTATGAAGTTAATACAAAGCGGCTTACTACAAAAAGAGGCGCAAATTAAGAAGGTGCTTTATCATTATCGTTACTCAACGAAGAAATAGATCCTCCCAGTTCTTTTTTGGAACATAAGGTGTCCAGTGAAACATTTTTGCCAAACCGTTAATCATCGCTTGCTGTGGATTGGTTTTTATTTCTTCTGTAATATCTATTGCTATATTGATTATTTGTATAGATTTCATTAAGGCTTGCGTCTTTTTTATTTTAGTTTCGGGCAATAATGTTTCGTCATTATCAATAACCGATAAATATTTTCTAAATAGTTCTGCGGTTTGTTTTCTAAGTTCTTCCATAATTCAAATTAAATACAAATTAAGTTTCTTAAATAGTTCTGTCTTTTTATCAATACCACGAATACAATTAGCGTGAACGGTGAACATATCTTCGTTGATCTCATGGCTTTCGATATAATTGCCGTTACAGAATAAACTTTCAGGTAATGGTGCTATCTTAGCTTTACAAATATCGGTGCTGTCAATCTCATTAAAAATACTCTGATCGTCAAAGTACTTTCTTTTGTTGGCTCGTTTGTTCGATAACTCTATGTGCTTATCTATAAAATCAATAGTATTTTGATTGTTTTTAAAGTACATGAACCCACAACAATAGCTGCTATCATGTTCGAGACTACATAATATATCCGCACTTACGCTTTTAAAATAGGGGTTAAAATCTTTTAGTACGGCAATGTCGCTATCCATATAGATAACGTGTTGCTCGGTTGATTTAAGAACTCTTTTGATACCGGGAAATTTTTGCATACATATATTACTAAAATCCTTTGTGCCGTATTCGCAGTACTTTGTTTTTATACCTTTAGCGTCAGACTTAAGCATAAAAACCTTTAAATAAAAAATAGAGTAATAGTAGTTGTAATGCCCGTAAACATAGTTAGCCAAACATATAACATAGATTTGGTTTTTTATTTTCGCTTTCCTAATACTCCTAATCAGGTTATCCGTTAAAGGTATCATTCCCTTGTTTGCTAATGTTATTATTTGGGTCATTTTACAGCTCCCTTCCAGTCATTTAGTAGTTTAATAAAAAACGCATCTCTTTCTTTATCAACGCAATACCAACTTAGAAAACATTTATCAGGGAAATCTCCGTGCATATCATCGGTTATCAAGTCCAATATTTCCTTGGCTGTTTTATTTTGCATTCCATCCTTTAACTCTTTAATTATTGCGTTCATACCTTATTTACCTTAAAAATTATCCTGTAAAAACCCCAGCCCAATTCAACACCAATACCCCTATGTTTTCTGCTATGTTTTATTTTTAATATTGGAAGTATGCTAAATTCATCCACAATTAGCCTTTCTGTACTAAAATAATATTTGTATTTATAGCCATTATTCGCCCAACTACAACAAATAGAAAAAAGCATAGATGTTAATTCTATTGCCCTTTCTTTATTTATTCCTTCATGGAGTAATATATCCATTATTTGAAACTCTAATTGGGTTTTAGTTATTCTATTTTTCATCCCTCAATTCCTTTCCATTAATTATTAAATGATTGACCGCCCTTTCAAATTTTATATGACGGTTATGTTTTAGTTTGTATTCAAGCTGATATTCGTAGATTATCGTTAGCGCATCTCCGCAAATCTCAATCGTTCTTTTAGTACAGTCTTTCATTTTATTGATAGTAATTGCTACCAAAGATATACATTATATTGTAAAAACAAACAACTTTAAATATATTTTTGCGTAAACAATTAATAAAAAAACTATGCAAACAGAACCTATTGACGGAGAAGTTAAAATTACGCTTGCTAGTGGAGTAAGCCATATCATACCACAGGGCAACCTTGCCAACACAATGAGGCTTTTACAAAACGAAACTGACGGCAGAAGGGCAGAAGATCATAAAAGCGTAAAGATTGTCGGCACAAAATACTACAAAAAGCCTGAATTAGCACCAATACCAACCGAAGCAGTCCCGGTAATTGCAGCCGTAAAAGACAAAGCATCATTGTTGGGCGACATCTACGACAAAGAAAAAAACAAAGTCGATGCGAATAAACTTATTGACTGGATTTACAAGTGCGAATCTTTAGAAGATTTGGGAATTGTAATGAAAGGCGAAACCCGAAAGACCGTAAAAACGGCTTATACTGAAAGAATTAACGACTTACTTTAAAAACTATATATTATGAATTTTGGTGATTATATCACAACAGTAGCGAAGTCAGCCGGAATCCCGACTGACAACGAACATTTTGTTAAGTTAATGGCAAATAAAGAAGTTGTAACTGCCGAACTTCCCAATGAGTTTGTAACCGAACTCTTTAAGGGATTAATGACTAAGGAAACCGCAGTAAACAACGTAGATGTTATTAATACTATGAAGTCCCAATATCTTAATCCTATTGACACCAAGCTATACGCAGCCGCTAAAGATACGTTCGGGCTGGATGAATCATTTATAACACCTATCAAAGAAACAAAAGGAACATATAACCGACTTGACTTATTCGTTAAAAACCTGAGTGAAATATATAAAACCAAATTGGAAGAAGCGGGCGCAAATCCTGACCAAAGTACAAGCGAAGAAGTCATAAAGGAATTTGAAGACAAAATAGCTCTTTTGAATACCGAAGTTTCAGGAGGCAAAACCGCGATGGAAGGTATGGTATCAAAAAGCGAACATGATGAAAAGATAGGTACGCTGAATGCTCAGATACTTGATAATATGTATAGCAATGGATTAAGTGGTTATAATTATATCTTTAAGGATATGCCTCTTGAAAACAAAATTGTATTAGCAAAATCATTTATAAATACCGAACTGCAAAAAATGGGAGTAAGCCTTTTAAATGAGGAAGGAAATTTTGTATTACGCGAACCATTGACAGATGGCAGCGGCTTTACAAAACACATGGTTAATAATAAGGAATTTACTCCAACAGACTTGTTTGACAAAGTATTGTCAAGCAACAAGCTCCTTGAAGTTACCAATACAGGAGTTCCCCCAACACCAACACCACCGGGAACCCCAATAGTAGCCCCAACCAATGGCAATGGACAGCACGCACCCGGAGTAGTGGAGGCGTACGGGAAAGCTATGGGTATCAACCAGGAGATCATAGACCAATCACTAATATCTTAAATTATGGCTGGAGGACTTGGATTTGCAGATAGCTTAACAAAGCATCTAGCACTCATAACTCTAGAAAACACACCTGAATTTAAACTACAAAATCAGGGTTTTCTAAATTTGCTTTTTTCAAATAAAAGGCACACAGAGGTTAAATTAAACAAAGAAGGTGCAGAAGGACACCGAAGAAACGTAATTATCAAAGCTCGTCAGAGATACGATATTACACAAACAGATACCGTTCATTCATGCGAAAACATACTTGTCCCGACTTATTTTGAGCGTACCGTTGCCCTTCCGGGCTTTAGGCAGATAGCTCTTTTTATTGAGGACGAAACTATTGCGCTTTACCCATCACAAGCAAGTGCGTCAATAGGGATAGGAAAGCCGGGAACGACCTTAATGAATGAATTTGTAACATCTATAAAGACGGCGGCCGATGCCATACTTAGCGGAGTTAATCAGGACTTACTTACTCTTGCAGTTGCGGCAATAGGTGTAAACGTCAGAACAGGTGGAGTAGGTGCAGCCGGGATCAACTTAAGGCTTGACACCACAAACAACCCCCTTAACCAGGGAATGACGCAAGTACTTTCCGATTACACGCAAAACCAATCACATGGTAAACCCAAAATGATTGGTAGCGGACTTCCAAACAATTACTTTATCCAACAAAAAGCAAAGTCACCTGACCAGTCAGGATTTTCAACGCCCATCATGGCAAATGATTTTGACTTTTTCTATGATCCGTTTGCTCAGGCAGCACTTGGAGCAAATCAGTCAATCGTATACCAGCCAGAAAGTGTGCAGATCGTGGAATATATGCGTTACAAGGGTTTTAAGGGCGGCGACAAACAAACGTCTTTCTTCTTTACCTTTATGTTACCTATTCAATTAAGCGATAGAGTTGTACAGGTTGAGTTTGACGCACAATTAAAGTATTACGATTGTCCTCAGACTTTGACTGACGCATACTACGGTACTTCGTTAGCGATCCAAAAAGGATGGAGTATAATTATCTCTAAAGACTTTGGTCTGTTTACGATAGATCAGGCTTATAGGGGTACTGACTTACTCGCTGGTAACAGGGGGTCATATCGTTACGTATTTACAAACGTTTAAATATTAACCCTTTAAAATAAACCCCTTGCCTCACAATCAGGTGAGGGGTTTTTTATTATGTTAGACTGTTATATTGACTACATAGGAGTACAGGGATGCGAAGATTCGACACCGGATAGTGGATTGTTTATTAACCAATTACCGGGGATTCAACTTGAAATGATTGACAAGCTCGCAGATGAACAACAAGTTGATTTTAACGGAGTGTGGGATGACGTACAAGCCCGTGCGATACGAAGATTTAAGACCGACATTAACGCTGAGTTTAAAAAGATGTACAAGCTAAAAAACATCACTCAGAGCGTTGATATGGAAAGGGTGATAGATATAACAAGTGTAACGGCAGCGGGAGCAGTTTACAGAGGGTTTACGTTAGAACTTGACAGGCAGGACGCTAATTTCGCATATAGTAATTTAGAAACCATTTACGTTCAATCAGTCAGTCTTTACTTTAGCTCTACCGATGCCACAACAATAAAGGTCTTTGACATCTTGACAGGAACGGAGTTATTCACTCAGGCAGTACCAGCCCCGGCAGCTATTGGCTGGACTACAATAGAACTCTTAGAAACCTTTGATAGCAGGCAGATATTTGTTTGTTATGATGCCACTAATTTGGATGCAGTTGAATTGGACATTACAAACCTTAAAAATGCAGTAAACAGGCGACAAACAGATTGCGGACATACCGTTGCTTGTTTTAGTTGCGGTGCAGGATCAGGGGGCGGAGCATTGACAAACGCAGAACTAAGAGCAGGACAAGCCACTATCGCAGCTACCATCACAGAAGATGACATAACCTTTAGTGATGACAGCTTTGGATTAAGTGGGATCTGGAGCGTTATATGTTCATTTGATACACTGACCTGTAACAACAAAGAAACTTTTACCCGTGCATTTTGGTATCTGTTAGGGATAGAGTTAATGCTGGAAAAACAGTTTTCATCACGCCTGAATCCATTTACGGCCTTTGATAACAATAAAGCGAAAGAGCTTTGGAAACTATTTGAAGTAACTTACAGGGGTGGAGTTTTGGATGACATAGAATACGAAGGAGAGTTGCCAATGGCTATTGATGCGATCCAGTTAAATTTAAGTGATTATTGCTTGGAGTGCAACCATGAAATAAGGTTTATGGAAACGAGCTTATGATATATAAGTCAAATGCTAAAGCTGTAATTGATAAATTAAACGTAAAATTAAAAGGATTAAAGAACCAAAAAAAGTTATTAAGAGATATTGCGGTCAGCTTACAAACATCTAATATAAGAAGGATTCATAATGAAGGAAAAGCCGTTACCGGGAAGATTGGAAGTTACAGCACAAAGCCAACTTTAATAGGTGCTAAGAGCTTTAGAAAGAAAACAACAGCCGCGAAGGTATTTGGAAGCAAAAAGAAAAGAAGTAAACTAAAATGGAGAAAGGTACGAAGTGCCGGAAATGTTGTTAATCTCGCTGTATTAGAAGGCGGCTACAAAGCAATAAGATCATTAGATGGAGACAAGGTTGCTTTTGTGAACTTACAGCGTACAGGTGATTTAAAAAGAGCTTTTGAGATCGCGACAATATCGGGCGGCTATGGAGTAGGATTTAACAACGCAACGGACGCAAAAAAAGCAAAGGCACTTGAAAGTAAATACGGGAAAATTATTTGGGGAATATCACAAGCTGACAACAAAGCCATTGATAGAATAATAGCAAAAGAGTTAAAAAAGAAAATCGGGGATATTACGAAATGAAATTACATCAAATCATAGCACAAATTAACACTGACTTAATAGCCAATCAATTTAGTGCTAAGAAGTTTCAAAAAGGTCGCTTCTCAGGTATTGCGGAGCTTGTTACAAGCGTAGACGATGACCAGAGACAGACAGTGCCCGCGATAGTGGCAAATGATGGAGATACAGAGATTTTAACAATAGATGACATTTACCCTTTTGAATTATATCATAGGCACATAACAAGCAATATCACAGAACCCGAAGATGATTTCGGAGATAGGATAATGAGAGTTGAAATAGCCGATATGCTTATGCTCGTAATGGGTGACATGAAAAGACTTGAATTAAACAAAGAAGATATAACATCAGGAATTACTTTAGGGATGCCGTTAGAGTTCGGTTCGGCATTCTTAGAAGCTAATTCATTAGAAAGCGCGATTATCATACCCGGTACGTTTACATACAACCGGGAAGAGTTATGGAACGCTGAATATAACACCGAAAAGGTAATGCTCAAAACCAATACTATTTTTATGAGCCTTGCCTATCAGGTCGTTACCGAAGCAAAAGTAACCTGTATTGAGATTTGCGAACAGGAATAACTAATACTTATAATTATGCCTTTAGTCTATTACCCAGGTTGTCCGCAAGAGCAGCCAGGATTTATATGCACCGATTGTCCACCAACGGAAAAAGGTGACATAAGGGGGTTTGCGTTTATTAAAGAGGACTTCGTGTTTACGGACATTACCGATGAAGTGGAGTGGCAGGTGGGAATAAATGAGGGAAATATATTTGTTTTTACCGAAAGCAAAGGAACTTTAGAATCTGCGGAAAATTTAGTACCGGGATTTGGTGATGTTGTAGAAGAAATCGATTCATATACGCATACAATTAATGTAACTGTTAAAAATTATCTCGATAACTGTGAGGCTTGGAACGCGATTAAGAATAACCAAACATGGTTGATTTACTATCGCACTCAAACGCAGGGACATATAAGTGCCGTACCGGCTCTTATTATCCCCAAAGCACCGATTGGCGAAAGCAAAACGGCAGCTATTTACAGGCAAGCGATAATTAAATGGCAGGAAGAAGATATACCTTGTAACACTGATATTCCAACGGGGATATTTGAAAGGTGCGTACAAGCAGGTGGCGTTTAATGGGATTTTGTAGAGACATAACCCCGACCTGTGACACTTGTTTTGAAGCGGTTTACGGTGTGTGTAATGATGTTTTGATTATATCTTTAAGTTTAACGGCAGATACTACGTTTTACGTTGATCTTATTGATAAGTTTGACATCATTACACAACTTACCGTTGTAACCGACAGTAACGGAGATTTCACAATTACGCAGACATGGACACAATATGCCGGAGCTATGGAAATACAAATCTTTAGCGATGAAGCCCGAACCAATCAGGTTAATTTTTCTCAGGGTGGAACGACTTTTGATTGCGTTGTTTTACAGGCACGCGCTGGCGGTGTAGCTTTTTGTTCTAATCAATTAGACTTTTCGGAATTTTGTAACTCGCAATATGCGGCAATAATATAATTATGGCAAATTCGACAGTACAAATAAAAGACGCAAACGGTGACACCATAACCCTTGCAACTGTATTAAATGCGGGTGTACATACCTTTAAGCAAACCCTTATATCGTCAGACGGTTCGTCAATGGAAGATTCTACAACGGAATCCCTAAAGATGGTAACTTTCCCGCACCACGAAATACACGAAGGCGACAGGTATACGGTTCAGGAAGGAATTGTCTTAAATGGTGCAAGTAAAGACTATCTTATCACTACCCCGGACACTACCAAGTGGGCGCACATGACTATTGATATTGAGGGCGCACAAGATACATTCATTACGCTTGTAGAAGATTCGACACATACGGGCGGAACTGCTATGCCGGCAAGAAACAGAAACAGAAATCTTATCATTCCAAACCCGGCAACCACAACCGTAACGCACACACCGGGCGGACCGGCAGGCGCACCCATTACTATATTTACTTGCAGATTTGGAATACCAACCGCAGGGGGTGGTCGTGGTGGTGGGGGTGGTATACAGCAAGGCAGGGCAGAATTTGTCCTAAAACAAAATACTAAATATTTATTAACAGTAACAGCTTTATCAGCTAATGATAACAATATATGTGTATCGATAGATTGGTACGAACATCAAAATTCTTGATAACTAAAAACTCAAACTTATGGCAGATTTAATAACAGGCGGGGCTCAAGGTGGCGAAAGAATAGATGACGTTGCTTTGCATAACTTCGCAGCAAGACCAGTTCTAAGGGTAGAAATCTTAGAAGATGGAACGGATTTCGGCACTGTGAACATGGAAACAAAAGACGATGCAACCCCGGAAAACACTTTGGCATGGCAAGCATCCGTACAAATAGCAGGTACAGGAATTGCGCCCGGTTTTGGCACAAATCATTTAAGGGGCGAATTTATATCCGGTATATCGGAATCACAAAGGTTTGTTGCAATTAAACTAAATGCAGGTTCAATAAGGGTCTACCATTGATAGGAACAGGGCTACATAGAAGAAAATTTGCAGGCTTTGACGCTGATGCACAAGCGTTATTCGATAGAATGACCGCTACGCCAGATAATATACGCAAGAACATCATTAATGACCTGATAGTTGGCTTAAGGGATGACGGTAACTGGGATTTAATAGATGTATTGGTAGTATTAGCAGCGGCAGACCCGCAAGCCTCTTTATTAGACTGGAAAGACTTAAGCGATGGTGCTGCGGTAAATGCACCCGGCTTTACAGTTGACAGGGGGGCTACCGGTGACGGAATAGCGGCTTATATCAACACTCAATTCAATCCTTCTACCGATGGAGTAAACTACACACAAAACAGCGCGTCTGCTTTTGCTTATTGCAGAACAGAATTAGCGGCAGGCGGTCAAAGTATTTTTGGATTAAAGGGTGCCGGGGGTGACGGAACGCTTTTGAATCCGCGAAATGCAACTAATAATATGCCGTCTTTTATTAACTCAGACACTTTTCTTATAACAGCCAATATGAGCAGTTTGGGATTATTTTCGGTTAACAGGGTAGTTAATAATTTACATGAAGGTTTAATTAATGGAGTAAGCGAAGGAACACAAGCGGACACATCACAGGCGTTGTTAAATGGTGATTTCTTTGTGCTTGGTGAAAATCAATTAGGAACAGGCCTGGTCAATCCTACCACGCGGCAGATCGCCCTCTATGGGCTTGGTAGTGGCGCAGTTAATCATTTAGAGGTTTTCAATAGGGTGCAAACATATATGACAGCAATAGGAGCGCAAGTATGAAATATTACGAAATAACATTATCGGAAGCTAATAAAATAGGTTACTATAAAGTAACCTCACAGAAACATATTGACCCTAAAGCTGGAAGGTTAAAAAATGGTAACTTTGTGATCCCTGAAGATGGTTTATACGGACTTACCGAGATCAATGGAGTGCAGCTTGGTAGCAAACCCTTAAAGAAAGTCGCTTTAAATGAACTTATAAAAGATGAAACACTTTGAAGTTCTAATATTAGGTTACTTTACCACAGCCGGAATACTTACATATTTGGGTACTTTAGGCATGGCTTTACTCATTGGCTTCGTTGGTGCATTAGGCGGCTTTTTATTCAAGTTAGCACTGGACGCTATTAAAAAGAAATTGAAATGATAACAACTTTTAATGAAGCAATAGGAAGGGTGCTAAAACATGAAGGCGGTTATGTAAACGATCCGCAAGATGCAGGCGGTGAAACCAAATATGGAATTTCAAAACGTGCTTATCCTGACGTTGATATTAAGAATTTGACCATTGAAAAAGCAAAGAACATTTACTACCAGAACTATTGGTTAAAGAGTTATGCAGATAAATTGCCTTTAGATGTAAGATATATTCATTTTGATACAGCTATTAACTGCGGATTAAATCGAGCAGCTAAGATATTACAGGAGAGTATAGGGGATATTGCCGTTGATGGACTGATCGGCTCACAGACGTTATCTAACGCAGCCAAAACTAATATTTACAAGTACGGTATATACAGACTAAGATTTTATAACTATCTTGTCAGCAAAAAGCCCTCACAGGTTAAATTTATAAAGGGCTGGACAAATAGAGTAATTGATATTATTAACCTAATTTAACTATTATGAAATTTCTAACATTAATAAAATCGCTTATTGGCGGAGCAACAAAACCATTACCCTTAAGCGGAATTGTAAAAGAGATCAAAGAAGCGCGAAAGAATAAAATAACTGCTAATGTGGTTATCAAAATTATCGCTTATGCCGTTGTCGGTGTAGTCATTTGGCTTATCGCTATCAATAAGATTGGTGAAACCTTTGGTATGGAATTGATTAAACTTCTTTTCTAATAATTCGGAATTTCCGAACTTCTTACAATCTTAACCCTTGTCATTTGGCAGGGGTTTTGTAATTAAAAAAGTCTAAAATTTACAGAGTTTGCCTAAAATCTGACGCTTTTTCTAACATTATGTTAAATAGAATTTCGCCTATTCTTACCCTCATTTGAGCTTTCCCTTTCATATCAACTGTTATAGGGCGAAAAAATAAATCATTATTTTCTTGCATGGCATTACATTTGTCCGTACTCTTGTAATGTCAAAACGAAACAATAACTAAAAACCTTGCAACCATGAAAAAATCAGAACTAAAAAAAATCGCACAAACACACGGAGGCTTTAAGTATATCAATAATAACATTTCGGGTGATATGGAATATATAAAAACCGACACTGTAATGGGTTTTAAAAGAGTATTTGTTCCTAATACATATAGCTCGTTATTTTCTGACTGGATGTTTTGTATAGAGGTAAAATATAAAGGAATTACACTTAATGCTTGGTTTAAAAGATTCCGCGATGGAACATACCATTTAGATCATATTTGGAATGGCGGACTTGGTAAAAAAGTAAGAAGAGACGCAAGATGGAATATAACAAAACAAATGAAGGAAAAAGCAGGTATTTAATTACTGTCCGTTTCCTGCAAGGTTCAGGCAGGAAGCCGCCCCGGTATACTTCGGTTGCCGGGGATTTGGCAGTAAAAACGAGAAATGAAAACTAAACATAAAAACGCTATAATTGCAAATTTTGACGATAATGCCAAAAACGGCAAGTATCCATCAAGAGACGGGAAAGGATATTGGGTAATACGGGGTATTGAGGTAGAAAAAACAGAACCGCAATTATTAAAATATCATTCATCTTGGAATTGGCTTATGTGTGTTGTTGAAAAAATAGAACAAATGCAGTGCGAATATCGCTG
>SDBS01001151.1_pt1 | contig 27067 bp, 29 predicted proteins | sample 2277091 | NCBI WGS metagenome assembly SDBS01 (sample SAMN10404972, study PRJNA504765) | marine sediment metagenome | isolation source: marine sediment core GS10_PC15, 163 cmbsf | place: Arctic Ocean: Southern Knipovich Ridge | collected 2010
CTGCGTCAAGCTTTGTGCAATCCATAATTCTGAAGGCATTCGTCAACGCACCCCCTACTGAATACTTATAGAACTTTTCTCATAAGTGAAAATTCAGTTCGAAAACTGATATCTGGTACCCCCGACGGGATTCGAACTCCCGATAATGCTTCCGGCACTCGGGAACAATTAGAGACTATATTCATCGAGGAGAACGAATCCGGGAGGTCTGTCCTGCCTGTAAGCAGAGAACTCATTGAGAAACTGCCCAAGTCCGACCTTCACCTCCATCTGGATGGATCGATAAGACTTTCCACGCTGATCGAGCTGGCCTGGCAGGAGAGAGTAGAGCTACCCTCGTACACTACGCAAGGGCTCAGAGAGACCGTATTCAAAGCAGACTACAGCAACCTGGAGGAGTACCTGCAGGGTTTCTCCCTCACCTGCAGTGTTCTGCAGACCGCCGGGAACCTCGAGAGGGTCGCATACGAGCTCGCACTGGACAATCAGGCAGAAGGTGTGAGGTACATCGAGGTCAGGTTCGCCCCTCAGCTTCATGCGACAGAGGATCTGGACATGCCTGCCGTCTTCAGCGCGGTAAATCAGGGACTGGACAGGGCCAAGCGCGAATTCAACACACGCCCGGAAATCGTTGACGGATCCGAACCACCCTTCGAATACGGGATCATAGCCTGTGCAATGAGATACTTCAGCGAGAGCTTTTCACGGTACTACAGGGACATGGTATCGGCTCACCCGTACACATCCCCCGACCGGGTATTCGGTCTGGCATCGCTGGAACTGGTGGGAGCTGCAGCCTTCGCCCGGAACGAGGGAGGGCTCCCGGTGGTCGCTGTGGACCTTGCCGGTCCGGAGGAGGGATATCCTCCCATACACCACAGGGAAGCCTACATGCAGGCACACCGGAGCTTCCTGCGGAAGACCGTTCATGCAGGGGAGGCCTACGGACCGGAGAGCATCTTCCAGGCGATAACCGAGCTGCATGCAGACAGGATCGGGCACGGCACCTCTCTCTTCGACCCCGATGCTATCCGTAACAGAGGCATACATGACAGGGAGAGGTACATCGACGACCTGGTGCAGTTCATCGCCGACAGGCGGATCACGATCGAAGTCTGTCTGACCTCGAATCTGCAGACCGACCCGAACCTCGGATCACTTGCTGAGCATCCATTCGGTCTGATGATGGAGAACAAGCTCTCAACCGCACTCTGTACGGACAACAGAACGGTCTCGAACACAACGGTCACAAACGAAATCTACAGGGCTTCAGAGGCTTTCGATCTCGGGATGAAGGAGATCAAGACACTGATGGTGTACGGATTCAAGCGCAGCTTCTACCCCGGCAGGTACACCCAGAAACGGGAGTACGTGAGGAAGTGCATGGATTTCTTCGAACGGGTCGAACTGGAGCACTCGGCAGGAGCTGACGATGGGGTGTGAGGACTGCGCCAGATGCGTGCCGACGCAGTGTTCGGGAACGGGGCTGAAGTGCCCTGAATGCGGCTGCGAGAGCATCATCCCCGTTATCTACGGTATGCCGGCAGCGATGACGTTCGCGGCCGAGCAGGAGGGCAGGCTGAAGCTCGGCGGCATCATGATGGGTGAAGACTCCCCTGACTGGCTCTGCAGAGAGTGCGGTCACGAGTGGCCAGACCCCGAATGCAAGAAGAGACTCTTCAGCGGATAAACCGGAAAGGGAGGAGGTAGCCCGTGAGAATAGTGTTTTCCCTTGCTCTGACATTACTTGCGGTATCCCGAGCTTCGTGGATCTGTCCTGTCTTCAGAGCTCCAGGCATCGATCCTTCCGACCTCTCCAGCCTCAGGGCCTCAGCCATGCTCGAGTCCTGGGAGGTACTGATTACACCTGCACCGTTTACCGCGGAGGCCATCCGGGAGTATGCCGAATGGGACTACATGATCTGCGAGAGGCTCTCGATGACACCCATTGGAGATTCCGACTGCATCATCTTCTGCATCGACCTGGGAGTGGTACCGGAGGGCTGCCGTGAACTCCTGTCCGTAACCGCTGACGGTGTTGAGATCACCCCCTGCAGCACCCTGGCGAGACCCTTCTATCCGGTTGACCTCGTGGAGGGTGTGGACACGCTCTACATCGTGAGGCAGGACCCGTTTCATCCGAGCAATGAAGTGTACGTCATCGACAGCATGAGCGGGTACCGGGACCGGTTTGGCAGTGAGGACGAATTCCGCAGTGCCATTCCCAAGACCGCCCGATTCTATACGGTTCTCTACGATATCCATTCGAACGGTGAGCCATTCGATGTGGAGGTGGTCTACATCTCCAGAGGATGGACCTATCTCACCGGAGGAGAACCTCTTCGTTTCAGCCTGCTGCAGCCTGGTCTGTGGATGGGGCCGGTCGCCGAATCCTCTTTCCTCTTCGATCTTTCCGGCATCCCCGACCGGGAGGACTGGCTGATCGGGTTCATGGGCGAAGAGTTCAGCGGTGACGGCACCCTCAGGCTTTACCTGGAGGACTTCGACTCCGTGGACATCGTCAATTATCCGGTTCTGTCGATAACCCCTCCGGGACTCCGTGGCTTCTGATACGAACCCCTCGCAGGTTCAGTGAGACAGCGGGAACCGGCGGTCGCCCGGTGCGTATATGGAGTATAATCGGGTATGCCCGAGGGGATCACAATGAATAAAAGGCTGGTGAGCGAGGTACGCACGTCAGAGGCGCCCGAGCCAGTGGGCTCATACAGCCAGGCGGTGAGCGCCGGTGGACTGCTCTTCCTCTCCGGTCAGATAGGAATTGATCCGGAGACGGGGGAGCTTGCAGACGGAGTGGAGATGCAGGCTGTCCAGGCACTCAAGAACCTCCGGTCGGTCGCCTTTGCTGCTGGTGTCGGTATGGACATGATCGTGAAGGTGACGCTTCTCCTGACAGATATGAGGGATTTTCCCCTGGTCAATGGAATCTATTCCGGATATTTCACCGAACCCTTTCCCGCAAGAGCCGCCTTCGGGGTGGCTGAGCTGCCGCTCGGGGCTCGTATCGAGATCGAGGCAGTAGCCCTGCTACCGGAGGATACATAGTGATCGGCAAGGTCTTCTCTCTCGTTTCCCAGGCCGATTTCGTCACCAAGATGATTCTTCTCGCGATTCTCTTCCTTTCCGTCGGGTCCTGGGCAGTGGCAATCTCGAAGCTTCGTGAGTTCAGGAAAGTCCTCGGGTCATCCAGGCTGTTCATGGATACCCTCAGGACGACCGGCAAACCTCCAGGGGGTGACTTCTGGCAGCGCAGCCGGGAGATAGGCCCTCTCGCCAGGATGTACGCTGAAGCCGGCAGGTTCCTCCAGAGGAGGCTCGACAGGGGCATCGATGGTAATCTCACACCTGAGGAGGTGGGCAGCCTCCAGAGCGCTCTCGAGAGGGAAGCAAGCGAGGATCTGGCTGAACGGGAGCGGAACATCGGTTTCCTGGCAACGGTTACCAGCGTTGCACCTCTTCTCGGTCTGCTGGGGACCGTCTGGGGCATCCTGGGCAGCTTCATCGGCATGAGGGACCTGGGAGTTGCAGACCTGAGCGCGGTAGGCGCTGGCGTCGCTGCGGCACTCACAACTACCGTAGCCGGTCTCCTCGCTGCCATTCCGGCAAACATCTTCCACAACTTCGTTGTCGGGAGGATAAACTCTCTGGCAGGCGATATAGACAGATTTCTCTCAGAGCTGGTCGATGTGTGCAGAAGGGGAAGTCTGCAGTGATAAAGACTAGGTACAAGCAGTTTTCCAGGATCAACGTTACGAACCTGGTAGACGTGACTCTTGTCCTTCTGGTGATTTTCATGCTGTCCTCGCCGGTCATCCAGCGGAGCGCCGACGTCAGGCCTCCTACGTCCGACCAGGGAATGATCATAAGCCAGCTTGATCCTGGCGAGACCCTGGTAGTCGAAATCGACGCTTACGGGAACATCTCCGCCGGGGGGCAGGCGGTTCTGATTGAAAACCTGGCCTCCCTCGCGGTAGCTGCGATCGAGTCGGGCAGGAAGGACGCCTTCGTGAGAGCGGACCGTGATGTCCGCTACGAGTCCGTATCCCATGCTCTCACCGAGCTCAGGCGAGGCGGCTACGAGCACGTGGGACTGATCCAGGAATCGGTCGAACGCGATGAATAGCATCTCACCTGGTGGTCTTTTCGACGATAGTATCCGCAAAGGCCTTGTCGCCTCTGCTGCCGTGCATGTGATTCTCATCATGCTGGCACTGCTCGTATCTGATCGCAAGAGTATTCCGATGTACTTGGGCGGTAACGCAGTAACCGTGGAGATGGTGACTCTGGCGCCACCCGATGCCGTCGTTTCGGAGACCCTGGTCGAAGAGAGCCCCGTGACCGTCGAGGAGATTGTAGAGGTCGTGGAAGCGGTAGAGGAAACCGCCGTGGAGGAGAACCCGGTTGAAGAAACTTCTGTAATGGAGAATCCAGTCGATGAGAATCCGGTCGAGGAAACAGCGGTTGATCCTGTGCAGTCACCCGAATTCATTTCTGTAGGATCGGAAGGCGAGGCAGGTTCGGGCGCACCTGGTCCTGCAACGTACGAGGCCAGGGTGTTCAACGCGATCCGGCGCAATTTCAGGACTTCCGTGCAGCCCGGCCAGTCCTACCGTGTCCGGTTCGTGGTGAATACCGACGGCACGGTGGATTGTGAGACACTCAGACAGAGTGGCGAACCCGCCTTCGACCGCGCAGTCGAGCATGCGATAACAATGGCATCAATACCCCCTGTTCCCCCGGGAAGGGCAGGTTCAGTCGTCCTGAACATCGAATTCTTCGGACCCGAGTGAGGTAGATGTGAGACTCCTCAGCCTGTGGTCGATCCTTGTGCTTTCCGGGGCTATCGCAGCGACTGAATTCCTCCCGATGACCCCGATCGGGGCCGAGTGTATTCCCGTCAGCATTTCCGTCACTGGCCGGGATGCTGCCCTGGTTGCAGATGCGGAGACGCAACTGGTCGATGACATCGATTTCTCTGGGCTTCTCGAGACTGCTGAAGAGGGTTATGCCCATGTAGAATTGAGCATCGACTCCGACATCCGGGGTCTGCTCCTCAAGGTCAGGGTGACCTGTGACGGTGAACTTCTGCTGGTGAAGGAGTATTCAGGCAGTTCGATCTACCCCCTTGTACACGCCCTCGCAGACGACCTGGTCTACCAGATAACCGGTGAACGGGGAATTGCCGCTACGCGAATCGCTTTCATCGTCCGGGGCTCGGGGACCTATCACCTCGCAGTGAAGAGCCTCGATCCGAGACCCCCCTTCTACGTTCTCTCCGACGATGAGGTAATCACAACACCCGCCTGGAGTCCCGGCGGCGACAGGATTGCCTTTACCTCGTTCCGGTCGGGAACCGGCGACCTGTACACCTACTCATTCTCGGAAGGCACGGTTTCGAAGATTCTCTCCAGGGGAGTGCTCAACAGCTCTCCCGCATGGAGCCCCGATGGCGGGAGCATTGCGCTCACCATTGCCGAGGGAGGCAACTCGGATATCTACCTCCTCGAAGTCGATTCGGAAGGACTGCAGCGGCTTACGGCAAGGAATTCGATCGAGACCTCTGCGAGCTTCTCTCCTGCGGGGCACCAGATCATCTTCACCAGCGACCGGATCGGGTATCCGCAGCTCTACTTCATGGACAGCGGAGGGGGAGGCGCAGACAGAGCCACATTCTCTCACAGTTACTGCGATAGTCCCTCCTGGTCGCCCACAGGAGACCGGATCGCATACACGGCGAGATCCGGTGGCGACTTCCATATCTTCGTGATGGATTCCGACGGGACCGACATAAGACAGGTTACGTTCGACGGCACCTTGAACGAGGACCCGGTATGGTCGCCCACAGGAAGGCACCTCGCCTTCAGCAGTGACCGCGACGGTGAACGGGCCATCTTCATGCTGGAACTCAACAAGTTTACTGTAAGGAAGCTCACCGACGGCGCCGAGAGCTACTGCGCAACGTGGTCGCCGCTTCGGGACTGAGCGGGAAGGTTGTCATGGAAAGGAAGGTACAGAGGTGAAACGGCTTCTGTTTGTCTTGGGTGCTGCAACCGTGGTTGCACTCTTCACCGTCACCTCCGCCGGGTGCAGACCCGACGAGACTATACCCGATGATGGAGACTCCACCGATATCGTGGTCGAGGACGAATCGCTCTTCGTGGGTGTCTGGGAACCTGATACGATGGCAACCTACATGGAGGAGCTTGCCTTGCATCAGGAGCAGCTCCGCGACGTCTTCTTCGGGTACGACAGCAATGAGCTGGATTCGGATGCAATGGACGCACTGATGTTCAATGCCAATTACATCATGTCGCACCAGGACTTCAGGGTACTCCTCGAGGGGCACTGTGACGAGCGCGGAACGATAGACTACAACCTCGCGCTGGGAGAACGCAGAGCCCAGGCCACATACGACTACCTGGTGAACTACGGCATAAGCGCTAGCAGGCTCGAGACCGTGAGCTACGGCAAGGAGAGACCGTTCTCGTATGGCCGCGACGAGCAGGCATGGGCACAGAACAGGAGAGTCCACTTCAGGATTCTTCCGGGGATCTGACATGCACAAAGCTCTTCCTATTGTATGCCTGACCGTAGTGATCACCCTTATGTCCGGCTGCTGGGGTGCCAACTGGATCAATTCGCCCGGCCGCATCGAGAAGATGGAAATCAGGCAACAGGAGATGCAGGCCGACATCGACTCCCTGACCGCCGCAGTCGAGAGTACCGAGGCTCTCCTGAGGGGTCTTTCCGCTCAATCCGTGTCCAGAGCAGCCGAGCTCGTGGACAGAATCGCAGCTCTCACCTCGGAGCTCGAGAGGGCTCTTCAGAAGCTCGGTGGCGAAACAGGTCCTGCCGTGCAGGATACGGTTGCCGGACCCGGAGCGCAGCTCCTGTACGAAGAGGCGTACCTCCAGTACCAGCAGGGAAACTTTTCCACAGCTTCAGAGGGGTTCAGAGACCTGGTCAGCTCGTATCCCTCCAGCTCTCTGTCCGATGACGCGATGTACTTCATGGCTCTGAGTCATCAGTCCCTGGGGGAGGCTCATCAGGCGATCGAGGATCTTGTGGCCATCTACTACCTCTACCCGTCGTCCGACAGGGCACCGGCTGCACTGGCAAGGGCAGCCGCGATATACGGTGCTCACAGCGCAACCGAGGATCGGGAAAGGCTGAATGGCGTTCTTCTGGACCATTACCCCGACAGCGATGAGGCAATCCTCGTAAGGGGAAGTCAGGGCGGTAACAGATAACCATTTCCGGCACTTTGACGTAACAGGGCTCTTTCGGCATAATCCACTGTTTGCTGGAGCCCTGAAAAATCCCGTTATATTGATCAACGGATTAACCATGGCGAGAGTGGCGAAACTGGCAGACGCGCCAGGTTTAGGACCTGGTGGGAGTACCCGTGGGGGTTCGAATCCCCCCTCTCGCACCACTGTCAGGAGAGAAGAATGGCCGTTCGTTTCGAGGTGATCGGAGAAGACGGAAACAGAAAGACAGTCCGGTTCACGGAAGACGCTGATGAGGTTTCCAGGCTGTTCACCAGGGTCCGTCGCGATATCTCGAAGGATATGGTGATGCCCGGATTCCGACCGGGGAAGATTCCCGGCGAAATAATCGACAAGCGGTTCGGAAACCTGATCACCGCAGAGGTTACGGACATGATAAGGCAGGAGCTTACATCGGAACTCCTGTCGAGCCGGGACTGGATTCTGGGTGACAAGGACACGGAAGGTGAGATGCAGCTTCCAGTCGATGGCGAAGACTACGTATTCGAGCTGACTTTCACCCTCTTCGAAACCCCCAGCCCCGGTGACTACACCGGGGTCGAGATCTCACTTCCATCTATCGACCTCGAGAAGGCGCTCGACGATACGCTCCAGTCATTCCGTGAGCAGATGATCGACTTCAGTCCCGTCGAGAGACCTGCGGCATTGAACGATCTTGTGATGCTCGAGGCGATCCCTGCCGGGAGCGCCGAGGACGAGGAGCCGCGCAGCATACCGGTCAGGATCGGCGAGGAACAGATAGGTCCCGGATTCGACGATCTGCTCAGGGATATCAGCGCAGGGGACGAGTTCATGGCCAGGATGGAGAGCACAGAGGACGGTCGGCCCGGTGCTGAGCCACACCGGTTCAGGGTCTTGGAGGTCCGGGAGAGCATGCTGCCCGAGCTGGACGACGATCTGGCGAAGAAAGTTGCAGATGTGGATTCGCTGACAGAGCTTCGCAGCCGCATGAAGGAGAACATAGAAAAGCGCCACGAGGACGAGATGGCCTATCTTCGGGAAAGAGTGGCTCTCGATGCCATTCTGGAGAAGAACCAGTTCGATCCTCCCGCTTACATGGTAGAGAACCTCTCCGTTGACTTCATTGCCAGGCTTGACGAGGAGGAGCCCTCCGACGAGACCAGGAAGGCGGTAAGGGAAATGGCCGCCAAGAAAGTGCGCGAATTCCTCCTGCTCAGGGCAATCGCAATGAAGGAGGGGATGAACGTCAGCGAAGAGGATCTGGAGAAGGAAAGAAGTCCGGAAGAGTCCAGGGCTTCGGTGCTTGACAGGCTCAGGAACCGAATGGCTGTGGAACATGTTATCTCGCATGCGACTATTAACGAGATGGAACCGGAGGAGCCGGAAAGCGGAGAGAGTTCCGAGAAGCCAGTGCACGGCTGGAAGTGGGTAAGGGTTTCCGAGGCCGAAGAGGTGGAAGCCGACTCGGTCCACGCCGGCAGCAAGGAAGGTTAGACAATGTCCATCATACCCTTTGTAGTCGAGAGAGTAGGGAACACCGAACGTTCCTATGACATCTACTCCAGGCTCCTGAAGGACAGGATCATCTTCGTCGCGGATGCAATTTCGGGACAGACTGCAAGTGTCGTCGTTGCCCAGCTCCTCTTCCTCGAGGGGGAGGATCCCGGCAAGGACATCAACATGTACATACACAGCCCTGGTGGCTCCGTATCGGCAGGGCTCGCGATCTACGATACGATGCAGTTCATAAAGCCTGATATAGTAACATTCTGCATGGGTGCCGCAGCCAGCATGGCAGCATTGCTCCTCGCGGCTGGAGCAAGTGGCAAGAGGAACATACTGCCCCATGCCCGGGTTCTGATCCATCAGCCGGTTGGCGGTGTGAGCGGCCAGGCCAGCGACATAGAGATCGAGGCTCGTGAGATCCTGAAACTCAGGAAACAGATGAACCGGATACTTGCAAACCATACCGGCCAGACAACGCAGAAGATTGCAACCGATACCGACAGGAACTACTGGATGGACGCAAAGGCCACTGTGGACTACGGTCTTGTGGATAATATACTTATGAGTAGAAGCTGATTCCCGGGAGAGGAGACATGTCTTCGAAGGTAACCAGATGCTCGTTCTGCAACAGACCGTCCAATGAGGTCGTAAGGCTCATTCAGGGTCCCGGCGTCAGCATCTGCGATGACTGTATCAGGTACTGCAGTGAACTGATAACGGACCCCGCTGACAACATCATCGAGGAACAGCCGGGCATCTTCTCGCGCGATCTTCTGCCGCCGGCCGAGATCAAGGGCAGGCTCGATGAATACGTCATAGGCCAGGAGCACGCCAAGAAGGTACTGTCCGTTGCGGTGTACAACCATTACAAGAGGTTGCGGTCCAGTCTCGAACCTGAGAGCGAGATCGAGCTCGAGAAGAGCAATATCCTTCTGCTCGGACCGACCGGTGTGGGGAAGACGCTGCTCGCCAGAACACTCGCCGGTATTCTCGAGGTGCCTTTCGCTATTGCCGATGCCACCACCCTGACCGAAGCCGGCTACGTCGGAGAGGATGTGGAGAATATCCTCCTGCGCCTGCTGCAGGTTACAGACATGGACATAGTCACGGCCCAGCAGGGGATCATATACATCGACGAGATTGACAAGATCGGGCGAAAATCCGAAAATCCTTCGATAACCAGAGATGTCTCCGGCGAAGGCGTACAGCAGGCTCTCCTGAAGATAATTGAGGGAACCGTAGCAAGCGTCCCCCCTCAGGGCGGTCGCAAGCATCCCTACCAGGAGAACATCCAGGTGGACACTTCGAACATCCTCTTCATCTGCGGCGGGGCTTTCCACGGGCTCGAACAGGTGATAACGGGCAGGATGAAGAACACTACCCTGGGTTTTGCAGCGACCTTCGAAGGGGTGGACCCGGGCGACAGCAACGTCTTCTCGTTTATCGAACCGCACGACCTCGTCCATTACGGTCTTATCCCCGAACTGGTAGGCAGACTCCCGGTCCTGGTCGCACTGAATGAACTCTCAGAAGAGGACCTTGTAAGGGTTCTCACCGAACCCAGGAACGCACTGGTCAGGCAGTACCAGTACTTCTTCCAGCTCGAGGACGTCAACCTCGAGTTCCAGGTCAAGGCACTCAGGGAGATCGCTCGGGAAGCAAGCAAGACGGAAAGCGGTGCCAGGGGACTCAGGTCTATCATGGAACGCATACTGCTCGATCCGATGTACGATCTGCCCTCCAGACGCAACGAGACTACGAAGCTCGTCATCACTCCGGAGTGCGTCAGGGGCGAACAGGCTCCCAGGAAATACGCCAGGCGGAAGAAGATTGACAAAGCCGTCTGATGAAGAGACTCCTTGTCAAGTTCGTCAGGAGTTGTCCCGGGCCGACCAGTCTGCCTGACGACGGATCGCCGGAAATCGCGTTCATCGGACGTTCAAATGTGGGTAAATCATCGCTTCTGAACAGGATCTCAGAGCGCAGGAACGTCGCAAGAATCAGCAGCAGACCTGGATGTACGCAGTATCTGAACCTGTACAAGGCAGATGACAGGTTCTACATCGTTGACCTCCCGGGATACGGGTATGCGAAAGCACCTGAGAAGGTTCGCAGGGCCTGGGTTGGATGGATCAACGAGTACCTTGCCGACCGCGTTGCCCTGAGGGGTGTCGTCCTGCTGGTCGATGCCAGGCATCCGGACATGGAGACGGATACGAAGATGGCCTCGTTCCTGCGGTCGAGGGGAAGGCCGTACGTAGTTGCCCTGACGAAGTCCGACAAGCTGCCCAGAGGTCGGCTCGCGCAGGCAGTAAGGAAAGCCGACGCCATCGGTCCTGTGATAGCGGTATCCGCGACCACTGGGCTGGGTGCACAGGAGCTCGGCAGGTGGATATTGCAGTCGGTAGCCGGGTGAGTTTTTTTACCCGCAAGTTCCCTGAAAGGTGCCCAGAGATGCCAGCAAGCATAGTGACAGGCCTTCAATGGGGTGATGAAGGCAAGGGGAAGGTTGTTGACCACCTCGCTGGTTCCGCGGATGTTGTCGCACGATTCTCCGGGGGAGCCAACGCAGGTCACACAGTGAAGACAGGCATGGAGAAGTTTGTGCTCCACCAGGTACCCACCGGTCTGATCAGAGAAGATGTCATTGGCGTGATCGGATCCGGATGTGTAATCGATCCGGTGAGCCTGGCATCCGAGGTACGGCAGCTCGAGCAGACCGGATTGAGTATCGAGGGCCGGTTCATGGTCTCGGGCAAGGTTCACCTGGTCCATCCAGCCTATCGCGTAATCGAGAAGGCGGAGGAGTCGGTAAGGGGAACCAGGGCAATAGGCACTACCGGGAAGGGAATCGGACCCTCTTACGTCGAGAAGTACAGGAGACGGGGCATACGTCTGGAAGATGCCGCGTGTGAGAGTTCTTTCATTGAGAAGATCTCGCGGCAGACGGACTGGTGTGTAAAAACCGTCAGGCCGGATCCCGAAGAACTCTCCGCACTCCACGAGGAGGTGGACCACTTCAGATCGGAAGCCCTCTGGCTGGTCGAGTACGCCGCCGACATATCGATGGTCCTCAACAGGTACCTGGACGAGGGAATGACCGTGATCGCAGAGGGTGCTCAGGGCACTCTGCTCGACCCGGACCATGGAACCTACCCCTACGTTACATGCGGCTCATGCGTAGCCAGCGCGGCCTGTACGAGCTTAGGAATAGGCCCGACGAGAATCGACGAGGTGGTAGGTGTCCTGAAGTCGTATTCGACAAGGGTCGGTAGCGGGCCATTCCCTACCGAGCAGGACAACGAGACCGGCGAAGCGATTCGAAAGAAGGGGAACGAGTACGGAACGACAACAGGCAGACCCAGGCGTTGCGGATGGTTCGACGGTGTCCTTGCTGGTTACTCAGCCAGGCTGAATGGATGCAGCTGGATCGCCCTCACCCTCCTGGACGTGCTCTCGGGGATCCCCGAGCTCAGAGTCTGCACAGGCTACGATCTCGACCCCGAAATCAGCCTCTCAATCTTCGAGACCGGTGAGCGTCTCGAAAGGCATACACCGCGGTACGAAATCCTTCCGGGGTGGGAGGAGGACATCGCCGGCGAGAGAAGCTGGAGCAGCCTCCCTGCCAATGCAAGGCAATACGTAGAACTCGTCGAGAGACTCGCGGGAGTTCCCGTCAGGGCGGTTTCCACCGGCCCGGACAGGGATGATATCATCTGGAGGTAACCGCCCCTTTGGTCTCGCGGGAATCAGGTAAGGCTCAGCGACGTCTATTCGATACCCACTGCCATCTCTGCTCCGATGCTCTGTTCGATGATGTCGAGGGTGTAATCAAAAGGGCCAGGCGGTCCGGAGTGTCGTACTTCATGGTTCCCGGTATCGATGCGGAATCCAGCCGCAGAGCTGCCGCCCTGGCTTCGGACCACGAGGGAGTGTGGGCAGCGGTCGGAGTGCATCCGAACAGCATCGGAGAAGCGTCCAGCACTGATTTCAGCACCGTGAAGAGACTCCTCCTCGAGCCCGGAGTTCTCGCTGTGGGGGAGACTGGACTCGACTTCTACCGTGAGGAAGTGCCCAGACAGGTCCAGAAAGAATGGCTTCACAGGCATGTAGACCTTGCAGCCGATCTGGGGTATCCACTCATCCTGCACTCCAGGTCAGCGGAGGAAGACCTTCTCGACGAGCTCCCCCCCTGTGTAGACACTCCTGTCATTCTGCATTGCTACACCGGGGCTGCCGACACCGCCCGTAGAGCTGGGGACAGAGGATTCTACGTCGGCTTTGCCGGTCCTCTCACATACCCGGCGAACGAACATCTGAGGGAATTGGTAAGGTGCCTGCCGGGCGATCGGATCCTGGTAGAGACTGACAGCCCTTACCTTTCTCCGGAACCTCTTCGGGGAAGACTGAACGAGCCTGAAAGAGTCCTGCTTATCGCGGAAGCTGTTGCGTCGGCCAGAGGGATCCAGGTTGCAGATGCCCTGGACATGCTCTGGCAGAACTCGATAGACGCATTTCAGATAGGCAGTGAAAGACGTACAGATCTACTCTACCGGCTCGGCAGCAACCTCTACGCGAACATAAGCGACAAATGCAACTGCGACTGCGTTTTCTGTCTCCGTTTCAGGCAGACCGGGATAGGTGGATATCACCTGGAGCATACAGAGGAGCCATCCTCCGAACGTCTCATCAGAAGCTTCGAGATGCTCGAACCGGACTGGTTCGACGAGATCGTCTTCTGCGGCTTCGGGGAACCGACAACGAGACCCGACCTGCTGATTCGGCTGGCGGGTATATCCCGCGGAAAAGGTTACGTGACCAGGCTGGACACAAACGGCCTGGCTCTGGAACTGATGTCAGCGGACCGGGTACGGGAAATGCTCTCCATGTTCGACCGCGTTAGCGTGAGCCTCAACGAATCGAGCGCCGCGGGCTATGCGCGGATATGCCATACCCGATATACCGATCCATGGTCATCGCTTCTGCGGTTCATCCGTCTCTCCGTGGAATGCGGCTGCAGGACGACTCTCACCGCGGTGAGGTATCCCGGGGTCGACCTCGAAGGAGCCGCTGTCCTTGCAGCAGAGCTCGGTCTTCCCTTCAGGACGAGGGGGTGAGCGGTGAAGTATTCCGATGTCGGGAGGATACTGAAGGAGATCGGTGTCAGACCTGATCGGCGGCTGGGCCAGAGTTTCCTCCTGAACGGGGTGCTCGCTTCGCGGATAGCTGCAGAAGCCGTTCCAGAAAGAGGCGGGACACTGCTCGAGATCGGACCTGGCCTCGGGGCACTGACGGAAGAGCTCCTCTCCCGTGTACCCTCTGTGACCGCGGTCGAGATATCGCGGAGGATGTCCGATTACCTTGCGGACAGGTATCCTGCCGACAGGCTATGCATCATCCACGGGGATTTCCTGGATACCGATCCTTTACTTCTGCCGGGGTATCCGTTCGAAGCGGTAACCGGGAATCTTCCCTACTCGATTTCCGCTCCCGTTCTGCTTCGGCTGCTGGAACCCGGTTTCAGCGGTGTCCGGAAAGCCGTTGTCATGCTCCAGAAGGAAATGGCAGCCAGGGTCACATCACTCGGCGGGAGCAAGGACTACGGCAAGCTGTCGCTTCAGATCTGGCCGGTATATTCGGCGAGTGTGCTGCTTGACGCAGGTTCTGGAGACTTTTATCCACAGCCAAAGGTGGACTCCAGAGTAATCGTCCTGAGCAGGCGGGATGATACTCTCGTAGAGCCACGGCTCTTCGAGAGCTACAGGAGTCTCATAAGGATATCATTCGCATCGAGGAGGAAGACCATTCTGAACAACCTCGCACCGGTTTTCGGACGTGAAAAGGCCGCCGGGCTTCTCGAAGCGGTGGGTGTGGAGAACAGAACCAGAGCGGAACAGATGGCTCCCGAGACCTTCGTCAGGCTCGCGGAGGCGATCTCGTCGTGAGAAAGCCCCTCTTCCTGGGTCTGCTGCTCCCGTTTGCGGCGGCGGCATACAACATCAATTACGGAATCACCCTGAGCCAGTACAAGGAAACCAGGACGCTGACCAATACGTTCTCCTTCAACCAGGATATCTCCAGGAGGGTCACCCTCAACATCGACGCGAGCTTCACCGCCAACCAGAGCGATGACCTTGAGAGATTCGTAGATGCCAGGTCCGGTTCGGCAAGGGTGAGCTGGCACCCTACCGAAGATATCGAATTCGCTACCGCGCTTCGCAGGACGATCAACATGGAGGATCGCTTCGGCGAAATGGTACAGGACAAGATAGACGATACCGCCACAGGTGAGATCCGTTACTGGCCCGTCGACTGGCTCTCCCTGGACCTCGGGCTGGGCATTCACATCTACGATTCCGAGTATGCTTCGGGAGATACGACGGCGACGCTGTACGATGAGGGTGGTGTCCGCAATGCGTCGATCTCGATGAACAGGAAGCTCTTCGATCTGGTGAGCACGAGTATTTCCTTTTCCGAGGACAGGACGTTCGGAGACCAGACCGACACCGGGAGTAACGACCTCACGGGCAGGATGAGCTACAGCTTCCCCAACATCTTCGAAGGAGGCAGTCTGAGCTTCCAGGTAACCGCCCGGAAGAATTTCGTCGCTTACTCGGACTCGATGCAGACCCACCGCCAGGACACGTGGACCCACAGCGAGAACTTCGTCCTGCCCGGGGTCCTGCCAGGCATCTCGCTCGAGGTCGGCACTGGCTGGAACTGGACAAGCCGGTTCTGGGAGAACACCGGGTCAGGTGATCCCCTGGACGATGTCCGTGACAGGAAGGACAGGGACAGGTCCATCCACTCCAACATCAGGTGGGACATCCTGGAGAACCTCGAGCTCAACTTCTCGATCTCCAGAGAAATAGACAGAGCAGACAGATGGCGACAGGGCATCGGCATGGATACTCTCTCCGGTATCTACGACATCACCGATGATCGGAACCTCACGGCGACACTCAGTTACTCTCCCGGAGACAGCAGGATTTCGTTCACCAGGATAATCGAGCTGATACGGTTCGACACGTACGGAGTCTGGTTCGACAGCTACGGTAACGAGTACGAGGACTACAGTGACAGGGACGAACTGAGAGAGGTGCTCGGGTTGACAGTCCAGATTCCCCTCGACAGCAGGTTGACGCTGAAGGGAAACCTGCAGGGGCAGCAGAGGGAAACCTACTACATCATGTCCGAGCAGTCGGCTAACAGCAAGACCTCTTCGGTCTATAGCTTCTCTCCCGGTTTCGAGTACGACCTAGGGAGCAGATGGAATATCGACGGCTCGGTCAAGTTCAGCGCCGACTACACTACCTACCTGTATCCGGAAGCAAGCACTTCAGGCAGCAACCTGCTCTTCAGGACCGTATCCTCACTCTTTTCCTTCCAGAAGGTTGCCACCGACAGTACGCAGCTCGGAATATCGCACAGGTTCAGATACCAGGAGCAGGGCAGTTACGACAACCAGATCTTCGCCAGGTCCGAGGAGAGCCTCAACAACACGATCTCGGTCTTCGGGGGATTTCACCTGTCGAGCGATCTCGGCGTGACCCCCAGCTACTCATGGGAGTATTCCAGGAGGGAGTATCCGGGCAGCTCTTCGCTCGAACCTCGGATCGAGCACCTGCACCACGTGGGGCTCCGGACGAGAATGACCATGTCCTCCGGAACACTGCTTATCAATATCACCAGGACTTTCTACTCGAACGAGAGCCGCCCAAGCTACTGGAGGGCTTCCATTGGATTCAACTACCTGCTGTGAGGATACCGGAAGAATGATGCGCCTGTTTGCTGTAAGCCTGGTTCCGGCTCTTTGCTTTCTTGCACTCTCCTGCTCGCTTTTTGACCCGAGGTCTCCGGAGTACCCTGAGGAACCCCCCTACCAGTGGTACGATCCCTACTTCCCGTCTACCGTACTCGTCAACATGGAAAGCACCTTCGAGGCGCACCACATGGCATACATGCAGTGCTTCGACTCCACATTCGTCTTCCAGGCTGATCCTCAGGACACGCTCGAATACGGTGGAGGACTCGAGTTCGGCAACTGGGATTACGATGTCGAGTACGTTGTCATGGACGCGATGTTTGGAGTAGCCGCTTCTGCCGCCGGGAGCTTTCCCGAGGACAGCCTTGCCTCCCTAACATTTATTCCTATGCCCGAGTACCCCGATGAACCTACTCCTGCTGATTCGACCACCATCTACCGGGAGTACGAAATCGTAATCGCCGGGAGCTCCTTCTGCGGATGGGACAATCCTGCAACTGGATATTCCAGGATGGACCTTATCGAAAGCGGATACGGTCTCTGGCATGTCAACTGCTGGGAGGACTTCAGGCTCGAATCGTCCGGTGACAGCCTGAACACATGGGGTGTCGCCAAGGCGAATTACAGGTAAACGGGCATTCTCCGTGGGCGAAACCACCTCGGATACCCTCGTTCTCGCCGCTTCGGTATCGGGTGTCCCCTCCGGATCCCTAGTCTTCGATCTCGGTACAGGCAGCGGTGAGGTCATCCGGGCCGCATCTCTCCGGAGCGAAGGATGTTGCTGGGTGGGAATCGACTGCCGAGAGGAGGCGTTGAAGAGGTTTCGCGACTGGGCTGCATTGCGAAAATCCGGTTCAGGCTTCTTCCCCGTCTGCTGCAGGATCGAGGACGTGATCTCTGTCTTTCCCGGGGGTTGTGCCGATATCGTGCTGACCAATCCGCCTTACGGCGTCTCCGGTAGCGTCCGGGCCGCGCCTGGCCGGCAGCGAGAGCTGTCCCGGAGCGGATCTGATCTGCTCCTCTATACTTTCATCAGAGCCTCTGCCCATCTGCTCAGGCCCCGCGGAAGGATGGTAATGGTCAACAGACCCGGGAACCTGGACAGAATTCTGACCGGCTGTGCGGCATTCGGTCTGGGGCCGGATTCACTCCAGCCAGTGGGAGAGACCGGCAAGCCGGCGGCACTGGTTGTGATCGGTGCCCTGCAATCCGTGAAAGGCGTGATGAAGCTGCTGCCGCAGCTCTCTGTGGCGGAGATGAACGGTCGCTCCGTCAGGATTACAGAACCGGGTTGACTATCTGTCTCGGGGAGCGGAAGAGGGCGGCAGCGTAACCCACCGTGTCCTCGTTCCAGCCCTCTATCAGCACGATGTAGAGGATATGTTCCCCGGTCTGGTCGGGAAAGACAACGAGTGAGGTGTGATCTCCCTGAGACGCGCTTTCGACCGCCCCATCCGGTTCCGTGATCCAGAACTCGAGCAGGTTGAGGCTGGCATCAGTCCAGATGTGCAGCTGGTAGGAGTATTCCATTGCCAGTACCATCTCGACGCTTGCCGTGTCTCCAAGGGCTATGGTGCCCGACACCGGATCACCCAGCATCTCCTCTCCTATCTCCAGGAGCGCGTCCGTGACGACACTGAGCCTGTAGAGAGCTTCGGACGGGTCTCCCCCGGCGATGGGAGGCAACAGGAGCAGGAGCACAGGGAATATCAAGTATGTGAATCTCATGAGCTCTGTCTTCCCTTCTCCTGTAACTGTAGACCCACCACGACGTAATGTTCCAGCGGAAGAGTGAATATACCATCTTGTTCCTGCGGGAGGCTCAACTGGCTGGGTGCTCTCGTCTTACTGCAGGGTTTCACGATTACATACCCTTATGTATCTTCCTTCCTGGATCGGAGGGTGCGATGAAAGTTCTGGTTACCGGATGCGGGGGTCTTCTTGGCGGTTTCGTGCTCGCGGAACTCGGCGGGGATGGCGTGGGCATGGACCTGCCCGACCTGGACATCACATTCGCCGACAGCATCAACGCTGTAACCGATGACATAGCACCGGACTGCATCGTGAACTGTGCTGCCATGACCGATGTGGATCTGTGCGAGCATGACCCGTCCGGGGCGATGTCGCTCAACTTCAGGGGTGTTCTCAATCTGGCGGCTACCGGAATCAGGCTGGTAACCGTTTCCACCGATCAGGTCTTCGACGGGAAAAGCATGTCCCCCATGCTGGAAGACGCCCGGACGAATCCTGTCAACGAGTATGCGAAGAGCAAGCGGGAAGGCGAAGTGGCTGCTCTGAGCGGTGACGGGAACGTGGTGGTAAGGACTTCATGGCTCTTTGGCAGGGGAAAGGGTATGGTTCCCCGGTTCTGGGAAGGGCTCATCAGGGGTGACAGCGTAAAGGCCGTCACCGACCAGACCTCGTCGGTTACATGTGCCGCTGATCTGGCAAAGGAGATAGTGTCCATTGCCAGAAGCAGCGAGTCGGGTATCTTTCACCGGGTGAACAGAGGTGCCCTCACCCCCTTCGATATCGCAACCGGGCTCCGGGAGCTCGCAAACAGGGGGACTGTAATACCCGTCACATGGGAAGAGCTCGGGGTCGACGCCCCCAGGCCTCTCTTCTCCGTGCTGGGAACCGGGAGAGGGCTGCTGCTGCCCGATGCATGGGATGCAGTCGAAAGGTGGATAGAGGAGCATGTGTGAGCGAAAAGATCTCGATGAGTACCTGACCGAAGCGGGTGAAGCCGTCAGGGAGATCGACAGGAAAAGCCTTTCCAGGGCTGCCGGTATCTGTATCGAAGCGGTCCGAGCCGGTCGTACGCTCTTCTTCTGCGGTAACGGCGGAAGCGCGGTCGATGCGCAGCACCTGGCCGGAGAGCTCGTAGGGAGATTCCGGCTCGAGCGTCAGGGGATCAGGGCACTGGCCCTCTCGGCTAATGCAGCTGTCATCACCGCAATAGCAAACGATTACGGATTCGAGAAGATCTTCTCCAGGCAGGTGGAAACACTCGGTCGGGAGGGTGATGTTCTCATTGTGATATCGACCAGCGGTGATTCTCAGAACGTTGTGGAAGCGGCATCAGCCGCCGTCCGCCTCGGAATGAAGGTAATTACGCTGACCGGCAGGAAATCCACCGATCTGGCCAGGTACTCGGATGTGGTTTTCGTCTCTCCGAGTGAGGTCACGAGCCATTCACAGGAAGCGATCCTCATCGCCGGACATGCGATCTGCTCCGTCGTCGAACAGGCTGTTGCCGACGGTGATGGAGGTACCCCTTGCTGAAGGGCAGGGCCTGGAAAACCCTGGTTATAAGCCTCGTCATTGCGTCGGGGGCTCTCTACTTCACATTCAGGAAGACCGACTGGACTGAGTTGTTCGGCACGTTCGGCGATATCAGCCTTCTACCTCTGCTGGCGATCCTCCCCCTTCTGGTGCTCAGCTACATCTGCAGGATCCAGAGGTGGAAGGTCCTCATCGGACCCATCTCAAGGGTGACTTTCAATGAGGCATCCGCCCCGCTTCTTACGGGATTCATGGTCAACTGCCTTCTGCCGGGAAGGGTGGGTGAGATACTGAGAGCCCTCCTCCTCGCCAGGAAGACGGAGGTTTCCAGGGGCGCTTCCTTCGCAACCGTCGTACTCGCCAGACTCTTCGACGGACTGACCCTCTCCGCCATGACCCTCTGCGTTCTCGGGGCGATGTGGAACAGGCTGGATCCAACCGTCAGGACCGGTCTCGTAGCCGCGACCATTCTCTACCTGGTCGTTCTCACGATACTGGTCCTGCTGCGGAAATGGCGCGAGAGGATTATCCGGGTCTTTTCAGCTCCCTTCCGATGGATGGGACTGAAGGGACTGGCTGAACGGCTCGAGAAGCTGCTCCTGTCCTTCGCCGGGGGACTGGAAGTACTCCGTAACAGGGCGGAGGTCCTGACTGTGAGCATCCTCTCTCTCTGCGTCTGGGGATGCCTCATCGCATCCGTCATACCGGTATTCCTCAGCCTGGGCCTCGTGTTCCACTGGTACTATCCCGTTCTCGTACTGGTTCTTGCAGGTTTCGGGATGCTGATCCCCACTCCTGCAGGCACGGGAACCGTTCACTATGCCCTTGGAGTGATATTTCCGGCAATCACCGGACTCGACGGCAACTCTGCCAAGGTCATGGCAATCGTCTTTCACGCTACCCAGTTCCTGCCGATCATCGTTGCCGGTCTCATCGCGGCTCTGAAGGAGGGTGTCACCACCAGAACGGTCGAGAAAATTACCCAATCGGACGACCTCGAGGAGATCTCCGCGAACTGATCCAGGCCAGGGTTTTGAATAATACCCGGTAAGGTTGTATAGTCGGGAACTCGCCTGTACTGGTTGTTCGTACGGCGGGAGATGCGGAGGAAAGTAATGCCTACCTACGAATACGAATGCAATGACTGCGGACACAAGTTCGAGCTCTTCCAGCAGATGAGCGACGAACCTGCCGAAGAATGCCCCGAATGCGGCGGTCGTGTGAAGAGGCTGATAGGGATGGGTGGAGGACTGATCTTCAAGGGTTCGGGCTTTCATACCAACGATTACAGTAAATCATCCTGCCCGGCATCGGGCAATGGCGAGAAGCCGCCCTGTTGCTCGGGAGAGTGTCCGGTCGAGTCCTGACAGTGCAAATGCCGCAGTGGAAAGAAAGCCGCCCCCGACGGGGCGGCTTTCCTCGTCTCAGGCTTCAGGAGTCGATCAGAGGTTCATTCCAAATTCGGTGACCTTCCAGTGACCGTTTTCGAGGACTACCGGAATCGTGTTCGTCTCCGTTTCACCCATGGCCGTCGTAGTGACTTCGACCATTGCCGTCTCGCCGTCGATGGACACCTCGCCGATCTCGACCTCGACTGACGCCATGGTACCGGAGATCATGGGAGACTCGACGAGGAGCACCATGAACCCACGGGCATCCAGGTCGTCGAGTTCGGAAGTGTCCAGATCGATACCCATCATGGACAGGTATGCTGCTGCTTCCGGCTCTGCCCTGATCTCGTCGAGGGTTGCCTCCATCTCCTCGAGAGCACTCGAAGACATGTACGAGACAGCCTTCTCTCCATCGCCAGCCTGAAGGGCGGCGAACATGTCGAGAACGGCATCTCCGGGATCGCCCGCTCCGCCGCCGCATGCCACGAGTAGCAAAAGGGCTGATACTGCAGGTATGAACTTCGTTATCCGATCCCCTCCTATCGGTTGAAAACTGACCTCAGAATAGCATCGACATGCTCATTGCTGTCAATGCCCCGGGAGCTTCCGCCATTCCCCGTCCACCGATCCTGACACTATACTAACCGGCAGCAAGCTCTTCTTCTCTGAAACTGCCGGCATCGGGGAGGAAACCTCTGTATAGATCCATTCTCACATTAGCTTTCGTCATCCCTCTGCTCCTGTCATGTGATGAGGGGCGGGGACCGGAGGGACCGGTAAGGGTCGTCTTCTGGCATGCGATGGGGGGCCCCCTCGGAGAGGTGCTCGAGGACTCGCTGATCGCCGAGTTCAACGACGGACACCCGGGCATCGAAATAGTGCCGGTCAGCATGGGGAACTACCGGGCTCTCAGTCAGAAGATAATGGCGAGTGTCATGGCCGGAGATCCTCCGGCGATCGCACAGGCATACGAGACCTGGACAGCCCAGCTCATCAGGGGGGAGGTCCTTGTTCCGCTCGATTCTCTGATGCAGACGGATCCGTCGTTCACGGTCGACATGTGGGAGGATTTCTATCCCGTCTTCAGGGAGGACAACACCTTCGAGGGCAGAATCTACAGCTTTCCCTTCAACAAGAGCGTACCGGTCATCTACTACAACACCGAGCTCTTCGAAGAGCTTGGCCTGGAGCCTGCCGGGACATGGGAGGAGCAGAGGCAGCTCCTCCTGGACCTCACTCTCGACGGCAACGCTGACGGGGATCTGATGGATCAGGAAGACAGGTGGGGCACGGCCTTTACGTCCAGCGTCTGGATGTACGAGTGTCTCCTCTCGCAGGCGGGGGGGGCGGTACTCATAGAGGACGGCACCGCCACCGGATTCGATTCACCCGAAGGAATAAGAGCGCTCGATTTCCTCATCTCCCTCATCCATACCGACCGAACGGCATACCTCTCGACCGGCTTCGAACACCAGCGCCAGTTCTCGGCCGGACGCATAGGACTGGTGCAGGGCTCTGTAACCTCCCTGGCCTTCATGGAGCGCGACATGGAGAGCAGACGGGAGAGCGGGATGTCCACCTTCACGATAGGGGTTGCCCCGCTCCCTGCGGGGGTTCGCAGGAGTGTATTCATAGCCGGGACGAACGTAGTTCTCTTCAGGAGCGATGATCCCGACAGGACTGCTGCAGCGTGGGAGTTCATCAAGTGGTTTTCAGAAACCCGCCAGCAGTCCAGATGGTTCTCCGGCAGCGGTTACCTTCCTGCAAGAAGGAGTTCCCTCTCAGAACCCGAGACTCTCCGGCGGCTGGCAGACTACCCGGGGATGATCGATGTCCTCGGCCAGCTTGACTATGCGCTCTTCGAGCCACAGATAACCGCCTGGTACGATGGGAGGGAGTTCCTGTCCGAAGCGGTCGAGATAGCCCTGTACGGCAGGATGACCGCGGAAGAAGCGCTTTCCAGGGCAGCCGGACTGGCCAATGCGGAAATAGATTCCAACAGGTAACCTTCAGCGACCGTAGTCGCGAACGGGGGACGCCATGAGAGTATTCGTACAGATGCTGTTGACTGGACTCCTGACCGGGCCGTGTCCCGCGCAGGTCCTCACCGTTGCGGAAGCTCGCATGGACAGCAACGGCGACGGCATGCCGGACCGTCTTGGTGAGATAGTGACCATCCAGGCCATAGCAACCTGTGAGGGCACCCTCTTCAGCGAGACCGGCCTGAGCTTCTACGTGCAGGACGGGACGGCCGGGATCAACGTCTACGCGTACGAGTCAGCATCACCGGGTACGATCGATGCCGGGGACGAGTGGATGATCACGGGGGAGATATTGCAGTACAACGGGCTGGTCGAGATATCTCCCGAGTATCCATCGGACTTCCAGTACATGGGTCATCCAGGGGTACCTGCCCCGTTGCAGATGGTCAGGAACCAGGGCGTCAGCGAGAGCATCGAGGGACAGCTGCTCGCGCTGGGTAACGTCTCTCTGAGCCAGTGGGTCAGCGTCGCGACAATCCCTGCGTCGGCCGGGGGGGGCTACAACTTCGATGTCTGGAACGGACAGACTGCCGTGGCAGTCAGGGTGGATGGGAACACCGGGATCAGCGTAGCGGGTATAGACATTGGAACCCGGCTCTTCATAATCGGGCTGGGCGGTCAGTACGATTCCGAACCTCCCTATACCAGCGGGTACCAGATTCTGCCGCGGTACCAGTCGGACCTTCAGATATGGAGCCCTTCGATCCCTGACTACTTTCATCTCGACCTGTCAGGTAATCCATTCGCCCCTTCGGAGGACGAGTTCACGACAATCGAGTACGGGGGAACCGCCGGATCGAGGTTTATACTCACAGTCTACGACAGGACAGGGAGAGCAGTCACGCACCTCGTCGAGGCGGGGACAACCGGGGATGTAATCCTCTGGGACGGCAGGGACGACAACGATCAGGTCCTGCCGATGGGGCAGTACCTTCTTTTCCTCGAGGGTGTTGGCGCCGACGGAACCAGGCTGACCACAACTGAGACCGTGGTCATCGCGGCTCCGCTGAATTGAGGTCGACATGACACACTGGAAAGGCGAAATACTCGTTGCAGGTCTGCTTCTGCTCCCGGTATCGCTGTCGATGGCATCGTTCGAAGAGCTGGAGATCGGAATAACTGCGCAGGCCATGGGCGGTACGGGTGTGGTCGCGAGAGGTCTCGGAGCGATCTTCTGGAACCCCGCATCTGTGGCCGGCAGCAGCTCCCCTGCGGTGAGCGTGTCGGGAAGGCTTCCCTGGACCAGCTTCGATTTTACGACAGTCGGAGTCGACGGGATTGTCCCGATATCGGATTCGTGGACTGCAGGAGCGGCCGTCAGGTTCTTTGGAGGGGACCTCTATACCGAACAGACCGTCGCATTGACCGCGGCCGGTCAGCTGACCAGGGACATGGCCATCGGGATTCAGCCGGTATACTGCAGGGCGGCAATAGAAGACGGCGTGAGTTCTTACGGCAGCGGAAGCGCAATTGCTTTCAATATCGGGTTCCAGGTAACGATGTACTCCCGCTGGATGATCGCCGCCGCGGTGCGAAACCCGTTTCAGGCCCGGCTTGGCAACAGCGGTGAATATCTCCAGAGGAAGATCGATGCAGGAATCAGCTACGAGCCTTCTCCGGGGATGATCACAGCAGTCACCCTGTCGAGGGATTTCAGGGGCACGCGGCTTCACGTCGGGCAGTCACTCCCGCTAGGGGATGCTTTCCTCCTGATGGCCGGTGCGCAGAACTCGCCGACCAGCGTGACCGGTGGGTTCTCCATCGAGATCGAGGGCTTGATCTTCGAATATGCGGCACAGACCCATCCGCAGCTTGCTCCAACCCATCAGGCTGGCGTGACCTATGTATTCTAGTCTGCTTGCCGTTCTGGTTCTGTCGCTGACACCGCCAGGAATAGACCTGAATACCGCGACTCTCGAGGAGCTTTCGGAGCTGGAGGGTCTTACCGGATCACGGGCAGAGACACTCCACAGGTACATCTTCGAGACGGGTGGGCTCAGTGATATCTACCAGATAATGGAGATCCCCGGGTTCTCCGCTGAGGAGCTCTCATGGCTCAGGGAGCACTGCATAGTCATTCCACCCGGCGAAGGAGAGATACCCCCTGATGTCATGGACGTAATGGAAAGGCTCGCGGAGGAGGACGGTCCCGGTGACGCCGCCGTGGAGGAGTGGGAGGACCTGCTTTTGAGACCCATCCCGGTGAACAGCTCCTCGATGTGGGATATCAGAGCACTGGACAGAGTCAGTCTCGTCGATGCAGCAGCTGTCGAGCATCGCCTCCGGACAATAGGACCGGTATCCTCGGTCACTTCGCTGCGGAACACAGACAACCTGAGTTATTACGGGTACAGGAACATGCGGGACTTTGTCTCGGTCCGGGATTTCGATCTCTACTCGATGGAGCTCTTCGGCAGCTACAGGCTCGTGGTCGACGGCGGAGACGGTAGAACCGATGACGAAGAAAGCCTGTACGGTGTACTCGACGGGCTCGAGTCGGCGATTCACGAGATGCAGACAGGGGAAAGGGACTACACGGGGAGCCCGATCGACAGCACCGCCCTCTACGACCAGCTTGTTGCCGAATACGAGGAAGCCCTCACAGCGATGGACATCACCGGCTGCTCTCACAGGGTGAGAACCGGTCTCGGAGACAGGTTCCGCGGCGGTATCAGGTTGTCCAGGGCACGGAACTCCACGGCAGGCTTCGGCCTTTTCACAGACCTCGACCTTGGAGAGCTGAGCAGCACCTTCGACAACGCAAAGGCTTTCGTATCGCTCAGCCACATCGGGGTATTCGAGCAGATCGTTCTCGGCAATTACAGGCTTGCCCTTGGACAGGGGCTCCTGATCGACAACACGGACGAGTTCATCTACAGGAACACCTACAGGTCCTGGGGGCTCTATCCTGATCTCACGTCGACGAGGCAGTTCTCCATGCTGGGAGGGGCGGCGGAGATAAAGGCCGGACCCTTGCTGACCTACGGTTTCTACTCAAGCACCCACCGCAATGCCATTGTCAACCAGGACGGGACCATCAACACTCCGATGATGGCCGTGGTGAGGACCTCAGTCTATTCGAATGCGCTGCAGGAAACAACGTTCGGAGGGTATACCTTCCTGGATCTGGGAGGCATGCTCCCGACCGGCACTGCCATCGGTCTGGGTGCGATGAGCATCAGCTGGGGCGACTCGCTGAATCCCGATCGCGCCTGGCTCGACATCCCTGACGATTCATACGTATGGAACTGCCCCGAGTACGAAGCGCTCGAGGCGGGGGACGGGATGAACGTCTTCGCCCTCTCCGGGCAGACCGTAGCAGGGAACGTGAGTCTCGAGGGGGAGATCGCCAGGCAGGACAACAGCGCCATGGCCGGGCTGGTCAGGGCGCGATGGCAGAACGACTGGTTCTACCTTCTTGGATTGTTCCGGCACTACGACATCGGATACACCAACCCCTACAACAGGGGATTCGCCGAGCAGACCAGATACGATGATACCGTATTCGAGTATCCCTACAGGCTCTCAGATCCTGTCACATCCCAGCTCGAGTACTGGCCCGCTCCGAAGCCTGAAGAGGGTGTGTACGTCGAAACCAGGTTTCAGGTCAGCAGGCAGGTGACCTTCACGAAAGTCTATCTGGACGTCTGGAGAAGCCTTCCCTTCAATTACGCCAACCACAGGTTCCAGGGTGAGGTCGAGTATCGTCCTGACTGGCCGATCAGATTCAGACTGAAGTACAAGTATCAGGAGAAGACGAAGTACAAGGACGTGATGCCCACTACCTCCGTTACGCAGGAGGTAACCTTG
>SDBS01001153.1_pt1 | contig 27020 bp, 43 predicted proteins | sample 2277091 | NCBI WGS metagenome assembly SDBS01 (sample SAMN10404972, study PRJNA504765) | marine sediment metagenome | isolation source: marine sediment core GS10_PC15, 163 cmbsf | place: Arctic Ocean: Southern Knipovich Ridge | collected 2010
TCTTGGATTCCTCCTGAGTATGTTTCTCGCTTTACATATTAAACTTTTTAGTGTTAGGTCTCAAATACATATTGTTTTCTGGTTGACATGGGGTGGATGGTCGTTTATACTGTTGGGGAACAGAAACTTAGGAGAGCGGAAATGATTTGGATTATCGCGGGAGCCTTTTCTTTATTAGTTATGAGCTGGGGCATATATTGGAGCTTGGGCCATGCAAAATGAAACTTGTGAAGCAATCCCTATTTTCCTTGGGATTTTAGGGTGTGGTTGTATGATTTTATTTTGGGCGTTCGTGCTTACATGGCAACAAATCAAATTCCTCAAACAGGATGTCGAAAAAGGACAAAAACGAACAGATGAATTGCTTAAGGAAATATTAGATTTAAAATATAGGAAGTAAGATGGATTGGTTTAAAAAACACGTAGACACTGCTTTAGTATTGGGGAGTATTTTAGGATCTTTCCTTTGGATGAATGGCAAATTTAATGATATTGAAAAAGATATTGCCGTAATGAAAACCGTTCTTGTGATGCACAAAATTATGCCGCAGGAATTAGCTGTAAACGAAGAGAGAAATAGGGAGAAGTGAGATGTACTTTATTCTTGGGTGGCTTTTTTCTTGGTTTTGCGATCGTCACGGCTGACGCGCTTACCCAATCGATCTAGAATCGCAATTCCCGCCTTTACCTGACCCCTTTTGAACAACTCCAAACCTTGTCTCCACTGTCGTGTCCCCGCAGGATTTGCCAGAGTTTTTCGGTAAAGATTTGTTACGAAATCAATACCTATTTTCGCTTTCGCGATCTGGGGCTTTATGATGTAACTTACTGCTGCTTGCGAAACATCATTCAAATCCATATTTTTGGCTTTTAAAAGTTTCAAAGTGCTTTCTTGTGATAGAAGATCTTGGTTTATCTGTTTGAAGTTCTTATAAGACTCTTTGCCTAAAGCATTTTGCATTACCTTTATCCGTTTGGGATCAGAGAATGCTTTCTGAGCTTGTCCAAAATTGACCTTGTCGCCTTTGAAAAGAGCCTCGAGATATTTATTTACTGTTTCGACCTTCTTGATTTCGCTCCATCTTTTATTGGTGAATTTAAATAGTTTACCAAATTCAGAATTACCAAAATGATCGTCTATAGTTTCGGCGATAGCACGATTATATGCTTCTAGGGCTTCTCTCTTACCAATATTTTCAGCAGCTCTTTCTCCATACGGGAAAATTTTAGAGAGCGAGTCGTTATTCTTCCTGTACTGATCCAATAGCTGTTCAGCGGTAACATCTCGATTACCGATACTTTTCAAAGTTCTATTTATTTCTGTCCGTTTAACTTTTTCTGTATCTGAGAGAGTCAAACCTTTTTTTCCTATTGTAGCCTCTTCTTTGCCTAGAGATTCAGCTAATTTAAGGGGCGTCACGCTTTCAGGGAATTCTTTGGCTTCTTTTGCTACTTTACCAAATAGATCCCCTATTTTTGATTGAAATTCGGGATCTTCAATCATTGCTTTATAACTTTTGTTTGTATCTTTCAGGAGATCAGATGTAAGAGAGCGCACATCTTTTTCAATTTCATTGGTAGCCTTAGTAAGAGTTTCAGGAGAGACTTTAGTAGGTTTCTTCAATCTTTCGAATTTTCTCTCAGGTAATCCCGAAGGTTTGACAGTAGGTTTTTTGGTAAGTATTTGTTTTGCGGCACCCGCCAGAGGAACAACAGCAGTCCCAATTTCTGTAGCGGTTCCCGCAGTTGGATACCCCAGTTCTCTGAGAAGCTGTCCCATTAAACCACCAGCTCCTTGTAAGGCTGCAAATCCAGCGCCAGCACCAAAAGGAAGAACCCCCCCAGCTAATTCGGCGCCCCTACCTGCAATACGTCCCGCTTCAGTTTTGGCCTCGCCAGGACCCCCAAGCATCTCTATGAACTGTTCAACTTCACTCTGAGCAGGTAATCTAGCATAATGAGGAAGAATATCGTCATCCTGAAGGAATGGAAGAGCTGTTTCGGGTGCTTCAAATTCAGCTTGAGCGAGTGCCTCTTGTCCAGGAAGTAACCGTTCTTTTGTCTGGGCATGAAAAAAGTCTAATAAATCCCCATATGCACCTAATGGCGCAGCTACACCTTTCTTTGCGACTTGTTGAGCAATATCCTTACCTTTCTCGTCTGAAGCACTTTCGATCAGGTATTTGCCTTCTGCAACTTGCGCAACATCCGATGATTCAATTTCATATGGCATTAAATCCTCCTGTATTTGCCTTTGACGACTTTTAGTCTCTCGTGAGTTGTTGTATTAGTCACAACATCACCTTCTTTCAAGCTACTAGCTAACGGAAGATCGTTGACAGTTCTAGCCGTAATCCTACCTTCTTCGAGAGATCCTACATATTTGTCAGCGATTTTTTCGTATCCTTGAACAATTTCATCATAAAGTTTTTTCAGTTCTGGTTCAGCTTCCCTCTCCATAGCATCCTCTAATTCAAGCACTCCCAAATTCGGTTGCTTTGCGCTAACTCTCGTCGCAGCTCTAGAGCGAATGATATCGGCTTCTAATTTTTTAGTTGAATTTTTGAGAATAGCTTTTTTAGCTTTATTGCTCTTAAACAAATCGGCTAATTTGTCCTCCAAAAGCTCAATTTCTTTGGTTCGTATTTGGCCCGGGAACATACTTTTTATTATTCCAAATTCATCAAAGAGAACCGATCTATACAATTGAGCATCTTCTGATAAGAGCATATTTCCGATTCCTTTAGGAAGATACTCTGCAACTTGAGCAATTAAAGGATGGGTGAGATCGCCTTTTTCGATCAAACTTACCATTGTTTTTTTATTCTGTATTGCCTTGCGGGCCTCGGTGGCTTTTTTTGCTAAATCCAGCTTGAAAGGCCCTGTCTGTTTTTCAGAAAGTTTTCGTTGTTCAAGAAGTGATTTTTGAACCCCCTCTCCCCACCGTCTTACTTGTTCGCTGGGATGAGCTAAAGCATCGCTAATCATCCTCGGATCTACCTTTCCGAATCCTGGTACATCAACCAACTCGTCGGCTTTAGGACTAGCTCGGGGAATTTGGGCTGCTTGGGTTTCGGCCTCAACTTGCATACCTGGGACTGCTTGATCGGCGCCTACACCTTGAGGGCTAGCAGATGGTTCTTGATCCTGCCATTTAGAGAAGAAATCGCTTACACCGCCAGCCTTAGTTTGTTCTTTGAGAACCCCACCCAATACTGACATAATAGGAGCAAGTTTTGAAGTGTCTCCGCCCGCCTTTCCAAAGTCAGCATATTTTTTAACCAAAGTATTCACATCTAGATCTTGAAGCTGGCCAGTTTCAGGATCAAATAAATCTTTCTGGAAGGCATCAAAAGCAGCAGCTTGTTTTCTCTGTTTCGTCTCTTCTTTTTGCCGCTCAAAAAATTTCTCGATTCCGGTGCCTAAAGATTTACCGAATTGTTCTATGCCACCTGCTAAAGGATGGGGTACAAATTGAACCATTATGTAACTCCTCCTGATTGGGGGCTTTTACTAAACAAGCCCGCTATTCCTTGACCTGCCATTCCTCCGATGGGCCCTCCAAAAATAGATCCCAATGCCCCAATAAGAGGCCCGAGTAAACCGCCTTGCTGTTGTGGCTCAAATGTTCTCTGCCCTGCAAGTCCTCCGAGCTGCCCAAGAGCGCCCAAGGTATTCTGCTGTTGCCCTTGGAAGAAGTCCATATACTTCGACCCGAGCGATGTAGAGAGATCCGTAGCACTCTGAGAGAGAGCCTGGTTTAAGGCCGATGAAGAACCTGCGCCCACATCAACAAAGCGCTGTTGCAAACCAGGAATAACCTGCTGCTGATGCGCTTGCATAGCGGGGTCGATGACCGACTTTTGGAACATATCTTCATAATTCTGAGGCTGTAGGAATTGCCCAAATGCTTGTCCTACTTGTCCTTCGCCACCAAGTGCCTCACTTAGAAACTTTTGTTGTTCGGGGCTCAGTAAGTTCGCCTGACTTGAGGACCCCATCATGGTTTTTCCCATCTTCCTCATCCTCCTCTGTATATTCCATCAACACGCTGTCACTCCGCTTAAATCCATAACGCATAGAGTGTTTGGGGTAATCCGTGACCCAATATACTTTGTTTAAATTCGCTTTCTTTCTTATCTCTTTTATGTGGTCAGCCAACTTAGCGACCGCCTTTCCCCCACCCCAATAATCCTTGTCCACGCTGTACGTCTGCACCACAAGATCCTTAGCCAGTGGGTCTACGGTGAACCACAGGAATCCCTGGGTCATGTTCTCATCGTCCGCCAACACATACAGATGCGACAGCGGGTTTAAAGTTGGGCCTTCGGGTGTTTGCCTTAAACAGGTGAGCTCTTGGTACTTGAAGAAGTCTTCTACCGAGTAGTCCCGGTTGGTGACCTGCTCCACAAGTCTGGTCGGTATGTGCGAAGGCGTGAATACTCGAATCCAACGCAACTCATCCATGCTTTTCTTAGGCTTCATTTGCTTCCCCCAAATATCGTACATGACCAATTAGTTGGCCGGCTGCTGCAACGGGGACATTTGCAGTTGCTGTTCCCGATCCCGAAGACCATATCTCGCCCCTATAAGTGGACGGTGTGGCATTTATATGCAAAAGGGACTGCCCTACCCCATATGCGATCGTTGCGGTCTGTAGCGACCCGTTAAAAGGCTTCTGAGAGCTATTGGCTACTTTGTATGGAAGCTCCAAGAACAGATTGCCTGTCGCGGCTCCCGCATTTGTCCAAAGAACGTCAAACCAGATATCCGTCAAATTCCCCTGGCGTAGTACCCACCCGATTTGGTGCGTGTAGGTGAAAGTGCCGCTTACCGCTGTACCATCTAGCTTTGGAGTCCAATTTGACCGCTGGAGAGCTGTATCGCTGCGTATGGTGCCATTGATCCCCTGGGCCAACTGCTCGTACATGCCTTGAAGCTGGAAAATCAGATCTCGCTGATAGCGGTCTACATCTTCAAACTCTTCAAAGTCAGCTCTTAAAGGGAATGTGATCGTTTCTGGTATGGTCATAATTAATTAACTGAGCGAGAACCGCGACTCCTAAAATAGGGTTTGAAAGCATGGATGCGGAAAGGTCTATCGCCTCCCACAGCTAGCAGCTTTATTCTGTGTTGGTAGCCATAGGCGCCCCCATATGCTCTCTTCCATGTCTTCGTCCGGTAGAAGCGACGTTTTACGACTTGGCCACCAGTGGTATAAGCTGAGAATGCACTGCTATCTACCCCATCTAACGTGAAGTTATTCACATCGACGACGGTGACCGTGAAGGCCCCCTCGTTCAACTGCGTCATTCCCCTAACACCATAAATGTAAATGACATCTCCCGTGGCTAATCCGTGATCTGGGGCATTGACGCTCGCTGGATTAGCTTGAGTGACATTAATGATCGAGCCCATGAAATCCAGATTAGGCAGGAAGTCGATGTTCTGAGATTTGTAGGGGGAAGTGTTATTGTCTGAATAGAATTCTACCGTTGCAGTCGTTTGCTTGTCCGTGTCAACGAAAAAATCTATATAGCTGAATTGGCACTCAATCCCTTGATCCTTATAGGGATTCCATGCAGCAGACATCAACTCAGTGTCGATATCGGCTCCGTCGTCAGAACCTCCCGTTTCGAGTTGGAATATCTTTCCAGCTGTATCCCCTCCAAGGAAGATCTCTTGGTTATCTTGCCAGAAGTAGTCCTGGAGAGTAGAGTCGCCAGGCCCTTCCACAAGAGACCAATCTCTATCGTTGGCTACGGTGAAATCATCGAGACCCCAATCAAAACCTGCGTTGCCATATCCCAATGAATTGAGAGCAATATTATAAGTGGAAAATGCCGAGGATTCATCGTCATAAATCAGTGATTTAGAGTTCTCTGCGCTATCGCTGAATGGAAATAGAGTCCACCATCGACGATGAGAGTAACTTCTCTCGCAGAAAACCTTCCCAAACTCATCAACATTAACGCTGTCTATCGTAAAGTCTTCGATCCGTTCGTCTACTCTTCGCGTTTCTACTCCATCCGTCGCGGTGATGCCCCGTACCCCAAGAGCCGTCACATAGCGATCGTAGCCTATAGTTGCCATCTTGCCGTCGCATGCTCTGAAATCATTGATCTTATCCCATCTAAATGGTAGAGCGGGATCGGGAACGGGCCGGAGAGTCCATACGCTATTGGTGAAGAAGACAATCAGACTATCTTGAAGCGGTCTAGCAGAGATGATCTGTTCACCTGTAGGTGCATCTACGAAACCTCCACCGCCAGGAGTGATGTCATCCCAATTATTTGGGCCTTGGGCTTGGCACCATCTAGCTCTTTGGGGGAAATTCGTAACCGGGCCACCTTGTGGGGCACCCTCGAAGGTATACAGAACCACAAGACGTTGTTTGAGAGAAAATATAAGTTTACAACCTGCTAAAATCCGTGTTGCTAGCGCATCCAAATCAGGTGTAAAAGAGGTGGTGGTATTCCCCGTTCCAGTAAAGAAGCGAATCCCATCCAAGGAAGATCCATCATATGCTTTACCGTTAGTGAAGTAGAGTCTGTTGTTGCCCCCGGAACTTTGCCAATTGACTGTCCAGATGTAATCGGTATCAGAACCGCTCATGATGGGATCACCATCTAGAATGGAAAAACTATCTGTTGCCCCATCATACTTGTTAGCCCGGGTCGTGTTAAACGCAAGTACGACTTTAGAATTGTCGGCATTAATGAAACGAGAGATCCCCATCACTCGGTCAGTGGAGTCTATCACGGGGTTAACCGTCCCCGTTGCAGCATATACCCCAAAAAGCGAAGTATCTATGCCTTGGAGCTCAAAAGAGGTATTTAGAACGATACTCGCAACGGTGAAGATGAGATTATTAACCTCAGTCATCCCAGCCACGCCCTCGAGAAAGACAAGCTGTCCATTGGTAAGACTTGAGGTATCTGCGACGCTCACCACACCAGGATCTGCGTTTGTGATGCCCGTGATGTTGATAGCCGTACTTGTAGTGACCATCTGCCCAAATTGCGCATACCCGCTCCGTTTCTCCAGCACCCCATGATGGATGTGCATATTCTCCAGGATAGCGAAAGAATCAGGCGGAGCCAGCCACGGCTCGAGGTCTGTATCGAGGCCCGTGCGAAAGGGTGCAAGCAAAACAGGATTAAGGCTTTGCGACATAACAAACCACCTTTTTTATATGTTCGAACCAATCTTTGAACGAAAGTTCTCCCTTCCCATTGTTGCAAATTTTACAACAAGGAACGCAATTCCCTAATATGTATCCTTTCGTATTGTCCATCCTATCTAAGCCGTTATATTTTACCGGTCGTTTACCTTTTTTAGATGTTAATGGTTTTACATTAAATGTTTGTGATGGAGGAATTCCACAATAATGACAAGCCGACATAATCAACTTAGAAAATTGTTCTTCTGTCAAATCAAAAACCTTTTTTCTTCTTTTAGAATTTGATTTATAACCTGTAAACAAACTACGTATGGCAGTTTCCTTATTATCTTTAATCTTCCAACATCCACATGTAGTTGCTCCCCCACTTCCCAATATACCAGAAGAAGTAGAGATTAAATTTCCACATTCGCATCTACATATCCACCATCGGCCTTTTCCTGGCAGAACATCCTTATCTTGATCAATAACAGTCAATTTCCCGTATTTTTTTCCCACCAAGCTGGGACTATTTCTGCATCCACAACTTTTTGAATTTCCAGAGGTAAGATGATTTGAGCGCATCGTCTTTGGGGTCCCGCACTCACAAACACAATCCCATTGAGCTGATCCTGATTTAGAATTTTCTGCTCTCCTAACTACTCTCCATACGCCGAATACTTCTCCGATTAAATCTCTGAATTTAGCCATACAACCCACTCCTGTAGGTTTATTATACCACATCTCGTGAAAAGGAGCTAAAAGGGTCGGCTGCAAACTCATTATGCGGGTCCTACGGCTATCCAATAAATTGTTTCGGTTATTCCAGTGTTATCTTGCTTCGTGATGATAGGCGAGAAAGATGCAGCTACGGGATTCCCACTTAAACGATACAATATGCGATTCGTTCCGGAAGTCCCTGTGGGTACAAAGTTTACATAAAAAGGAGCCGCTGAGAAAGCCGTTCCAAAAGTCACCGTTCCCCCTGAAGCTATGGACTCTCTATTCCATTGCATCAGAATTCCCCCCGGCAGGAAAACTTCGCCTTGAGTAGCTAAAGTCGGAGCACCATTGGTGAATTGGATGATGTTTGAGCTGGCATCGATCCCAAAAAGCTCTGGGTCTCCGCCAGTATCGTCCTTACAGTACATGATATACGTATCTGCAATCGCTGTAGGGTCATTCGGTGCCGGATCTGGAGTCCGGTTGGCAAAATTCAGGGCTATTGGCTTGAACGTGCTCTCGGCCTGCTCTATTGCTGTCCAGTTGGGTCTTATGACCGTCCCCAAGCTGCGTATTTTAGTTGTGTCTTGCGGTTCTGCTACATCCCACGCCATTTTCTAATCCTCAAAATATCGGCGCTGCTCGTGTATTCAATAGATTCTGATTTGTTCTATTGAGAACATAAGCAACTTGTTCTTTGTAAAGTGCTGTGACTTCGCCATATGCATCTATCTCACCAAAATCAGAGTGGATATCCCTAGAGGCACCGTATGCGATGCATGGCCCCCACTGAGGCATATCGGGTACCGAGGTCGACGAAGTTAAAGGCGTAACGAACTGATATGCTTTGATCTTGAAGCGATATGCAGTGTTCGGCACGGGGAAAAACTTGAACTGCTCGTTGTAGTACAGAACAGCCGTAGGTCTTCCAGCCGCAAAAATCGTGTATGACAAGAAGATGTTCTGGCCGTTTGTAGGCGCTGTATTGAACGTTACGCTCACAGAGCCCGTTGAGTAGTTGATGGTCGCGGAACCGCCTAGAGAGCCCGCTATGACGACGTCAGAGGTAGTGAAGGTAGTGTTTGTATCCTCAAAGACTTCTGTATTGTCTGTAACCAGAAACGAGCCGGGCAATATGGGAAAGCCAACCACGGTCGTTGCGAAAACCGTCGTAGTGCCATCTCCCGTCCACTGAGTCAGTCTCGTGATCTGCTCAGGATTGTTCTCGTTGAAGGACTCTGGGTTCTGGTAATATAGAAGCGAGAGATTATCCATCGTTGGAGGAGGCTCAACATTTGTAAACGTCGCGACTGGGAAAGCATATACTTGCTGATTTGGCTCCGTAAGGAACTCATAGAATGTATGCTTACGCTCCAGCTTGACTTCAGCGGGGAAGGTATATTGGTAGAATTGGTTGATATAGTTATCCACCTGATCATTAGAAAGCTCACCAGGAGAGAGTCTCCCAGTGACTTGTCTAACTTTTCGGCGAATATCTGCTAGGCTCCAGGTGCTCATACGTTACCTCAAGAATAAACTTGCCTCATTTGAAAACGGGGCTTGTCACCCATCCGCTGTTTAGTCATCTTGCCTGTTCCTTCTGGATCGGGTCTCCAATCCCAAATAGGAGTGCTTCGAGTTTCCAGGTATTGAGCTAGAAACCGAGGGACTCGATATTTGGCACCGTGGAAAAAGTTAAATGTGTGCTTCTGGCGAGTGCTTCCATAAGGGAATTTAATGCTAAGTCCAGGTTCTTCAAGATTGTAGAACTCATACTCTCCCATCTCTCTTAGGAAGTTCTCTTCCTTTTCAGTTTCTGGTTGTTGCCCCTGAATTGCGAGGGAAGATAAGAATTTATCAGTGACTTTTGCCTGTGTCTCGGCCATGTTAGTTCTCCTTGCGTGTAAGGCGCCCTATTTCTAGTTAGTTCGGCGCTTCTAATAATTTAGAGGAGAGAGGGACTTTTTAAAACCCTCCCCCCTCAAAGCGTTATACTACGCTATTTTGTCCCTTAACAACGGCTGTCATTACAGCGTCGGCTGCTCCTACAGGAGTAGTTCCGATAGTAATGCCTCCAATTGCAAAGTTTTCTGTTGGGATTGCAACACCGTCCGTATCAGATACGCGGGTTACAGTTCCTCCAGATACATAAACGCTATACGCAGTCACTGTTGTGTTTTCCACAAGAGTGATGGTAGTCGCGGTTACAGATGCTACAGTGAACTCATTGTTCAAACTGAGGGTTCCAGTTTCGTCGTCAGCAACTTCGCCGACTTTGACTGTATCTCCAGTCGCAAAGCCGAAAGTCGCTGTGTCATTGACTGTCAGCACCCCGGGATTTGCGTTTGTGAAACCCGAGATAGTAGCTCCATAAGCTGAGCTCTGGGTCAATGGTGTGAAACCATCAGTTCCAGAGATAGCTCCACTATCAACGTCTAAAGACGAAGCATCGTCCATCTTATCATTCCAATACCAAGAACCACCGTTAGTCGTGTCAACGGTAGTAATTTCTGCAACTGTGAAACCAACGTTTTGATTTCTAGCCACAGCAGGATTAGCATTGGTCCAAGTGTATGTTCTAATTTGTGCCATTTTCTAATCCTCCTATGTATGGGTTGCGGTTAAGTTCAACATAAACGCATCGTTAAGTATCCTAGATACAAAGGGATGCTGCCAACCTACGCTTCCACGTTGATGCAGTGGGTCAGCCGATCCGGCAGATCCAAGCGGTTCAACATAGAACTCACCAGTCTCACTTCTCAGGTGAACGACCGCATAGGCCTCTTTCCCGATGATGAAATTATTGAACACGGAAGGTGTTGCAGCTGAGACACTTCCGACAGAAGTATAAAGCCATCTGACATTGCCTGTGGCCCCCCACTCACTATCTAAAACCGACTGTTGGTTAGGATAGTTAGCTGAGTGCGCGAAGTTAGATACATTCTCAAGGTCATCGATAAGATTAGTATCAATGTAAGCCCAAAACGCTGGACGAACTGGGCTCGTTCCAAAGGCGTCTTTTCCAACGACAACTTCCGAGATCATCTCGGCATCATTGGAAAGTAGGGTTCTGACAGCGATATCGATGTCGTCTTTAGTCAGCTCCGTAGGTGTGTTACCATTGGTTCCGTTAGCACATTGTAGTACCGAACTTGTGGAAGCCAAAACATCACGTGTTACCTCGTCCATAGTTTGGGCAAGGTTCTGAGCTAGTAACCTACTAGCTTCATTTAGGCATTCTGTTACTTTCGGCTTAGCCAAGCCTACTGACCATTTGTTAATGGCGGGGGAAACTCTTCGGATTCCCCTCTCTACGTTACCGCAGAGTTCAGACTTTCGCATCTTTTCATAGAGAAAAGTCACCTTGTTAAGTCGTTCAGCGTGGTTATTAAAGCAGTCTTCGTTTATACTGTATGAGTTTTCAACGAAGGAGATTTCATGCCCAAGCTCAAACCCTACGACCTTTCTAAAGTCACTCCATTGGATTTGGCTTATTTGGCTGGATTCATCGATGGAGAGGGCTGTTTTTTCATCGGCCATCACGTCAATACATCCTATTGTACAGGCAATCGTTATCCCAATTACCATTGCATTTTGAAAATCTCTAATAACTGCGAAGAAGTGCTTGATTGGATACTTAAAACATTTGGCGGTCGCATCACAAAGTACAATAAAAACCGTATGAAAGACCGAAATTGTTTTACTTATGATATTTATATGACCGGAAATCTTTTGACCGATATTACAGAAATGCTTCTTCCATATCTTAGAATCAAAAAACCTCATGCCGTAGTTATGCTCAAAATGCGTAGTACCTTCTCGAGAACAGGAAGTTGTGGGCCTGTTAAACAAGCACCGCACATTCTTGAATATCGAGCAGAACTTCGCACACAAATGACTGAACTTAACTCTCGTTTTAAAAATCATACTTATACTAATCACTTCAAATAACCTTCGCCCCTGTTGTCCTTAAGCTGCCTCAAGGAGTTCCAAGTCAATTAAAGGTGATTTATACAGGGCCTCTATTTTAACCCTGTCTTCAACAGTCAACTCGACTTGGTTGGTGATAGTTACAAAGTTCCCATAGAAGTCTACGCGAGCCTTGATATCTGTGGCCGAGAGCGGCGCACCTGGGGGTGTAACCCCATCAACGATTGGAATAGGCACAGTAGACAAACGGCTATAGCGTCTGAAAACGATGGTATCCCCCATCTTCTCGGGCAGTATTCGTCTTTGCTTTCTGTTACTTTTATGACCTATTGCTAGGCGGGAAAGGTTCTTCGACCTCTCCTCATGGCCTTTATTTATTCACCATGTTCGGACTATCACATACGTTCCTAAGAACGTCCTCTGGGTTTAGTCTCTCACGCTGCAAGAAGCATCTCTGCTTCGGCTTGCGCCCTGTCTGCCTGTCGGCTTTCCAAGTCAATTACCAAAGGTTTTAATTCGCCCAACATTAAGCGAATTTTGTATGGACCAGCGTTGGATATGCGGTCATCAACAAAAGGCGATCATAATACTCACGAACTGCTGGAGGTAAGACGGCTGTGGTAGTAATCGTCATAATTTTTCCTCTTTATGCGTACCCAAGATTGCGATTCATTTCAGTCTTGAAGTCAGCATCAGACATGTCTCGATACCTCTTGGCTTGATTGATCGGAGAAACCTGGCCGACGGCTGAAAGTGACCCTGGTTGCTGAGAGTTCTGAACAATGCGTTCAGCATCAGCGTTTTTTTTGGTCCTTTTATGGTCTGACCTATATTTCTCGGAAGTCGTAGCCAAATGGTATGCAAGCTCATAGTTCTGAGTCTGTTGCAAGCTTTGCGCAATACTTGGATTCTGTTTAATTACTTCAGGTAAATAGTTCGTGATGACCTCTTGATAATCAGAATGCTTTTGCGTCATCTTCAGCTCTTCGATACTCCCCTGATATTGCTGATTCATCCGTGACATAAACTTCTTAGCTTCTCCCACGGTCAAAACTTCATCATCAGATAGGTTGTCGATCTCTTCCTTAGGCTGAGTAGCCTGAATCTGAGATTGTTGAGCCTGGATGAGTGAAAGGTGATCCTTCATCATCTTGAGTTCATCTTGCATCTGTTGCCGTTGCGCTCTTTCTGATTGCAAAGCTGCCAGAGGCACTTGTTGCGCCTCCTGGGCTTCCTCAGGTTGAACGTCTGACTGCACATCAGGTACAGGAGCGGCGGCCTCCACTTGATCGCCCGAAACTTGTAGTTCTTCTTCACTCATTGCGTGTAAGTCCTTGTGTTTTCGCCCGTCTAGCTACTATTTAGTTCTAGCTAAGTCGGCGGCACTATTTTGTTATGTATGCCCCAGGTATTGTCGTAGTTTCTGTGACTACTTCATCACATGGAGTGGCTCCCACTAGCTGGAGAGCATCAAAATCGAAAGGTCTTTGCGGCATGTTGACTTCCCATTCTATGGTCCCTTTCGCGTTGTCAACACACCCTGCTATCATCCCCACTTGTGATTGGGGTTTAACTGGATACGCTTTCATATGTTTTACCAAGGTAGGCTTGCCGTCCACATTTTGCCTGGACGGTTTTGCGAACAAAACTACCCAATATGGATCTCTCCTATCACGGTTGGCGTGCATGATGTCTTTGAGCATCTTGTTGTCTTGCTCAATGATTGCGTCGCGTGTTTCACCAGTCTCTTGCGTCATGTTTTCCCCTAATATTTATAATCAAAGGCTTGAGATGGATATCCCTTAGACCCTACTGAGTCATATCGGATTTTACCCATGTCATACTGCTCAGCCATGGTGTTGATGGGGGAAACGCCGCCGTCATGACCCATTATTTTGCCTTTTCCGGCCTTCATGCCTTTGGCATATTTGTCGTTGCTTTTGGCATACGACTTGCCCATGCTTTTAGAGCTATATTTAGAATGTCCCATTCCTAAACTCCTGCTGTTTCTTGGTTTATAATTGGCTGCTGAGGAGCCTGTTGCCCCAAAGCAGGTGCTTGCGTCTGTGCGCTCGCTTCTTGAGCACCCTTCAAAGAAATAGTCACGTCGTCGGATTTGACTTGTTCCTCTTGGATGCGACTCATTTCTTCCATCTGCTGGATGATAGAGAGATATTTCAAGATTCTGTCGTCATCCAGAGTCTCAAGTTCTTTCATGGCTCTTATCTTGTTGAGTGCTGCATCGGTGCGATCTTCAACCGCTTTTGATGCTCTCTCATCTTCGAGGCCCATGTTGGCGATCGCGCGCGTAAATCTTTCTTTGGATAGGGCAACATCAGAAATGGCCTTGGCCTGAACAGCTTCGCTCTGAGTCTGTAGGACTTGTTGCTCGATCTGTTTCTGCTCTTGGGCAGCCTGAGCAGCTTGTTTTTGGTTCTCTTCAAGTTCTTTGTTGAATTCGGATTTGCCCTGAAGCGGCGCGGCTTTTGCTAGCATCATTGGCGTGACAGGACCTTGAGGACCACCAGTCAATTGCTGCAAGTCGACGAGTCCCTTAAAGTAGATTTGCCGTTGAGTATCGGTGAGGACACCTTCTTGAACGACCACATCATATTTGGTAAATTCTCTATCATAGAACTGCTCGGTAGGCTTCTCGTTTAGGATGCGTTCAACCTTCTGAGGACTCCAGGTCTGGATGAGCTGCAAAACCTTCTTACTAAGGTTCTTTTGTGCGAATCGGAGGTTATCGAAGACATCTTGAAGGTTGACTACAGCCGCACCCTGGCGCAAAAGCATCAAAATCCCCGATTCTTGGGGGTTCTCAGAGATGCCGAAAGCAGCATCATTGACACCCAAAATCTCCATCATATCGCGGTCAAACAACTCTTGAAGTTGGAACATCGACGGAGGGACTTGAGCGGGTGGTATTTTAACAATAGCGTCAGGAGCAGAACCCTTTTTCTTCCAAATGACTTTTCCTTGGCTTGACTGGAAGAGAGACCGGGGATTGACTACGCTCTCTTCATCAGCAATCCACCCAGAGTTGATCTGGGAGTCCAGGATATCGATCATCTGGCTGCGACGACGGTTAGCTTCGCGCTGAGGGTCGATCATACAGCGGGTAAGCGACTGCATCTTGAGACCCCAGAGATCCGATTCGGGCTCGAAAATGCCCACAAAAGGTACAAAAGGGTACTCGTCCAGCCCAAAGGGATTGGTGATCGTGTGCATCAACTCGTTGTTGACGATGATATGCTGCTCGATGTAGCGCTTTGGACGCTTCACGACCTTAAGGTTAGGGTAGAGTCTCAAGTACTCCCCTAGACGCTCTCTATCGCCTTCCCATTCGGTGAATTCGCCAGTCTCCATGTCCACGACCATGTCGACGTTTTTCCACTTCATTTGGGAGTATTCGTCGTAAGCTAGTAGATCTTGGCCGTTAGGCTGACGCTGATAGGGAAGCCAAGTAAACTTATCATCTCTCGACCACCCCATTTTATGGAGTTGGTTCACGTCTTTCTGTCTGTCGGGCAATAGAGATCCTACCTGTTCCACCCCGAGGTATTTCCTCCTAAGAACATAAGAACAATCAGAAAAGTCAAGGCGACTAAAATACGGATCTGTAATAAATCCTGAGAAAGGCTCTCTACCAAATTTAATATCTCCATTTATGGGATCATCTCGGTAATCCATCCACACAGTTGCCAGGTTAAATCCAGTCTTAGCAGCTCCACCGAAACAGTCTGAGATGATCTGATATCCGTCGCCAGAGTTCATCACGTACAGCAAGAGCTTAGACAGCTGGTCGGCGGTCTCTTGGTCGGAATTCTCGATAGGAACTACGACAGAACTCAGACGGTTCTTGCGCTGGTAGCCAGTGATGAGGTTGATGTTGCGTCGGACACGGTTGAAAACAAACTGGTTACGTCCTTCTTGGAATAGAAGTTGCTTTTCTTTCTCGTCCCACTGATCACCAAGATAGAAACGAAGATCGCGTTCAGCTAATGGATAGAAGGGAGACCAGGCATAATACGCCTCATCATAGGATTCGTCATAATCCTGGATAATGTTTAAATCACTCATAGCACTCTAAATACGGGTTTACTTCCCACCGTATTGAGAAAGTGCAAGGGCGGCATACGGGCCGCTATGAGTGATCAGCTCTCCTTGCGTGTAAGTTGTTTGCGCTCTATTTAGTTCAGCGTCCTAATTTTCTCTTACTCTTTAAATTTTTTCCAGCACAAAACCTTTTCTCGAGAATTAAGTCTATAACCTTCCCACTTAATACCGTCCCACCATCCAGGTTTTGTCTTTTCGGAAGTTTTAAGGTGTACAAGCTCATATATTTGCGGGAAACAAATTTCTGGATTCACCCACCCATCATAGTCTTTCTTGACATCGTTATTATCAAAACCGTGGTAACCCACCGTGTATGGCGGTTTCTCGTTTTTCCATAAATCCTGACGGCATGGGGGATTGTATTTAGGCGGCATGTTAGTTCTCCTTGCGTGTTTCCAGATGCTCGATTCGAACGAGCGACCTATTGAATCAAAGTCAATTGTTCTACCACTGAACTAATCTGGATTGTCTTTGGCATGGATAAAAGTTGCATTCTTATAGAGAGCAAGCTGTCTATCAATCTCCTCAATAGAGTACCAACTATTCAGCGTGGGAGGGGGAGGAAGAGGCATCCAGTGGGTTATTCCTTCGTGCTTCTCCCAGTTCCCACTTATATGGCTATCTGTGCACCGTCCTTCATTTAGCGGAGTCCAAATCAACGCTCCTGTCATATGTTTTACTCTTACTTCTTCGCCGTCTTCGGGTAATTGATCTTTGCAGCTGATCCAGTCCATCATTGCTCCTTAACCAAAATGATTGTAGCCTACTGGCCAGTGACCAGCTCAACCACTTTCACAATTTCGCCTCTTTCTTCTATCGAAGTCCGAACAGTATCGTCTTCATCTTCATAGTCATAGGGAGCACTGACCGTTACAGTTAGCATATCAACAGCCAGTTCCATCAGTCCTTCTCCTTCAGTTGGACGTGTTTGTATAAATTCCTAATGACTTCAGGGAGATCTTGAACCAATACATGGTCGAGGATGTCCATCTGCCTTTCTAGGATTTCTTGCGAAGTATGGGGTTGCGCGCAGAACTCACACTTTTTCTTCTTTAATGCATATGGGGCGCCACTTAAATCTGGAGAAGTTTCTTTTTCATGCCAATTAAAATAACAGGACGGACATCTAAATCGTATTTCTACATAGAATGAACATTCTCCTTCCATCAGTCCTCCTCAACTACCGATTTACTACCAGTTTCTACCAAATTGGTAGTTATCTCCTCACCCTTCGACCGTTTAGCCAAACCTTCTTCTTGCGCCTTCTATGGAATTGAGTAATTCTCATCACCTTAAACGCACGACCCCAGACTACGTACTTATGTCAAAAGTGTGATAAAGGTTTTCGTAAGTACTGTAAGGACTGAGTTTAATATCGAGTTTCTCCATCACAACCGCCTTGAGTATGCTTGTTCCATATTATCCGCCGCTTCCTCGCTCATCCCGACGTTGCGCCTACGGCTCTGGATGATGGCCATATAGCGGTATGCGTCTGCTATGTGTGACGACCAGTCATGGCAAGGTTTATCACTGTAGACATTCAATTTTTCGTTATATGTCTTGTGGTAATTCTCTAACGCCTTTATAAAAAATTTACATTTATCAGTGTCGATCCATAGCCTAGGGAAGATGCCTCGACCAAGCTCGATGCCCTCCGCAATGGGGAGATTAGGAGTGATCATAAATGGTATACCGAGTTGTTTGGCTATGTCTAATCTTGTTTGCGCCCCTGAACCAAGCTCACGAACCTGAATATCATGAGGAGCCCAGTGTTCGTTGTAAATCCAGCTATTTTCGTCCGCCTTGTCCTTCAGCACTTTAGCGTAGTGGTTAAGTCCCTCACCCTGGTTGCGGTATATGTCTATCACATGTATCTGCTGCCCAACGTTTTGGGTGAACAGTATTGCGGTTTCATCCCCGACTCCTATATCCCAAAATGTGTCGACATTCGACATGGGATTCATCGGGATCGGAGCCAACCTCCCATCGATCTCAGCCCGATTAAGTAGGCTCGCGTAGTATGCGCCTTCAGCACCCTGGTCAAAGGAGCAATAGTACTCCTGCTGAATGAGTTGCTCGTTCATCCCCTCTTCGCGCTCGGCCTCCATGTCTGCTTCACCTAGCACTTTGGTGTCTTCGATGCTAAGTTTTTGGCAGAACCAGTCCTTATTGCCCTTAGCCATTAAGTACAAATCGTATGCATGATTTTTGCCACGGGGCGTAAAATTAAAAACCGCCCAACCTTTGTTCTCTCGCAGAATAGGACGCGTAAACGCCCAAGTGCGCTGGTCTTGCAGGGAGAACTCAGAGAAGACACAGCCTACAGGGTTGATACCTACGTTGAGAATCTTATCCGAGCCAATGATCTGAATGATACTCCCATTGATGAGCTCAATCTTCATTTCCACGCTGTTGGGGTTACCCTTGATAATGCTCCTGGGGATATAGTCCATGAACCGCTTGCCGTCCTTGTCACAGCCATCCCAGAGGATTCGCTTACCAAGACCCGTAGTAGGAAAGAAGTACACGTATGTGCCGACCCTGTGCCAGAAAGCCTGCTTAATCATCCAGTTGAAGCACGTGATCTCCTTCCCAGCACGGCGATGCCATACAAGGACCGCACGCCTACAGCCATCATCCATAGCCTTAAGGAATGGGAGCTGGTACGAGCGAGGTTCAAAGTCTGGGATGATTATTTCAGGCATTCTCTTCGTCGCCAAAAGCATCATCGTAGTCATCCAAAAGATTGCCTACATTCTCAAGGTATGTCTTTAAAGTTCTTTTCCTAACGTCCTTGTCTCGGACTACAAGCATCTCCGCAAATTCCAACATAAGGAGAGAGGTCATCACATCATCTACTACCGCTGATCGCTTATGCTCTGGGCATTCTTTGCCCAAGACATCCGTCACCCTGTTGGAGATATCTCCACGAACTCCTTCGAACGCGGCGGCAAACTCTTCGCTGAACTCTTCCGTGAGGTCGTTTAATACTTTGTTTAGCCTTTGCTGGGCCTCTTCGTTCACTGGTGTCTCAGTCATCGTCCTCCTCTTCGTAGAATTTCTCTTGCATCTCTAAAAACTGACTGCACCAATGATCACGCTCGGCTTTGAGGCGCATAATGCATTCATCTTTAATGTCGTCGGTATCATCCTTCTTCTGGACGGCGATTAGCCTATCCTCGAGAGCGAAAAAGCTCTTAAACCAAAAGTCGCGTTGGGCTTTCAGGAGATCACAACGAGCGCCCTCATCCCCTTCATCGTCGTCATCGTCCTCCTCGGCGTCCTCCTCATCATCCTCCTCGTCATCGTCATCTCTCTTACTTTCCTCGCGGTCTTCTATATACCGAGCCATCGCATCGAACAGCTGGTTATTAAGCCATGTGAAGCTTATTTCCCTTCCCTCGGCCCTGCTAACTGCCAAGAACCATCCCAACTGCCTCGTAAGCAAGTTGATCATCGTTTCAGCAATAATCTTAGGGTTGTGCCTAGAAGCAACGGATTCCCGCAGTTCTTCATCTGATGCAATCTCAGGAATCATCTCAAATATGAAGTCGTCGAATTTCTGTCTAAATTTCACGGTCATATGCGCTATACTACTCTTCATAAGAGCGTCGCTTAATTCACCCATCGTCCTTCTCCTTCTCTTTCAATTTTAAGTGCTTCTTCCGGCTCAGCCATTCCTCGTAACGGCCCTTCTCACGTTCAACCACTACGCTAAACTTTTTATCCTTAGCGGCGCTCTTCTTGGCGATCTGTATGTTTTCTTTCAAAACTTCCTCCTCAATTTTGATATGATGCAGATATGAGCTGTAGCCGATCTCGGCAGCTTCCTCATTCCCTCGAGCAAAGACTGAGAAGTGCTTTGTCTTCACAACATAGTCCCCATCGTCTACGAAGACCATCCACATACGGCGGGAGAGGTGATGTTGGTAAGGCATTATTTTGATCATCTCATTGGGCTGGAACGCCCCACAGTCATTTAGTATCATCTTTACTCTCTTTTGTTACCTTTGTTACCTTTGCTTCAATTGCATTATCGTCTTGATAAGTTATCGCTTTCTCTTCGCCGTAGTTAACTACCTTAATTTCGGATGCCAAAGCGTGGTTGATCTCCTTCTTGTCCGTCTGGTTCAATTTGTTCTTGCCAAGCCACACCAGCATTGTCGTATTCCGCTTACGCACAGCCTCATCGTACTGCGCAGCACGCAAAATTGTGTCCCCTTTTGCCCGTTTTTCTTGCATGTACGGCGTGAAACCGATGCCCTTTTCTTCCTCTACGCGGCGATAGAAAGTATCAGGGTGAATCCCGAAATATGCCGCTATTTCAGTACCCAGACAACCGGCCACCATCAGATCGTCGACTTTCTTCCAATCAATCGTGGCTCCTGGCCTCCCGTCGGGCCTCCCTGTTGGTTTTTTTCCAGGCATCGTTTACTCTTCTATGGTCGGGTCAATGAAGCCCATGGAGAAATAGGCGTACTTCTTTTCATATTCCGCCTCAGTGTTGTCGTCGTTCTGGACTCTCCACAGCATAAAGCACTCGCCACACATATTGTTAGTGTCGTCACTGTCATTGTAATAGACTTTGTAGAGCTCGTCTGTCGCTCCGCATCGTTGGCATTGTTCCATTTATTTCTCTTCTTCTCTCCACTCAAAAGCATCTTTAGTTGTAATTCTTCCATTCTGCATTGTCCCACTGAAAACAGGGAACTCTTTCTCTGGAGGGTAAAAGAGTCCCTTCCTACGCCCAAGATAACCCCCTTTACACGTACCACCTCCACAGAGATCTTTAAACCGAAATTCTATTTCTTTACCTACGGGTGGCAGTTTGTCTTCTACGCTTATCCAGTCCATCATTTCCTCTTGGTTTTGTACGTTACGCTACTATCTCCTGAGATGACCTCTTGCAGCTGGGGTAACATCTCTTCTAGCGAGCTCTCATTATCGAACGAAACCGTCACCGTCGCCTTGAAGTCCTCATCATCCGAAGGGAGAGGGTCATCGAGACCCAACTCCTCTAAACTGAAACCCCATTCCACCAAGCTATCAGCATCCCAAGCATTAGCGAGACAATCGAAATCCCACTCACCCACACTTTTGTTGAGGCGAATCGCAAGCTCTTCAACCTCTTGCGCCGTGAGTATTCGATCTGGGACATATACGGGCACGATCTTTCTGCCCAATCCCTTGAGTGTCCTGTACCGCTGATGTCCTCCAATGATGAGTCCATCTTGGTTAATGACCAGGGGCTCGCAGACCCCAAATTTTGTAATGGATTCTCTAAGCTGTTCTCCGGCTGCTTTGGACATCCTTCTCGGATTGATACTATTTTCATGGACCTCCTCCATCTTTCGGGTTTCAAGTGTCCACTTCATTCAGGAACGACCTCTTTCTCTGGATCGGGTGAGATGTGCTCTGATGCGCAATCATCCTTGGGGGCCTCTTCTTCCTTCTTAACCTCCGGCTGTTGTTCTCCTTCTTCGATCTTCTGGAAGCGCACATTACGGACGTGTGTTAAGTCAGTCCAAAACCCCGATTTGTTGTCATCGTACCAGTAAATGTTTTGAGTTTTTAGGCACTCCTCAAACATCGCAAATCTTTCGCTCGGGATTGTAATATCCTGAGTTTTGTCATCCATGTAGACTAGTCTAACTAAGTATTCCATCTTTCTTCTCCTTGAGTTGTTTGTTTAAGTTATTTAGTGCGTCACCCCATAGGGCGGTCTTGGCATATCCCTCTTTCATGAGACCTGCCCACTCCTCCACGAAGTCACCCAACTTCTCTCTGGGTAGCGACTCCAATAGGACATCCACGCTGGCAATGGCGGTGGCGTGTCCCAAATAATACATATACTCTTCAGCTTTAGTCATCGTTCGCATTCTTTCTTCCTTTTCAGGTGGTTTATAAACTAAGTCTCCCGGCTTGACGTTCATCTCCCCGGGGATTGTAAATATGTCGTGACTGTCGCGCATTGCTATGCGTCGCTCGGCGATATCGTCGCCTAAGATGTTGTACGCCTTGGATCCCAAGACCCTGAAGACTTCGCCTAGATCGTCATTCACTATCTTCCTTCCTCGTATACTCAAGAAACTCCCACTTATCTGGGTTTTTTTCGTTGAATCTGACGCAAATAACTTGATCGTATGACGAGCAGAATATCCTGCCTGTTGGGCCAACCTGTTTCATCCCCTCGTCGTACATCCGTATGTCCATATGCTTACAGGGTTTGAGAGCACTTGTTATCATGTCGTCATTCACTTCTTGGCCTTCTTGGGTGGTGGGCCCTTCGTCTTCTTCTTGAGTGTGCAGGGCTGCGGGAGAGTCACGGTGTTTTCGCTGTCGCTCTCATAATCGCTCTCATAACCGAGCTCATCCCCCTGGGGTGTCTGGGTAAATCCACCCTGACATCGCAGGCATATCCCGGTGTTGTTGACCAGGACGACTCCTTTGCATGTGGTGCATGTCATGTAACTAACCATCTAGCTCCTCCTTGAGGGTAAAGAGTTTAGTTCAATCTCCACGAAGGGATCGAAGGCATAGATCTTCTCGCATACAAGCCGGGCAATTTGACGATCGTCGTGGTATGCTATGCCATTGAGTACGTCCATGTAGAATTTCGCCATGTTATCCGTGTCTTTGTTCTTATCGCACCAATCCCCCTCTAACGCATTTGCAGCCTTCTGGCTCAACGATCGTGGTATAGGCATATGGAATGTCATGTTAGCTTCGATCGGCCCGTCCTGAAGCTTTAAATGGCCTTCAGCGCGCATTTGCATGCCAGCCTCCCATCTAGTATTTACTTTTCTGGTTGATTGAGGGTCAAACACACCATACTTACCTAAGCGTGGTCTCATTTTCGCTATCGGATCGCCGTCAAACTGGAACTTCACTTGAGCCTCCACTTTCGAAGCGCGGTCTCTACCTGGTCTACAAAGCCGTTCTCTTTGTATCGAATGGTGGTTGGGAGTATACTCGCTGTTGGGCATGTGCTGACAATCTCAAGGCGGTCGCCCAATATCGTCAATCTCACTTGTTTTCTTGGGCCTACTGAGAGGTTATAATTCTTGGCTATCTTCTCGGCGTATGCTCGGTTGTCTATCGGAGCGTTTGTCTCACCCTTCCTCTTGGCTTTCTCATCGACTGCATCAACCACCCATCTCAAGATCGAGCGGCTATCGTTCTTTTTCCACTTAGAGCGGGGGGTGTCCTCCTTCCACTCATTGAGCGTGTCATAGAAAACCTCTACCTTCTCGGGGCTGTGGAGTTCAAGCAAGTGAGAGTGCTCTTGAGCAGTTGTGTTTACATGATCCCTTCTTTTGATCTTCGGAGAAGTGGGGTGCGCGGGGGGTGTGGGGGGAACCCCCTCCTTTTCTTTTTTCTTTTTCTTTTTCCTATCTGTATTGGTAGAACTCTTTATTAGTTGTGTTGCGTTTTGCGGAAGTGCAAAACAGCAAAGCGGAAAACATTTTTTGAATTCTTCGAGATATTCGGCCTTCTCTTCCTCGGTAATTTTAAATTCAAAGAACACGTAGATGAGCTTGTCAAATGAAGGCTTCCCATTTGGAAGAAGCTTCTGTGTCTGGATGCGGACTGCGTAGTTATTTGCTATCAATTCGTTGATCGCTGCGTAAAGTGATCGCGAGCCTTCCTTGCAGGATTTGGACAGTTCCGAAACACTGAATTCCCAGTTATCTGGTCGGGACAAACATCTCGCCCAAAGACCGATGGCCTTCAAAGATAGGTTGGAATCCCAGAGTGCTTTCTTATTTAGTTGCACAAAAGGATTCTCTTTGTTATGATGTACCCGAATAAGTGTTGAGTTGGTCATATTGTCACCTCTGCATTTTTTAGTTTGACATATTCAATTTCGACAAGTTCGGCGAGTGAGGATGTAACCCCTTTCTCGCCGAACGTTTTTTTGACGTCTTCCATCAAAATAGTTCCCTTCAAAGAATCACTTTCCTGCGATAAATAAGCAATCACCGCATACAATCCTTTCGCTGAATAGCTTAAATTTTCATCATTTATGATGTAGCAAGGGACTGTAACAAAATCTTTTAAAGAATAAATCAAGGCATCCCCCGAAAAAATGTGTGGATAAAATGGAGGGGGATGTTATGATCGGAACATAAGCATTCCATTTTGCTTGGTTTATGCATCCTTCGCCTCCTTTTTTGGCGGGATTTGTAGCATTCCATTTTGCTCTCTTTGGTTTGTTTTGATCATGTGGTAGTGATCGCGACTTTTTGTTAAGTTTTAGTTTAGACGATTTTGTTACCGTCTAAACACTAGTCTGGTTATAGTGCCAGAGTCTTGGAAGTCGGTATCTATACTGACCTCCTTGCGTGTTAGTAGAAGGCCCGGGGTTTAGTTCCCCTGGGTCTTCGTTTTTTGCGCCTATTCTGATTTTGTTATATTCCCTATAAACTTTATTTGCCAGCGGTTTGTGTTTCCTTGGTTTTCTGCGTCGGATCAGCGCGGATCAACAGCTTTTCTCGGTCTCCATCGCTCAGGAGTTCAACAAAAGTAACATCCCCTTTGGTGGCCTGGACGATCTTCATCGCCGTCAGCAATCTTGGAGTGCCCTTTCTTGATACCACATGAGAGAGAGAACTTTCAGACATGTCAATCACTTTGCCGAACACTCTCTGTGTAATTTTGTTTTTCCATAAATAATAATCTAAATCCATCGTCGCTTCTCTCCTGGTATCGCGTTGTCATCCGGGAATGTATCATACTCTTTACTTATTTTGCAACGTTTTCGTTAAACGCTTGACGTTATTTCGGGGATCATGATATGTTGGTGTTGTACGAAGCACAAGCCTCGGATACACAAGTAACTTACACGCAAGGAGAACTAACATGAGCTTTTTCGATTATATGCAATGGGACGGTCCAGATTTTGACGGCGCGCGAAATCACTTCGTCGGGCTGTTAGAAGACATCTATAAGACTGGCAGTATCACGGATCTTGAATTCCACCTAGATGAGCTATGCGCTTTCTTTGATATGGGGATGCCCAAGGGTGATCCAGCGCTCCAAAAGATACCAACTAAGAAAGAAGATGAAACTAACCGTATGCTTCAAAGCTGGATGGGGATTGCCCGAGCCCATGCTGAGATGGCATGCGGATCAACACGCAAGGAGAACTAACATGATTAAAACTCTTCGCGAGAGACTCCGAGACGTCTTAGAGCTGGCATATGCTGAAGATTTAGACCTAAACAATGCCTTAGCAGACCATTTTCTAGAAGGGGTAGACCACTATCGGTATTTTAAAGACTGTGCAGATGATCTATTGGAAGGTGTCTACGATACGCTAGAGGAAGATTTTCTGGAACATCTTGAAAGGGTTGGGTTTTACAAGATAGACGCTAGAAAATTAGCCGAGAAGATTTACAAAATCAGAATAAAAGAAAAACCAAGCACACAAGGAGAACTAGAATGAATCAGTCAGAACAAATTAACGAGTTAGCAGGGGCTCTGTCAAAGTTCCAGGCAACCGTAGGGCAAATTAAAAAGAATAAGAAAGCCACAATACAAATGAAGAAGGGGGGCAATTTCTCTTATTCATATGCAGATCTTCCCGGTGTGCTTGAGGCAATAACTAAGCCGTTGAGCGAACAGGGACTTGCACTTGTTCAGGGATGCCACACTCGGGAAAACGGAGCAGTCGTGCTGTCGACCAAACTTATTCACTCATCGGGTCAGTGGATGGAGAGCTCTATGCCTATCAATGCTAACATAGAGGACATCAAGCAACTGGGCATGCAAATTACTTACTGCCGGAGATACGCTATTACGGCGGTCGTGGGCATTTGTGCAGATGATGACAACGAGGAATGCTTGGACACAAATACGACTAAGCCTGCGAAGCCACAGACGGTCTCTAAGGAACAGGTAGCCGAGCTCAAGTCTCTTCTAAACGGGGATGCCGTGCGCCTCAAGAACATGCTAGAATGGCTGAAAAAGCAGCATAAAGTAGGGTCTATCGAACAGATGCCCGCAGACGCATATGAGCGGCTGCGACCCGTGCTATTGGCTCAGAAAGAAGCTGAGCAAGCAGAGCAGGTAGAGAGTAAGATTGAAGAACTCGCATTTTAAGGAGGCGAACAATGACTGAAAAACACCTAATTCAAGGATCGCCTGAGTGGTTGGCCATGAGAAAAAACTATATTGGGGGATCAAACGCTCCCGTGATTATGAACGGGATACACTTCGGTCGCACACCCTATCAACTCTGGCAGGAGAAGCTAGGGGTAGGCGAGGAGCAGAAGGACAACACCGCTATGGCAGAGGGGCGCAGGATGGAACCGATAGCGCGAAACCAGTATCAGATAACTACTGGCATTCTAGTTGAACCCGAAGTTGTTTTCCACCCTACCATCAAATATATGATGGCCTCTCTGGATGGTCTTGCGTTATCGAAAGATTCTGCGGTAGAGATCAAGAACGCTGGCGAACCGGATCACGCAACTGCTGAAGCTGGAAAAGTTCCGGATAAATACTATCCTCAGCTTCAACACCAGCTTGAATGTATTGCGCACCTGGGTATCAATGTGATAGATTACTTTTCTTACCATAAGGGTAAAGGAGTGATCGTTAAAGTGAAGCGAGACGAGAAATATATCAAGCAATTGCTGAAAAAAGAAAAAGCCTTCTGGGACATGGTAGTCACTTTTGAGATGCCCCCATTTGTTGATGCCGACTTTCGCAAACGCTCCGAGAGCTGGATAGAGAAAGCTCGTATTGCCCACGATTACAAGCAGAAGCTTTCAGAGATCAAGAAGCTCAGCGACGATGCTACGAAAGACGTGGTGCTTGCGTCTGACGGTCATAACTCGTGCGGGGGGGGCTTCTTCTTCAGAAAGTCTGTAAGACCCGGCGCGGTCAACTACAAGGCCATTCCGGAGCTGTTGGGGATAGATCTTGAGACATTCCGCAAAGATCCCGTAGAGATGTGGAGATTAACTCAGAAAGAGGCATAGAGAGCATGAGCACAGAAGTGCAATTAGATATTTGGGAAGAGACCTACAACAACGCTAGAAATGAAAATCGGGTTGTCTGGGACGAGTTGTTCGTCTTG
>SDBS01001154.1_pt1 | contig 27017 bp, 23 predicted proteins | sample 2277091 | NCBI WGS metagenome assembly SDBS01 (sample SAMN10404972, study PRJNA504765) | marine sediment metagenome | isolation source: marine sediment core GS10_PC15, 163 cmbsf | place: Arctic Ocean: Southern Knipovich Ridge | collected 2010
GTCCAGACCCTTCTTGGCCACCGAATAGCTCGAAAATCCAGACTCAATGACTCTCATCACCCCATTTGGCTTTACGTGCCCATTTATATAGCTCTTTCTGTTTGCGCGAAATCGTCCTTTTTCCGTCGGGGCACAACTCTAAAATCACATGACCAGAACGCTTTTGAGGATGCCTAAGGATCCGCTCTTTTGCAGGGCGTGCAGGGTCTTTTCCCATAGCAATATAAGAGAATTTTTCGTCTTCCCATCCCAATTCTGCCTCTTTTAGATGGCGATGCTCACGCGAACGCTCAAGGCGGACAGAAAAATGACACCAATCTCCTTTTTGAGCCATCGGGCAAGGACCCTTATATGGGCAGGGGGCAATCATATGCCCTCCTTTCTCAATGAGGTGATTGCGCACTTTGAGAATATGGGAAAATCCCCTCGGTGTTCCCGGTTCGACCACAACGAGGACCGAAGCGCTCTCCCACGCCCTTTCAAGTACCTCTATTTGAATAGCTTGCGCAAGTTCTCCAAAGGAGTAGGAAAGGAGGACTAAATCTGCCTTTGGAAGGTCGATTTTGGAAATATCCCCCTCAACCCATTCAGCATCAACAAATTGCCTTCCTTTGGAGATCATTTTGGGATTTTGTTCGATCAGGGTCGCCTTTTCAATCGTGGGGAAGATCTCTTTTGCCGCTGCATAGCCCGTTCCCAGCCCCGCACCCAAATCTAAAAATTGGGTGATTGGACAAGAGATTCTTTGACAAACTTCTCTTAAAACCACTGTAGTTGCAGCAAAAGTCGCAGGCATCCGCGCAATGAGATACGCTTCTATTTCATCATCGGTTAAGGGTTTGATGTGATCTGTATGGTATTTTTTTGAAAGGGATTTATAAAAATCTTTTTTCATTTCTCAAGTTTATAGCAATAAAAAATAAACTGCAATTGACTTCATTAAGAAACCTTAATATACTATATGTAACAGTTTATAACATGCTGTTTAAAATATAATATTTTTTTAAAAAGGAGAATAAAAATGGCTGCTACTACTATTCTTACAGATAAAGCTAATCAAGCTTATACACAAGCTACAGAGCTTGCATCTACAGATAAAGCTAAAATCACAGAAGTCAGCACAACTGGTGCTGCTAAAGCAAAATCTAATTTCAATACTCTAGTTAAGCTTGTATCTTCTGTTTTTTCAAGCATTCTAGAATATATTCAAAAAGGAATCGATATGGTTCTTGCAAAAGACACTCAAGCAAACATCAAACAAAAAGCAAGCGATGCCAACGACAGCGTTGTGAATCTTGCTGGTGGTGTGAGAGATCGCGTTGTTGCTTTTTACAGCACACATATCTCTCCTAGACTTGCCTAAATATCTTTGGGGTTAGATCAAAAGGTCTAACTCTAATTTTTTACACTCCAATCAATTGGGGTTTTTCCCCATTTTTCTAAGTGTTCATTCGCTTTTGAAAAATGGCGACATCCAAAAAAGCCATGAGATGCCGAATAGGGCGAGGGATGCGCAGCTGTCAGCACCACATGATGTGTCTGTGTCAACAGATGATCACACTTTTCTTTTGCCGATTTGCCCCATAGAAGAAATACAATGGGATCTTTGCGCTCCGCCAATTTTGCTAGGATCGCATCGGTGAATTGTTCCCAACCTTTGCCATAGTGAGATTTGGGCTCGGAAGCGCGTACAGTCAGAGTTGCATTGAGAAGGAGAACTCCCTGTTTTGCCCAGCAGGTGAGGCATCCCGTTTCGGATAGGGGAATTTTTACATCTTCCTCGAGTTCCTTGAAGATGTTTTTCAGCGAGGGTGGAGGATTTATGCCACGAGGAACGCTAAAACTCATCCCATGCGCTTGTCCCGATCCATGATAGGGGTCTTGGCCCATGATGACGACTTTAACATCTTCGTAAGGGGTTTGGGCAAGGGCATGAAAAATGAGCGTTTCAGGGGGATAAACGGTCTCGTTTTTCCGCTCATTTTCTAAAAAAACTTTAAGCTCTTTGACATAGGACTTCGCGATCTCATCTTTGAGGATCGCATGCCAGTTTTTTGCTATCTTCATAGGAAAACAATTTTAAGAAGCCCAAGCCTATAAGACAAGAAGAAACAACATATAAAAAATTCTCGACAAAAATCTTTAAAGAGCTATAAACTATTTTTCACATTTTACCCTCAAACCATAAGGAGGAAACGATGTCAGCAATAGGAAATTCAACACAAACAAATTACTTAGATCCTACACGAGTGCAGGCTCGCAGACAGCAAAGAGTTCAAGCAGTAGAAGTAATAGCTCCAGCTGTCAATGACGTCGTTACTGGAGTTGTGACATCAGTACTAAGCAATCAGTCTAGTCCAATAGCGCAAGTTGCAGCTCCAATAGTAGGGACTGTCTCAGGAGAATGCGCAGAGAGTACTTCAAAGATCGTTTGTGAAACCACTGCTATTCCCGCTGTTGAGAAGATAGAAGAAGGATGTGTGTACGTGAAAGATAAAATTGAAAATTTATGCTAGCTCATCTAAACAATGTACATTTTTTCTATTACCCGTGACTGCTACCTTCTTTTCATCGAGGCGTAAGCGAGGAATTTAAGTGCAAGTTTCTTGAGGACGGCAAGGCGTTTACACCCCTTGTCGATGAGAGAAGCGAAGTAGATGAGTTCCACAGGTAGCAATCACGGGTATTAGATAAATCATGTTAAGCATTCAAATTGATGCAGAAAAAAGGCAAAAAATTGATGAGCATTTTTCTGACAGAGGATGTTTTTCAGAAGTTGAAAAATTTCCATATTGCGATGAAGAAAGTGGATCAAAGCCCAACTTCTACTGGAAAAAAGAAGAACAAATTGTTTCTCGAGAACATGATGGGAAAGAATATGTCTGGAAGATTCATAGTCTAGATTCCTCAGTAAAAAGTTTTCACAAAAAGATTATCGAAGTATCTACAAAAGTTCTCGCTAACTTACCTAATCGCATGTTTCTTCCCAATCCCAACTATTTGAAAGTAGAAGCACTAACCGGCTCAGGAGAAAGTTCTATTTTGCAATTTGCCCTGGAAGAACAACCTCCCGAGACCTTTCTATCTTTAGCAAATATTAGAAGAGATTTCTTCGAATTTTTTATAAAAATTCCGGAACAAAATATTGAATGTAAATGGACAGATTACATTGAGCACAGAATGCTTGAATTAGGAACTCAAAATCCCATAGCTTACTATCAATACAAGACCGAGCTAAAAAAAACAGAACTAGATATCAGTTTAGACTCAAATTCTGAACCGGATTTAAGTAATTTAATTCAATTTTCACTATTCAAACCCCCGACAAATTTCTCTATCACTAGCATCGATAAAGAAGGAATACTTTCATCCTGGGAAATCAGCGATAACAAGACTTTGCATCTATTTGAGTCTCAAGAAGGTTCTTGTTTTTTTCTACTTGCATACAAGGGACAATGGGAATTTGTTGATGAAGTTTATATCATTGCTCCCAACGAAACAACTCTGAATGCAAAGGACGCAGATGATATCATCTCGGCTCGTTCGTTATTACGGTTAATAAAATTTGAACGAACAGATATTTATCGCCGAGCTCTTTTTAATTTAGAAAATCGCCTAAGCTTGATTATTCCCTCGCTTCTCATTAAGCCCTCTGGTCGAGGAATCATTGCTCTCAGAACTCCTATAGGATATTTTCTTTGCATAGAAAACACTTTTTTTGATGAATCTGACAGGTCTAAAAAAAGGTTTTTAGTAATACCATTTCCTCCTTATCTCGATGAATCACTTGGAATCACGTATTTAGACCAAATTAAAATGAATGATCCCACCACACCTTTTCGCATATGTCAATCTGAGGAAGTTGGGCAAATTCTTTCAGAAGTCGACTTAGAAAAGTTATATTCTAAATGCCTAAAACTTCTTGATGCTAAAAATGAGAAACCTCTTGTGTTTTACCCACAATCTCCAATCCCAGAAACACTAAGACTAAAAAATATTGAAGAACAAAAAAAACCTCTAAGACGACTTCTAGAACATACCTATTGCTGGCACTCAAAAAACGGATGCCTTGTATTTTTTGAATATGAAGCTGGTCAGCCTATCTGGAAAATTTACACTGCAGACAAAAACATCTACACACCAGATGTTGTCGAGTTCATAGATCATAGAAATAAAAAAATCACACTCCCATGGGGGAAAGATTATGTGCCAATATTGGATCTTCTTCGTTTGGAATCCATTTCCTCGAACAAAAAACTCGTTATTTTTAGAATTGTAGAACAAAAAAGTTCCATAGATGGAAATACTCCTGTATCACCTACTCGATGGAATTTAACCTTGGTTGTCTATGGTTCCTCTACCACGTTATATAAGAAACTATTCGAAGTTCACACGCATGTATATCTTCAGACTCCAGCAAGTCCAAATGTAATAGACATCCACTTGACTAAGCAGGGCTTGCAATCCCGAGAAATTCCAGAATCGCAATTGAAACAAAGGATAGCAAGAAGAGGGCAAGTGGAGCAAATTTATCCTTCGCGCCAGTTCATCAACAAAATCTTAAAAGATTTTGATGATCAAATATCGCTTGAAGGATTTCGTAAAAACTGTTCAGAATATGCTGTCAAAATTTTCAGCTATGCAGGAAAGCCATTTGCTGAAAACAATCTAAACCCTCTTGACTCTAATTGGAATCCACTAGCCTATACATCAACTTCCCCGTCATTGGATAGAAAAGAACACGCAGTACAAACTCGTCGGGAATTGACCCGCTGCTCTTCAGAAACTACGACTATGATCATCTATGAAATAAAAAATGGATCGAATTACTTCTATCATGTTTATTCCGCAAATAGAAATGATTCTAAGCCTTTGTTCTCAGAAACAAGTGGTTTCAGATATACAATTGATTTATTTTATCCAGAAAATGAAGAATTCCATTTGATTTTAAGAAGAACTGGAATTTTTTCATTTTTAACAACAAAAACAACAATAAAACCAAACCAAAACTAAGGAGAAAAAAATGGAATCTAAGCCAATATTACATTCTGACCATTCACATAGCACACCAAAATGGACTAACGACGACAAAGCAAAAGCCTTAAATGCAGCAGCATTTATATGTTTTTTAGGAGTTGCTATTGCTGCTGCTGTTGAAAGAAGTTTTTGGTGTCACCAAAAAATATGCAACGATTTTGTTTCTCTCAAGGATAAGAGAGAGATTTGCAATTGGACTGAACTTACTCTTTCTCTTGTTGGGATGGCATTATCAACAATTTCTGTAATTTACTTCAGCAATTGTTGTAAAAAAAGTTCCCAAAATAGAACTGACGAATATGGTTCATAATAAGGAGGAGGATTCTTTATGCAAATCAACAATTTATTTCGAAATCTTTTTGTCAACTGTAGTAACGATGATATTTCTAAAGCACTTACAGTGATGGCATTTGGGTGTTTTTTTATAAATCTTATCGCTACTGTCGCTGAAAGATCTTTTTGGTGTAAGGGAAAAATATGTAATGACTACGAAACTTTATCCAAAAATAGAGAAATCTGTCATTGGATTCAACTTGGTACTTCTATAATTGGATCTCTTTTTTCAGTAGTAGCCATACTTTATTTAACGGATAAAATTAAAAATAAAAACATTTCAACAACGGACATGATAGATATAAAAACCGAATAATAAAAAATTATGGACATAGAGGGGCTCTGAAATTGCTAAAAATTGACTTTTAGGAGTTTTTTATTCTACAATTGGTCTCTTTTCCAGGAGGAACTTGACATGGGCGATTTATCTGAAAACAATTTGATTCGATTTAAAAATATTTCTCGTAAGAAAGATTCCATCTATACCAATTTCAAGGTGAAGGGTCTGAGAGCTGGTGTCAATTTCAACGCTTCGATTCAAGTCGACATTTCAGCTGCTGAAGTTCATCCTGGCGATGTCTTGGAAAAAATCATCGAAGAATGTGCCCGTGTTGGAGTGAAGGAGTTTAAAAGCGCTGAATTCCAATTCGAGGGTCTTCAAAATATCTAATCTGGGTGTAGCGCAGCTTGGTAGCGTACTTGCATGGGGTGCAAGGGGTCGGAGGTTCGAATCCTCTCACCCAGATTTTTTTAGAGATCCCTGTGGAAAATTCTGTTCATAGCCTGTTCGTAAGTGGAGCATGAGCTGTGCACAAGTGGGGTTATCGTCCATTTGTCTTCAATCTTTTGACAATTTATCAACAGAGCTTTTTCTCTAGGAAAAAGAGGGACTTATCGACATTTCCACAGCCCCAGAAGAAGAAGAATATAGCATATAAAAAGAGTATTCTTTAAAAAATAAGGAGGTTTCATTACAATCTCTAGAGGGTATGGAAAAATTTTTACTACACAATTTCTTTGATTTAGAGCAATTCGCTCATACAGAGGCATTCGAAGGATGCCAATATGTCTGGGAAGCACTAGCAAATTTAGAAGCATTCTTCGATAGGGCTGAACTCGGAAAGATTGAATGTACAGTCCCGGAGGGTGTTCATCTCATCCATCCAGAGCTTATTTCCATTGGAAAAGGAACGGTCCTCGAGCCTGGAGCTTTTATTCAGGGTCCCTGCATCATTGGACGGGATTGTGAAGTGCGCCATGGGGCTTATATCCGTGGACACGTTTTGACCGGAGATCGGTGTATTTTGGGCCATGGCAGCGAGATCAAATCTTCTCTTTTACTCGATGATGTCTATGCTGCCCACTTCAATTACGTGGGAGATTCGATTTTGGGAAATCGCGTCAATGTGGGAGCCGGGGTCAAACTCGCCAATTTACGTCTCGATCATCAAAATATTCAGATCTCTTATCAAGGACAGAAAATCCAAACAAATTTGCGAAAGCTTGGAGCCATCATCGGAGATGGCGCTCAATTAGGATGTAATGCAGTGGCAAATCCGGGAACTCTCATTGGAAAGAGTGCTATCTGTCATCCATGCATCACGGTGGGAGGATATATCCCCCCACAAGCAAAAGTTCGCTCAACTCAAAAGATGGTGATACAAGACTATGTCGACAGAAGCTGTTTCTAAATCCTCCTTTTTCTTAATGCGCGATAAAATTGAACAAGAAATCGCGCGGAGTATTCTCTCCTTTGGTGAAAAAAACAAATTGCGCGATGCCTGCGAATATGCCCTGTTAAGCGGTGGGAAGCGCCTGAGGCCCATTGTTGTGATGATGGTGGCAGAAGGCTTGGGAAATGGACTGGACGTCGCTCCAGCGGCTTTATCTGTTGAATTCATGCATACCGCATCGCTCATTGCCGATGACTTGCCTTGCATGGATAATGATGATGAGCGGCGGGAAAAACCATCTGTTCATAAAGCGTATGGAGAATCGGTGGCTCTCTTGACGAGTTATTCGTTGATCTTTGCTGGTTATGGAAAGATTCATGAAAACACCGAACTGATGAAGCAAGCCTTTCCCCCGTTCAATCGACTTGCGGATACGGCATGTAACTTGGCACTGCAGCAAGCGAGCCACTCTGGAGGAATTTTGGGTGCCACAGGCGGACAGTTTCTCGATCTTTATCCCCCCAATCAGAGCTTGGAGACGGTTAGGGAAGTTCTCTATAAAAAAACGGTCACTTTGTTTGAAATTTCTTTTGTATTTGGATGGCTTTTTGGCGGTGGGATGGTCTCTCAGCTCGATCAAATTAAACAAGCGGCCTATCACTTTGGTATGGCCTTTCAAATTGCTGATGATTTGGGAGATTTGGCCCAAGATAACAAAAACATGCGCGAGATCAACGCGGCAAAAATCTTAGGAAAAGAACGTGCAGTCAATGTCTTCCAAAAAGAAATGGAATGTTTTCAAGAGCTCTTAAATGAGCTCAATCTCAACACTCCATCTTTTGAAAAAATGTGTCACATGATCAGTAAGACTGCATTAGCTTACGGGGCGCGTTGATGAATTCGTCAACGTCCTCCTGTGCTCGCAGTCTCTGATTTTTCTGGGCTTTTCTTCGTTTGCAGAAGCCCTTTTTCCGCGCATTTTTCTAAAATTTGCTTCTCGATATCCGCAGAGAGATCGGGGTTACTTCTCAACTCTTCTCGAGAAGCTTCTCTTCCTTGACCTAAGCGCGTTGCGCCGATGCTAAACCAGGTTCCCTTTTTATCGATGATGCCAAACTCCACTCCGAGATCAAGGAGTGATCCATAGCGAGAAATCCCTTCGTTAAAAAGGATGTCAAACTCAGCGATTTTAAATGGAGGTGCGAGTTTATTTTTGACCACTTTAACTTTTACCCGGTTGCCCACGTCGACATTGTCACTATTTTTGATTGCGCCGATCCGGCGAATATCGAAGCGCATGGAGGAATAAAATTTAAGAGCTCGTCCTCCTGTAGTGGTTTCGGGATTTCCAAACATGACACCAATTTTTTCGCGGATCTGATTGATGAAGATGCATGCTGTATTGCTTTTTGCTAGAGCTGAGGTCAGCTTGCGCAGTGCTTGTGACATCATCCGTGCTTGCAAACCCATAAACGAATCTCCGATTTCTCCATCGAGTTCACTTTTGGGAACGAGGGCGGCAACAGAGTCGATCACAACGATGTCAAAAGCATTTGAACGAGCAAGCATTTCGGTGATATTGAGAGCCTCTTCTCCTGAATCGGGTTGAGAGATGATCAATTCATCGAGATTTACGCCAACTTTTGCGCAATAAGAAGGATCAAGCGCATGTTCAGCATCGATATAAGCTGCAGTGCCTCCCATTTTTTGGGCATTGGCTACAATGTGGAGAGCTAAGGTCGACTTTCCAGAAGATTCAGGGCCGAATATCTCAGTGACCCGACCTCGGGCGACACCACCGATCCCGGTGGCTATGTCGAGAGTGACAGACCCCGTTGGAATGATACTGATTTTGTGAGTGGCTTGGTACTTGCCAAGTGACATAACAGCGCCTTGGCCGAATTGTTTTTCAATATGTGAAAGAGCAAGTTCAAGGGCTTTTTTTTTTCCATCGTTTGCAGACATAGCAAAACTCCTTAGTTCATTCTCTATAGGTTGGCTATTTTTTTGCTTCAAGTCAAGTGGATTGTGAAGAATAGAAGAATGGATTATATACACATCATGAATGAAGAATTGGTTTTTCCCTTCATCGGAAACCCGTGCCTTTTGAATCTTCTCCATCGCTCATATTCCTGAATATGAGCTGCTTCGAAGCTTCAAAATTCAGGGCTCCGATTTTGGCAAAATTCCAATTCATCAATTCAGATGTGTATAGCAGGGTGTATGGGAAAGATGATTTTAGCTGGAGATATAGGGGGTACCAAAACCCATTTAGCTTTATTTGAAGAAGAGGAAAAGAGCAAATGGGTTCTCGATGAAAAATTTAAAAGTGCCGATCACGATTCACTGCGCAGCATTGTGAAACAATTTTTAGCGGATCATCCCGAGCATCAAGTTGAAAAGGCCTGCTTTGGGATCGCAGGGCCTGTTAAAGATCGAAAATGTAAAGCCACGAATTTACCTTGGATCGTTGACGCAGATCTCATAGAAAAAGAAGCAAATATTCCATCGGTTTCTCTAATCAATGATTTAGAGGCAAATGCCTTTGGAATCCAGTGTCTCGATGAGGATGAATTCTTTTCTCTCAATGAAGGAGAAAAGCATGCTGGGAATGCAGCGTTGATTTCTGCAGGAACGGGGCTTGGAGAAGCGGGTTTATTCTGGGATGAAAAAAGATATCATCCGTTTGCCTGCGAAGGTGGACATTGTAGTTTTGCCCCTGAAAATGATTTGGAGATTCAACTTCTTCGCTACTTGCGCAAGCAATATGATCATATCTCTGTTGAAAGAGTCCTTTCAGGGCCTGGATTGCATCGTCTCTACAAATTTTTGATCGATGCAGGATTGGAAAAAGAAAAAGAAGAAGTGAAAAAAGCCTTTGAAAAAACGGATCCCGCTTATGTGATCACGAAAATGGGAATGTCAGGGGCTTGTCCTGCATGTTCACGGGCACTCGACCTTTTTGTCTCGATATATGGGAGTGAAGCGGCAAATTTAGCGCTCAAAATGCTTTCTATCGGTGGGCTTTACATAGGTGGAGGAATTGCTCCTAAAATCTTAAATGAATTAAAAGAAGGGGGCTTCATGAAGAGATTCATCCAAAAAGGACGTTTTACATCCCTTCTTCTCGCCATTCCCGTTAAAGTCGTTCTCAATGAAAACACGGCACTATTAGGAGCCTCCCACTATGCAAGAGAACACGGTTGAGCATCAGCGTCTCAAAGAAGACAGAGACAAGATTGTTGTTCCTTGGCAAAAATGGGGACCTTATGTCTCTGAAAGGAGTTGGGGAACAGTCCGCGAAGACTACAGTTTCGATGGCAATTGTTGGAATTATTTTCCTTATGAACTCGCCTCTTCCAAAGCCTATCGTTGGGGAGAAGATGGAATTGCAGGTTGGTGTGACCGTTATCAAGTACTTGCAATCACACCAGCTTTTTGGAATACGAAAGACTCCCATCTAAAAGAGCGCCTTTATGGATTGAGCATTTTCGATGGGAATCACGGTGAAGATGTCAAAGAGGTTTACTATCACCTCGACGGACTCCCTTCTCATGCCTACATGAAATACCTCTATAAATATCCCCAGGCAGAATTCCCCTATCAACATTTGCGTGAAGAAAGTTTGAAAAGAGGGACACATCATCCCGAATATGAACTCGTCGACACAGGCATTTTTAATGAGAATCGCTATTTCGATATTTTTATTGAATATGCAAAAGATGGAACAGAAGATCTTTGCATCAAAATGGAAGCATTCAATCGAGGACCAGGTCCAGCTCCACTCCATCTCCTCACGCAACTCACATTTCGCAACCAGTGGTCTTGGTCATAAGAAGCGGTTCCACAACCTCATATTTCTCCAGGTGAATGCTCGTGCTTAATCACAGAAGAAGGAGACATGCCCTCTCCTCCGAACCTTCCTATGGAATATCGAATAGGCAAGCGCTATTTCTATGGACCAGAGGGAGCAGAGCTTCTTTTCACGGAAAATGAGACGAGTTTTGCAAAAGGTGGCGGTTATTACAAAGATGCCTTTCATCGCAAAATCGTCAAAGATGAAGAAGTGACAAACCCTCAAAATACCGGAAGTAAAGCCGCTTTACATTACAAATTCGAGGCTATCGCTCCTGGATCTTCTGCCAAACTTCTCTTTCGTTTCACACAAAGACCTAAGGAAAATCCCCTTCAAGATGTAGAAGCCATTATTGAAGAGCGGAAAAAGGAAACCAATGCGTTTTATGAAAGCGTTCATCCAGAAGGATTGAGTGAGGACGAGAAAAAAATTCAACGCCAAGCGCTTGCGGGAATGATTTGGACGAAACAGATTTACATCTTCGACGTTGGCCAATGGTTAAAAGGAGATAATCCCGGTTTTCCCCCACCTGAATCTCGCCTTCAAGGACGCAATAAGCATTGGAAACATCTCAATTCGATGCGGGTTCTGCTCATGCCCGATAAGTGGGAATATCCCTGGTTTGCCGCATGGGATCATGCCTTTCATTGTTTGACTTATGCGATCATCGACCTTGAATTTGCCAAGAAGCAACTTTGGCTTCTGTTTTTCGATCAATTTCAACATCCCAACGGACAAATTCCCGCTTATGAGTGGGACTTTTCCGATCTCAATCCACCCGTACACGCCTGGGCAGCTCTGCGCCTCTATCGGATGGAAGAGGCAAAGAATGGAAAGGGAGACTCGGAGTTTCTCGAAAAGTGTTTCCATAAACTGCTTCTCAACTTCACCTGGTGGGTCAATAAAGTCGATAACTCCGGCAATAACGTCTTCGAGGGAGGATTTCTTGGACTCGATAACATCACCGTTCTCGATCGTTCAGAGAAATTGCCCGGAGGAGCTGTTTTGCAACAGTCCGATGGAACGGGCTGGATGGCGATGTTTGCCCTGAATCTCATGCGAATTGCCTTAGAACTTAGCCGATTCAACCGCGTTTATGAAGGATTGGCTACTAAATTTTTCCAACACTATGTCTACATTGCGCATGCGATGAAAAAACGGGGTAATCGCGATTATGAAATGTGGAGCGATCGAGATGGATTTTTCTACGATGTGCTCACCCATCCAGATGGAACATTTACAAAATTCCGTGTGCGTTCTCTCGTCGGTCTCATTCCGTTATTTGCCGTGGAAATTTTGCATGAAGATTTCATGGAGAAGCATCCTGAATTCTACGCAAATTTCCAATGGTTCATGAATAATCGCAAAGACCTTGTGGAAGGGTGTATTATTCCCACGATCAAAGATGGAAAAAAGCACTATGTCTGCACGCTCATGAACAATAAGCAATTGCACAGTGTTCTCAAGTATGTTTGGGATCCAGAAGAATTTCGGGCAAATTACGGATTGCGTAGCATGTCCCGTTTCCATGAAAAAAATCCTTTTGTGTATCAAGACAAACAAGTGGGATATGAACCTGCTGAATCCCTTTATACTGTCAAAGGGGGAAATTCCAATTGGCGAGGGCCGATTTGGCTGCCGACAACTTTTCTCCTCGTCGAATCTCTCGTAAAACTGACAGAAGCTTTTGAAGAAGATATCACCGTGCAAGCAGGAGGAGAAAAGCCGATCGAGATTGCAGCGATGGCAAAATCCTTTGCCGATCGGACCATTGGGATCTTTGCTATGAATGAAGAGGGAAAACGTCCTGTTTTAGGTCCGGAGTTTCCCTTTCAAAATGATCCTCATTGGAAAGATTACATTCCATTCCACGAGTATTACAATCCTGAAACAGGCAAAGGACTCGGAGCATCACATCAAACCGGATGGAGTGCTTTGGTTGCCAACTTCATTGCTGAATTCCGTTAGTTTTTTCATCAAGAAAGATTATTTACGTTATCATTCGATCTTTAATATTAAAGAATTTTTTTTTGAGGAAGATGAGAAATGATACGTGCTTTGATGACTTTGATCTGCTGGCTCTTTGCGATCCCTGCTTTCTCTTACGACGAGGAAGCAAAAGAAGAGTTTTTCCTTTCGACTCCTGAACAAGTGGCAAGCTTAAGCAGCGAACCGAGTTACCTTGTGGGGAGCATCGTGAGTCCTTTAAGCGGTAGTCCCACCCTTAGGCAGCACGATCTTGTTGTCAAAGGAGCGCAAGAGCTCATCTTAAGCCGAACATATATGTCTCCCCATATGCCTGTTCAGCTTGCTTATGAAAAGAAGAACCGAGAAGAATGGGAGAAATACCACCTCTATCAGCACGTAGCCCACCATTACAAAGGATGGCAGTTTTATCCTCATCTGAAACTGCAGTTTATGCCGAGCCAAAAACAAGTGCTCGTAACAGATCCGAGTGGAAGTACACTTTGCTTCTCTTTCGCAGGTCCTGGTATGACAGGCGCAAAATTAGAAGGAGAGCCCTATGGTCTGAGTAATAGCAACGGAGAAAGTCCTAGTGGAGCAAATGACCCTAGAAATACCCGCATTACTTACGACGATGACGACAATAGAATCACAGTTTATGGAGTAGATCGAACGATTCGGTTCTACTGCTTTAGTAAATGGGACTCGAATGAAGAGCAGATCTATCTCCTTGAAAAAGAAATTCTCTCAAATGGAAAAGTCCTCAAATATCATTATGAAGGGCAACAACCTTCTTATGTGGAGAGTTTAGATCCACAAGAGCGTTTTGTTTATGCTTCTATTCGCATCCAAGGAAGTCCTTGGAAAGGACACTGCCACTTCTTATCTTCTTCAGGCACGAGCGCAGACTACAAGTATCAAAAAAGATCCACCCATGTCGAAATCAAAGAGGAAACAAAGCATTGGTACGGAAATGACCGACTTGAAAGAGAGTATAACTTTCTTTGCCCTCCTATTCTCTCTAGAGTAAGTTCCCCGAACTTTAGAAATGAACAATTGGATTATTGTGGAAGATTTCTCTTAAATTCCTGTGAGGGCAGAGAAAATTACTTTCAGCTTGTAAATAAAGGGTATGGAGAAGGATCAGGGCATTATCGTGTGCATCAATTATCCCTACCTGTGGGAGAAAACGATGCTTTTATCCCCGTTTATGAGCTTTCATATCAGCCCCCAGTAGCTGGAGAGAAAGGTGGAAAAACTACTGTTAAGGCAAGCGATGGAACCTCCACCATCTATCATTTTTCCAAAAAGCTTCTTACATCAAAAATTCAATACCTTGGAGAAGATGGAGCTCTTAAGAAAGAGAAGATTTTTTCTTGGAATGACAAGAATTGGCTCAAAGCTGTTGAGTACCGAGACGGGCAGAAGCATCCATTCTATAAGAAAGCCTTTGAATACGAACAATTTGGTAACCCCATCTTAGAAACATTCACAGGAGATTTGTCCGGCTCTGGTGATCTTGAATCCACTTGGACAAAGCGTATCTTTTCTGATGATGGAAAAAACCTGCTTTTGCGAGAAGAAACGGAAAATGGCAATGTCACCTGCTTTTCTTATCTTAAAGGCACTGATCTCATCCTATCAAAACTGATCCAGGATGGAGACAGAATTATCCGCAGAGAATTTTGCATCTATGACGATTGCCATAACCTCATAAAGAAGGTATCGGATGATGGAGAGGGCTCAGATCAGGAGGATTTAAGCGGTGTAACAGAGAGACACTCAACAACCTATATCTTACGGCAGTCAGCCCCCTTTCTCCATATGCCAGAGTGGGTCACCCAGACCTATCTTGAATCAGGAATCGAAAAACCTCATAAGAAAAGCCATTTGATTTACGATGCGCAAGGAAATGTGGCCCAAGAAGAGATCTACGATGCTGAGGGAAACTTAGCCTATACGATCTATAAGACCCACAACGAGAGAGGAGATCTTTTATCCGAGACAAATCGACTTGGGCAAGAGACTACTTATACATACGATGCAAAAGGCCACCGCAAAACAGAGACCAATTTTTCAGGAAGAATCAACAAGGCCCTATCCCATGATATAAAAGGGCGCCTACATAAAATTGTAGAAGAGGGTGATGATGGAACACGTCATACAATCTCATCAAAGCATGACTTTCATGATCGTTTGATCGAAAGAAAAGACTCCTTTAAAAATCGCACTTTTTACAAATACGACTCCCTTGTAAATGAGGTTATTCAAACAGATTTTCCTCAAATCACTGATCTTGAAGGGAAATCTGTAAATGTTGCCACCTTTTCAACCTACGATCCTTTTGGAAGAGAGCTTATCTCTACAGATCCCAATGGAAATACGACAACCTATCGCTACAACGTATATGGTCTCTTAAGCGAGATCAATCATCCGTGTGGAGGGAAAGAGATCTTTCGTTATGCCAAAAATGGCGATCTTATCGCTTACACAGATCCCGATGGGCTAATAATTCGATATGAGAATGATGTTCTAGGACGAGTCCTCAGAAAAACCTATATCTCACCTAAAGGAGAAAGGATTGCTGAAGAAACATTTACCTATAGCGGCTTTAATCTCCTGTCTGAGACAGATAAAGAAGGACAAGAAAGGCTCTATTTTTATGATGGCGCAGGGAGAAAAGTCCGAGAAGAATTTTGCGGAAAAGTCACAGAGTTTGCATACGACTCTTTGGGCCGACTGGCCGCTCTTTATAAATATAATGGTGATGATGCCCTTGTCACCCATTATGAAAGAGATTTGGAAGATCGAGTAATCGAAGAGAAAAAGACGGATCTTTCTGGGCACATCCTCTATAAAACCCATTACGCCTACGATGCCGATGGAAATCGAGAGACAATCACTCGCTTTATCAATGGGGAGGAGGCTATAGAGTCCTTTGCCTATGACCCATTCCAAAGAAAAATTCATCAAAGAGATGCTTTAGGGTATGAAACCCTTACCTCCTATGATGAGAATTACACAAATGCCTTAGGACAAAAAGTCCTTCAAATCAGGAAAGTGGATCCAAAGGGCATTACAACTTTAAAGACTCAAGATGCACTTACTCGAAGCGTAAGGGTGGAAAGACTAGGGGCAGGTGGACAGATAGTCTCTTGCCATGAAATAACGCAGGATCCACAAGGCAATCTCCTTCTTCATAGAGATCACATTTATGAAGATAGTAGGTTCCAGTCGACGCGGGCGATACGCTATTTTTATACTCCTGATCATCAAGTAAAAAGCATCACTCGAGGTTATGGAACCCACGATGCAAGAGAAACGGCCTATTCCTATTTACCATCAGGAAAAATGGAAAAGAAAACCCTTTCTGACGGAATCACTCTCTTCTACAACTACCACCCTCTTGGCTATCTAAATAGGGTAGATTCTTCAGATGGGATGATTCGTCATGCTTTCACTCATAATAGATTAGGACATCTCCTAACTGCAGTGGATGAAAAACAAAATCTCACCATCCAACGTGAAGTTGATTTTTTGGGGAATGTCACTTGCGAAGTGTTTCCTCACGGCGCGCAGATTGCCAAAACGTACGATGATTTTAGCAGACCCCTCTCATTAGAGATCGCAGGTCATGGGCAAGTACGTTATACCTACGATCCCTTATTCTTAAGGGAAGTTGAAAGAATTTCTTCCCATGGAAGTGTTTTATATAAGCATGCATTTGAAGAGTATGATCTCGATGGAAACCTCACGCGAGAGCATCTCATTGGGAATCTGGATTCTGTGATCCATGCTACGGACCTGAGGGGACAAAAAACGCATATTTCAAGTCCTTATTTCTCTCAAGAGTGCAAATACAACTCCGTCCAAGACTTAATCTCTAGCACCACTGATAGAGCGGAATCTCTCTATCAATATGATGATACCTCTCAAATGACCCGAGAAGAAGGCTCTGGCAACACAGTCTTCTACTGCAATGATTCCCTTTGCAACCGAACTCGGAAGAATGAAAGTCTTTATGAAATCAACGTTTTGAATGAATTGCTATCCAATGGGAAGGCTCATTACGAGTATGATCTGAGAGGCAACCAAGTTCTGAAGAAGACAAACACACAACAGTTACAAATGATCTATGATCCACTTAATCAGCTGATCAAGATACAGTCTCAAGAGCAAAAAACCGAATTTATTTATGATCCTCTAGGAAGACGCTTAGCAAAAGTCATTTCAACACAAATCGGATATGGATGGAAAGAATCGGACCGAGAATATTATCTCTATGATGGCGACGATGAAATTGGGTCATTTAAGCCATCAAATATTCTCGAGAGTTTTAGGGTTTTGAATACACATCGCCTTCCCAAAACTGTTAGTATTGAGATAGGAGGCAAAATCTTTGCTCCTCTCACGGATGTCCAAGGGAATATTTGTCGCCTCATTGACGTGCAATCAAAAACCCTAGCTGCTAGTTATGATTTCACAGCATTTGGTGAGAGACTACAAACCAGCACAAAAGGGGATCTGCAAAGTCCATGGCAGTTTGCATCGAAGCGATTTGATTCGGAACTGGATCTCATCTACTTTGGAAAACGCCACTACGACCCAGGGATTGGAAGATGGTTGACAACAGATCCTGCGGGTTTTGAGGACAGCTTTAATCCTTACCAGTACGTCTTAAATAATCCTTTCAGATACTACGACCCTAATGGCGAAAGTTTAGGAGGATATCTTCTTGGTATAGGTGAAATTGCTTTAGGTGGAGCAATTATGATCACTGGAGGAGTGATTGAAATTGGTTCATTTGGAACGCTGACCATAGGCTTTGCCTTTGCCGAAACAATGGGAGCATCATTAGTAATGAGTGGTCTTGCTACAACGGCACATCATGCTCAAGATATCAAATTTCCCAATATTTCGTGGAAAAATACCGATGTCTATGCTCCTGACAGACCGTTGCCTCGTGAACCTCGTACTAAAGAACCAGTCCCTGAGACAAATGTTCCTCATACTGAATTAGGTACAAAAGATGGAACAAAAGGAAAGTATCCACAAGCAAGAGAATTTGATGCTCAAGGAAAGCCAGTAAAAGATATTGATTTTACTAATCATGGACGTCCACAAAACCATCCCAATCCACACGAGCATAAATGGAAACCAAACCAGACAGGAGGGACGCCTAAAAGATCTCCTGAAGCTGAACCAGTATCATGATAGAGGTATGAATAATGTTTGAACCCAAATATTTAATTCGCTTAGATAAAAGAGCTTTTCCTACTGAGCAAGTAGTTTGTCTAGGTTCACAGCTTATATCTATTATTAAGAACCTTTCCGAATTAATAGAGTCGCATATTTGGTTTTGTGCTGATATTGATGCTATCTCTCCTATACCCCAAAAGTTGGGAGTAGATTCATTTCAGTTAACGAAAATAGGCGATGATCCTTCTTTGGTAAACTTATGCGAAAATATAGATCAATTTTTGTCTGGTGTTTTCATCGCTATTAGAGAGAAAGATCAAAATCTAAAATATTCAGATTTATGTGTTGGAACTGAAGATGATCAATTTCGATCTTTAGATCTTGATGGAGTTTTAATAGAAATAAGGGCATTTGATACGTCTTACTTCGAAATATATTCAGAGAATCAGGAATTAATAAATAAACTAGCAAAAATATACAGTATTAAAATCGAAAAGCTCGATTCGTAATTCAGCTTCGACCAAAGGAATTCCACAGTTAGGGCCCGTAAAGAAATAACCTGACAATCCTCGAGCAGGAAAACGGTTCAGATCTTGAGGATTTTTCCCTCGAGGATTGTCAGGTTATTTCTTTACGGGCCCTTAGAGAAGCAAAGCCTGATAAATCTAGTGTTTGCTAATTAAATGATGTGGCTAAAGAAATATCTGCTCCCAATATAAAAGAAAGTAAGATTGAGCAATGGTCCAAGACCAGGAATTCCTAAAATCAGAAAGCTACGAGCTATACACATTCCAGCTCTCCGCAGTTAAAATTCAAAAATGAGGGTGAGCGTCCAACCCTGAGTATCTAACGTTCCTCTACGTTGCTGGAAAACGTTCTCGCCCGCATCGTTGATCTCTGCTTGAAAGTCCTCATCAGGGGGATTGTTAAGTGGCGGAAGACTTCGGTCTCCAATGCGCATAACTCTCCACATTTGGTTTTGGTGGAAAAATAAATGATGGTCCCAACCAAACCTTCCAGTGACAGCATATTTGTAATTGCAGAACATGCCTGTCCATTGGATTCCTAAGGCTAGATCTAGAATCGCTCTAGACGCCCGGAAACAGGCCTTATTTTCGAGTATTTTAATCCTGCTGTGTGGAGAGATGGCTAAACGGTTTTGCTCGTTGTGATCGACGTTAAAACGGCCGTAAAGAATTGACGGAGCTAAATTTCCGTAAAGACTCCACCCACACTCGAAATGCCAAAGGGTTTCTAAACCACTGCGCACACCAAATCCCTGATAATCGTTGTCTAAGCTGACTTCATTGTTCAGTGGATCTTGAACCGGACTCACACGTGGGCTCCAACTCCCTCCCATGTGCTCCAAATCAAAATCTTGTAAAATCGATCCATAACGCAGGCCGATAAAAGGGCGCAAACTAAGACGCTTACTGACCCAAAAGGCGCGGCCCAATTCTAGATCGATGAGATTGAGGCGGAGTTTCCAAGATGCTTCAATGTCACGCGCAAAAGCTGTTTCTCCTTGCGGAGGAGCAAAAGAAGACCAAAGAGGGATGAGGCTATGATTGTCACTGACCTCTGCTTCTACATGTGTGAACGAGCAAGAATGAAAACGGGTCCATGCGATGCCAATGTCCCAGCCATCACAAGTCGTGTTGAAACCGACGCCCAGTTTATATCCAAATTCCCAGTTGGAAGAGGGAGTTTCATACTTGGCATTGATGAGCGTATTGAGTTCTCGAAGCTCTGTAGGTGTGGGATTGAGAACAGGAATGAAAATGGATGTGTCGATGGCAAACTCCATTCCATCTTGATGGGGATTCCAGTAGAGACCAGCAACCGAGACGACCCAATCCCCATTACAGGTAATTGGACGCACCGGAGCATTAGAGACTGTCTGCAAACTCATTTCACCAGGAATGGGATCTGCAAAAGACAGGCTAGAAAACGTTAAGAAAAGTAAAATTTTCTTCATCGCTCTTTTTTTAATCCATTCATAAAAAAAGATCCAGAGTTTCCTCTGGATCTTTTTGCTTTAAGCGATGTGAGTGAGTTTAGAACTCAAATCTTACAGTGAGTGTCACCCCTTGAGTATCGAGTGTACCACGACGCTGATGGAAGACATTCTCCCCAGAGTTGTTTGGAAGACCCGCAGATCCTGTCGCTGTATCTCCAATTCTCACTACTCTCCAAAGTTGGTTTTGGTGGAAGAAGAGATGTTGTTCCCAACCGAGCATGATAGTCAATCCATACTGGCAAGAACAGATCATACTAGACCATTGGATCCCTAGAGCTAAGTCGAGCATTGCACGTGAAGCACGGAAAGACTCTTCTGTTTCTAAGATTTTGATTTTGGAATTAGGAGCTTCTGCAATGCGATTCTCTTCATCGTGATCGATAGAGAATCTTCCATAGACAATCGAAGTGGCTATGTTACCGTAAACAGCCCATCCGCAACCAAAATTCCAGTTTGTATCAAACCCGGCACGTACTCCAACGCCTTTGAAATCGTTGTCAAGATCTACTTCGTTGTTAAATGGAAGCGGTTGTGGGTTACCTGTGTCATCAGTACTAGACCAGCTTCCTCCTTTGTGCTGAAGCTCGAAATTTTGATCGAGATAAGCAACGCGAAGGCCAATGTGTGGTCTAAAAGAAAGGTACTTACTTGTCCAGAATTGACGCCCTAATTCGAGGTCAATCAAGTTGAGTTTGAGTTTCCAGTGATGCTGGATGTCTGATGCATAAGTCACCGAACCTAGAGCAGATGAAAAATCAGACCAAAGAGGAACTAACGTGTGGTTGTCATCGACTTCTGCTTCGACTTTACCATTGGCTCTTCCTTGGTACCAAGTCCACATCACGCCAAAATCCCAACCATCACAAGTTGTGTTGTATCCCAACCCAACTTTAAAACCCCAATCCCAATCAAAATTAGGAGTTTTATATTCAGCATCGATAACGTTATTCAATTGTTGAATATCGCTGATAGTTGGAATTGTAGTCCCTTGATTAGGATTTTCAATGTGGTTATCCACCGCATATTCCAATCCATCTTGATGTGCATTCCAATAGAAGCCCGCAACTGTGAGCATCCAATCGCCGTTGCATGTTTTTGGGCGAACTGGTGCGTTTACTAAAATATTGTCTGGTCCTAGGCAATAGCAACGATTGCAGTCATCTGCATAACAAGTTGCTGGGGGCGTAGGAGCACAATTCTCTTGACCGCGCGCAGCTTGAGCAGTGCCGGCTATCCCAAGAATTGATAGAGCGATTAATGCTTTTTCCATTAGGAAACCTCCGTTAAACATTTGTTCCTTAAGCTACATATAGTTAAATACGTTTTTTTTAGGAAAGAAAAAAATTTGATTCTGCAAAAAAAATTCAAATCCACGCATTTAATAAAGGATTTTTCTCTATGAGTTCTGTGTTGCCCATCATAAGAAAAAAAAATGGATCCGGAATAATCCGGATCCATCGAAGAATGGAGAATATTGTTTTTCTAACTCAAGTTAGAATGAAAACTTAACGGTGAATGTCCAACCTTGTGTGTCGAGGTCACCACGACGTTGGAAGTAGACGTTTTCTCCTTGATTGTTTGGAAGAGTTGGCGTTGTAGTACTTGCCTCATCTCCAATTCTGTTAACTCTCCAGAGTTGGTTTTGATCAAAGAACAGGTGGTGTTCCCATCCCAGCGAGATCATGATCCCATACTGACAAGCACAGAACATTCCAGACCATTGAATTCCAAGGCCTAGGTCTAACATTGCACGTGAAGCGCGGAAAGATTCTTCAGTTTCCAATACTTTGATTTTAGAGTGAGGAGCGATTGCTTGGCGATTTTCCTCATCGTGATCGATGTTGAATCTTCCATAAACAATCGATGTTGCCATGTTACCATAAAGGGCCCAGCCACATCCAAAGTTCCAAGTTGAATCTAATCCAGCACGTATCCCAACGCCTTTGAAGTCGTTGTCAAGATCCACTTCGTTGTTGAAGGCATCCTGGATAGGCGAACTGGTTCTTGTACTCCAGCTTCCACCTTTGTGTTGCAATTCTAAATTCTGCTTAATAGAAGCAATACGAAGGCCCACGTGTGGTCTGAGTGAAAGATATTTACTTGTCCAGAAATTACGTCCCAACTCGATATCTACCAGGTTGAGTTTGAGTTTGTAGTGGTGCTCAATATCTGTTGCATAAAGAACAGAACCCTGAGCGGATGCAAAAGCTGACCAAATAGGAAGTAGAGTGTGGTTATCATCTATCTCTGCTTCAATTTGACCATTTGCTCTTCCTTGGTACCAAGTCCAAGTCACGCCGATATCCCATCCATCACAGGGAGTGCAATAGCCAACTCCAACTTTAAAACCCCAATCCCAATCCCAATCAGGATTTTTGTATTTAGCATTAATGAGTCTATTCAGTTGAAGAATATTGGGGTTTGTTGTAGTAATTGTAGTACCTGCAACTCTTGGATTAGTGATTTGGTTGTCTACAGCATACTCCATCCCATCTTGGTGAGTATTCCAGTAGAAACCGGCAACTTTAATCATCCAGTCGCCATTGCAAGTCAGTGGGCAAACAGGGGCGTTAACGCCATAGTTTTCTGGCCCAAGGCAATAGCACCGGGTACAGTCATCTGTTGCGTAGCAAGTGGGTGGCACAGGCGCGCATGAATCTCTGTTTTGTGCTGCGTGAGCGGCATTGGCCATTCCAAGGACCGAAAGCGCAGCTAAAGGTAATAAGTGTTTCTTCTCCATTGATGTTCTCCATTTCATCACGGTACAACGACCGATTTTTTCTTCATGTACCTTACCATGTAAAATAAATGAATTTTTTTAACAAGGAAAAAAAATAAAAAGGGCTAAATTTTTTCAAATTCAGCCCCTTATCGCTATGAAAGCTTCATCTTTTTTTACTAGAATTCAAACTTCACAGTTAGTGTCCATCCTTGGAAGTCAAGGTCACCACGTCTTTCGTGGAAAACATTTTCTCCAGTGTTGTTGAATGAATCTGTTCCAGTACTTATAAAAGTATCTCCGATTCTGACCACTCTCCAAAGTTGATTTTGGTCAAAGAATAGGTGATGTTCCCAGCCAAGCATTACTGTAAAGCCGTATTGACATTGACAGAACATGCCATGCCATTGAACTCCAAGAGCTAAGTCGGCCGCACCTCTAGAAGCACGGAAACTATTTTTTGCATCCGCAATTTTAGCTTTTTCATGAGGATCAGTTGCTCTTCTGTTTGTTTCATCATGTTCGAAATCAAACCGACCGTATAGGATCGAAAGGGCAAAGTTCCCATAAAGTCCCCATCCACAGCCGAAATTCCAAAGAGTATCCAATCCTGCGCGAAGACCAGCACTTTTGAAATCATTTTCTAGCTCAACTTCATTATTCCATGCTTGTTGGAGTGCTGTAGGACCACCTGCTTGATTGTTTGCAGAAAAGCTTCCGCCCTTGTGCTTAATACAGTAGTTTTGGTTTAAGTAAGCGATACGAATGCCTACAAATGGTCTAAGGGTCAAGTACTTACTTGTCCAGTACTCGCGTCCTAGCTCAAGGTCGACCAAGTTCACTTCGACTTTCCAATTGTTCTCAATGTCCGTTGCATAAAGAGTGCCTCCCTGTAGGGGAGCATAAGCAGACCAAAGGGGAAGAAGAACGCGGTTATCATCCGCTTCTGCTTCTACATGATCAATTGCTTTTCCTCTATACCAGGTCCATAGAACACCGAAGTCCCATCCATCACAAGTTGTGTTGTATCCCAACCCAACTTTAAATCCGAAATCCCAATCAAAGTCAGGAGTTTTGTATTTAGCATCGATAAGACGGTTAATCTGTTGACTTCCTTCAAGATTGATAATATTAGATCCAGGATTTTCGACATTGTTCTCTATGGCATATTCCATCCCATCTTGGTGAGAATTCCAGTAAAATCCTGCAACAGTGATTACCCAATCTCCATTACATGTTCTTGGACGAGCAGGTGCGTTGACACCATAATTGTCGGGCCCTAAGCAGTAGCAACGGTTGCAGTCATCTGCATAACAAGTTGCTGGCGGCGTAGGGGCGCATCTATCATCCGTTCTTGCAGCAGATGCTGTACTTGCCATACCAATCAAAGACAAGGCAGCTACCGGCCACTTACTTTTTATATCCATTTTCATAGATAAGCTCCTGTGGTTTAAAACTGCCCCATACATGCCTTTGCACAGGGCTTTTTTTGCTTAAGTTCACAATAAGAACATTTTGTTTTTTTTAGCAAAGTTTTTTTTCAAAAATGAATCTATCTTACAAAAATTCTTGAGAAAACTCCAAAAAACGGTCCCAAAAAGATCTTCATCGAGACTCCGAAGCAGTTCAGAAATTAGAATACAAACTTTCCAGTTAAAGTCCAACCTTGAGTACTCAAATCTCCGCGGCGTTGATAAAAGACATTTTCTCCGGAGTTATTAAAAACGTCCGATCCGTTGGTTCCGCCATTGCGGTTAACGCGCCAAAGTTGGTTTTGATGGAAGAAAATATGTTGTTCCCAACCGAGTTGAGCAGTGATCGCATATTGACATTTGCAGAGCATTGCAGTCCATTGCACACCGAGTCCAAGATCTAGAGATGCGCGTGAAGCGTGAAAGTTTTCGTTGGATTCAAGGATTTTATTCTTTGTGAAAGGAGCTTGAGCATCTCGAATCTTTTCATCATGATCAAGATCGAATTTTCCATAGATAATGGAAAGAGCGAGGTTTCCATAGACTCCCCAGCCACATTCAAAATTCCACAGAGTATCAAAACCACTGCGAACACCCACTCCCTTGAAATCGTTGTCGAGATCGACGAGATCATTGACATTGATGCTCAAACCGGGGTCATTCCAGCTTCCTCCTTTGTGCTCGATTTCAAAACTTTGGTCGAGCTTCGCGAGGCGAAGGCCTATGTGGGGACGGAAAGATAGTCTCTTGCTCGTCCAATACTGACGTCCCAATTCGATGTCGACCAAGTGCAAATCGAAGCTCCAAAAGGATTCAATATCAGAGGCAAATAGTGTAGGGGCATTGCCCGCATTGGGGAATTGATAGGCAGACCATAGTGGCAAAAGGGCATGGTTGTCATCAAATTCGGCCTCCACGTGGCTTTTTGCACCTTCATGAAAGAATGTCCAAAGGACTCCTATGTCCCAGCCATCGCAGATAGAAGCATAAGAAACACCCACTTTGAAGCCGAAATCCCAACTAAAATTTGGGGTTTTGTATTCTGCGTCGATTAAGTTGTTGAGTTGGGGATTGCCTGTCACCGAATCGGTTCCGGTGATTGCGTTATCGACGGCTTATTCCATACCATCTTGACGGGCTTTCCAATAAAGACCTGCAACCGTGATGGTGAGATCTCCATTGCAGGTTCTTGGATTTACAGGAGCATTCGCGATGATATTTTCTGGTCCTAAACAATAACAGCGGTTGCAATCGTCTGCGTAACAAGTTGCAGGAGGCTGGGGGTTACAATCTTGTCCAGAATTCGCTCCAGATAAAATCATCACTGCCGCAGCACCAGAAAAGGCCGATAGTTTTTTAAGATTCAGTCGCATTGCTCATCTCCTCTAAATTAACCGCTAAAAATCAAATTTCACTGAAAGAGTCCATCCTTGAGTGGAAAGATCTCCGCGGCGCTGATGATAAGAATTGTCATCGTCGCTGCCGGCTGATCCCTCTTTATTAACGATTCTCCACATTTGATTTTGGTTTGCGAAGATATGTTGTTCCCAACCAAGAGAAACGGTCATACCATATTGGCAGTCACAGAATAGAGACGAGTACTGGATCCCTAATGCTAAATCGGTCATGAAAGAAGAATCTCTAAAGGAATCTTCAACTTCCATCACAGCTTGTTTCGCATGAGGTTCAACTGCTTGACGTGTCGTTTCATTCTCATCGATGTTATAATGACCATTGATGATAGAAAGGGCAAAGTTTCCATAAATAGCCCATCCACATCCAAAATTCCAAGTGGTATCGAATCCTGCGCGGATACCAGCACCATTGAAATCATTATCGATATTCAATTCTCCATTCACATTAGGAGTGACTAGAGACCAGCTGCCTCCTTTGGAGTGGATATCGTAATCCTGGTTGATGAATGCAATGCGGATTCCAATATGAGGTCTCAGGGCAAGCCGTTTACTATTCCAATATTTTCGACCTAGGCTAATATCAACGAGATTGAGATTCACTTTCCAATGCGTTTCCATATCGGTTGTGAAAAGAGGATCTCCATTATCGGTGGAGCGGAAATTCGACCAAATATTGAGTAGGGTCGTATTATCATCATTTTCTGCTTCCTCATGCGAACTAGCGCTTCCCTTATACTGTGTCCATAGTACGCCGAAATCCCAGCCATCACAGGTTGTGTTGTATCCAAGACCTATTTTGAATCCGAAATCCCAATCAAAGTGAGGATTTTTGAACTTGGCATCGATCAAATGGGCTCTTTCATCTGTTTCTTCATTGCTAACAAGATTTTTGATCGCATATTCCATGCCGGGTTGGTAGGCTCTCCAATAGAATCCGGCAACTGTGATTTCCCAATCTCCATTACATGTGATGGGATTGACAGGAGCATTGACTCCATAGTTTTCAGGGCCCATGCAATACGTTTTGCAACAATCGTCTGGATAACAAGTTGCGGGCGATGCAGGCGCGCAATTGTCTTTAGCAGCACCTACTAGAGTTGCACTACCGAGTGCAACTGAGAGAAATACAGGGTATTTCATAAAAACCTCCGTTTTTCTTCACAATATATATATTTTATTTAAACACCAAAAAAAAATGAACTTAGCTCGACTTTGCAACTTTTTGGGACTGAAGGCCTCGAGATATTTGCCCTCGGAGCGATTTATTTAAACAGGAAGGGGTTAAAAACCCCTTCCTGTTTAAATAAATCGCTAGTTCGACCATCGGT
>SDBS01001155.1_pt1 | contig 27016 bp, 23 predicted proteins | sample 2277091 | NCBI WGS metagenome assembly SDBS01 (sample SAMN10404972, study PRJNA504765) | marine sediment metagenome | isolation source: marine sediment core GS10_PC15, 163 cmbsf | place: Arctic Ocean: Southern Knipovich Ridge | collected 2010
AAGGAATAGTAGCCATAAACTCAGATTATTCAGCAACTATCTTCAAAGTCGGGGATTATGGTATTGTAGGGGATTTTTTTGAGATTATTCCAGAGATTATTAAGTTTGTGAAAAAATAAGAAAAGATGTTTACCAAATGACGAAATATATCAAAGTAACAGAAGAAACAGTGACTGAACTTGAGAAGATAGTGGGAACAAGGAATGTTTTAACAGATATGGATGCAATGGCTAAATATTCACATGATGAATCAGCATCAAAATTTGAATCTTTCCCCGAAGTAGTTGTCAAGCCTCAAAACACAGAACAAGTCTCCAAAACTCTTTCTTTAGCAAACGAAAAGAGAATACCTATCACCTTTAGAGGTCAAGGAACCGGTCTCTCTTGTGGTGCTGTACCTCTATTTGGAGGCATTTTAATGAGTTTTGAAGACATGAATAAAATACTGGAGATTGACGAAGGGAACTTGATGGCTGTGGTTGAATCTGGCGTTGTCCTTCTAAATTTAAGAGAGGAACTTGAGAAAAAAGGATTATTTTACCCTGCGGATCCAGGAGAGAAAAGTTCAGCTATTGGAGGAAATGTCGGCACTAATGCTGGAGGTATGAATGGAGTTAAATATGGGAATACAAGAGGTTACGTGCTAGGTTTGGAGGTTGTTCTCCCATCAGGGAAGATCTTAAAGCTAGGAGGTAAAACGATTAAACGATCAACAGGTTATGAGATCATACACCTCATAATAGGTTCCGAAGGAACTCTCGCCGCTGTAACAAAAGTCATATTAAAAGTGATCAAGCTTCCAAAACTCTTTATTACATTATATGTACCCTTCTCTAATCTTCATGATGCTATAAATACCGTACCTGAAATTATTCGAAAAAAAATCACACCGACAGCGATAGAATTCTTGGAGCGGGAACCGCTTTTACTCGCTGAAGAACATTTAGGTAAAACTATGCCTCACCACGAAGCAGAAGCTTATCTCATCTTGAGGATAAATGGTGAAAAGGAAGATGCATTATTGGAAGTGGGTGAGGCAGTAGCAGAAATCTGTATGGAAAATAATGCAATAGATGTTTTTATAGCCGATACGAAGGAAGCGCAAGATAAAATTTGGGATTTGAGAGGACGTTTCTACGAAGCTCTAGTACAAAATAAGACTGTAGAGATAGTGGATACAGTGGTTCCACCAAGTACTGTCGCAGATTACATGAACGAAGTAAAGAGAATCTCCGAAAAATGTGGAGTTAGAATTATGGGTTTCGGTCACGCAGGAGATGGTAACGTACATCTCCATCTCATGAAAGACAAACTTAGCGATGAAGAATGGAAAAAAAGATGGCCAAGGACTATGAAACAAGTTTATGAAACTGCAGTAACATTCGGAGGGACAATCTCAGGTGAGCATGGGATAGGTTCAGCAAAGAAAAATTTCTTTTCGATAGGCGTAGGAAAAGAAGAAATGATGCTCATGAAAGGAATTAAGAGACTCTTTGATCCAAACAATATTTTAAACCCAGGAAAAATTTTTGATATTGAATAAAATCTTTTAAACTTTCACCATTTATCCTTTTAGCAATATAGTAATTTGTTAATTATTTTTCATTGTAATTATTCTCTTTTATCTTAAAAAAATAGTATACACAGGTAAGATCAGAATATCTCTTTATGTTCCAAATTTCTTGATTAGACTAGTGATATAAAAAATGGTTAACTTGAGGTTTATAGGTAACTAATAGGCCGATTCTTAGAGAAGCGTATTTCCAATAATTCATAAGTTTTCCCTTCTTCGTTGATTAACGAATAATAAAAGTCTCTATAAATAGGACCCTAATTGTAATTTGAATAATATTTTAGTCTGTTGATGGCCTAAACACGTCTCTTGCTAGTCAGACACTGAGATATTTTGTTGTACATTAAGATTCAATAAAGTATGTCACCGACTGGTGATATGGTGTTGATGGGTGACATTTCATAGTCATGTTTTATGATTAAGAGTTGCTATTGATTATGTATGATGGATTCACGATTCTCATTGGTTTGGCTCCTCGAAGGAATTTTATAACGTTTTCTATCCCAGCTTTTCTCATTTTGATAAAGATTTCTGGACATGTGCCTATGTGAGAAACCATGATTACATTATCCATATTTCGCAGAGGACTATCCTCGGGTAGAGGTTCAATTTCGAAGACGTCGAGGGCTGCTCCAGCAATAACTTCTTCTTGTAAACATTTTATCAACGCAGCTTCATCTATCACTGCACCTCTTGCCGTGTTTACAATTATGGCAGTTGATTTCATCATCTGCAACTCTCTCATACTAATCATGTGTCTAGTTGCGTTTGAGAGTGGAACGTGAATTGAGATTACATCAGACTCCTTCATTACTGTTTCGAGAGGTACAAGTTTACCGCCAAAGACTTCAACAGTTTCAGGGATTACGTAAGGGTCATAGGCGAGTATATTCATGTTGAAAGCTAAACGTCCTATCTTACCTATTAAACGCCCAATAGCTCCAAAGCCCACTATGCCTAGAGTTTTACTCCAGATTAATTTTTGTTTATCTGCTTTGAAGCGTCCCCATTTTCCAGTTCTCATCAGTCTATCTCCACCGGGAATCCGCCTAAATAAGCCAAGTATGAGACCCCAAGTCAACTCAGCTACAGACTCTGCATTGGACCCACCCGTGTTGCAGACCATTACACCTTTCTCTGCAGCTGCTTTGTGGTCTATCTTGTCATATCCCACCGAAAAAACTTGAATCATCTTTAGTTTTTTTCCAGCATCGATGATCTTAGCTGTGATGGGTATTTTCCATCCAGGGATTAAGACTTCAGCATCTATAATTTGTTTGATTAATCCAGCCTCATCCTGAGTAGCGACGTATTCAACATTAGCTAATCTCTCCCATTCAGAGACATCAAGCTGCCTACTTCCCTGTTCTGATGCTATAAGAATTTTCAAATCAATCTCCTTTTTTATTTTTTATGTAGGTTTTCCAGGTTGGTATCCAGCTGGAACACGTGTGCTGATTCTGCCAATCTCGAAGCTTGTTATCACTTCAATCATTGCAGGTCTACCAGCATTGACTTCTTTAATCCCTCTCTTTAGGGCGGGTATAATTTCGTCAGGTTCTTCTACTCTTTCACCATACCACCCTAAACCTTCAGCAACAGTAGCGTAGTTAATATGGGAACTTGGTAATACAACTTGGAGGGTTTTTGGAATCCAAGATTTTTCCCTTGAACCATAGATTGCGTAACCAGAATTGTTACTAACAACAGTTAATATCGGAAGATTTTCTCTTGATGCAGTCTCCATATCGGACATATTGTGTCCCATTGCTGCATCTCCAACCCAATTTACACAGAGCTTTTTAGGCCACATGAGCTTCGCAGCCATTGTTGCACCCCATGAGAATCCTAGGTTAGTGTTATATCCCCATCCCAAGTAACTTCTTGGAACGATGGATTCCCAGATAGCTGTAGCTTGTTCACGTGGACCACCTGCTTCGTGAGTTAAGACCGTGTTATTTATATCAAATGTTTGCATCATGTCCCAAACAACCCTGTATGGATTGATGGGTTTCTCATTTGAGGTGAGTTTAGGTAGCCATTCCTTCAATTGTAGAGCCTTTTCCTTTGCAATTTCAGTTTCAAGTACATCATTTCTCCTACGTCCATTCCCACCAGTCTGTCTCTTTACCTCTTCAATGAGTTGACTTAGAACCAGTTTAGCGTCACCTATAATTGCATGGTTTACTCTATGGAACAAGTTTACGTCATATTCACCGATATTGTTTAAGATTATAGTCTTTCCAGGCGGTACGGGTGGTCCGAAGGCACCTGACATACTCGTTCCAATCCCGAATACAAGATCAGCTCTACTCATGCATAGCCAGAGAGCCCTACCACGCATTCCAACAGACAGGGGATGATTCTCTGGAAACGCACTCTTACCTTTAATACTTGTAATAACTGGTACTTGGACGAGTTCAACGAATTCTCGAAGTTTTTCGGTTGCATCTGCCTGAAGAACCCCGTCACCCACGTAAAGTACAGATTTCTTGGCCTTTAGAAGTGCACGGACAGCAACTTCAACGTCTCGAGGGTCCGCTTGGAATTTCCAACCTTTAACAGGCTTATAGGTGAAATCTGCATCTGTAATTTCGCCGCGTAATGCATCAACCATCATCTCAAGAAGAACTGGCGCTGGTCTTCCCGTTCTTAATCTAGTATAAGCTATTCTCATGAGATCAACTATATTCGTTACATTGTTAAGACGGGCTGCCCACTTAGTAATACAAGTTAAATTCTGGGTTGAATCCCATACTCTTTTACCTAGTTGATTCATTTGATAGCCAGTAGGCATCATTAACATGGGAGAGAGGTCATAGAATGCTTGCCCTAAACCTCCAATCGTATTATAGGCACCCCACCCATTCTGACACATAGCAACCCCGGTCTTATGCCCCATAGAAAAACGTGTATAGGCATCTGCCATCGCAATGGCTGTTCGTTCATGTCGCGTCGTTATTACTCTAATCCCCTCATCTAACAGTTCCTGTGTAATAGGAACTATTGGATAATGTGCAACGAATTCTGTTCCTTCCATCTTTAATATTTTAGCTATAACTTCTCCGCCTTTCAAAACATCATCCTCCCACATATACGATAAATAAACACATGTAACTTAATTGTATAGATATATGTTAAATAATATTCGGTAAAAAAAGTTGATCATATTAGAAATTCTGAATAATAAGTCTATTATCCAAATAATAGCGAAAAAAGCTAGTTTTGACACTGGAAGGGGATAAGTCTAACTTACTGAAACAATCGAATTTTCTTTAAAAAAAGTAATATTTCACGTTAGATTAAACTGTTTAATTGTTCATATCAATAAAATCAGCTAAAAAACAAAATTCTTCACTAAGAAGTGTGTTAGGTTGTTTAGAAAAAAAATATTAGCGTAATTAGCTCCTCTTTAGTTTCGCCAATATTATTTGCTGCTCGATTACATGTTATTGATCCTTAAAACAATTCTTCTAATAAGTTGTTCTCAGTTTTACAGTATTTATTTGTTTTACAATTTGTTTAGGATATAGAAACATGTAACCATTCTGATCTACTTTCTATACAAAAAATCCTAAAAAAAGTTTGAAATTTCAAGATTTACTTCTGGATTCTTTGTTTATCTTTGGATTTTGGTTGTCGTTTATGTTTTCAGGTCTCTGAGTATAAAATTTCCAAAGGAGATCATCAAGCCGGGTCACGTGCTCATCAAGCCTTTTATCATATCGGCGCATATGTTCATCAAGATTGTTCATATGCTCAGAATATTGGATCATATGTTCATCAAGATTGTTCATATGCTCAGAATATTGGATCATGTGTTCATCATATCGAATCATATGTTCATCAAGATTGTTCATATGCTCATCAAGATTGTTGATATACCCACGCATAAGGATCAAGTGCTCATCTAATTTACTTATATTACTATTCAACACCTGTACTAGGACATCATACTTCTCTAATTTGAGCTCAGTATCTAGAATATGTTCGTCCATTCGGTTATCAATTTTGGAGTGATTATACAAAGCAAACAATTCTATTCCGATTGCTCCAAGAACTATGAATTCCATAATAGTACCAAATTCAAATTCCAATAATTTCACCTTAATTGAGCATCATTCATTATGTTTAACCGCAGGAGTAAGAATATACTCTTAAAGGTTATTATAATTAAGAGATTGAATGATGAAAATGAGATAAACTTATTCGAAGTAAAAAATAAATTCCATCTCTAATAGATGCAATTATTAAGTAAACTTCTCAATAAATCATAAAGAAAGGAAATATTAAGAGATTTTCTTGCTATATTGAGAAAATTTGGTGAAGAGAGATTCAGTCATATCTTCTTTTTTTGAATTTATTGTTATAGAAAAGAATTCTTAAGGTGAAAGCTAATAACTGGATAAAATAGAATTTAACATCATATTCTTTATAACAGAGATAGCGGTTGATTTAATATTCTATGTTGGAGGATAAAAGATCATATGAAAGTCGTTTTAATCATCAGTGATGGTTTAGCTGATCAACCAATAAAAGAATTGGGGAAAAAAACCCCTCTTCAAGTAGCTAATACACCTGCAATGGATGAGATAGCGAGAACTGGAGTGAATGGAATAATGGATTCCATTGCTCCAGGGATTACTCCAGGGAGTGATACTGCGCATCTCGCGATTTTAGGTTATGATCCATATCAAATATATGAAGGGCGGGGGGCTTTCGAAGCTTTAGGTGCAGGACTTGAAGTAAACATAAATGATATTTGCTTCAGGGGGAATATCGCTACAATTAATAATAAATTTACAGTTTTGGATAGAAGAGCTGGAAGAATTAAGGATGATGCAAAAGAATTAGTTAGTGCTGTAAACGGTATTAAATTAAACTTTTTCCCTGATATCCAAGTTGTAATAAAACATACTGTTGAACACAGATGTGCAATTGTTTTAAAGGGACCTCATCTCACAAGAATGATCTCAGATACTGATCCTCATAAAATTAATCATCAAATAAATGAGTCTCAACCTTTAAATGGTTCTTCTGAAGCCATAAGAACCGCGCATATCGTTAATCTCTTAACAAGAGAAATCCATAAGAAACTAGATGCAGATCCAATAAACATGAGAAGAAGAATTAAAGGTCTCTTACCAGCTAACGCTATTCTTATGAGAGGAGCGGGTATTATCCCAAAAATTAGACCTATCACAGAAATCTATGGAATAAAAGCTCTAGCAATTGCAGTTGGAGCTCTCTACAAAGGAGTTTGTAACGCTGTTGGGATGGATTTAATAAATGTTCAAGGAGCAACAGGAGATTATGAAACAAATACGGTAGTTAAAGCAAAAGCGGCTGTAGAAAACCTTCCAAGATATGATTTTATCCTTATTCACGTAAAAGCAACAGATAATGCAAGTCATGACAGAGATGTCATGAAAAAAATTAAGATGATAGAGAAAGTTGACAAACTTGCTAATTATCTCCTTCAAAATACTGATCCGGATAAAGTCATCATTGCAATAACTGCAGACCATACAACATCTACTGAATCGGGAGAACACACTGGAGATTCAGTGCCAGTATCAATACGAGGGAAAACAGTAAGAGTTGACTCCGTCCAAAGGTATTCCGAAATCGATTGTGCTCAAGGTGGATTAGGTAGAATTAGAGGAATTAATTTATTACCAATTTTATTGGATTATGCAGGAAAATCAAAAAAGTTCGGTGAATAAAAACCTAGAAATATACTACAAGAACGGTATCATATAATAAATGTAGAATCTCGTGATTTTCTTTTACGAAAGCCTAATCTTTTACATATTTTATTAATGTGTTTTGAGGGAAGATTAAATGGATTATATAATAGCATGGAAAGTTTTAGAAGAGTTATATAATGAGTTATCAAAGACCAGAACTACAATTCCACGTGAACTCGTGGAAGATTTAAAATCTGTGAAAACGCTAATTAATATACACAAAGTTGACGAAACAACGCTTAATATAGCGACAGATATAGAATTTAATTTAGAGAAAATAGAATCGAATTTACTATTTTTAGCAGAGTCTGATTTAGGGAAAGAGTGCGCTGATAAATGGTTGAAGAAAATCTATGAAGCGAGAAAGTTAGGATTAATAAAAAAAACGACGGTTCCGTCAAGATATATATCGGGAGTGCCGAAAAATGAGCATTGGATTCGAATAAAAACATCGGGTCTCATAGATGATCAAGAGCTAGAGGTATTATTGGATAAATTTAATCTATCTAGTAAAACCCAAAAGGACGAATATATTCTAGTTCATGGTATGAAAATAGATGTTCAAAAGTTCATTAAAGAAATTGGTAAAAAAATAAGAAAAAAAGGGTAAATTGGTGTAGTAACTATTTACTAGCCTCAGCTGCTTTGATAAGTCTCTGAATTGCATCGATACGTGCTTTCTGCGATAGAATATCTTTTGTTGTCAATTCCAATGCTTCGTCTGGGCACCATTCCACACATATAGGACCATTTTCGCGATCAGAGCAGAGGTCACATATTCTAACGACTTTCTTATCGGGATCTAAACATATTGCGCCAAAGTCGCAAGCTTCAATACACCATCCACAGCCATTACATAGATCATCATCAATCAGTATTACTCCATTTTCTTCTGATTGAGTAAGTGCTTTACGAGGGCAGGCGATTACACATGGAGCATCTTCACATAATCTACAAGTCAGTGATGCATTAGTTGTTGGGTAAACTCGTATCACCCGAATTCTGGATCGTGTTGGGTTAAACACTTTATCTTTATGTAAAGAACATATATATTCGCATATTCTACACCCAACGCACTTGTCAGGATCAACAGTTACAAATTGATGTTTCACCATTTATCTCAACTCTATTCCTTTTTTCCTATAATATCGATATATTCTTCTAGACCTAACTCGGTTATCTTTGCTTTTGTCGGTACTCCTTCTTTTGTCCAACCTCGAGCCTCATAGTAACCGTCCAAAAGAATGTCCAAATCTTCTTGGCTCACAAAACTTCCCTTAGAAATACCACTTGGAATTGGATCTTTCATTATTCTTGGAGGGAGGTTATCATCCTTTCTAGTTAAACCTTCTCTAATATTATATAGTCTAGCTAAGTTGCTAATTCTCTCACCGGTCTTGTGCAGCTCATCTGCCGTCATTTGTATTCCTGTGACTAAAGAGTAAACTTTTGCTTTCAAGTCAAAGTCCCAAATCTTGCGCGTAAACTTACATAGAATAAGCGAATCAAAGATACAATAGGTATCTTCATCGCCCATAACAAGCTTTCCGCGATTTTTATCAACAGTAAACCGATCAACTTTTCCACTAAGATCCCACCCATAGCTACCATGTCTTTGATGGTCAGCTCCTCTTCTAGAGACAGCATAGCCCAGTGCACATGTTTTAAGTCCCCTAATTTCGTAGCCTGTTACCTCAACGCCTTTAATATGCATCGCAAAGTGATCAGAACCTTTCCCAATCTTTTCAGAAGCAGACTTTACACCATCAGCTAAAATGGCTCCAATATCTTCCCTTAGGGCTATTTTTTTAACCATCTCAACCATGGCTTCTCCATTTCCAAACTCAAGTTCTAGTCCACCCGTATCCTCCTTTGTGATCAATCCTTTCTCGTAGCATTCCATTGCAAAACCGACTATTATTCCAGTCCCTATTGCATCTACTCCATAAAGATTACATAATTCAATTGCTTTTATCACAGGCTCTAACCTATCAACACCACAATATGATCCGAAAGCCATTGTAGGTTCGTATTCTACTCGAGCAATAGCTCCCTTAAACTTGCCTTCACGTACTTCAGCAATATGTTCACAACGACAAGGACAACCAGTACATCCCGCTATCTTAGTCACAAAATGTTCATTTAAGTATTCACCACTTATTGTTTCAGCGCCCTCAAAAGTTGCACTTTGATAGTTTCTCGTCGGTAATGCACCTTGTGCATTCATTGTAAGAACATTTGCTACAGTTCCCAAGCCTCTATACTTACTAGTAGCCGGTCCTTTTGCACGTTCGTATAAATCTAAGCAGACATCCTGAAGCTCTTCTGGTTTTGCAACAAAAACATCCTTAGTTCCTCTAACAGCGACAGCTTTCAAGTTTTTTGAACCCGCAACCGCACCTAAACCCGTTCTTCCAGCTGCTCGAAAGCGATCGTTTATTAAACAAGCAACCTTAGAAAGATTCTCACCACCAGGTCCTATAGCTATAACTCTAATCAGTTGATCGCCCAAATCTTCTCTAATGATATCTTCTGTATCCCAAGTAGTTTTACCCCAGAGATGTGAAGCATTCATGAGCTGAACTGATTCATCATCAATCCATAAGTATGTAGGTTTAGAAGCTTTACCTTTAATAATGACAATATCGTATCCTGCTTGTCTCAACTCAGCACCCCATCTACCAGTAGAATAGGATTCGCCTAAGAGTTGACTTGCCGGAGATTTAGCGAAAACACCAAATTTTGATGTTGTACAAGGAACCATGGTGCTATTAAAGGCTCCTAAAGCGAAGATTAAAGGGTTATCAGGATCAAAGGCGTCTATTCCAGGTTTTTGATTGTCAAGCAGAGTCTTTATCCCAAAACCAGTTCCACCAATGTACTTCTTAGCAAAAGCTTCGTTGAACGTACTTATCTTTGATTTACCTGCGGTTAAATCCACATTTAAAATTTTTCCAGTGTATCCATACAAAAATTGTTCCTTCCTTTATTATTTTAAACTTTCGTATTTACCTACATTGTTCATATATATTATTATCTCTAATTTAAATATGTAAAAAAATGTACATACTAAAGATATCCAAAAATGTTCTGCACCAGGTTAATTTATTGAAAGAATGTTTTTTTCTTGAATAGTTAGTGTATATTAAGTTCCCAATCTACTTTTAAGGAAAATAAATAATTGTTAGTAGTTAAAAAATTATTATTTTAACTTAATACAGCTTTATTAAAAATATTTGGATGAATCTTGACGGCTAAATATTTAGTTCATTAGGAAAGTTATATAAAGTTCGTTTAATAGTCTATCTAAAAAAGTGAGAGTTCATTTATTTCAGTAATAGTATCTAGAAGAGGAATAAAAATGCCTATGAAGTTGGTTACAGAGGAAGATAATGATAAATTAACCATAAGCAGAGTCTTATATGCGAAGAGATTCGATTTAATAGTTGATAAAAAGATTTGTAAAGGATGTGTTCTTTGTCAACTAGTTTGTCCTCGAAAAGCGATTACTTTAAAATCAGTTCTTGAGAATCCTGATGGAAAAGCTAAGGCATCAATAATTAAAGTAGATGTAGAAAAGTGTGATTATCATGGTGAATGTGCCATTATCTGTCCTTTTGGAGCAATAAAGATAATGGTTGATGGTGAGGAGAAGTTTCCGGTAGTTGAGAAGGAAGCATTTCCTCTACTAATTAGAGATATTAAAATAGACGAGGAACGCTGTGAACCAGAATGTATAATTTGTGAAGAGAAATGTCCTTTGGACGCAATTACGGTTCGTTTTCAAGACCTAACAGCTAAAGAGATGGAAGAGAGAAAGAAAAAGAAATTGCCCGAAACCGCCCAAAGAACAATAGTAGATATAAAGAAAAACCTATGCGCAGCATGTGGAATATGTGAAGCAGAGTGTCCTGCTGGAGTTATACGAGTTACAAAGTTTGTTGAAGGTTCACTAGAGATAGATCAAAAACTATGCCCTGAAGGATGTCAAAACTGTTATGATGTATGTCCTGTTGATGCATTATCTCTCGATAAAGATGGAAAAGTAGATGTAAAAGATAAATTCTGTATTTATTGTGGTGCATGTGTGAATGTATGTCCGAATCTTGAGGCATTGGAGTTAAATAGAACATCTATTCGCCATACACCTATACAATCAGGTGCTTGGAATAAGGCTCTTGAAGAGTTAACTTCAATAGTTGGTTTAAAAAAGGAACTTAGAAATAAACGGACACTAAAAGCACGGAACGCTATTAAAAACTTAAAATTAACTAAGGGTGAATAAATAATGACTGTAGTTGAATCCACATCAGAGAAATTGAGAATAGGTGTCTTCATATGTCATTGTGGTTTAAACATTGCCGGTGTTTTAGACATAACGAAACTCATGGATTTCTCTAAAGCTCTACCGGATGTAGTATATGTAAAAGAGAATCGATATACATGTGCAGACCCAGGGCAAAAGGAGATAAGAGCTGGAATAAGTGAACATAACCTAAACCGCGTGGTAGTGGCTGCATGTTCACCAAGAATGCATGAACCTACATTTAGAAAGACTGTTGAAGATGCCGGAATGAACCCATTCCTTTTTGAAATGGCAAATATCAGAGAAATGTGCTCATGGGCTCACGCCAGTCAACCAGAAAACGCAACAGAAAAAGGAAAAGAGATCATCAAGATGGCAGTAGCTAAAGTAAGACTGCTGAAATCTTTAACCAGATTTAAGGTACCTGTAACAAACAAAGCTTTGGTGATCGGAGGAGGAATAGCAGGTATAAATGCAGCTCTTGACTTAGCAAATATGGGTTTTAAGGTCTATTTGGTTGAAAAAGATGAAAGTATTGGAGGTCATATGGCACAATTAGATAAGACCTTCCCAACGCTTGACTGTTCTATTTGCATTGAAGGCCCGAAAATGGTTGAGGTTTCTCGTAATTCAAACATTGAAATTATTTCATTTGCAAATGTCTTAAAAGTTGATGGTTTTATTGGTAACTTTAAAGTGAGAATACGAAAGAATCCTCGGTACGTGATTGCTAAAAACTGTACAGGATGTGGAGAATGTGCAGATGCATGTCCTGTAGAGTATCCGAATAACTGGGAGATACGATTAGGGACCCGAAGAGCGATATCAGTACCTTTTCCTCAAGTTGTACCGTTAATATATACTTTAAATAAGGATCATTGTATTGAATGTTACAAATGTGTAGACGTGTGTGGTGCTCGAAACGCTATAGACTTTGAACAGAAACCTGAAGAAGTAGAGTTAGAAGTTGGAACGATAACAGTCGCTACAGGTTTCGACATCTATTATCCCTTTGATGATCCAAGGTATGGTTATGGAAAATACGCAAACGTTATAACAGCCTTGGAAGTAGAAAGGTTAGTTAACGCCGCTGGTCCAACCGGGGGTCATGTTATTAGAGCTTCAGATGGTAAAGTACCTCGTACCATTGCGTTCATACAATGCGTTGGTTCAAGAGATATAAACAAATTTGAGTACTGTACGGGTTTCTGTTGTATGTATTCGATCAAAGAAGCCATACTCATAAAGGAACATGAACCAGAAACGGACATTTACATACTATATATGGATATGAGAACTCCTTTCAAAGGCTTTGAAGAATTCTATAGACGTGCAAGAGACTTAGGAATAACATTTATTCGTGGAAGACCATCAGAAATTTTAGAAAATGAAAACAATAGTAACTTAATCATAAGATCAGAAGATACGATTCTCGGTGAACCAATCGAAATCGAAGCTGAGATGGTTATACTCAGCACAGCTGGAATACCAAACGATGACACAGCAGAATTAGCGAGTATACTTCATATAACGCGAGGTACAGATGGATTCTTTATGGAAAGCCATCCAAAGCTTAAACCGATCGATACACCAGTGGATGGAATCTTTCTTGCAGGTGCATGTCAAGGCTTAAAAGATATTCCTTACAGCGTTTCGCAGGGAAGTGGTTCTGCTGGAAGAGCTGCAACAATACTGTCTAAAGATCAGGTTGAGATTGAACCCATCGTAGCTGTAATAGATCCTGAAAAGTGTAGAAACACAAGAATAAAATGTGGAATATGCGTACAAGCATGCCCCTACTCTGCAATCACTGCACCTAAAGGAGAACCCGCAGTGGTTAATCCAGCTAAGTGTCATGGGTGTGGTACATGTGTTGCTGAATGTCCGGTTGATGCAATAACTCAGATGCACTTCACAGATGAACAGATATTTTCACAGATAAGAGCAGCTTTAGAAGAAAATCCTGAGAATAAAATCCTTGGATTCCTCTGTAATTGGTGTTGCTATGCTGGCGCAGACTTAGCCGGTACAAGCCGTTTTGAGTATCCGACAGATATTCGGGTTATTCGCGTGATGTGTTCTGGACGTGTGGATCGAGATTTTGTATTAGAAGCACTAAGATTAGGTGCAGGAATGGTACTTATTGGTGCATGTCACTTACCTAATGACTGCCATTACATATCTGGAAACTTCAAGATGAAAAAGAGAATGGAAACTCTTCAGGGTATGTTAACAAAACTTGGTATGAGCCAAGAAAGATTACGTATATCATACATTTCAGCAGCTGAAGGCTTAATCTTTGCTAATACTATGAAAGAAATGTCAAGACAAATGGATGATTTAGGCCTTGAAAAAATTAAGACTGAAAATACGAAACTTAGACCAATTATAGAGAGAATGTTAGCACGAAAGGGATTATTACAAAAAACCTAAAGGAGAATGAATTATTTGGAAATTCAAAGAACCGTCAAAGAGATGTATTATCGTGTGGATCCAAAGTATAAATACAAAGTACTAAAGGCCTCAGGAGGAGAAACTTTCAAGTTTTGTTATCAATGTGGAACATGTACAGCTACGTGTCCTGTTGCTCGTTTTACAGATGTTTTCAGACCGAATAAGATAATACACCTCGCGAAACTTGGAATAAGAAATGTTGCACAAAGTAATGCTGTATGGCTTTGTGTAAATTGTTACTCCTGTACAGAACGTTGCCCACAGGGAGTAAAAGTTGCTGACGTTATGCGTGTATTAAAAAATCTTGAGGTTGAGGATGGACACATCCCCGAATTTTCTAAAGAATTCATGAAAAACATTGTAAAGACTGGTTTTGTGTATTCGATACCCTCATCTCGCATAAAAAAAAGAGAGGCTCTAGGTCTTCCGCCACCTCCACAGACAAAAATTGCTGATTTAAAGAAACTGGCAGAAATCGTAAAAATTTCTGAATTAATTGAGTAAAAGGTGAAAAAAATGGACAACATGAAATATGCTCTGTATCTTGGATGCCTTATACCATTCAGAGAAATGAATTATGAAATTTCAGCACGAAGAGTAGCTAAGGATCTAGGGATTGAAATTTACGATATGGAAGATGCGAATTGTTGTGGTTTACCTATAGATCCAGTAAATCATGAGATGATGACTCTGCTTACTGCGAGAAATCTTTGTTTAGCGGAAAAAATGGGGCTGGATATAATGACTTTGTGCAATGGGTGTACAGGAGTTCTTATGAAAGTGAATAAAAAGTTGAAAGCAGATCGAGAGCTTAGAAAAAAGGTTAATCATCAATTGAACAGTATAGGTATGGAGTTTCAGGGAAAGATTAAAGTTAAACATTTCGCTCAAATACTTGCAGATATCGATGTTGACACTTTGAAGAAATTTATTATTAAGCCATTACACACTTTAAACATCGCAGGGTATATTGGATGTCACATCTTTAGACCTTCTGAATTCATGGAAGTTAAAAATCCGGAAAACCCTTCATTACTTGACGATTTAATAAAACTAACTGGTGCCAAATCCGTGAGGTATGTAGATGAATTTCAATGTTGTGGCTTTGTTGAAGGGGCGATTGAGCCTCAAATACCTCTATTTTTGGCAAGAGAAAAGTATAGAAACGCAAAGAAAGCAGGTGCAGATGCGATGGTAACAATTTGTCCTTCATGTCACCAAGTACTCGATGGAAATCAACGTCGAGCTGAAAGAAAGTTTTCAGAAATTTATGATCTCCCAATATTGCATTATCCTCAACTTTTAGGATTAGCAATGGGTATTCCTCATGAAGAACTCGGCTTCAAAGAGTTACGGGTAAAACCAGTCAAACTTCTTGAGTCCTTAATGGAAGCATAAACAGGCGTTTATTAAATAGAGATAATGTGAAAAATATTAGGATTTTGACATTTTCTTCTTCTATAAAAAATTTAAAAAGATAATAATTTATAGTTTCTAATGATAATACATATAAGTGTAAGAAAATATGTAAATATAGTATAATTTGAGGCGATATAATTGGTACAAATAGATGAATATGAAATTCGTGAAGGATTATATTATCAAAAAGATCATTTTTGGGCTAGGAAAGAAGATAATCTCCTGAGGATAGGTACAACAGATTATGGACAGAAATCACTTAAAGAAATCGTCTTTGTTGAGTTACCCGAAGTAGGAGACACAATTACACAAAATGAACCTTACGGAACAGTCGAATCTGTGAAAGCTGTAGTGGATCTTATTGCCCCGGTCAGCGGAACAGTTAAAGAGGTTAATGAGGAACTGTTAGATAACCCAGAACCGATAAACAAAGATCCATATAATGAAGGTTGGTTAATTCTCATTACTCCATCAAACTTAGATGCAGAGCTCAGTAATATTATGGATTTCGAAGCAGCTGTAGATTGGTATAAAGAATTAATTAAAAGCTAGTTTCAACGAAGTTCTAGAATATTTTCTCAGGATTAAAACTCTTTTTTTTCTTTTTTAGTTTATTTACATGTAACATTGTATCACTAACCTGTTTAGGTTTGGGGTTAAATTACAGTCACCATTCTCGCGATATTTTTTAATGCTCTATATCGAGTCGAAAAGATAATTTTTTTGCTCAAAATCGCAAGGTTTTTTAAAATTTAATACAATTGTTTGAAGGAGTGTTAGACATTGAAAAATTGTCCAGTAATAAATCCAGTAATAAAAATAGAAGAAAAAATAGTACACATTGACACGGATATCATAATTACGGACAAACGCGAACGAAAGAAGTTAGGCTTGGCTTGGGGTGTAGTCTCAGCAGTTTTTGAAATACAAACTGATGATTGTATAGTGATACCTCTTGTCAGACGAAGTAATGACACAACAAATGCATGTAAATGGGCTCTTTTACCTTCTGGAGGTATCGACAGCAAAGAAGAACTTCGTTGTCCTAACATAGCAATGAAAAGAGAGATCAATGAAGAATTATGGCTTTATCATAATTATAAGGATGTAGATCTTCTCACTTTTACTCCTAAAGACGCAAAGGTTATAATTTACGATAAGGCAGTAGATAAGAAATTTTCTGCTAATGGTGAGTTCTTTAAGTGGTGTTATACTCTGTATATAATTGAGACTTATCAATCTAAGAAAAAATTTACACTCGATAGTTTTATTGTTTTCGATGGTGAAGAAAATAAGGACAAGTTACTTAATCGTGATGTAGCTCTCCTTAATATTGACTCACCTTTAGATTGTAAGGTTAAACCAGTAGCTCGCTACAAAGGTGGGAAACGAATAAAAGACAATTCATGCATTGATTTAAGTGGTTTTCAGACTCCTACGCTTGAATATCTAAGATCTAAGAAAAAAAGCTAGCTATTTTTTTTCCTGAACACCTAGAAAGTATATTTCTAGCAGAGAAATAACGATGTAGAGATAATTATACTGATATTTATCCTGATGCTTTGGATTGAATCGAGAAAGGCAGAAATATTAGCCATCATAGAAGCATTCAGAGACTTTTGTGGTGGCTTAGGATTAATCAAGCCACTAAAAACCTTTTTTACCAATAGATGATAAACTATAGATTTTTCCTTCACTAGTCTTAATAGAAGTAATCTTCTTCATAGTATAATGGAGTGAATTGAAAAATAATTTTTTTCCGATAATATTGTTAAAAAGAAATCCTAAGAGATCAATATCCTTTGGTTGAGATGATATTTTTGAAAATTGAAGAAATCAAAAAATATTTAGAAACTAAAAAGAATGAAGCTAATGATGAATTTCAGAACGCAAAAAGTGGATCATCCGAAAAAACTCTGAATAATGGTCGTTTTCTTGCATTATATGAAATACTTGAATGGATAGAAGAAAAAGAGAGAAGAACGCAACGAAAAAATTCCTACTGAAGTAGAAATAAAAGGATAAACATTCTTTTTTGCCGTTTACACCGTAAATTCTAGTTTTCCTTTAAGTATTCTTAATTATAATTTGTCTTTTTTGTAGTCTTAATTATACAGATATATTATCAAGTCGCTATACATCAATAGTTCGGACTAACTTAACGTAGCGGTAATAGAGCTTTCCATTCAGGCGATGTTTTTAGTTTGTTAAGAGCATCAGTGTAAATAGTTATTTTTAGGCTTTCAGCAGTTTCAATGACATTACTACTTTCATATTTCTTACATGTTTGTTCGAGTTGTTTCCACAACATTAATGCAAGTTTCTCAATGGTTTCTGAATGGATATCGAAGAAGAAAGAATTTTCGCATTGTAAGGCAGCAAGTATGCCAATTACATGTTCTATTTGTACCTGGATAAAGTACCGCTTGATATTGTCTGGTGTTTGATCATAAGTCGCTATTATAAAAGTCGCTATTGGACTGTAGAATTTTTGTTGAATTCCATGATGTTCAATCTCAACTTTCTTTATATAGATAAGGTTGGATTGCATTAACTGTTTTAAATGATACCCGATAGCAGATTTCGTTAGTCCGAGTATTTGGGATAACTCCGTCTCCGTCATCGGATGCTCTGATAACAACTGAAGGATTTCCCTGTGTTTGAATTTAGCTAATAGCCGGATTTCTTTCGGATTTTTCACTAAGTGAATGGGTTTTTGCAATTAAAACAACCATAATTAATGTTCTATAAAATTTTAATTTCTATAGATATAAATCTTACTAACAATGTAAAAATTTATATCGATGTAAATTATTATACCATTTATCTTGATGACTGAAAACTAATTCCTTTCAGTAGATAGAATAATTAATCCATGAATATATGGTTATCAAAAATCACAGTATTCGTTGATACAAATATTCTTAATAGGATTTGTTTCGGTCCTTAATCTCTTCATATCATCAATAAACCCTTGAGGGAACTAAAATGCTCCAATCACCATTAAAGAAATTGAGAACAACAATCTACCAAGAAAGAATAGGCCATCCCGGAAGATGTGGTTGTGACCTTTGCGAAAGGGCGAGGATGGAAATAGCTGAATTGGATACAGCGGATAAAAATGAGAAATTGTAGTCACTATTCACGAGTCTTAACCATCTCCGATCTCAAATAAGAATCCCCTTCCAGAACCCCAAAAAAAAGACGAACTGAAAAATATTGCTTTGATTTTTAGGCAGATATTATTATTAGAATGGTTATTTTCGTTATTACTTTCTTAGAAAACGGTTAAAAGAAAGTGACATCGAGAGACCAGAGTGTAATATTCATGATCGCAGTATGTTTATCTGGATAGAATCGGAAAAGTAACATTTTTTTCCAGTTATTAAAATAGATTATAACCTGATCTTAAGAAATTAAGATTTAATATTTAAAATAAGAAATTCCTCTGAAATATTTATTAACAAGGAAAAAAGTATTCAGATTAGATTTTGGAGTAGAAATTTAATGTCAGATAAAATTGTGATTATTGGAGCCAATGCCTCTGGAATTAATGCAGCTAATGCAGCTCGAAAAAACAATCGAAAAGCAGAGATCATTCTTATCGAAAGCGATAAATCTCCGGCTTATTCTCGATGTGGAATTCCTTATGTTTTAGCAAAAGAGATCCCTAATATTAATGATCTTATCATATTTCCACCTGATCATTACAAGATGATGAAACTCGATCTTCGAATAGAAACTAAAGCGATAAATATAGATCCTGATAAAAAAAGTGTTCAATTGAAAGAAAAAGATGGAAAAATTGAAAAAGAAACCTATGATTCCCTTATCCTAACAATGGGCGCAACACCATTCATTATACCAATTAAAGGACATGATTTACCAGGCGTATTTGCAATAAGAACATTAGAGGATGGAAGAATAATTCAAAAGGCTATGAAAAATGCAAAGTCAGCAGTCATAATAGGAGCAGGATTTATAGGACTTGAAACAGCACATGCATTTATTGAAAATAAGATCCAAACAACCATCATTGAACTTCTCCCTTCAATTACACCTACTTTATTTGATTATGATATGGCAGAATACGCACAAAAGAAAATCGAAGCTTATGGCGTAAAAATGCTCATGGGTAAGAGAGTTACAGAAATCGTTGGAACAAACAAAGTAACAGGTGTTAAAGTGGGCGAAGATGTAATAGATGCCGATATTGTTATTATGGCTACAGGTGTTAGGCCAAATACTAACTTAGCAAAACAGATCGGATGCGAATTAGGCGTTACAAGGGCAATAAAAGTCAATCCAAGAATGCAAACCACCGTATCAGGAGTATATGCCGCGGGTGATTGTGTAGAATCTCAAAATATGATTACGGGTTTACCGTGTTTGATGCAATTAGGAACTTCCGCGGTAAGACAGGGAAAAGTTGCAGGAACAAATGCTGCAGGAGGATACAGTATATTTCCAGGAGTAATAGGTACTGCAATGACAAAAATTTTTAACTTTGAAATTGGAGCTGCTGGTTTAACTGAAAAACAAGCTCAAAATATAGGATATAAAACGGTTTCAGGAACAATGGTAGGAACCACACGTGCAGAATACTTCCCTGGAAAAAGGACTGTCAGGGTAAAAATAGTAGCTGAACCATATACGGGTAGAATAATGGGTGCACAGATAGTTGGCGGAGAAGGAGTTGCACATAGAGCTAACATGTTATCCATTGCAATTCAAAATGAAATGTCTGTTCGACAGCTAATGAATGCTGATACAGGTTATGCTCCACCAATGGCAGATACATGGGCACCCATCGTGTTAGCTGCGGAACTCACAGCGAGAAAGATAAGACGAATGAAATAAAAAAATACCATTTCTCTTTTTTATATATCAGGTCTCAGCTTTTTAGTATTGTCAAGAAAATAAGCGGTTATAATTCTGAATCTTTCACCTTAAAAGACAAATGCAGTAATGTCAGATTTGACAAATCCAACAACAGCACCCTAATTTTGACGATTGCTTCGATGGGTTTAAAGATGTTCTTAATGAGTAGAGGATAACGAAGAAAGTGGTAGTCTACAGTTTCAAGTAATGTATGCTTTTATAGTTTTTTCAAAAATTTTTCTATTGTAGAATTTGATTCAAGTATTGGAAGTGTATCTTCTTGAATCATTTGCAAATAGATATTAATGAAATAGAATCTTTGTGATCTTGAATCTCAAGTCTCTCTCACGTCGCTTGAGGATTACTGGAAAAGTATTGTTAATGACAATTTTGCCATCGTGTCTTCGTATCACACAACCACCTAAAGAGTCAATTTTCTCATTTGATATAGTAAGTTCTGTCCATTTCCCGGTTTTTTCGATAATCGTTTTCATTAATATATCAAGGTTCAATAATAAAGTTGAATCTTGTTCGCTTAATAAAATTTCTAACTTTCCACCGTTAAGGCAGATCCCTGAATCGATGATTAACTTTTGGAGAAAAGGTGTATAATTCTCCGAGTTCGAAAAAACTTTTAGTCGAGTCTTCACCTCATCTAAGACGGAATTAACTAAGCGTTCTTTTTCAGATAACAGCTTCCAATTCGCCATTCTCTTTGCATCCGCAATCATAGTTCTTCTTAATGTTTCTGCTTCCTCTTCTCCACTCTTTAAGATGGAGAAAACTTCACCTTTAGATCTCTGACGAGCAAGTTCTTTTTGTGTTTCTATTGCCAGTTTAGTAGAGTTATTTGCTTCAAGAAGGATAGATTTAGTTTGCTCTCTTGTATCCCGAAAAATTTGAGCAATAATTCTTTCCATTCCCAATTCCATATTTCTAACCTCTACGATGTAATTTCATAAAAGATGAAATCCACAGCAGATTCAAAATTCTTTCTAGCTTTTTCTTGAACTTTTTCTATCTGCTCATCAAACAAGTTAGGCAGATTCTTTAATTCATGTTCAGCCTTCACCTTAGCTGCTTTTACTATTTTTTCAGATCTGTATGTGGCTTCAGCAAGATGTTCTTGATACGTCGATCTGTAAATTTCCATTAACTCTTCCTCTGTTTTCTGCTTAATTCTTTCTGCTTGAAATTTAGCTTCATCGATTATCTTTTTAGTCTCTCTTTCAGCATCTCGAACCATCTTAAGGGCTTCTTCAATCAAAATTGATCACTAAAAAAGATTTAAAGGCATGTCCACTATTTAAAGAATCTACTTTTTTAGATGAAAAAGTAAATCAATTTTCTCAATTTTTCAGAAAAAAATGTCATAACAGGTTTCAGTAGTTGAAGTGAATAATGTAAATTATTTCGAATTATTAATTTCATAAAAACGAAAGTAAACATGATAAAACTTTTATTCAACATGCTACCACATAAAAATTTAAATGTGAGATTCCCAATGAATGAAATGCGAAAGTTGAAGGTTCTTCTTCTTGATGAGCATGCAGATACCGTTATACAGGCCTTAGCTGAATTGGAGTCGACTCAACTTATTGATATGAACGAGCAACTTGATTCTTGGGAAGGAATCCTAGTATCCTTTAATGTTCAATCTGAAGCTATAGATCGATGTTCAAATCTTCACTCAAGGATTTCAATGATTTTTTCGAATATTAATAAGCTCTATGAACAAATGGGAGTTGAAACGAGCAGAGCTCCCTATTCGAAAGTGCAAGTGTCGAAAGAGAAGTCAAAGAGAATGCGCAATAAGATTGAAGATAGACTCTCTGATCTTGAGAAGAAATTATCTGAAGAAGAAGAACGCTGGGGACAGATAAGCACCAAGCAAAATGAGTATCAAACACTACTAGATAAGTTTACAACTTTAACTGGAGGTTTAGAAAAAATTCTATCAGATAAGGAACTTCTAGAGTTGGAAAATCAGATTGACGACTCCAAGAAAGATCCTAAAAGAGGAGTCTCAATCATCAAAGTCACTGCGGATTTGTTGAAACAAACAGTAAAAATCGAGAAACTAATTTCGGAAATAAAGCCAAGACTTGGAAAAATAGAAATAGACAAACTAATTTCGGAAATAAAGCCAAGACTTGAAATAATATGTGAAGAACTTTTAGAAGTTGAAGATGTAATCCAAAGGGAAAATGTAGTGGTTGAGTCTAAATCCCAATTTGTAAAAACTGCAAAGACTGTTTATTTTGAAGCATATGTACACAGTTCTCAGATCGAAAAGGTAATTGATAGGATCAAGGAAGTGACGGATAATACTTGTCTAATTGCTAATGAACATCCATCTCCTGAAGAAAGAGTACCCATGATACAAAAACCTGTGCCAAGCTACTTAACAGCTTTCGAAAAGTTGACTCATTCATCTGGGTATCCTTCGTTGTTAGAAGTTAATCCTATTTCAATTATGGCAATAACATTTCCAATAATTTTCGGGATAATGTTTGCAGACGTTGGGCAAGGTGCGATTTTTATAATACTCGGCATCATACTTACCGTCTTCAAGAGAAAAGTTAAACTTGATGAAATTGGGGAAATAATACGATACGGTGTAGTCAGTAGCGAGATGTTTATACTATTAGGGATTACTTGTATTTTCTTCGGATTTCTCTTTGGAGAATTCTTTGGCCCCTCAGGAGTTATTCATCCAATATCTTTGGGAAAATTTGGACCATTTTACTTTGGTGGATTTGAGCCCACACAGGAACCAATGAAGATGTTAAGATTTGCTATGTTTGTTGGTGTGGTGCATCTAAGTTTAGGACTGATATTAAGAATAATAAATGAAATAAAAAAACGCCACTATAAACTTGTTCCAGTCGGGGTCTGTTGGTTATGGCTACTTTTAGGCGGTCTATTTATGTGGGCATATTGGGGCGGTATATCTAACATTTCTAGATGGTTCGCTGAAGGCATTCCTATGCTTGGAGGCCTCGTTATGTTTCCATTAATACTTGTGATGATCTTTACAGGATTGGCAAAAGGTTTCATGGAAGGGATTGGTTTTGGTGTTGAAGTATTCGCTGAAACTTTAAGCCACACGTTATCCTATTGTCGATTAATGGCATTAGGCCTCGTTCATAGCGTAATGAATAGTCTATTTTTAGAGCTAGGTGGAGTGGAACATGGGCATTTCCCTCTTAACGGTATCCCATTGGTAGCACTAGGGACGATACTTGTCATGACCATTGAAGGGCTAATTGTATTTGTACATACTCTTCGTCTTCACTGGATAGAATGGTTTTCGAAATTCTTCTCTGGTGAGGGAATAATTTTTAAACCATTTAAATATAAGAATATAGAATTAGAAAGGGATTAAACATGGTAGATTTTAGTGTCATTTCACTGATAGGTGTAGGACTTGCAATACTCATACCAGTTATCTCCGCAGCATTTGCAATCATTACTTGCGGTACCGCTATAGCTGCTGTTGGCATCAAAAAACCTGGGTTGCTTACCAGATTGATTATAACCGTAGTTTTAGGAGAAGCATTAGCAATTTACGGACTGCTTATTGCATTCATGCTAATATCTAAGCTATCCATAATTGAAACTGCTGAAGCTGCAAATATGGCACTTATGGCGGGGATAGTAGTAGCGGGTACATCCGCTGCTGCTGGTTTAGGAATTAGTTACTCGGGATCTTCACTGGCTAGTGCAGCTCTTGAACGCCAAGAGACGTTTACCTCTAACGTAATAAGCGTAGTTTTATCTGAAGCGTTAGCAATATATGGTCTATTAATAGCTTTCATGATTATTGGCCAAATATAGACAACATAATTCTGTATAAATCAAACAATAAAGGAAAGAAATGGTTTCTAGTTATGCTACTGGAAGCTCATACGGCTGAGTCTTGAAGGAACTGTAGAAGAAGATTGAAACGCTTCTTTTTCGAATAATACAGTGAATAGTTTGTGCTCAGTCTGGAAGTATCAGTAAAGCCTCAATTCTATCATGTGGAATCTTATCTTCAGCACCTCTAACTATAACTCTCAAGTTCTTGACTTCAAACCATTTTGCATACAAGAAGGCTAAGATCAATCCGATGTTGAAATAAGGAGTATACTTCTTTATCATTCTTAAACTAGTCTTGAGGAGACTTCTGTCGAGAACCAGTTCTAATTGTGAAAGGGAGTGAGAGCTGTCATATTCTCTCAAGAGGGCAGTTAACATATATTGGTAATCTATTACAGAATTATATTTTGCTGTCGCTAATAATGATTCTATAGAAGACGTTATATCTTTTGTTTTTATAGCATTCTCTAATTCCTTTTTACTAATTATCTCTGACGCGGGTAGGAGAGAATGTTTAATTTGATCTTCATCTATCCCAAGAGATTTCCCTCTAAGAATGACTCTTATGTTCATGGAATCGATCTCTAGTCCAATAACGGTTTGTGCAATTTTTCGGTCTTTACCTTTAAGTTTCCCGATGGCCTTGTAAATTTGTTTGTAAATAGATCGAGCTAAAGATGCTTCGATGGGGAGAAGAATCCCAGTTTCTTCATAATCTCCCAAGACGTCTTTGAGAGAATGTGTGTAATCTAAGTCAGATAGAAGTTCAATAACATCCATAATATGCTTCGAGTTCTCCAAGACGCTTCGACATCTTATCTCATCCATCCTTCCTGCGGGAACAATAAAGTTCATGGCTTCATCAACGCTGATTCCAGCGGATTTGGCTCTAAGAATAGATTTAATGTTATCTGCCTCAAACTTCATTATTATTGTAGAGAGGAGATAAGAGATATCTTTTGGTGAATTTTCCTCGATTGTCCTACATGTCCTCAAATAGTTTTTAAGGAGAGCGTTCTGTATTGAAGCAGCGTTTATCTTATTGCGAGGTATTTTTGAGATTTCTATTAGGTATGATGTTTTTGTTAAGATAGAATAAATGTAATCAAAGCTTCTACTTGCTAGGTCAACAATATCATTTCTATCAAATAGTTCTAACCTAGCACCTATAACTGTAGGCATTAGACGTTTGTACTTCCAAGCTTTCATTCTAAAGAACCTCAAAATAGCTAAGACAATGTGTTTATACCTGCTCTTTTCGTTTTCTCTGGAGTACTCTAACTCTGATAGCGTCTTGACGTTCCGTTTCTTCAAGGATTAACTCAACGTATCTTATAGCCTTGTCAAGTTCTGGAAGAACTTTGTATTGGAGCCTGTTCACTTGTCTCTTTTTTAAAGAGATGACTTCAAGGATTTCCCTTATCGAGGCTTCTAATTCAACTGTTTTTATGATTTGATCTAAAGCATCCCAAGTTTTTGAGGTTGATTCGTCCAACCGTACCGATGTGTCTAATATACTGAATCGAGGTGTCTGTGTTACATTCTTCTCTTTTGTAAGTTGGAAAGTGGCAAACAAAATTCCTAAAACCCCGTTTCTTTCACCTACATTCAGAACATAATCAATGGGTCTAGTAGCTAAGGATACTTCTTCGATTTTCCTTGAACTTATGACCATTTCAGTTTCGATGAATAAGCGGTATGCTTCATCAAGAGTATCTCTTATTCGACTTCTAAAAAGTTGTATTTCTTTTAATATCTCGAAAAGCGTCGTCATTAATTTCTCTAAGTCTTTTTCTAAAATATCAACTATTCCTGTGGCTAGAGTTCTGCGTCGTTTCAGCCTCATTAGTTCGAGGCGAGTTGGGTGTACACTTGCAAGTTCACCAGACAATCATAATTTACCTCTGTTTTCAAGTGGATGAAACTTCTTTATTATAGATGGATCTATCCTTGCGAGTTCAGTTACAGGAAATATCGATAGAAGTTCCCAGCCGATATCCAGAGTTGTCTCTATGTCACGATTTTCGTTGAAACCCTGACCTATAAACTCTTTCTCAAATCTATCTGCAAATTGGATGTAGAGTTTGTCGACACCCATCAAAGCAGCTTCACCGGAGATTAAAGCAGTCTCTCGTAAAACTTTCCCTTCAGAATAAGCATAGTAAAGTTGGTCAGATAGTTGTTTGTGGTCTTCCCTCGTTCTATTTGAACCGATCCCTTTATCCATCAATCGAGAAAGGGATTGCAGGGGATTTATGGGGGGATATATGTTTCTCTTATACATATCCCTATCCAGGATAATCTGGCCCTCTGTGATGTAGCCGGTTAGATCTGGAATCGGATGTGTTATGTCATCATCTGGCATTGTCAGAATAGGTATTTGTGTGATGGAACCACTCTTTCCGCGGATTCTACCTGCTCGCTCATATATGCTAGCCAAATCAGTATACATATAGCCTGGATAACCACGTCTTCCTGGAATTTCAATTCGGGCAGCGGAGATTTCACGTAGGGCTTCACAGTAGTTGGTCATATCAATGAGAATTACAAGCATGTGTAAGTCTTGCTCAAAGGCGAGGTACTCAGCTGTAGTGAGTGCTAATCTCGGAGTTAGGATCCTTTCGATAGCTGAATCTTCAGCTAGGTTGACAAACATCACTACTCGATTAAATACACCCATTTTCATAAAGTCGTCCCTGAAAGATCTGACTTCATCAGCAGTCATACCTAAAGCTGCAAAGACTATGCTAAAATCACTCTCTTCACCTT
>SDBS01001157.1_pt1 | contig 27006 bp, 23 predicted proteins | sample 2277091 | NCBI WGS metagenome assembly SDBS01 (sample SAMN10404972, study PRJNA504765) | marine sediment metagenome | isolation source: marine sediment core GS10_PC15, 163 cmbsf | place: Arctic Ocean: Southern Knipovich Ridge | collected 2010
TATGCCAAATATGATTTCCCGTTGTAATCACATCAACACCATTATGTTTAAAAAATCGTACAATACGTGACGTTATACCACGACCATGCGAACTATTTTCTCCATTCACAATAATGGCATCAACCTTGTATTTATTTTTAATACGATCAATATGCTTTTGAAACATTGTGCGTCCGGTCATCCCCACAACATCACCGATAAGTAAAACTCGTAATGTATTCATGACCTACCTTGCATATACGATTGATCTTTTTTCTCGGATAATATTTACTTTGATTTGGCCAGGAAAGTTCATCTCTTTTTCTATTTTACTTGCAACATCCCGTGCAAGTATTAATGATTTTTCATCATCCAAGTTCTCTTCTTCAACAATTACACGCAATTCCCGACCTGCTTGGAGTGCATAAGCTTTTTTCACCCCGTCGAATGAATATGCTATCTCTTCAAGTTTCTCCAGTCGTTTTATGTAAGCAGAATAGGTTTCTCTTCGTGCACCGGGACGAGAAGCAGAAATAGTATCAGCTATAACAATAATTGGGGAGTAAATTGAAGTAAATGGTATTTCTTCGTGATGCGCAGCAATAGCATTTATGATAATTGCATCTTCGCCACACCGTTTTGCTATATCAGCACCAATCATTGCATGTGGTCCTTCTACTTCTGCTGTTACTGCCTTTCCTATGTCATGCAACAAACCAGCACGCAACGCCATTGTACCATCAAGTCCTAATTCTTGAGCAACCATCCGTGCAAACATACCTACTTCCTTAGAATGAACCAAAACATTTTGTGAAAAACTGGTTCTAAAGTGTAACTTTCCCAAGAGGGTAATAATTTCTGGATGTATCCCTTGTAAATTAAATTCTAGTACGGCTTCTTTACCTCGTTCTTGAATAACGTCGCCTATTTCTTTTTCACATTGCATTACGGTCTCTTCAATACGGGTAGGGTTTATTCGCCCGTCCATAATTAATTTTTCCAATGAACGCCGAGCAATTTCCCTTCTTATTGGGTTAAAACCTGAAATAGTAATATCTGGTGATTCCCCAATAATGAATTCCATACCTGTAGCCATTTCAAGTGCTTTAATATTTCTCCCTTCCTTTCCAATGATACGACCTTTCATCTCTTCATTTGGTAAATGTACCAGACCAGATGAATGAGGGGCAACTTGATCGGCAGTATAGCGCTGCATTGTCGACACAATAATTGCCGTTGCTTTTTCTTTTGCTAACTGTTTTGCTTCTTCTTCAATCTTTTGTACCCATTTTTCATTGATTAATCGTACTTCTGCTTCAAGGGTATCAAGCAGTGTTTGTTTTGCGTCATTTTTTGACATATTACTTATTTGTTCTAATTTTGCTATTAACTCGTTGTATAAATTTTTTAATTTAGTCTCATTTGCACGTAATATATCACTAGCTCTTGATAAACCGCGTTCTTTTTGTTGCAATTCTTGGCGTAATTCATCAAATTGTTGTTCTTTTTTTTCTATATTATCATACCGAGTGTTTAATTTATTTTGCAGTCGATCAAGTTCAAGACGTTCACGTTTAAGCTCAAGCTCAAATTCCTTACGTCTTCGATAGATATCAGCCTTAACTTTTACGAGTGCTTCACGTTTTTCTGCTTCAATATCTCGCTTCGTATTCTTCCAACGATCACGCGCATCGCGCATCATCTTTTGTGCATTTTCTATTTTTTTTTTAGCATATAATAGTATTAAAAATATTATTATTAATCCAACACTATTTATAATTGTAAATAACAATCCAAATTCAATCATTGTTCTCCCTGCTTTTCAAAGAAGTTCTTATTTTATTAATTAGTTAAAAAATAACAAACTACACTATACTGAAATAAAGAATAGAAGTTAATTAAACAAAAACAAAGTGCTTTTTACTTAATGCTAAAGTATTAGAAAAACATCGCATTTATGCAAATTATTGATGAAAAAGAGATAAAACATCTTGGTCAATAAGATTTATAAGCACCGCCATTTTTTGTTCATCACGATCTAACTCTTCTTCTAAGATAATTGATTTGTGTGCAATACGCAAGGCGGTCAAAACAGCAATCTTTTTAGGATCGGTAATATGATAGTCCTGACTTATACAATGCATAAGTTCATCTATTAATTTTGCTGATTGTATTAAATTACTCTCAACTTCATCACTCACCAATGTATACTGATCCCCAAAGATCTCTACCTTATAACTTTTTTTTTCATTTTTTTTCATTGTTGATTTTCATGTTCCACTAAGATATCGATACTTTTAATTAAATCATCAACAACAGCTTTCGTTATCGAACGTTCTTGGCTCAGTTCCTTAACCTGTTCATTTTCCTTCAATATCGACTCTTCGATACCCTTTAACTGGGTCTCTAACTGAGCATTATCTTCAGAAAGCTTGGCATTTTCTGTTTTTAACTCTTCATTTTCTACTTCTAGCTTTCCCTTATCAACCTGCAACGCTTCATTTTTTGTTTTTAACTCCTTAGTCAACACTACGAGCGACCTAATTTTATCTTCGAGGAGACCCAATACTTCCATAACCCTCTCCTTTTATAACAACGATTAATTTTGACCTTAGTCTAATAAGACTACGTTTGTATTGTCAAGAGTGAGAAGTTTTTACCTTATCTACCAATTGATTAAAGGCATTCGGTTCAAAAATAGCAAGTTGACTGAGCATTTTTCTGTTTAATAGAATGTTTTCTTTTTTTAGACCATGAATAAAGACATTGTATGAAATGCCTTTATTGACACATGCAGCCTTTATCCGTGAAATAAATAAGGCCCGCATATCTCGTTTTTTGAGTTTTCTACTCTTAAAAGCAAAAGCCCATGCGCGCATTAATGTTTCTTTAGCACGGGTAAAGACATTTTTACGTTGCCCCCAAAATCCCTTGGTCTGTTTCAGCAAACGTTTATGTCTTTTTTTTGTGACAACCCCACGTTTTATTCTCGTCATTTATCTTTCCTACCAATTACTCATCATCTAACCAACATTTAATAAGGCAATAAACGCATAATAGAAGGACTATCAGCTTTAGAAATATAACTTCCTTTGCTTAATTGTCGCTTTTTCTTTCCTGTTTTCTTTGTTAGTAAATGCCTTCTATATGCTCGTGAAAATTTTATTTTTCTCTTGTTCTTGCCAACTTTGGTAAATCGTTTCTTTGCGGCAGAACGTGTTTTCATTTTTGGCATAATAACCCTATCATTATTTTATTACTATTTTTCTACATTTTTAAGATAAAAAACACGGGACCAAAATCTTCCCATTTTTGTTTCTTTTTCTTGCGCTATATTTTGCATTAATCCATGCTCACTCAAACTTTGGTTAATTTTTTCAAAAAATTCAGTACCACGCTCTCTTTTAGTCATTGATTCACGTCCTCGAAAAGAAAGCGTAATTTTAACATGTTTACCAGCTTTCAAAAATTGAATCATCTGTTTTATTTTTGTTTGATAATCATGCTCACCAATCTTAGGTCGTAACTTAATTTCTTTTACCTGGATAATTTTTTGATGTTTTTTTGCCTCAACGCGCTTTTTCTTTTTCTCATAGAGAACTTTGCCATAATCCATTATTTTAACAACCGCAATACCCTCTTTACCCCGCTCAGCAATTAAAACGAGATCAAGACCGGCTTCTTCTGCCATTCCTAATGCCTTATTTTTCGGTAAAATGCCAACATTAACACCATCTTGTGTTATCAGTTGTACGGTAGTAGCGCGAATTTGCTCATTAATGAGGGGCAACGTTTCTTTTTTACCTTTCAATGTTTCTATAACCTCTCTATCGTAGATAGTTTTCCTTTATATCAGTTCCTTCTCTGCTTCAATTACTTTCTGTACCTCTTGAAAAATTTTTTGTGTAATTTCTTTATTTGCCTTAAGATAGTGTAATACTTGATCTCTTCCTTGTGCTATTTTTTCTTGACCAAGTGAAAACCAAGAACCTGCTTGTGTAATAATTCCGTAATGCAACGCTGCATCAAAAAGATCAAGTTCTTTACTAATTCCTTCATTAAACAATAGATCAACTTCAACTTTTTTAAAGGGAGGTGCTACCTTGTTTTTAACAACTCGGATCCGTACACGATTACCTATTTGTATGCCATTTCTCTTCACACTGGCAATTCTACGTAGATCTAATCGTAACGATGCATAAAATTTTAAGGCATTGCCACCCGTTGTTGTTTCTTTATTCGCAAATGGCATTGCACCGATGTTTTGCCTGATTTGATTAATAAAAATCAAAACAGTTTTAGACTTATGTACAACGGGGGTTAGCTTACGTAATGCCTGTGACATTAATCGTGCCTGCAGTCCCATGTGTATATCACCCATATCACCTTCAAGTTCGGCCTTTGGCACTAATGCTGCGACTGAATCAATAACAATAATATCGATAGCCCCTGACCGAATAAGCATTTCTGCAATATCAAGTGCCTGTTCTCCATAATCAGGTTGTGAAATAATAAGATCATCGGTATTAATACCTAATTTTGTTGCGTATGAAGGATCTAATGCATGTTCTGCATCAATGTATGCGCAAATACCATTATTTTTTTGTGCCTGTGCAATAGCATGCAAAGCCAATGTAGATTTTCCTGATGACTCAGGGCCAAATATTTCGACAATCCTACCAACGGGAAGGCCACCAATTCCTATTGCTTGGTCAATAAGAATTGAACCAGTCGAAATAGTTTCTATTTGAAAATTTCCTGATTGGCCAAGCATCATCACGGCACCATTACCATATTGCTTATCAATTTGAGCAAAGGTAACTTCAAGCATCTTTTTTTTTATCAACACATTTTGTTTTTGTACATCTTCTTTTAATTTATTTGTTCTACTTATGGATGGTTCTGTTAATTTATTTTTCATATTGAATATTATTCGTCTGCTATAATGATTGATTCATTTGTCTTTATTGTAGCATTTCTAAACAAAGAAGCAACAAAAGCTTCTGTGTAAAGGTTCGTTCGGCTTTGATCAATTTTGTTTTTTGCTTTATCCCATTGTTCGTCATCAGGCGCTATTTCTGGTATCTGTATCTCATCAAGCCGAACGAGATAGCCATCCGGACCTGTTTGTTCATCGAGTATCATGCCGATTGAATCAAGTTGCATCATTTCTGCTACCGGCAGTCCCTGTTTTTCTAACATTCTTTTATTTTCAGCATCCTGCGGTCTTATCCAAGCGGTCTCTTCACGGTTTAGGCCAAATTTTTCCTGCAATTCTTTAAATGATTTAGTTTTTGCTGCTTGTTTTGCCTGTTTTAATGCCCGTTGCAATGCATCTGATGCACTCTCTTGGTAAAAATCATCCATTACTACTGATTTAATTGATTCAAGTGAAGGAAGATACTGCTTAGATACAGTAGTTAACTTAACGGCAACACCAACATTACCTTCAACATAAAAAGCAATTCTATCTTTTTCGAGTTTAAACAACGTTTGGACGAGTTTTGTATCACTTTTTGCGATTGGGGTAATTTTGTCAGGTTTGCCACCCTTTTTGGCAACAAGCTCTTTGAGTAATTGTTCACGTTTATCTTCATTTTCAATAACACGCTTCATATCTTGCACAAATTTTTCTTTAAACTTCTGTTCCATTAACGTCTTTCTGATTTCATCTTCAACACGTGCTAATGGTTTATAGGTTTGCCCTATTTTTTCAACACGCTGGATGAGTACCTCCCCTTCACTTGTCTTAATTATCTGAGAAATAGCATCATCCTTTTTTAATAAAAAAGCTGCTCGTTCAAAGGCTTGTTCCTTTTGACCGCGGAAAAATGGTACAAGCAAGCCACCATTTTTCGCACTTTCTGGATCCTGTGATAATTCTTTTGCCTTGTCTGCAAATGCAGCAGGATTTTTGAGTAATTCCTGGCGAACAGTAGCTAATGGTACGGTATTGGCAGGATCTTTAATGACAATTTGTCGTACCTGAACTTTTGTTGGTTCGTCAACGAATTTTTTTGTTTTATTATCTTCATAATAGGTAGCAATTTCTTCTTGTGTTACGACGATAGCATAAGAATGTGGCTCAAATTTCCAGCGTATACCACTTCTTTTTTCTGGTACCCAATATCGCCTAAATCGTCTGTTTTGTTTATCGAAAAATGCTTTAAGGAGCTCATCTGTCACTTTTTTTTCTTTTTCTTTTTTTAAAAAATCAGCAAAAGAAAAAAGCAATAAGCTAAATTTTTTCCTTGCATTGTCCCTTATATATTGTTGCTTTATGTCAAATATTGGAACATAGAGTGTTGCCTTCATCAATTCCATAACAAATTGATGGGTGAGTGCACGCTCCACCGTACGCTCAAACATACTGCTTGACATCCCCTGTCTTTTTAGATGCATACCCACTGCTTGCCTATTAATAGTTCCAGCATTATCAAACAGATAAGGTGGTATGATATGGGCAAGATGTTGTTGTACAAATTGTTGATCATTCATTTTTTGCATAATATAATCTGGGTGCAGGTAAAGGCCAAGATGCTGTGCAAATTGATTAAGTAATTCTTCTTTGACCAATTGATTGAATGTGAGTGTTTTGGGGTCGGCACTTATTCCCATAGACTGTAACAATAGGTCTGCAATCTGACCATATTCTGCTCTAAATGATGCAAGTCGATCGCGTTGATCGGTGACGCCACGGATAAATTCTTGATAAGATATTTCTTCGTTATTAACCTTAATTGCCCAGGGACCACCACCGGTTGTCTGTCTCAAAAAAATAGGCGCCATAAATCCTGCCGCAATTGCAATAATAATTGTCCATAAAATAAAGCGGTGAGCCGTACCTTTAAAGTGTCTTCTAATAGCAGTAATCATGCAGTAATACCTTTCATAATATTTTTCGCTGCTCTATTTAACATACGATTATACACGGATCTTTTAGTTTTTCATCTTTTTTCAATATTGTAACTAACTTTTCCAAAACGGATTTGTCACTATATTTTTTTGTCACTACTTGATACCAAGTAATCTTCTTTCCTCGCACGGTTCTGCTTATTCTTTTTTTAACTTCTACGGGAATATTTTTTTGTTGAAGACGATTAACAAAACGATTCGCCGCTCTTAACGTACCAAAGCCAATAAGTTGTGCATAATAACTGGTTGACGATACTGTTGGTTTATTGGCAATAACATTATGGACAACGTGAGTCATTATATCTTGCTGATCAACCTCTTTACTGCAACGAAATTGTTCAGTAGTCGTCATGTCAGCAGATTGCATATTATCTTCCGGTATCGTATTATTTTCTTGTAATGAAAATAAAGAAGAAGAAATCTGATCAGCAAATGAATCATTATCTATTTTATCAACAAATTGTTCTACTGCATATTTCTGGCCCCAAAAGTAACCAAGTATAAACGTAGTAAACAATAATATAATACTACCTGCAACAACAAAACTCAATTGTCTCATTGATAGTAATAAGCAGTTACTCGCATTTTCAGGAGCATTATCAGATTTATTATCTTTATTTTTCCAAGCTTTCATAATACCCTATATTGTATTTATTGCCTAGCACTAATAACCGTTCTAATAGTTGTTTAATATATAAATGAAGTTGGACGAAAGTCAAGTTAACTGACTCGAGAACAAGTTCCTGTTTTGTGTCTGTCGCAGCAGCTTTTTTCAGTTTTTTTTCAAGCATTCGCCAGAACGTATATTGCCGCTTGGCATAATTTCTGGTTCTTTGCTGAATAATCTTTATCATTTGCTCTTTTTCTTGTTTGCTTTGGTTGCTAGCAAGATAAGTAAGTATATCATCATAACCAATAATTTTTTTATTTTTTATAAACGATTCCCACTCTGTTACTTGTAATGCCTTTACCTCATCAATCCAGCCATGATCAATCATTTGTATGACACGATTGTCAATACGCGCGTACAAATCATGCTTGTCCCGTACAGTAAATACCAATAAGCAATTTGCTAATGGTTTGTAGAGAGGGGCGTATGCAGAGGGCAACTGCCCGGTGGCATACCAGATTGCCAATGCCCGATTGATACGATACGTGTCATGTTTGTCAATTTGCGCAGCTCTGACAGGATCTATTGCCTGTAATAATTCCCACGAGTTACTACCCACTGCCTTTTGATATGCTGCGTTATGCGCAGTATTTAAAACAGGTTCAACATTGCCTTCTCTTGTTTGTGGCGGGAAAAATAGTGATTTCAGATAAAAACCAGAACCACCAACAACAATAGGCAATTTTTTGTTTTGCCAAATAGTATTTATTGTTGCACGTAATTTATCACGATAGGTAACAACGGTCAGCTGTTTTGGTTCATCAATGATATCGAATAAATGATGAGGAATAGCGCTACTATGCCAAGCAGGTTTTGCGGTACCAATAGAAAACGGTGTATAAAATTGCCCCACATCCATATTCACAATTTCTGCTTTGACGTGTTGAGCAATTTGCAATGCTAAGTCAGTTTTACCTGCTCCCGTCGGACCAAAAATAATAAGTATAAAATTATCGTTTGACTTTTGTTCTATCATTTTTTATATTTAAGTTTAAATAGTTTTATAAATATTTAAATTGAACTATTTCTAATTGAATTTTTTAAAAATATACCAGGAAAATATATTATGAAAAAAAGAAACATATTGTGGATACTTCTATCTTGTATAATTGTTAATACATCTCTATTTACCAAACATATAAGTAATAATGATTCGATTCAAGACATATGTCAAAAAATAGACATGCTTGCTATGTCGCAAGAGAGTAAAAATCAAGTTAAAGATGAAGTTTATTTTCTTGAAAAAGCTCATCCTTCTGAAGCAGCGGATATAGAAAAGTATCTTGAGTGGGTTCTTTCATTGCCATGGGGAATAACGACGAAAGATAATTATAGTATAAAACATGCAAAAAAAATTCTTGATGAAGATCACTATGGTCTTGAAAAAATTAAAGAACAGATTCTTGATTTTATAGCACTCAAAAAACAAAACAAAGATAATCATGCGCCAATTCTTTGTTTTGTTGGTCCACCAGGGACAGGTAAAACATCACTTGGTAAATCAATTGCACGTAGTTTAGGAAGAAAATATGGTCGCATTGCTCTTGGTGGAGTAAGTGATGAAGCAGAAATTCGTGGACATCGAAGAACATACATTAGTTCTATGCCGGGGCGTATTATAAAAACTATTAAAAATGTCGGTTCTTCTAACCCCATTATTATACTAGATGAAATAGACAAAATTCCTTCTCACTCTTCTTACAACGGTAATCCTGCTGCAGCAATGCTTGAGGTACTTGACCCGGAACAGAATAAAGAATTTCATGATAACTATCTTGAGATCCCATTTGATCTTTCCCAAGTTATGTTTATCGCAACCGCCAATGACATTAGTACTATTCCAAGGCCATTACGCGACCGTATGGAAATCATTGAGGTAACCGGATACACTTGTTCAGAAAAGATAAAAATTGCGCAACAACATCTGGTAAAAAAAGCACTGGAAGAATCTGGCCTTGTAAGGCTAAATATTCAAATTACTGATGCTATTTTAGAAAAATTAATTATCGGATATACCTGGGAGTCTGGGGTACGGCAACTCAAGCGTATGATAAAAACTCTCTGTGCAAAAATAGCTCGTGGTATTGTGGAAAATAATAAATTAATCTCGCTCACTACACAAAATTTAGAAAAACATCTTGGACCACAACTATTTATTGAAGAAAAATTAAATGGAAAGAATCAAATAGGTATGGTGAATGGACTTGCTTGGACAACATGTGGTGGCACCATGCTAAAAATAGAAGCAACACTTATGCCAGGTAAAGGAAAGTTAATACTCACGGGACAACTTGGTGATGTAATGAAAGAATCAGCACAAATTGCGTTGAGTTATGTGCGAGCACACGCAAAACAATTTGACATTGACGATTCTATATTCTTTACCCATGATTTACATATCCATTTCCCTGCAGGTGCAACACCAAAAGACGGTCCTTCTGCCGGTATCAGTATGCTTACCGCTGTTATTTCTGCCTTTACTGGCCAAGCTGTTGATGCAGCATATGCAAAATGACGGGAGAAATAAATTTATGCGGTGAAGTAATGCCGATAGGTGGCGTCAAAGAAAAAATTTTAGCAGCAAAGCGCAATAACATCTCTCATATTATTTTGCCAAAACAAAATAAAAATAATTTGAGTGAGATAAAAAACATTACAAAAAATCTGGATGTTATTCTTGTGAGTCATGTTGATGAGGTGCTCAAGCAGGTATTGTTACCAAAAACTACCCTATCTAAAGAACAACGCACAAAATAGGAGCAAAAAAGGCTATTGATCCCATTTGCTCCTATTTACTATCTCGAAAGTTGCTGTTCATGCTGAACTAATAATCGTAACTGCTGCATTGCTTTATTCGTTTCCATGTTGTTAACGAGAGAAATTTCTTCAACTAAGAGCGCTTCTGTTTGGCTCAGTAAGTTTTTTTCACCGAATGACAGTTCTTTCTGGGTTTCAATATATTTAAGATCTTTATAGATTTCACATATTTCACGTAAATCTCCTGTCCTTAGTCTTCCCTGATATTCTTTATTACGTTTATTCCAGTTTGTTATGGCCGTTTCATGACATACTGGAACAACTGGTTCTGAAAGTATTTTAAAAATATCATTGATATACTTACTTGAACTGAGGGGACGAATGCCAACAGATAAAGCATTTGCAACAGGGACCAGAATAGTCATATCTTTGTTAATAAATTTAAGTTCGAAAAACTCTGCTGATTTTCCAGCTACCTTTTTTTCAATAATACGAACAACGCTCGCTACCCCATGTCCAGGGTAAACAACCTTTTCATTAAGAGTAAACATATGTTACCCTTCATTGGTAAGGGAAAAGTTTACCCAAAAAAAGCTTTTACCTTTGTAAGTTTACCATAAAAATATTTTTTTTTCTATGCACTCATTTTGTTCTATCACGAACAAAACAATCCGGCTACAAAAATAAATATATTTGTTATCATTATAATTATTAGTATTTTGCGTGGACGTTTACTCATGTTCTCTCTATACAACCGTATTAACAACATCCTTTGGTGGCATACCGGTGAATCGATAATGTATCATGGCATACTTTTAATTCACCAATCATTGCTATTCACCATGGCACCGCCTAATATGTATGGATTAATAGGATCACTTTTTTCTGCTCTCTATCTCATCGTGAGCATCATTAACGCAGGTCTTGATGCAACCTTGAGTTCATTATTTACGACCTATACAAAAAGTAAACAATTAGTATGGAAATTTATCGGCATACAGTTACTGATCAATTATGGTATAAGTATTGCTGTCATCGTTATTATGTATACTTTTTGGTATAATACCATATCTTCTTTTACGATACCTCTTGCTATTATTTTACCAATCATAATTCTTGAAAATATAAAAAAAATAACTAAAACATTATTACAACTTACCTTCCAATTGAAGGTAACAGTATTTGGCGAGTTAGGAGCAGTTGTAAGTTATATTGGCCTCGTATGGGGCGGTCATGCAGTTGGCTTGCCTATAAATGTGTATCTCATTTTTATCCCCTTATTATTTGTTCTCTTAATCGAGACAATTATATTTTTCTATTATACCTATCGTTGGTATCAAACACTGCCATCAGGTCTTCATCAGCCAATTACCAGCAAGGATTATAAACGAATAATAAAAAACCGTACCTATACTTTTTTAAATCAGCTGCATCATAGTTGTTTTTCGGGAAATTTTCTTGTGCTTCTCACTGCTCATTTTTTTGGTCTTGACTATGCCGGTATCATTAAGTTTTCAAGTAGCATTGCTTTCAATATTACGATTGTGGTGAAAAAGATATTCGGCACATCAAACAATATATTTTTAGCAGCCATAAAAAATAAAGATATAACAGTACAACAAAACTTCTTTTCTCTCATCACCAACAAAATGTATCATCTTCTTTTTGCCTTAAGTCTTTTTTTCGTTATCAACTACAAATTATTGCTGCAAGCAACAACGCCGATGCAAAATATTGTCGTCTGCTTATCTTTTTTGATAATTTTTATTGAAAATTTTTTCACAACTTATGAGCAATTTTATATTATGCAAGAACGAACTGACTATCTTTTGTTCATCAATGGCCTTACTATCTTTCTATTATATGGCGTATATACCTATAAAGTTTTATTTCCTCTCCATCTTCTTCTCTTGATAATTTTCCTGATTCGTCTTTTTTCACTTATTTTGACAAGTATGCTTTCATTCTTTTTATGGCGCCTCAAACCCCTCGGCACCATTCGGCCTCTTTATATATTAAGTTCCCTCGTCATTTCTCTTATTGTTTGGTTTGCTTATAATTAAGTATTTTTTAATCAATTTTTAATATGCAATTAGACAATATGCTATTTTTGTGCTACGCTCTATTGAAATCCAAATGGAGGTATATTAACTATGGTAATAAAAAAGGCCAAAAAAACAAAACGTCTTATTTTTGGTATATTATTCTTCACGTATACATTGTCCTGTCGATCTTTTCCGGAAATATTTCCTATTCGCAAGAGTGGTATTACGGCTATAGCCGGTACCTTGGGTTTGTATGGAACCCACTATTGGTTTCAAAGACCTTGTAATAAAGTACCAACTATTGACCAACTTAATACCTATACTCTTTTACCGACAAGCAATAACAATTATACGATGGATTTGCGAACATTTATTACAAATCTGCAAAATAACAATGCACCAATGCAGACAATTATTCCTATTCAAGAGCAGATGAGTGGTTCCCATGCTGATCACCAATCGAATCAACAAAATATAAAAGCCTATCGAGTAATAGAAAAAGGAATAGCACCAGTGCTTGCATCTTGTGATCGCATTGCTCTTTATTCTCGTGGTTATGCCTATCGCACGAATTCAAAGGGTAAACTTGGCAGTATCCCACGAGTGGGTGGCGGTATTGTTGCTGCTTATACCCATATTCGTGATAATATGATTCCTTTTCCTTGTGTCACTTTTGACAAATGTGACCATCGCCGTAGTTTTAATTTTGGTCAAGATCTTGATATAAAATGTTTGGAAACCATTTATGACAAAGTTACACAAACAAACCCACATGCCAAAATCACCTTACTTGGTGATTGCTTGGGCGGATTGGTTACACTTAAGTTTATTGCCAATAATCCAGAAAAGGCAAAAAATGTTGATACCATCATTCTTGAATCTCCCATCACATCGGCGCAAGACTTTATTCAAAAAACGGCTGATTCATTTTTATTCGGCGCCTCTTGGTTACTCAATGGATTTTTTAATTGGTATTTACCAAACTATAAAGCAGAAAAAGATACTATTGTAACTAGTGCACACATAACGGGTAAAACAATACTCATCGGTCATCTTATCACTGACAAAATTGTTTCTAATGAACGCATCGATGAAATGGTAACAGCATTACGTGTTCATGGCAACGAAGTCTATCTTGTTAATTTAACACCGCAAAATTTCAATGGCAAACCACCCTATCATTCACGATTATCACCCAACAAAAAATTTCAGCAAGCAGTAACGGCACTATATAAACAAAAAGGTATGATATCCAATGGACAACTTACTCACGAAGAAAGCAGATTACTTGCGCAAGCAAAAAAAGCATTAACTAAAAACGGCGATTAACAAAACCACATCTATTTAAACAACAACAACAAAAATGATTCGAAATATCAAACTATAAAAATGATAAACAAAATAATAATGTAATGTGTCATTCAATCATTAAGCAAGAGCCTCGTTAAAATATAAGTGTAATTTTAAAGTTTTAATTAAAACAATTCCTTTTATAATAATTTTAATTTATTATTTTTAAATAAGAATTCAATAACTGCTAATCATTATGAAGGGACTTTCCCTCCTTGCACAAGAAAAAAGCATTAACCAAAAACGATGACTAATGAAACCACATATATTAAATTGGTACTGTGGTAGTTAAAAATAACAAACAGTAACCCAAAAAAACGAATCGAAATATCAAACCACAAGAATGATAAACAAAATTATAGTATTATCCGTCATTCAATCAACAAACAACCATAGCGTTAAAATATAAGTTTGATTTTAAATTTTAATTAAGATAATTTCCTTTATAATAATTTTTAGATATTATTTTTAATAAAAATTCATTGGCCCCTTTCCAAGGCATCTTTCTGTCTAAGCGCAGGGGCTGCTACAGTTTCATATTTTCTCTACCATTAGTGGTTCAAATAACATCACGAGTAGGTCCCACTTCTTGCTGTGCTCTTTTTAAGTCATTGAATAAATTGATAACTTCTTTGCGCCCAAGCTTTTTAGCCAATGACACGGATGTTTGGCCATCGTTATTTTTAACGTTTAAATTAATATTGACACTAAATCGATCAATTAAGTATTTAAGCAATGGTAGATCATTTCTTCTTACGGCAATATGTATTATTGTATCACCAACAGCATTTTTCAGATTAATATCTGCGTCATAATTAAGTAAAAGTTCTGCAGAACGTTTTTGTTGAATGTCACTTTCTATATAGGGGACAAGATGTAAGGGCGCATCACCAGTCTTGCTTTTGAGATTACTGTTCGCTTTCTGTTGTAAAAGCGTTTCTAACAACGCAATATTTTCTTGCAATACAGAAAAATGTAAGGGGGCATAACCAAATTGATCACGCGACCGACTATTAATAGAAGCACCACGACGAATAAGGTCAAGCACCATTTTTTTGTCGCCACGAATAACAGCAAGCATCAATCCATCCAAGCCATTTTGATCACGAGCAGTAATATTACCATCAGCACCAAGAATTTTTATATCTTTTTTCAATACGTCACTAATTTCAGAAAATACAAATTCATCAGCCCTCTTTTTTGCTTGTTTCAGCGTATCGAGCGTAATCAATGATCCCCATTTACCAATCAACTCCTCTATAGCAGCTTGATCCCGCGCTTCAACCAATCTCTCTAACAAAGTATAACCCCGATTGGTTTTCGCATTAATGTTAGCACCTTGCTTAATTAAAACACCTAAGACTTTCATCCGAACTCCCTCATCATCGATAAAATCTACCAGATGAAGTGGTGTCTGCCCCCCCAAATTGCGCGCACGAACATTTGCATAATGCAGCACTAATAACATAATAATAGAAACACTGGCTGGCACATCACCATTCTGTACACCATAATGTAATCCCGTGTTACCCTCAGCATCAGTAACATCTAAATTAACACCACGAGCAATTAATTTCTTAACTTTCCTCTTATCCACATCCCCGACCGCCTTAATTAACGGCGGGATCCCATTAAAACGTTCACTTGAAATGTAGCGAAAAAAAGCAAAAAATATACAAACGGAAATTACTAGTACTCGTATAACAACAGAAAAGAAAATACTTTTACTCAGTTCCACTACCACTCCTTTTATAGCAATCTATCCATCAAAAAGTTTAGATTAATATGTTTTTTCTGCTAGTATAACATCATGAATAATATTAAATAAAGAGCCAATTTTTTCATGGATACACACGACTTATTCTCTAAGTTCTCCCAAGGACTCAACTGGAACGCATTATTATATACCACCTACAAACTCCTCTTTACTTTCTTGTCATTCACGCTCTTTAATAGACTAACTACAGCAGATTTTTCTTGTTGGGCCAATGTTAATAGTATAGTGTTTCTCCTTTTGTTATGGCTTGATTTTGGCTTCCGTAAGTCAGTACCACGCTATAGCCCTGAATTTCTAAATGATAAACAGGCCAACAAAAAATTTGTTCGTGCTATTATTCTCTTTCAATCATTCGTGCTTATCAGTAGCATCCCTTTATTGCAATTTTTATTAAAAATTGTCATACAAAATCCAGGCCCAGCAATAATAATGTTAGCAAGCATACTCTTTATTACCGAAGGTATGGGAGCAATATTACGGCTTATTTACCACTCTTATTTCTTACATAAACAATTTAATCTCTTAGCCATTATTATAATGATGAGTGAGATGGCTATCAATGTAGTATTGATCTATACCATTAACCAAAGCGCTTTTTTAGTAACAACAATTTTCATTAATAAAATAGTTACCAGTGCTATAATGGGCATCGGCAGCAGTATAATGCTTATTGGTATTATTCCATCACCAATAATTATCACAAAAATTAATACCCGACAAATAACCAAGAAATTTATAAAACATTCAGCTATTATGTGGGTTAATAATAATCTTAAAAGTCTTTCAGAACGGAATTTTTTTATACCGTTTATTACTTATACACTCGGCCCCGTGATCGCAAATTCATTTAAGGTAGCTAATGATGCAGCCCTCCTATTTTATCGTATTGTCATCAAGACTATTGGTACAACAGACACTCTCTTGCTTGCACATATAGTGACATTAAAACAAAAAAAGTTGATGCAGTTTGCATTCACAAAACTAATAACGAAGGTTACCCACCTGTGCCTTCCCCTTTTAGGAATAGTATTTTTTTTAGCTATAAAAGGAAGTATAACAATACAAAACCCATTCATTTTTCATGCATTTCTAATAATGGTAACAGGGTATCTCATTGAGACAATGCTTCTTCCCTATGAGCGTATATTAGAAGTTAATAATAACTATAAACAACTTATATTATCTTACATACCATATGTTATCATGCTTATAAGTGTATTCAGTGGAATCAGTATATCGTTCTTTGGTTTATTGGGTTCTATTCTGCTTATACATGGCGTACGATTGGTAAGTTTGAGTATAAATATCTATTTTGTTTATAAGTATCACCCTAACTATGTTGCGAGTAATCTATACCCGAACATATTGAGCAAATATATTTTCAGATTCTTTAGTTCCCTGAGTAATTATCTGATTAGTTATTTAAAAAGAATCGTTGCCCTTCCTTTTAAAGTCTTTAAGTCTTTTCCTTTTAAGATCTTTAAGTCTTCTTAAGTTATTCCAATTAAGTCATTTTAAGTTATTCCGATTAAGTCATTCTAATAAATTATCCCAAAATTATTCCAATGAATAAGTGGGAATAGGAAAGGTGAAAAGCAAAATATAGAAGTAAAAAAGGAGAGTAATTACTTAGTTTACCAAAGAAAAAGTAAGCTAGGGTTGATAAATTGATATGGCCATTCTATTTAGTTAGTAGTTTGGCAAGAATAGAGAAAGTAAGGTTGAAAAAATAACTTTGTTTAGCAGCTGGCAAGAATAGCAAAAGTAAAGTTGAAAAAATAACATGGCCCTATCATATCAATACGGAGTCGAAACCCCTCACCCTCCATTATCTCATACCAGGAAAAGGGTGAGGGGGGAGACGGAGTGCGCGACGCGGGGTAAACCTCCGAATAACTCTTACCTTACTTTTTAATTATCAGACACAAATGTTCTATTCTTTCATAACGATTGAGCTGGTATCCGTTATATTATTTTATTTCAAATAGAATGTTGAAATATTTACCTATCGAAGGCTCAATTAATATAATAATAGGTTTCTCATAAAATTTTAGTGTTACTAACTAAGATTTTATGAGTTCGATTTGACAAGTTAATACAAATTAGGCTATAATTTAATTGAAAAATTAAGCAATAAAGCTAAATCAAACTATAATGAGGTTTTAAATGAAAAAAATAATTGGTATCGATTTAGGAACAACCAATTCGGTGGTATCATTTATGGAAGGTGGTACTTCTAAGATTATTCCAAATAAAGAAGGAAATAATACCACCCCATCAGTGGTTGCCCACACAAAAGACGGTAAGCGATTGGTTGGGGTACTTGCCAAACGGCAGGCGGTCACCAATCCAGAAAATACTGTTTTTTCTACAAAACGTTTTATTGGACACAAATACAAAGAAGTGAGTGATCTAATCAAGCAAATGCCATACAAACTAATCAAAAAATCTAATGGTGATGTTGGTATTGTCATGCAAAAAAAAGAATACTCGCCTCAAGAAGTTTCTGCTGCCATTTTGAGCCATCTCAAGCAAGTGGCCCAAGATTATTTAGGTGAAAAAGTTACCCAAGCAGTTATCACCGTTCCAGCCTACTTTAATGATTCACAACGACAGGCAACAAAAGATGCGGGAAAAATTGCTGGCTTAGAAGTGAAACGTATTATCAATGAACCGACTGCCGCTGCCCTTGCCTACGGATTTGATAAAAAACAAGAGAGTAAAATTGCCGTATTCGACTTTGGTGGTGGTACGTTTGATATCTCTGTTCTTGAAGTCAATGATGGTCTTATCGAAGTAAAATCAACCAATGGTGATACCAAATTGGGTGGTGATGACATTGACCAAATAATTACCAATTACTTCATCGAAGAATTCAAAAAAGAGCAAGGTGTCGATTTATATAATGACAGTATGGCACTACAGCGATTAAAAGAAGCAACCGAAAAGGCTAAAAAAGAACTTTCAACCCTGCATGAAACAGAAATTAACCTGCCCTACATTACGGTAGATACATCCGGACCAAAGCATTTAAATATCAAAATTTCACGAGCAAAATTTGAAGCACTCTGCAGCAAAGTTTTTGAACGTTTACTTGAACCATGCAAAAAAGCACTTGCTGATGCCAAACTTTCTACAAGCGATATTGATGAAGTAGTCCTTGTTGGTGGATCAACACGAATACCAAAAGTACAACAACTGGTCAAAGAATTTTTTGGTAAAGAACCAAATAAATCAGTCAACCCTGACGAAGTAGTAGCAAGCGGTGCGGCAATTCAAGGTGGCATTCTTGCTGGTGATGTAACCGATGTACTCTTGCTTGATGTTACCCCATTATCATTGAGTATTGAAACAATGGGTGATATTGCAACGAAGTTAATTGAACGAAACACCACTATCCCAAGCAAGAAGTCACAGATATTTTCAACAGCAGAAAATAATCAAACAGCAGTAGATATTCGAGTACTACAAGGGGAAAGAGAATTTGCAAAAGACAATAAACTACTTGGTCAATTTAGACTTGAAGGAATTCCATCCGCACCCCGTGGTGTTCCACAAATTGAAGTTACCTTTGACATCGATGCAAACGGTATTGTCAATGTATCAGCAAAAGATAAAGCAACGGGCAAAGAACAGAAAATTACTATTACGAGTAGCAGTGGCTTGAGCAAAGAAAAAATCGAACAAATGGTAAGCCAAGCAAAAGAACACGAAGCAGCGGACAAGAAAACAAAAGAAACAATTGAAAAACGTAATAAACTTGACGGTACGATTTTTGAAATTGAAAAAACAATCAGTGAAAACAAAGAAAAACTTGAGCAAACAGATATAGAAACAACCCAACAGGCAATTGAAAAAGCAAAACAGGTACTCAAAGATCACCCTGATAATGCTGAAGAATTACAAAAAGCAGCTGATGAATTACTGCAATCATCATACAAAATTGCTGAAACACTCTACAAACAGCAAGATCCTCAACAAGCACAAGCAAACAACAATAATGCTACTGATACTGAACCAGAACAACAATCAAGTAGCAACAGTAGCCAGGCAGAAAAAGAACCGATTGACGTAGAAATCAATCAATAATATAAAGGCCTGTCCTGAGTTTATCGAAGAACCCCGGCCTAAAAACCGGGGTTAACCTTTCATTTTGTTATTTCACCTAATTAATTAAAAAACATATTTGAATAAAAACATATTTTTGATATAGTTTCAACAACGTATAGAAAATTAAACAGCAATAGGCTTTTTTATGATAAAAATCAAAACAATAAAATTTAATCTTATAACATTCTCTCTTCTTTTAACGCCAATTATTTATGCTGCATCAGATCCCGCCGAAGTAAAATCTTTATTACACGCTGCTGAAAACGGAAATAAAATAAACGTCGTATGGCCTATCAACAACCAGGTTGTTGATCCAAGCGCAGCTGATGAATTCGGGTGGACTGCGCTCATGCTAGCCTCCATGAATGGTCATTATAAAATAGTACTATATCTTATCCAATGCGATATTGATCCTAACGCACAAAATAAATACGGACTGACTGCACTCATACTAGCAACCATGCGAGGTCATTATAAGATAGTAGAATGTCTTCTAAAAAAAAGAGATATTGACCCTGATTTACAAGACAATGAAGGAAGAACTGCTTTGATACATGCTTTGAATTTTAAAAGTAATAAGGTCAATATAAACATGATAAAACTGCTTATTAAGCACGGTAAAAATCTTCATTTATCAGATGACTACGGACAAACTGCTCTTATGTATGCTAGCTTTCAAGGACATGAGACGATAGCAAAATATCTTATCAAGAAGAGTTGTACCTATCTTAATTCACAAGACAAGCACGGACAAACTGCTCTTATATATGCTAGCTTTCAAGGACATAAGAGTATAGTAGAAAATCTTATCGAAAATAATGCCAATCTTAATTTACAAGACAAGCACAGACAAACTCCTCTTATGTATGCTAGCTTTCAAGGACATGAGGAGATAGTAAAATCTCTTCTCCAAAATAATGCCAAGCATAATTTACAAGACAAGTACCAAAAAACTGCCCTGTATTACGCTAAACACCCTCGTATTCGCACAATTATCAAAAAAGCAATAAGTACTCGAAAAAAAGCCCAACGAACAAGACCCACCGAAAAAACACTTACTACCGTACCACCCTTTTTAGAAAAAAGAACAATGAGTCTCTTCACCATTACAGGGTAAATAAGGGTATAAAATACAAAAGAAGCCACGACCGTATACCAATCAGGGCTTCTTTTAAAAGCCTACACCATATATTATCTATGATTTACAACTAGGACATGAACTTTTTCCGCAATCACAGTCACCTTGACATGCTTTAATAAACGTAATGAGGCAAATCAATCCCGCGATTCCTACCAGATGGGGTTAATCTTTTATTTTGTTATTTTATCTAATTAATTAAAAAAAATATTTAAATAAAAGCATATTTTTGATACAATTTTAACAACGTATAGAAAATTAAATAGAAATAGGCTTTTTTATGATAAAAATCAAAACAATAAAATTTAATCTTATAACATTCTCTCTTCTTTTAACGCCAATTATTTATGCTGCATCAGATCCCGCCGAAGTAAAATCTTTATTAGACGCTGCTGAAAACGGAAATAAAATAAACGTCGTATGGCCTATCAACAACCAGGTTGTTGATCCAAGCGCAGCTGATGAATTCGGGTGGACTGCACTCATGCTAGCATCCATGAACGGTCATTATAAAATAGTACGATATCTTATAAACGAATGCGATATTGATCTTAACGCACAAAATGAATACGGACTGACTGCACTCATGCTAGCAACCATGCGAGGTCATTATAAGATAGTAGAATGTCTTCTCTCTCTACCAAATACTGATCCTAATTTATATGATAAGTTTGGCAACACCGCCCTAATATGGGGAATCGCAAGGCGTAATCCAAGAATTGCAGAAATGATCTTGCAAAATAACAAAACTGATCCTAATATAGCAAATCGTTACAAACTGACTCCACTCATGCTAGCAACCATGCGAGGTCATGATAAAATAGTACTACATCTTCTCTCTCTACCAAATACTGATCCTGGTTTACGAGATAAATCTGGTAACACCGCCCTAATATTGGCAATCAAATACAATCATCAAAAAATTGCAAAAATAATCTTGCGAAATAGCAAAACTTATCCTGATATAACAAATAATTCAGGCGAAACACCACTAATAGTAGCTACAAAAGGTAATTTTTTTGATATAGCAAGAAAGTTACTTGAACCCCCCAACAATGCCAACTCTGGTTTACAAGACAATAAAGGAAGAACTGCTTTGATACATGCTTTGAATTTGAAGGGCAATAAGGTCAATATGGACATGATAAAACTGCTTATTAATAACGGTAACAATCTTCATTTATCAGACAACCACGGACAAACTCCTCTTATGTATGCTAGCTTTCAAGGACATGAGACGATAGTACGATATTTTCTCGGCAAGAGTTGTGTCTATCTTAATTCACAAGACAGCCACAGACAAACTGCTCTTATATATGCTAGTTTCAATGGACATGAAACGATAGTAGAACTTCTTCTCAAATATGGAGCCAATCCTGATTTACAAGACAAGCACAAACAAACTGCTCTTATGTATGCTGCCTATCAAGGACATGGGGGGATAGTAAAATCTCTTCTCCAAAATGATGCCAATCCTCATTTACCAGACAAGTACCAAAAAACTGCCCTGCATTACGCTAAACACCCTTGTATTGGCGCAACTATCAAAGAAGCAATAGATATTAGAAGAAGAACAAGGAGTCTCTTCACCATTACAGGGTAAATAAGGGTATAAAATACAAAAGAAGCCACGACCGTATACCAGTCAGGACTTCTTTTAAAAGCCTATACCATATATTATCTATGATTTACAACTAGGACATGAATTTTTTCCGCAATCGCAGTCACCTTGGCATGCTTTAATAAACGTAATGAGGCAAATCAATCCCGCGATTCCTACCAGATAGTGTATTGGTGTAACAACGGCAGGAAATCTTGTCATCATCCAATCAGACTTAAAAAAATTAATACCGAATGGGCATAGTCCGACGTTAATAGCTGCAAGCGAAGTAATTAACCATGATGCCATAAATATCATATGCCTTGGAGAATCCTTCATATACGACTCCTTTTTTATAAAAAAATATAATATAATAAATATAATACTTCTAATGTTTTTCATAACACAGTAGATCAATTTATGCAACAGAAATCTAGAAAACTCATTTGTTATCAAAACAAAGTTTTATCACGCAGTAGAGTAAAAAATTACTATTTTATCACGAAAGAATATTATGAGCATTCAAGCTGGATTAGTTGGGTTACCAAATGTTGGCAAATCTACCCTTTTTAATGCATTGACAAAATCAAGTATCCCGGCAGAAAATTATCCTTTTTGCACGATTGACCCCCATATTGCAATCACACAAGTACCAGATAAACGGCTGGCAACATTACAAAAGATTTATAACGCAAAAAAAATAATACCCGCAACGGTGACGTTTGTAGATATTGCAGGATTAGTAAAAGGCGCAGCATCTGGTGAAGGATTAGGAAATCAATTTTTGAGTCATATCAGAGAGGTAGATTTAATCCTCCACGTATTACGTTGTTTTCAAGATGACAATATTATGCATAGTAGTGATCTGATAGATCCAATTGCTGACTATGAAATTATTATTGCCGAATTAATGCTCAAGGATTTAGAATCAATTGAAAAACGAATAACAAAAATAGAAAAGCTATTAAAAGGCAATCTCACCAGTAACCAAAAAACAAAATTGCAAAATGAATACCGTTTACTCGATCAACTAAAAATAGCACTCGATAATACACAGCAAGCACGGGTAAAAGAATTAATAGCAACGACAACGGTGGAAACCATTCCCCTCCTGAGCGCAAAAAATTTTCTTATCATTGCCAATATTGCTGAACATGAATTGGAAAATGATCGATACAAACAAAATAAAAATTACCAATTATTAGTAGAAGAATTTGGTCAAGACCGAGTCATCCCCGTTTGTGCAAAGATAGAATATGAACTTTCTCAACTTACTGACGAAGAAGCAGAAGAAATGATGGAATTGCTTGGTATGCATGAACGCAGTTTAGATGTTATTATCAGTAAAACCTATCAACACCTTGACCTTATTACCTTCTTTACCTGCGGTCCAAAAGAAATACATGCCTGGCCAATCAAAAAGGGTATGAGCATGAGACAGGCAGCGGGAGAAATTCATTCTGACCTGGAACGAGGTTTTATCTGTGCCGAAGTATTCAGTTATCACGATCTCATCGAATTAAAAAGCGAATCAGTTCTCAAAAAACAGGGTAAAATACGAATCGAAGGTCAAGGATATCAGGTGCAGGATGGGGATATTATAAATATCCGATTTAACGTCTAGATCAAGTGATTAACCACTTTACATCTTTTATTTTTCTGGTATAATATAAAATATAAAAAACAATTGAATAGATTTTAATACAATGAGTATGGAGCAAAAATAATGGCTAATATACGATTCAAAGCAGCTCTTTTGCTGTCTATTATTACAGCATTGGGAACGCAAAACACCCATGCAATACCGTTATCAGATATCGCATCAGATATCGCAATAGATATTATCGCAATAAAGTTACCAGATATCAAACTCCCCGATATAAGCACCCGTTCTGTATTCGCAAAATGTCTTGTGAAATCAATCTGGGATACCATACGGGGCAAAAAAGAGCTTGACCGCGATTGGCAAGCTATTTATCAAATTTTACCAGATAGGCCGATAATGCAAGATGCCGAGCAATCAGCACAAAGCTTACAAAAAATAATAGGTGATCCAGGGACATTCAATTTTGGCCTTTCTTCATCTGCCTATCAATTTGAAGGTGGTATTGGTGATGAATGCTCAACCACCCGATTTAATGAAAAGAAAGGATATGCACAACCCGGCAATGCCTGCGATTTCTGGAATAATTATGAAACAATGATCAAAGAAATGGCTGAACAAGCCCATATAAAAATATTCCGCCTTGAAATATTATGGAGCAGAATACAACCAGATGGCCCTGACATGTTTGATTATGACGCAATTCAGCACTATCAAAAAATAGTAAAAACATTAAAAAAACATAATATTGAGCCACTCATTGTATTTCATCATTACACCATTCCAACCTGGTTTGAAGATCTGCGTGGATTTGAAAAAGAAGAAAACATCCAGCACTTTGTAGATTTTTGTTCAGAAGTCTATCATGCTCTCTACCAAGACGTTACTTATTGGTCAACATTTAATGCGGTAGAAGGCTATGCATTTAAAGGATATTATACCGGTGACGGTGCTCCAGGTATAAAAGGCGATATGCAAAAAACAGCAGTCGTGATAAAAAACATGCTTGAAGCACATGTACAAGTATACAAAACAATTAACCAGAGCTATCTAGATTATGAATCTTACTTTTTAGAACAAAATCAAAATATAGATATACCAAAACCACAAATTGGTATTCAAAAAAATATTCTCCCATTAGACCCAGCTGGCACCAACTGGAAACAAAAATTACTCTCCCTCGGCTTACTGCCACTTGGTTCTCGAGTAATTTGTGATATTGGCAATATGTTGCAAAATGAAGGTTTTTACAACTTTTTCACGACAGGCGAATATCGTGTTTATATACCAACAAAAGTGTTTGTTGTTCACAAAAATAGAAAAGCACCACATTGTCTTGATTGGATTGGGGTCAATACTTATTCAAACCGTTATATGCATCTGGGTAAAGAAGTGATAGAACAAGATTCTGAAAAACAGACATTAAACCCTAATTACCGTTTCTATCCAGAAGGAATTTATCGTGCGGTGCAAGAAGTAGCCCAACGAGTTGCAAAACCAATTGGTGAAAAAAAAGGTATAGGTTCAATCCCTATCTGGATTACTGAAAATGGTATTCCGACTCATTATAATAATGAACACGACAATGAAAAACGAACTCTTTTCTTCCAACAATCATTGCATACTATCACGCAACTAATTACTGATGGTTACCGGGTCGAAGCATACCTACCGTGGGCATCCCATGATAATTATGAATGGGGAGCAAAAGAAGGTTTTGGTACCAAGCCATACGGTTTTTTCCATGTAGATCCAAAAAATCCAAGCGGTCCTCATCGGCTCAAAGAAGGATCCCGTTATTTCTGCAACTTTGTACGAGCATTTTATAATAAAAACACTGTATAACTTAATTAAGGAGGATATCTCATGAATACAAAACAAAGTCGATACAAAAAAAATCAATACACAAAGCTATTGGCAACGTTATTATTTAGCGTCACCTTGCTAGCAAGCACCATTACTGCAAAACAAAACACCATCTACTGGGATTGGAAAACAATCAATCCACTCGAAGTAAGTTTTCCTGAATCATTTTTATGGGGCACCACAACCCACGCCTATGAAGTAGAAGGTAATTGTACTAATAATACGTGGTATCTGTGGGAAACAGAAATAAAAAATGGTAAGCAATGGGCAACTGAACGTTCTGCTGATGCATGCGACCACTGGAATCGGTACAAGCAAGACATCAAAAAGATGAAAGAAATGGGACTCAAGGCATATTGTTTTTCACTTTCATGGGAGAAAATAGAACCATTTGAAGGACATTTCGATGCCAATGCATTACAACATTACGTTGATGTCTGTGATGAATTGATCCGCAATAATATTAAACCAATAATTATTATAAAAGATTACCGTGATCCTATCTGGTTTGCGCACAAAGGCGGTTTTGAAAAAGAAGAAAATATTACCTATTTTGTCCGTTTTTTCAAAACGGTTTTTGAAAAACTGCATGATAAAGTTGATCAATGGACAACCTTTTGGAACCCTGAAGTTTATGCAATAAACGGCTATTTAAGAGGGAGTATCCCACCCGGTAAAAAAAATATGCATACTGCAGCCACGGTGCTCAAAAATATAGCAGAGGCGCATGTACAAGTATACAAAATAGGGAAAGAGATTGACGAAACTGCACAGATTGGTATCACGAAGCATGTTTATCCTGTCGAGCCATGGAATAACGCAAATCCACTTGACCGTCTTGCCTGCTGGATGTCAAATAAGTTAATGAATGAACCCTTGTATAATTTTTTCACGACTGGTACCTTTTCCATTAAAATGCCACTCCTTGGCTCATCATACTATGCATTGGTAACTCATAAAAATGCCTCTGCACCAAAATCACTTGATTTCATTGGTATCAGCTATCATTCACACGGTTATATGAATAACTTTAAACTAATGAGTAATCCGAATGAAATACAAACGGACATTGATATCTTTTCGGTATATCCTGAAGGATTGTATGAAGCAATTAAGCAAGTAGCCCAAAAGATTGCCCAGCCGTTAGCCATTCCGATCTACATTATGCAAAATGGTATTGCGACAACCGATGCCAG
>SDBS01001158.1_pt1 | contig 26996 bp, 31 predicted proteins | sample 2277091 | NCBI WGS metagenome assembly SDBS01 (sample SAMN10404972, study PRJNA504765) | marine sediment metagenome | isolation source: marine sediment core GS10_PC15, 163 cmbsf | place: Arctic Ocean: Southern Knipovich Ridge | collected 2010
CCAAGGGCGCCATGCTTTGGCTTTTCTTGCCCATTTAATGCGATGAATAGTATGTTCCGTGTTATTATTAGAAGTGATTTTGCAAGTAAGGAAGCGTTCTTCAACTAGACCTTCATTTGCAAAAAGGAAACGTGACATTTTATATGCCCTATTGAGCATTTTTTTATCGTCTTTGTTACCTTTCAGCTCATCGAAAAATTTAGCAATCAATTCTTTCAGTTGATCTTTTCTGTCTTCAAGAAGCTCGGGGCAATTGGCTATGAGCTTAGCCATGTGATAGTCTGAGAGTTTTCCAGCTTCATGTTGGGCTAGGAGTGTTTCCTTAAATGTTTTTAGAATAGCAGCATTACATTGCTCGTCTAAATTTTTAGGGTTATGAGAAATATTTCTTCCATTGAGGTAAAGATAAAATTTTAATAATTTATTGGGACTTTCTTCAAGAGCTGGAAGGCTTATTCTATTATCTTGAAAAAAAATCTTTAATCCATCTGGCAACTGATTTCTCGGAAATCCAAAAAGCATTGATTGATCCTCTGTTTGTCATCAAATATGATACTCCTTTTTAATAAAAAAAGCAAAACAAAAAAATAATAAACTTTATTTGAAAAACTTGAGAGCTTTCAAGCTTTGCTGAGCCAGCATGAGCTTGAGCAGATCCCCCGCAATAAAGGGATAAAAGCCAAATTTTAGGGCATTCGCACTACCCACAAGTAGAGCCAGGTGAGGAAGGCCAAAGACGTAGATCAAGGCATTGCCGAAAATCATGAGACTGAAGATTTTGATTGGGGTTTTCTCGTGCACCTTTTCTACAAGGGTTCCCACTGCATAGGCTGCGATGATAAATCCTATGAGATACCCCCCTGTGGGGCCCATCATGTAGGCTAGACCACATCCCCCATTTGCAAAAACGGGAAGGCCTACTGCTCCTTGCACAACATAAAGAGCAGTAGCATACGCCCCTCTTCTGCCTAAGAAAACGGATAAGAGGAGAACGAGCTGTGCGGTAAAGGAAATTGGAACTGGAGTGAAGGGAAGACGAATCGAGATCCATGCAGAAAGAGCAAGCAAAATGCTTGCACCAAGAACAATGAAAAGATCTCTAAAGCGATTTTGGGTAAGTGTAAGTTCCATCAAATGGTACCTATTTTATGCTTTCCTGCAAAAAAAGACTAGCCCAATTGTTGCAAGGTGAAGCAAACGCGGGCTCGCAATGTGTTGACCACCCCGGAACAGAAGAGAGGAGTGTCTTTCCTTGTCTTCCAAGCTCGAGAAATTTGTCATGATCCAGAGAAATGTTATGCCCATCTGAAAACTTGCGGTGGGTGGCAATGTCTTCACGTAAAGTTTTCATTCGCATTGCATAGGTGTTTGTGGTGGAAGGGGTCGATCTCCAATGACAGGCGGGGGTGTAAAAGAGATGGGAGCGCAAATCAGTGTACATTTCATGTTCATACTTATCTCTGTGGTCAAATAGGGTCACGTAGTCGGCTTCGGGAAGAGAAAAGGCTTCGAGAAGGGTCTCTGCCCAATTTTCTCTGTGGAGATAGTCGTCTTCAAGAAAATAGACGATGGTCTCATCGGAAAATTTGCGGTCTATGACATGATCGAGAAGAGCCAAAAAGGATTTACCTTCTTCCCCTGCATCGATTTCGATGACGGGGAATTGCTCTTGCTTTTGCACAAAATGTTTCTCGGGTTTTGCATAATGGGTATCGAGTAGGAATGTGCAGTTGACAAGGTTTGTATCGAGCGTTTCGATCAAGTTGTCGAAACATTTTTCATGGCTAAAACCATTAAAGCGGTGTTTGTGGCCACTTGCAGTGGAGTAGTAGCAATAGCGGACAAAGACTTCGATTTTGGGTTTTTTAAAAAAGGAAAATTTCATGAACCTATCTCACTATTTGAAGAATTTGATTTTTTAAAGGATTTTTTTTCAGATTTTTGTTTCACTTCGCAGGACATACTTAGAAAAGTAGGCCAAGAAGTGAACCAGAAAGATGGATAAAAAGACTCAAAAAGCATGTTTTTCAAATAGTGAGATAGGTTCATAGTTTTGTAAGCTCCTCAATTTTTCGACAAACTTTTTTGGCTTCCTCAAAGGTGAGCTGCTCTTGTGCTTCTTGGAAGGATAGCCATTTCCCATCGCGGATTTCTTCGGGTTGTAAGAGTAGAGCTCCTGAGACGATAGCGGGGAAGTAGTGGACGTTCTTTTGGACTTTTTTGCTATGGCGATAGAAGGTATATTCTTCGGAAATGGGCTCTTCTTGGAGGAGTTTTTCCACTGTGAGTCCTGTTTCTTCTTTGAGCTCTCTTTTGGCACTTTCAAGAGGGTGTTCACCGTGATCACCTTTGCCTTTGGGAAAGCCCCAATGATTGCCATGCTTGTGCAGGATGATGAATACGGTCCATTCATCACCGGTATGTCTTAAAGGGATAATGCCAAAGGATTCTTCTTTCATGATCTAATATCTATGGGTGGTAAGGAGCAAAAAGTAAAGAGGAGTTGTGTCCACCAAACCCAAAGGAATTCGAAAGGGCGACATCAATTTTGAAGTCCTGGGCTTCACGTATAATATCGAGATCAGCAACCTCTTCAATCGGATCATCGAGGTTGATGGTCGGATGGAGTTTGCCATGTTGGATTTCGAGGATGGTTGCAATGGCTTCGATCCCTGCCGCTGCACCGAGACAATGGCCCGTCATGGATTTCGTCGCATTGATTTTGATATTGGGCGCATGCTCTTTGAAAGCTGATTTGATGGCAACAGCTTCCGAAATATCTCCCGCTATTGTGGAAGTTGCATGGGCATTGATGTAGTTGACTTGCTCTTTTTCAAGCCCCGCATCTTTGAGGGCATTTTCAATGCTGAGACGGACTCCTTTACCATCTGCGCGGGGAGTGGTCATGTGATGGGCATCGCAAGAAATGGCTCCGCCTAGATATTCAGCGAGAATGGGAGCTCCTCTTTCAAGCGCATGTTCTAAGCTTTCTAGGACGAGAACAGCAGAGCCTTCTCCCATCACAAATCCGTCACGGTTTTTGTCAAAGGGGCGAGAGGCTTTTTCTGGTGCGTCATTGCGTGTTGACAGGGCTTTGAGCGCTACGAAACCTGAAAGACCAATCTGATTGATTGCGGATTCTGATCCTCCACAAAGCATTAAATCGACTTCTCCATTACGGATGTGCCCTGCTGCAGAATATATGCCAAAATTAGCAGTTGCGCAGGCAGTAGAAATCGAATAGTTGGGACCCATAAAACCTATATCAATGGCGAGGAGTGCTCCTCCCATGTTTGTGATGATGTAGGGGATAAAGAAAGGGGTTAGGCGCTTATGGCCCTTCTCAATGATGGTCTGCGTACCATCATACAAAACATTCATTCCTCCCATCCCAGAACCAACTAAAACTCCACATCTGGTTTTATCTAGCTTGTCAAAGGCTTCCCCGGTCAATCCTGCATGTTCTAGGGCTCTTTTCCCAGCAACAATGGTATAGCAAATAAAGGGATCTACTCTCCGAGCTTGCTTTTTGTCCATATAATCGCCGATTTCAAAGTCGCGGACAATCCCAGCAAATCGAGTGGGATATTCGCCAACGGGGAAATGCTCAATCGGGGTGATGCCGCTTTTTCCCTCGAGCAAAGACTGGTAGAACTTGTCGAGATCACTGCCAAAACAGGAGATAATCCCCATTCCAGTGATCACGATGCGTTTCTTTTTATCCATAAGGTTCCTATTTTAATGGAAAAAGGAGAAATTTGCAATGGAACTATTCGTTAACTTTTAATTTTAATTCGACAATTTTCCCATCTCGGAAGAGCTCTTCAAGTTGATATTTGTCACGAAGACCGGGCATGAAAATATGGATCATATAATCGAGATAATCGATCACAACCCAATCCCCTGATTGCAGTCCTTCAACATAGAGGGGGGTTTCCCCTTGTTTTTTAAGGGTATCGATCACTTCCTTTGCCATAGCGACCACGTGACGATCGACGCTTCCTTCCGCTATGAGGATGTAATCCGTGAGACTGGATACCCCTTTTACATCGAGGGCGAGGATGTTGATCCCTTTTTTATCAAAAATTGCTTGAGCAGCAGTATGAATATTTTGAACTGGGTCTTCAGGCATAACGGTTCAGTATAACTTGTGTTTATGAATGTAGTCGAGAACTTTGGCTGGAATCCATTGTCCGCAATATTTTTTTTGATGCAAGAGCGTGCGCAATTCTGTCGAGCTGATTTCCATAGAAGGAATAGGCGTTCTTCCTTTGTGAATTTTTTTTTGAATCAGTTCGGGTAGATCTGGGGAATTCGCTTTGTGGCGTCCTCCAACAAGAGGAGGAGCCATCTCAAGAAGTTTTTCCACATCTTTCCATCTGGGAAGTCCCTTTAAAATATCTTCACCCAGAATCAAATAAAACTCCACCTCAGGCATCTGTTTTTGCAGTAGCTTGATTGTGTCAATGGTATAAGAAGGGCCTTCTCTTTCTAATTCTATATCAATCACAGTAAATTCGGGGATTTCCTCGATTGCAAGTTCTACCATTTCTTTCCGTGCTTTTTTGGGAGCAGTAGGAGGGCTTTCTCCTTTCTCTGGAGAAAAATTGGCCGGTGAGAAAAATATCTGGTCGAGTTTATGGATCTCTAAGATTTGAAGAGCGAGATTGAGATGACCAAAATGGATCGGATCAAATGTCCCTCCAAAAAAGCCAACTTTTCTGCGCACTAAATGATTCTCCATTCGTTTTTGACGGAGATGGCTCGTAGTTTTTTATCCGGGTTCACTGCAATGGGGTTACCAGCCTCCTTTAAAAACTCCAAATCGTCCTTACTGTCGGAATGGGTGGTGATTTTCTCAAAGAAAATGCCCATTTTTTTTGCTATATTGCGAATGATCTGTGCCTTGTCTTTGCCATCGAGAATCTTTTTGATCTTCTGAAAACAATGATTCTCATCAATGGCATATTCTGTGGCATGGTAGGCATTGACTCCAAGGATTTTTGCAAAGCGCTTCACAAGAAAGCTCGGAGAATTCGAGAGGATCATTGTATAATGCCCCTGTTGCTGTGCTCGTCGCAGTCGCAGGACTGCAGGCATATAGAGGGCTTCTTCCATATATTCAGGGACAAACTTATCAACGTACTTTTCGAGCATTTCAAGAGGTTTTCCGCGCAATAACTTATTGAAGGCGTTATGGTGCAGATCAGTCAGGGTCATCCCCAAAAACCGGTGCCGGAGTGAATAGAGTATAGATTGCACGACAGTAGAAAAAGGGAGAACCCCTTGGCGATACAAATATCGACAAAACCTGGCGCTACTATTGCCCTGAATCAAAGTACGGTCTAAATCAAATGCAGAGATTTCTGTGAATCTATCCATTTATCATTCCTCTAAATCAAAGAGTTTTTCCTCAATCTCTTCGATCATGGTTTCTACGGTGTCTAGTCTGAGTTTTTCTTCTCCTATGAGCTCTTGGTACAGCATCGATTCTTCTAAGCTCAAAGCTGATCCCCCCACGGTTTTGCGATGGGCCTCAAGGCTTTCTTTTACTTTTCTCTTTGCTTTATGGCGCTCATCTAGTAATACATGCAAAGAAGATGAGAGATCTTCGGGATTTTCCTCTAAAAGGTTCTGCCATTTCTTTTCTTGGATGTGGTCAGCTATGGTATCAATCCTACTTTCAAGCATTGTTTTCTCAATCCCCTTTGCAAATAGGGCCTTCTCTCCTTTTACGAGAGCTTCCCATTTTTCGACAAGGGCATCGAGAGAAAAAACTTCTGCTTGATTGAGTACTTCGAGCGAATGATCGAGCAATTGCTGCTGCGCCTCCAACTGTCTTTTTTGCTCAAGGCCAGCTGCTTTTTTTTGCTCCTCTCTCTCTCTCTGCTGCTTTTCTTCTATGGGCTTTTTCACATCCATGAGACGTTTTTTCAGAATTTTTACTTCTTCGCGTCCCAGTTCCAGCTCTTTTATTTCTTTGAAAAGAGCATCGATTCTTTCCTCTGCTTGAGGATCTTCTTTCAAGGATGCAATTTTCGCATCGATTATTTCGAAATTCTCCTTATAAATCCCCCGCTTTTCAGCTCTTTCTTTGTGCTGTTCTTTTTCTTTCTCTTTGATCTGATCCCAGTATTCGGAAAGTTTTTGTCTCGTCTCAGTAAACGCCGGAGTTGATAAGTTCAAAACTTTTGCAAAGCTTTGCAGCGCTTTAATCTCCTCTTTCCGCTCAAAAAAAGGCGGAACAATCTCTTTTTCTACAAAAAGAGTGATGTCCGCAGAAAAAAGAATAGAAATCTCCTTGACCAATTCTTTTCGCCTAGGGAAGGCTTGATCTCCCAATTTACTTAAAGTTTCAAAAAGGCGGTTTTTCTGTTTGATGCGCAAATTGATTTGTATCAGTTCTTTTCTTAAGGCATTGAGTCTGCCAGTAAAGGTGTTGAACAGACCCAATTCACTTTGCATCACCTCATACATTTTCGCATTTATTTGCAAAACTTTTGGCACTTCAATTGGATCGCTTTCTTTGAGAATAAGTTCTTTTCTTTCGAGATCTTTTTCAATTGCTTGGATAGCTAGATCCATTTGCTCCCCAGCAAATGAGGACTCTTCGTTAAGGACTTCTTTTAAACGACGGATCTCATCGGAAAGTTCCACATATTCAGCCCAAAAAATGGTTCTGATACGAGGGGGCATTTTTTCTTTGAAAAAGTCCAAACAGGTGCGTTTAGCCTGCCAGAAGTCCCGGAAGGCTGGGGTTTTTTCTTGCGAGAGGGCATTTCTCATAAAATCAAGGCACAAGCGGATCTTTTCCTCAATTTTTTTCTTACCCTCTAGATCAAGGACAAATTGTTTGTAGGGCTCTAATTCAGTATCTTGCATCTTTTTGTCTTTCGTCAGACCCCCTATTTTAGTCCTTTAAAATTAAAAGCTCAACTCATAATCCTGGATAATAGTCTCAACAGATTTCTCTAGGGGGAGGTTTTCAACTTTTAACCAGCGGAAAAGGGGCTCTTTGCGGAACCAAGTAAATTGTTTTTTTGCATAGCGACGAGAGGCTCTTTTAAAAAACGCAACAAAAGTCTCAAAATCATCAGGGCTACCGTGACTGGAGAGAAAGTCGAGACACTGTCGATAACCAATCGCTTGGGATGCCGATCTGTTTTTTCGAAGCCCCGCTTTTTCAAGCCTACGTACTTCATCAATGAATCCTGCTGCGATCATTTCATCGCACCGCATTTCAATGTGAGGGTACAGTACTTCTTTTGACATATATAAAAACCAGCACCGGAAGTCGTAGAGGATTTCTTTGCCTTCCATCTTTGGAAAATCAGAAACCTTTTTATTAGTCAGAGAAATGATTTCTAGGCCCCGGATGATTTTTTGACGATCTTCTCCGGTAATGGTATTCGCATAATCTGGATCGATTTTTTTTAGTCTTTCATAAAGGGCACTTGTTCCCTGTTTTTCCATGTCCTCTTCTAATTCCTTGCGCACTTCGGGAACAGAAGGAGGCCCCTCAGGAGGACCGTAAATTAAGGCGTGAATATAAAATCCTGTTCCCCCAACAACAATCGGCACTTTTCCCTGCATGAGAATATTGCGAATTACTTTATGTGCTCTCTCATAAAAATCCACCACATTGAAACTCTGATCCAAATCCCTGATATCGATTAGATGGTGAGGAATTCTTTTTCGCTCTTCTTCTGAGACTTTTGCAGTGCCAACATCCATTCCCCGATAGACCTGCATGGAATCAGCTGAGATGATTTCTCCACCGATTGCTTCTGCAATTGCGAGAGAAAGTTTCGTTTTTCCCACCGCAGTAGGCCCAGAAATGACGATGACTTTTCGCTTTTTTGTCTGATCAGGAGTTTTCTTTTTCAGGGGGAGGGTGATTTGCGAGAGGAGTTTTCTCAGCTCCTGATCTTCAAAAGTTGTGCCCGGGTTCACAATGGGCTCCTACGTAAACGCCAATCCTGAATCAACTTCATAGACATAGCAAGCATCTTTTAGGTATTTTTCTTCTCAAAATACAAGGCTATAGGCACCTGTCGGCTATTAGCCTTGTATTTTGAGAAGAAAAACCCTCTAAAATCTGCTCACTCTCTCCATAAATTTGATCCCGGATTGGCGTTAATCAAAAGATTTGAGCGCTTCTTTTTTGGTGCTAAAGATTTTCAGGATTCTTTCAAAACCAGCCATTCTAATGATTTCCATTACATCATCGCTCATTCCAAAAAAAGCCAGTTTTTTCTTTGCCGCATGCATTTTTTTTGTCATGGATAAAAGAAGGCGCATGCCGCTACTGCTCAAATAATCGATATTGCTGCAATCGATCGCAATTTTTTGGGAAATGTCGAGAAGCTTTGCAAGTTTTTTCTCCACAATTGGAGTGGTTGCTGCATCAACCCGGCCCTCAATTGTTACGAGGTGAATGTCCCCTTCTTGTTCGACTGTAATTTCAACACCAATACCCATACTCATCAAGATAATGGGCATAGGATTTTCAATCTAGAAAAATAACTTTACTCTATAAGTTCGAGGCGGACGCGTTGTCCAAAGCGAGCTCCAATAGTCATTGCGAGCGTTCGAAGGGAATTGATGATGCGTCCCTTTCGGCCCACTACTTTGGCTATGTCATCAGGGGAAACGCGCACTTCAATTAGGGTTCCATTTTCCCTTTCCACGATTTGAATATCTACAGCATCGGGTTGATCAACGAGGTTTTTTACGAGGTAGTCGAAAAATTCTTTCATAGTCATCACTTGAGTTAAAATGCTAAACTTCACCCAAATAGTAACATTTTCTCATTTTTGCTTCTACTGTCATATGAAAATTGGAATTGAAACAACGTGCCTCTCTCAAACCATCCGCGGCGTTGGCACTTATACCCTCACCCTCATCGAATCCCTGAAGGCGCAACAACAGGAGATCCTCTGCTATGATCATTCCATCCGGCTGCGCCTTCCCTTTGCTAGTAGCATTACCTCTCTCTTCCGCTCTCGCTGCTACGAAAAAGTAGGCCTCATGCATTTTCCCGATCCAAAAATTCTCTATGGCAGAAGGCCTAATACTCCGATCGTCCTCACCATCCACGACATCATGCCTGTGCTTTTTCCCCAGTTTTTTCCGACCAAAAGTCGCCTCATGATGGAGCGTTTTCTTCCTCGTTATTTGCGTGATGCCGATGCCATCACATGCCCGAGCATCCAGACCAAAGAAGATCTAGTGAAAACCTTTCAAATCCCTTCTGAAAAAATCCATGTGATTCCGCTTGCTCTTCTCCCCCAAAAAAGAATCATCCAAGAAGAAAAAGAATCTTTTCTTCTCTATATTGGCTCCTTTGAACCACGAAAAAATCTGCCAGGCATACTTGAAGCTTTTGCAAAAGTGCGGAAATGGGGTTTTCCGCACAAACTCATTCTCGTCGGCAAAGAAGAAGGGAAGAATCGCATCCCCCATGCACTCATTGCTAAACTCGGTTTGCGGGAGCATATCGAACTCAAGGGATACGTCACCGAGGAAGAAAAATGCGCACTTTTACAAAAGGCTGCTCTTTTACTTTGGCCTTCCTTCTATGAAGGATTTGGGCTCCCTTTGCTCGAGGCTATGGCCTCGGGAACTCCCATTGTCACTACGAATGGTTCTGCTATGTGCGAGGTCGTCCAAGATGCAGCTATTCTCATTGACCCAAACAACTCTGATGCCATTGCAAGCGCTGTGGTAGAAGTTGTTTCTTCACCAGAGAAAACAAAAACACTTATGGAAAAAGGGCTGAAACGCGCAGCAGACTTTTCTTTAGAGAATTTTGGCAAAAGACATGTGGAGCTTTATTCTTCTCTAGTAAACAGATTGTAAAGGAGCCTTAGGGCCCGTACAGAAATAATCTGACAATTCTCGAGCAGGAAAACGGTTCAGATCTTGAGGCTTTTTCCGCAGTAGATATTCCTGCAGTATCTACAAGTCTGCGTTTGTCGCACTTCAGAGTTGAAAAGGCATCATTTTTTTATTATAATGATTTTCATGTCGATCAATTTAAACTTATTACCTAACGACATCTTTCAAGAAATTTTTCAGCACTTAGATCCCAAAGATTTGAACAGTCTTACTGAAGTTTGCAGGGTATTTAATAAATTCATTTTAAATAATAACTTTATATGGGACGCGGTAGCGCAGAGAACGGAATGTCCATTTACTCTAAAAGATCTCCCTACCCCTCACGAAAATGGCGCTATGCGCTTAGATGTTAAAATCTTTGTTTCATTTCTTAAAAAATCAATTAAAAATTTCCCTGAAAATGAAATCCCAAAAGATATTCAAGACATTGTAGATGATATAAATGTTCCTTCAGAAAGTCAGATTAACCTTCTGAAAAACTATTGCAAAGTAAAAGATACCATCGTCTTATGGGGAACAATACCATTTACCCTCTAAGATTTATTCATCTTCCGCAAGCTCCTCAAAAAGCCATCTGACGTAATCAGGATTGGCATCAGTAATGAGGATCTGGGAAACTTCGGGGATTTCATAGGAGGCGTGCTCGATGATGTAATCACGAACGCGGGGAAAGTATTCCTCTTTGGTCTTGAAAAAAACTTTCACCTCCTTATCTTCTTGCACCTTCCCATCCCAAAGATAAAAGGAATCGACATGGGGCAGGATGTTGGCACAAGCCACCCATTTTCTCTTCACCAGCTCTTTTGAAATCTTTTTTGCTTCATCAATTTTACCTGAAGTCCATTGGATTTGTATATAGGCCATACTTTATGTTCCTTCCTCTATAAACGCGAGTTGTGGGATACGGAAATCAATCACTTTTTGTGGGTAAATCACTCGTCTTTCCTCCCCTTCTGGGAAATCAAGTTGCATCTGTTCTTTCTCAAGCAATTGCTCGCGCAATTTTAAATAATTGCTCAGTTCTTGTGAATAATTTTTGGTCGAAAGACGCAGTATCCGGGGAAAGACAAAGCGAATATCTTTTTCTTTTTGGGTGACGAGTAGTTCATCTCCTGTCAAGAGGACGATTTCTCGACGCCCGCAACTTTTTTCAAATGCATGGGAAACATCGATTCGTTTGACATTGAAAAGATCACAGACAATGGGACCTTCGAGGATTTTGAGTAGATCAAAGGCGAGCTCAATCTTCTCTCCGGTAATGGGCTGCTTCCATATGAGGTTTTCTTTCATCCCAAGATAGATTTCTGGAAGTCTTTTGGGACTAAAAAAAGGGGTGATTGGAAAAGGGACGGCTTTTGCATCGAGAGCAATGTTCTCAAAATCATGCAAAAAGCAAATGGGTTGACGGATTGTGTAATTGATATAGAGAATGCCGGGCTCTTTGAATTTTACCTCAGCTTCTTTAATGACTGGTGAAGTAAGGAGGCTCGCCTGGGCCCCTTTGAGATCGAAATCTGCGCTTAGAATAGGCTGATCAACGGAAAGACCCAAAAGTTCTGCTAAGTAGGCGGTTTTAAGTGCTTCTTTTTGGGGACCGGTTTGGATGATAGCTTTGATGGGGACTTTGTAATCTACTGTGCAGGTGCATTTCCAATATTGATACCCTTTGATGCAAAGGAAAAAGCTGGCATTGACGAAGATTGCCAAGCAAAAAATCCAAATAAGAGCTCTAGAGAGGGTGAATTTTTTCTTCATTTACCTAATTTCTCGAGAACTGCAGGGCCCACTGTCGTAATGTCACCAGCACCCATCGTGATCAAGACATCTCCTGGCTTTAAATGGCTTGCGAGATACTCGACCAACTTCTCTCTTTCTACAAAACGGATGGCATTATACCCACCTGCCTGAATCCTCTCCACGACCTTTTTTGGGGTCACCTCGGGAAGAGGGGGCTCGCGTGCGGCAAAAATATCGGTCAAAATGACCTGATCGGCATACTCAAAAGCATCGGCAAAGTCATCGAGGCAATATTTTGTGCGGCTATAGCGATGGGGTTGAAAAGCAACAACAAGTCGCTTGCCTATTAATGCATGTTTGAGAGCTCGCAATGTGGCAAAGATTTCTGTCGGATGATGAGCATAATCATCGTAGATCTCAATTTCTGCGGCTTTCCCTTTTTTTTCGACTCGACGGCCTACTCCCTGAAAGATTCTGAATCCTTTTCGCAATGTCTTTTCACTGATATCGAGCTTAAGTCCCAATCCAAAAACGGCTGATGCGTTGAGGACATTGTGCCCTCCAATGAGAGGAATCTCGAGATTGCGGTAGTGCTTTCCTTGAAAGGAAAGATCGAAGGTCATTTTCCATTTAATCTGTTGGAAATTTTCGATGACGAGATCAGCATGCTCGCCAAAGCCATAGCTTATGCCAGGAAGCTTGAGGGAGCGGAGGAGCATATCATCATAGCACCAGAAAAAATGTTTCTTCGAACCCACTTGGCTGGCAAATTGCCGAAAGGCTTTGAGTAGAGCTTCTTCGGTTTTCCAAAAATCCATGTGGTCATGTTCAAGATTGGTGATGATGGCGCTAAAACTGGGGTAGTTTAAGAAACTCCCATCACTTTCATCCGCTTCTACAGCAAAGTACATTCCTTTCCCATGACGACCATTCGAATTGGGGCCGCTGAGGTATCCGCCAATGGCATACGAAGGATCCATTCCAGCTTCGAGCAAGATATGTGCAAGGAGCGCAACTGTGGTTGTCTTGCCATGTGTTCCCGTCACAAGAACAGGTGCATACCCTTCCAAGAGTTGCGCCAAAAGATTGGAACGATGCAATAGAGAAATCCCTTCTTTCTTGGCAAAAATGTATTCGGAATTGTCCTCTGGAATATCTGAGGAATAAATCACGGCATGCGGCTTTTTCATTTTTTTGGGGTTGTGCCCAATAGTTATTTGAGCTCCCCCCACGCGCAAATTTTCTATTGTGGGTGATTCGAAGATATCGCTTCCGGTTACGACTTCCCCTCTCTCCAGGAGAATACGAGCAAGTGCGCTCATTCCAATTCCCCCAATACCGATGAAATGATAGTGCTTTTGCATTATTTCCCTTCTAATTGATGATGAATGAGCTCATGAAGCTCTATTGCTCGTGACTGCTTTACTTTTTCCAAGCACGATCTCATGGTGGAAAGTTTTTCTCTAGCGCTTTCTAAAACTTTGGGAAGTGTGTCGATTGCACTTTGCTCTAAAAGGAGCGCCACCCCTCTGCTTTCGAGTGCTTTTGCATTTTTGTATTGATGATTTTCAGATGATCCTGGCCAAGGGACGAGGATGGCAGGCACACCAAATTCGATGAGTTCATTCAGTGTTCCTGCCCCCGAGCGACAAAGGGCAAGATCGGCTGCTCGCCAGGCTACATGCATCTTCTCTTCAAAAGTCTTTACTGAGGCGAGAATACCCTGTTTTTTATATTGCGCATCGAGCTCAGATGGATCGTGGCTTTTCCCACAAAAGTGAAGAACTTGCAAATCTTTTTCCAAAAGAGCTCCGGCTTTGTTGAGAACAGCAGCCCCTTGCGATCCACCAAAAATGAGAAGGGTAAAGCGAAAAGGATCGAGTTGAAAATATTTTTTTGCCTCTTCTTTGTCTAAATAAGCTGAAGGAGTCACTTCAGACCAGAAAGGCATTTTTGCAAGAAGCACCTGTCCTTTTAATCCAGATGAAGCTTCTTCAAATTGTACAGAAGAAAGCTTGGCTCCTGCAGAAAAAAGGCGATTGACTTTACCAGGATGGGCATTGGATTCCACTAAAATATAGGGGATTTTTCGCAGCCGCGCCGCAGCGAGAATGGGGAAACTATAAAAACTCCCAAACCCAATGATGCAATCGGGGGGAAATTCTTTAAAAAGGTTAAAGCTTTGGCGCATGCCAAAGAGAAGTTGCACACTTGCCCGAAAGGGATTGGACCGAAAGGGGCTTGCACTTGTAATTTCCTGGAATGGGAACTGGAGTTTGTTGAAAAATGGATTGGACCCAAGACGCCCCCCTGCAAAGAGAATTTCATGGTGGTATTCTTTCAATTGCCTGGCGAGGGCCTGAGCAGGAAAGAGATGGCCTCCCGTTCCTCCAACTGCAAATAAGATTTTTTTACTACCCATGACTTGTTTTTTTTTGCTCTCGGGCCACACTCAAAATGAGTCCCATGGCAATAAAGTTGACGAGTAAAGAAGATCCCCCATGACTAAAAAAAGGGAGATTGGTTCCCTTACTCGGCAAAAGGCCCGATACGACTCCTAAATTTAAAAATGCTTGGAAGCAAATCAAGAATGTCAGAATTGCGACTAAATAGAAACCCTCTTGTTTGGTGGATTTTGCAGCAATCGTAAAGCCGATCCCGCCGATCGTCATATAGAGCATGATGAGTCCGAGCACTCCAATGAAACCAAATTCCTCAGCAAAAATTGCTGCAATGTAGTCGCTGCGTGCCTCAGGCAGATAATCCATCTTCTGCAAGCTTTGGCCCACTCCTTTTCCAAATAGTCCTCCCGAACCGGCAGCAATGCGGGCTTGATGGGGCTGGTGGCCTTTCCCTTGCAAATCAAGCTCAGGGTTCAAATAGACGCGGATCCGATCCGGGACATGGCTCATTTGCGAGGCGGCCACAACCCCAAGAACCACACAAATGCTAAGCGGAATGGCCCAGTAGATCCACTTAATCCGCATCAAGATGAAGAGAATAAGGAGTGTGGCTAAAATAATTGCTACGGTCCCATTATCCGGTTCGATCAATATAAGGCCTATGGGGATGACGAGTGTCGTGACAAGGCGCACAAAGGCTATGAAATTCATCCCACTTTTGTAACGAAGAATGACGTGAATGGTGTAAAGCGGAAGAAGATATTTCACAAATTCCGAAGGTTGAAGAGAATTACCAAAAATATTGATCCAGCGATGCGCACCGTTGATTTGCTGTCCGATTCCAGGCACAAATGCGAGCACAAGCATCACTGTTCCCATGAGCAGAAAAACTCCGGAAAGGCGCAAAATATTTTCATATCCGAGAAAAAAAACACCTAAAGCACAAGTAAGTGCAATCCCTGCATAGACCATTTGTTTGAAAAAGACATGATGGGTACTTCGATCTAAAGAGCGATCGAGAACTTCTGCAGCTGTCGTATTGAAGACCATGAGAATTCCCATGGCAAAAAGAAGAAGAATAGCAGAGGCAAGACTCAGACTATATTTACTCATTGGATGCGAAGTTTATCACCTACGCGAAGACGACGAGCTTTTTCTTCGTTGAGATCATTGAGTTTGAGAAGTTCATCCACTTTTATCTGATTTTTTACCGCAATCGTCCAGGGATTATCCCCTTGCTTGACGGTGTAATATTTTGTTGTTTTGCTCGCAGGTACAAAGCCGCCCTTTGCAGGGATTTTTAGAACTTGTCCAACTTGCAGCATGGTACTGGTGAGGTGATTGGCTGCGATGATTTCCTCAACTGAGACCTGATGCACCCGGGCAATTTTTTCGAGGACATCTCCTTTTTTTACTGCCACTTCTTTCCCTTCTTTTGCAGCAGTCACCATCTCTATTTTCTCTATTGGAGTAGCAGCTTTTGTGATGGCTTCTAATTCTTTTGCAAAATCAATTGCTTTGGGCGTCTTGTCTTCTTTTGCGGAAAATTCTTTCAAAACTTGGTCGATTTCATCGGCATGTGCAACTTTCGTTTCTTCCTTTTTTTGCTGCTCGGGAAGGGCAATCGGCTCTACCTCTGCAATGTCTTTCGAAGAGGTTTCTAAAAAGTTTTTCTCACCCCGATTGATTGCAGTGACAAAGAGGGCAATTAAGAGGGCCGAATTAACAAATACAGCGATTAGAATCGTATCTTTGCGCGTCATTTACGTTCTCCTTCGAACAAACCGTTTGAATTCTTCTCCCCTCTCTTCAAAATTTTGAAAGGCATCGAAACTCGCGCATCCCGGAGAGAAAAGGACCGTGTCGCCACCTTTTGCAAGTTCCATAGCAACTCTAGCTGCATCTTGCATGGTTTCCACTTGGTGGACTTGATAGCCTTGTAAAGCATTTGCGATTTTTTCGCGAGCCTCTCCAAAGGCGATGATCAGTGCTATCTGATCTCCATGCTTTTCAAGAGGAGCAAAGGAAAGTCCTTTGTCTTGTCCTCCCAAAAGTAAGAGCACTTTTTTTTGCAAAGTCCCTAAAGCATAAACAACTGCTGCAACATTCGTTGCCTTGCTGTCGTTATAATACCGCACTCCTCCAATCTCGGCGACAAATTCTAACCGATGAGCGGGTTTAGAAAAAGAGGAGCTCGCCTGAAAAAATGCTTTCTCATCCACCCCCAAGAAATTACAAACCAAATGCACTGCTTGCATATTGTCGCCATCATAGGCTTGGAAGCGGCGGGTAAAGAGGTTTTTCTCGATATTGCAATGCACAAAAAGCTCTCCATCCTCTTTGATGCAATTTTGAATATGGGCTTTTGTCTTTGCATATTCACTAAGCGAATGATAGCGATCGAGATGATCTTCGGCAATATTGAGAATCACCCCTACATCCAATACTTTGGCTGTTAGCGTTTCCAACTGATAAGAACTGAGCTCAACAATGAGAATCTCCTCTCCCCCTACAGAGCTTGTCAGCGGCGTTCCCACATTGCCCACAGCGCGCGCGCGCCTCCCGCAAGCATTCAAACAATGTTCGAGCATTTTGACCACGGTAGTTTTTCCATTGGTTCCCGTTACTCCGATACAAGGCTGCGAAAGATTTTCCAGAGCAATTTGTGCCTCTCCTTTGATAGGAACTCCTGCCATCCTTGCCCGTTCACATAAGGGATGATCCATTGGAACACCCGGAGATACAACGACGAGGGAAAAATCTGAGAGATCGGCAATTTTTTTCGGAGCAAGCTTATCATCAAAACCCACCACCTCATAGCCCTTTTTCTCGAGGAATGCCGAGGCAGAAGTTCCGCTAATACCAAGTCCAATTACAAGAGCTTTTACTGTATTTTTAGCGATATGACTGCCACCATGGCGAGGATGAGGGCGATGATCCAAAACCGCATCACTACCTTCATCTCTGGCCACCCTTTAAATTCAAAATGATGATGCAATGGGCTGCACAAAAAAACACGTTTCTTGTTTCGATAGCGATAACTCAGGACTTGCAAGATCACCGATAGAGCTTCAATCACAAAAATTCCCCCGCATAGTGCAAGCAAAAATTCCCTGCGCAGCATCACCGCCGCGATTCCCAAAATACCTCCCAAAGCAAGAGATCCCGTATCGCCCATAAAAACTTGTGCAGGATACCCATTGTACCACAAAAATCCAAGACATGCCCCAATCATTGCTGACAAATAGACAGCAATCTCTCCACTTCCCTCCACATAGAGAATGTTCAAGTAGCGGGACATCTCGAGGTTATTCGAGAAAAAAGCAAATAGAGCCAATACTCCTGCAGACATGACGAGCGTTCCCGCAGCAAGGCCATCGAGTCCATCAGTGAGATTAACCGCATTGGAAGCACCTGTAATGACAAAGATGGTAAAAAGAAGCCCTAAAATTAAGGCCCCGCCACTCAGAGTAAAAAACGCTCCCTTCTTAAACGGAAGAAAGTAGGAGCCCATATATTCTTTTGCTGTGAGAGTTTGAGAAGTCATATGAACTTTTTTGTTTTCGATGGAATGCATTTGCATTTTGGCCACTGGAGGTTGAAAAAAACGCCCTTTTTCCAAAGCACCTGGAAACCAAATCAAATAGATCCCAATTGCCGCAGCAAGGAGCACTTGCAATCCAAATTTCTTTTTTGCCCGCAGTCCTTTTGAATTTTTATGCTTCATTTTGAGATAGTCATCAGTACCTCCTAAAATCCCAAGAAAAATTGTAATGACGAAGAAAATGAGAGAATAAATGCTTGTCAAATCCATCCACAAAAGAAGAGCACTGAGCATTGAAAAGAGGATCAAAATTCCACCCATTGTTGGCGTGTTTTTCTTTTTCTTATGCAGCTCGATAAGAAGAGGACAATCATCAACACGAATTGATTGCCCAGTCTTGAGTTCATAGAGGCGGCGGATGAAATGGGGACCGACAAAAATCGTGATCAAAAGGGTCGTGATAGCTGCAAAGAGCATCCGAGTGGATGAATAGGAAAAGGCTGCGGGAACATGCACCCCAAAGTGCGATTGCAAAAACCGAATAAAAAATAGCAGCATGTTATCCTTCCAAAATCTCCCAAAGTTTGAGGCTGTTCGCTCCCTTAATGAGCACCACATCGCCAGGCTTTGCAAGGGCAAAGAGTTTTTCCTTTACCGCACCTTTTTCGGAAAAATGCTCTGCAGTTTTCCCAAAATGCATCGCCATCTCTTTTGATTCCTCGCCAATACACAAAAGATGATCCAATGACTTCGCGGCAAAACTTCCTACTTCTTTGTGATAATGGCTAGATGCTTTTCCCAAATCAGGCATCGTTCCCAAAATCCCAATGACCTTCCCCTGCTTTGCGGGTTTTGGTAAATTTTTGAGAGCAGCCACCATGGAATCGGGATTGGCATTATAGCAATCCTGTATAAAAGTGATACCGCCTCTTTCGATTCTCTGGAAGCGGAGTTTGTAGGGTTTACACTTTTTCGCTTGATCCTGAATTTCCTTCCAAGAAAGGCCAAGCGCACGTGCGCAGGAAGCCGCTGCCAAAAAGTTTTCCTTGAGATGATCCCCCTCAAAGCTAAGAGAAATGGGAGGACTATCGTTGATTACAATTCCTTCAACCTTTTCTTCCATCACAAAATCGGCTTCCCGCACATCGGTAAGATCGTTTTTCCACCCATAGATCCACTTGGAAGCCCTTCCTCCATACAACACCGTGTTGAAGTAAGCTGCTTGTGCACTCACAATTCCAAGCTGCGTTCTTGTATGAGAAAAAATTTCTGCTTTGGCTTTTGCAATCGCGTCAAGTCCTCCTCGAAAATCTTCTATCCCAGCCGGTGCAATGCGCGTGACCATTGCAACATCCGGAGGGGCAATCTGCACTAAACGAGAAATTTCTCCCGATTTTCTCATTCCCATCTCGAGAATGAGCACATCATATTCCTCTTCCAAATTGAGCAATGTCAATGGGACCGTAAGCTGAGTATTGTAATTCCCTGGCGTCTTGGCCACTCGATATTTTGCCTTTAGAAGTGTAGAGAGAAATTCCTTTGTCGTAGTTTTCCCCATAGAACCGGTAATGGCAATGACTTTTTCCCTGCGAGAGGCAAAAGCAGTTTTTGCCAGCGTGTGCAAACTCGATTGCACATCATCAACTCGCAAAAGACTAAGCCCAAAATCCGGTCCCGAATAATCCTTTCGCACTACAGCTGCTATGGCATTTTTTTGAGCAACTTCTCCCAAAAACTGATGCCCATCTACTTTTTCACCGGGAAGGGCAAAGAAAAGCCCCCCAGGTTGGATGAGACGACTGTCGATGGCAAAATATTGGATCGAATGATCCCCTGCACATTGACAAGCGATTATTTTAGCGATTTCGTTCAAATTCCACATAAACTTGTGATCATGACATATTTTACCAAACTTGCCAAACAGTTCCCCTGTATGCTTGACGAGTTCGAAAAATTTCCGCATAATCCACCTACTTACTCCTATTGGTGGCATGGCCAAGTGGTAAGGCAGGAGCCTGCAAAGCTCCCATTCCCCAGTTCGAATCTGGGTGCCACCTATTTTTTTATGCTTTATCTTGTTGCAACTCCTATTGGCAATCTCGCAGATATTACCCTTAGAGCTTTGGAGACATTGAAAAATGTCGATCTAATTTTGTGCGAAGACACGCGCCAGAGTGGAATCTTGCTCAAAAAATATGGGATCGAGACACCTATGAAGAGCTTCCATAAGTTTAGTGAAAAAAAACTTGAGGATGCGATAGTGCGGGATCTGCAGGCTGGCAAGAAAATCGCTCTGATCTCAGATGCTGGCACACCTGGAATCAATGACCCGGGGCAAAAGTTGGTCGAAAGATGCCAAAGAGAAGATTTGAAAGTGACAAGTCTTCCTGGACCTTCGGCTCCGATCCTCGCGCTCACATTAGCAGGTTTTGTTTTCGAGCGCTTTCAGTTTGTAGGTTTTTTGCCAAAAAAAGCCGGCGAGCGAAAAAAAGTATTGCTCGATGCTTTTTTCTATCCAGGAGTCACAGTCTGTTTTGAAAGTCCACGGCGCATTCATAAGACGCTGGAGGAAATTGCAAAATGGGGGCCAGAGCAAGAGGTGGCAGTCGTACGCGAGATGACAAAAGTGTATGAGGAAATAATGCGTGGCAAAGCGAAAAGATTTTTAGCATCCGAAATTCGAGGTGAAGTGGTTCTTGTGATTGAAGGTCACAAAAAATGGGAAGTGACCATGCCCCCAAAAGAGCACGTTTCTCAGCTCCAAAAAGAATATGACTTGACTAAGCAAGAGGCTATCAAACTGAGCGCCCAACTGCGCGGCGTATCAAAAAAAAAGATGTATGATTGCTTCATTTCTGACGAGGACGTATAATCTTCCCGATGGATCTTGTACTCGATATTGGCAACTTCCGCGTGAAGGGCGCATTTTTTGATGGGGATCAAGTGATAGAAAGTTTTGTCATTCGCCCCGAAAAAGAACATTTAGAAAAAGCACTCGAAGGCAAGCGAGCCAATGATGTGCTCATCTCTTCTGTGAATACTGAGATAGAACCTATGGTGCGTGAAGTTTTGGCATCGCAAGGATTTTCCTATAATGTGCTCGATTTTTCTACGGGGAAAGTCGTCTTGGATGTGGATGAGCCTGAATCGGTGGGGCATGACAGAATTGCCAATGTCTACGGCGCTTTGTTCCATTTTCCTCAAAATGATTGCATTGTGGTCGACTTAGGAACTGCCGTAACTTTTGATTATGCAGGCTGTGATGGAAGATATTTGGGGGGTGCCATTTATCCTGGAATGGATATTGGGGCAAAAGCTTTAGCGCAGTATACTAGCAAGCTACCCGAGGTCAAAACAATCAAACCCCCGGTACCCATTGCCAAAACCACAGAAACTCACATTCAAAGCGGGCTCTATTGGGGACTTTTGGGGGCAATAGAGAGAATTACATTTGAAATGCGAAGTACTTCGCAAAACCCAAGCAATGTGAAAATCATTGCAACGGGTGGGTTGCTCAAAGAGATCAATATTGAAGATTTAAGCGATCTCATCGATTTGATCGAACCACAGCTCACTCTGATTGGAATACATGAAATTATGAAGGAGAAGAAAAAAGATGTCTAATCAAGCCAAAGAACTAATTTTTGAAGAAGAAGCGCGCGAATATTTGCGCAAAGGGATTAAAAAACTGACCGATGTGGTCGGAGTCACTTTGGGGCCAAAAGGGCGCCATGTGGGTCTTGATGCCAGCTGGGGAGCACCTAAAATCACCAATGATGGCAATCATATTGCAAAAGATGTCGAGCTCAAGGACCAATATGCCAATATGGGCGTCTCGATCGGGAAAGAAGTAGCCAACAAAATGAAAGAAAAGTGCGGCGATGGAACGACAACAAGCATTCTCCTTCTTGGCTCTTTGGTGGAACATGGGGTCAAAAACATTGCTGCTGGCGCCAGTCCAATCCTCATCAAACGGGGAATGGAAAAAACTGTCGACGCGATCGTAAGACAGCTCGAAAAAAGTGCGTCCGTTGTGAAGAAAGACTCGGAAATCGAGGAAATTGCCACTGCTTCTGCCTCAGGGCAAGAAGAAGTGGGCAAGATGATTGCCGAAGCATTTCGGCAAGTAGGAAAATCCGGCGTGATTTCCATCGAAGAAGCAAAAGGGACCGAAACTACCATTGAGATGGTGGAAGGACTCGAATTTGATCGGGGCTATGCGAGCGCTTATTTCTGCACAAATCCCGAAAATATGACATGCGAGATGACCAAACCCCGCATCCTTGTCACCGACAAGAAAATTTCTTCAGTCCAAGAAATCCTTCCCCTATTGCAAACATCAGCTACTGGCGCACAAGAACTTTTGATCATCGCCGATGATATCGAAGGTGATGCCCTTTCCACTCTTGTCGTCAACCGTTTGCGTGGAACGTTAAAGGTATGCGCAGTCAAAGCCCCAGGCTTTGGGGATCGTCGCAAAGCTCTATTGGAAGATATTGCAATTTTGACAGGAGCAACACTCATCTCAGAAGAGAGGGGCACGACTCTCAAAGATGCCGACTCTTCAGTCTTAGGGGGAGCCGAGAAGATTATCATCACCAAAGATCACACGACAATCGTAGGTGGCGAAGGTGAAGTAAAAGCAATCCAAGAGAGAGTGAAACAAATCGAGGGCGAGATGGAGCATACGACAAACTCCTATGACAAAGAAAAGCTCGAAGAGCGCAAAGCCAAACTCTCTGGAGGTGTCGCCGTCATCCGTGTGGGAGCCTTAACAGAGCCAGCTCTAAAAGCAAAGAAACAGACGTTTGAAGATAGCCTCAATTCCACTCGTGCTGCAATCGAAGAAGGGATTGTTGTAGGAGGTGGGATAGCTCTTATACGCGCTAGCAAAGCAGTAGAAAAAGAGCTGAAGCTCGAGGAAGAAGAGAAAGTAGGTATGCAAATCGTTCTCGATGCTTGCGTAGCTCCCTTCAAACAACTCGTCGCAGGAAGCGGTTATGACGGCTCGGTCTATCTTGAAGAAGTCAAAAACCAAAAAGAGCAGATGGGCTTTAACGTTTTGACAGGTCAAGTCGAAGACCTATTCAAAGCTGGGGTGCGTGATCCCCTCAAAATTGTGAAAAGCGGACTTCTCTTCGCCTCTTCAGCAGCTGGCGTCGTGCTTCTCTCAGAATGTCTCATTGGAGAAGATGAGAGTTGAAATCAAATTCCGACGAAATTATGGTGGGCGGTAGGAGAATCTGATGAACCGAAACCGCCGCCCTATGCCTAATAAAAAGCGCAAAGCCTTAGAAAAAGAGATCAAAAAAGGGCAAAAAAAGCTGTTGGAAATAGAAGATTTACCACGTACAGATACCCTCACTCCCAGAGATGCTCTAAAAAAATATCCTGCTAAACGCCAGAAGATGGAAAAGCCTCTGATGGATTCGGTCAAAAGAAAGATGGCCATCAAGAAAAAGAAAAAAGAGACCAAACATTCCAAGCGCACCACTCCTGGAGATGTGGCGCACCGCGAGTCGCCTCCTGCTCATGCCCACACCGAGAATGAGCGCTGGCAGAAAACCCTCGAAGTCCAAAGTAAAACTAAAAGAAAAATTTTAACCTCTAAGCTGCAGAAGCGTAGACCTAAGGGAAGAAAGTAGAAAAATAGCCCTTATGCTCTTCCCCTATCCGATCTTCATTTTCTGATTTATAGCATGCATGCTATATAATTTTTATATTTTTATGTCTACTCGGCATAAAATCTATTGATTTCTATAGCACAAATGCTATCATAAGGCTAAGGTGAAATTATGAAACCCTATTCTCCTTCAGAAAAGCTCCTTATTGAAGAAGTTATGCAAGCCTCTCAGAAGATGAGAACAGCTGTAAGAGGCCTCTCAATTGGAGCGCTTATTAAATCAATTCGCACACAATTGGGAATGTCACAGAAGGCGTTAGCGAAACGTGCAGGGGTTCCCCAATCTACTGTTTCCCGTATAGAACAAGGCAAAAGGGATATGAACCTATCGACCTTGCACAAAATCCTTGGTGCAATTTCATGTGATCTCGTGATTGCTCCCCTATTGAAAGACTCAATTGATGCAATTCGACGTAAGCAAGCAAGAAAAATTGCTGAAAAGCAAGTACGCTATCTTAAAGGGACAATGAACTTGGAAGATCAACAACCAGATTCTCGATTTATTGAAGAACTGTTGAAACGGGAAGAAGAACATCTCTTACAGGGACCGAATGCTAAATTATGGGACGAATAGAGAACCTATGAGACTATCCCACTATTTGAAGAATTTGATTTTTCAAAGGATTTTTTTGCAGATTTTTGATTCACTTCGCAGGACATACTTGGTAAAGTAGGCCAAGAAGTGAAGCGGAAAGATGGATAAAAAGACTCAAAAAGCATGTTTTTCAAATAGTGGGATAGTCTCATGGTAGAAAGTTTTGAATTTCCTGAAGGAGCCACACCCATATCTGATTGTAGCGGCCTCATTCCAGTCTGGGTTCATAATTTAAATGACCTCAACAGGGTAGAAGCTGAAAATATCATGAATGCACAGAGAAAATATCTTCGAGCTCCTGTTGATGATCCCAAAAATTGGTTTCAAGTTGGAGAGCTAAAAACTATTCATCGAGCAATGTTTGGAGATGTTTGGGAATGGGCAGGTTCCTATAGAAGGTCGATTACCTCGATAGGTATCAAACCAAATTTGATTCCTTCACAATTAGCAGAGCTTTGCTTTGAAGTGCTTTCTTGGTTGCAATATCCCAACGAACACACTTTTGTGGAAATGGCAGCCAGAATTCATCATCGGTTAGTCTTTATACATCCCTTTGAGAATGGAAATGGTCGCTTTTCACGTTTGATTGCCGATCGCTTTCTTCTTTCATGGAGATGCCCTTATCCCATATGGCCAAACCACTTGAACCAAGAAAGTAGGATACGCAAAGATTATATTCAAACCCTCAAGAGTGCTGATAGAGGTGATTATATGCCTTTGATAGACCTTATGAAGAAACTTGGAGCACGCGATCCCAAACTTAGTGAATTACTTAAAGCAAATTTTTATCGAATCTGCATAAAGGGAGATAGAGGGCCTGCTATAGTCAAGGCTTTACTCCGAAGTGGAAGTAATCCAAATGATGAGACTCCAAACGGCTATCGATCGCTGCAATTGGCAGTAAAGGCAGGTTTAGAGGATATTGTTAAACTCCTAGTAGATGCGGGTGCTGAAGTGGATGCCAAAGATCAAAATGGATTGACCCCTTTTCAAGTTGCTGTAATGCAAGAAAATAAAGCCCTTGCAGACTTTCTTGTGTCTAAGGGAGCTAAGCGGGAAATGCCCCTAAAGTAAAATTTATTTGAATAGATTCTTCTATCCAAATTGTGGTAAAATCGATTCCTATGCGCATTGCACATATCTCCGATCTTCATTTTGGCTCTGCCTCTTTTGGCCCGATGCAGTTTCTCTCTAAGAGATGGCTCGGCAATTTCAACTATTTTTTTCATCGAAAAAAAGAATTTCTTTACAATCGACTCATCGACTTGATCAATTTTTTTAAAGAGCAAGGAATCACCCATGTGATCATTACAGGAGATCTTTCGGTCACCTCTCGCAAAAAAGAATTTAAAATGGCAAAGCGCTATATCGATCTTTTGAAAAAAGAGGGCCTATCCGTTTTTACTATCCCAGGCAATCACGATCATTACACGAAAAGAAGTGATCGAAAAAAACACTTCTACCGTTTTTTTGATACGCACTACGACAAAGATTGCCCCTTCAACTTAAAACAACATAAAGTAACCTATACTCGTCTCAAAGAGGGACTTTGGCTCATGGGAATCGATACCACTGTAGCGACATCCCTTATCTCTTCACAAGGACATTTCACTCCAGAGGTAGAAGAAAATCTCACAAAAGCGCTGAAGGAAATCCCCAAGTATGAAAAAGTGATCCTCCTAAACCATTTCCCTTTTTTCTATAATGACGCACCCAAAAAGCATCTTGTGCGCGGAAGCCTTCTCAAAAACTTGCTTCAAAAACATCCCAATGTGCAGCTCTACTTGCATGGGCATACACATAGGCAAACAGTAGCAGATTTGCGCGGAAGCGATCTTCCCATCATTTCTGATAGCGGCTCTACGCCTCACATCAAAAATGGGGCTTGTCATCTTTTTGATTTCGGTGATAATACAATCAAACTCGACGTCTATCGCTATGAGGGAGAGTGGAAAAAATCAGAATCACACACTTTTGAGACATGACCAAACCTTGGTATAAAAAAGGCCTTCGTTTCGCCTGCACAGAATGCGGCGAGTGTTGCACGGGACAGCCGGGCTATGTCTGGATCTCGCAGGAAGAGATCGAAGGGATGGCCGAAACTTTAAACATTTCCGTCCCCGAATTTATTCAGCACTATACCCGTGAAGTGGATGGTGAACTTTCTCTAAAGGAATTTCCCCGCACGTACGATTGCATCTTTCTTCGCGATAGAAAGTGTCTTGTCTACAAAGCCCGTCCAAAACAGTGCCGCACCTTCCCCTTCTGGCCCGAAAACGTCGAGTCAAAAGAGGCATGGGAAAAATGTGCTAAGCGATGCGAAGGGATCAATCACGAACATGCTCCGATCATTCCCTTAAGCGAAATCAAAAAAAATCTCGAGGAAATGTGATCCCCAAAGAAATTGAAGATCGCATTTCCGAGTGGTTAAACGGCCCTATCGACCAGGCAAGCAAAACAGAAATCCAAACCCTCATGGGTGAGAATCCCGAAAAGCTCGCGGATGCTTTTTATTCTACTTTGTCTTTTGGGACGGGAGGCATGCGGGGTCTTATGGGCGTCGGAACAAACCGGCTCAATATCTACACCATCCAAATGGCCACACAAGGACTTGCCAACTATCTCCTACAGCAAGAACCCAAGCGGGACCGCCACTACGTTTTCATTGGATATGACTCGCGCAACCACTCTCAAGAATTTGCAATGGAGGCCGCACGAGTACTCGCTGGCAACGGTATTGGAGTCTATCTCACCTTCGAGCTCCGTCCCACCCCTTACGTCTCATTCGGTGTGCGGCAAAAAGAGTGCAGCGCTGGGATCATGATCACCGCTTCCCACAATACCAAAGAGTATAACGGCTATAAAGTCTACTGGAGCGATGGGGGGCAAGTAGTAGCCCCTCACGACAAGGGAATCGTTGCTGAGGTTCAAAAGATCACAAGCTTCGATCAAATCAGCCTCTCTCCTGAAAAATCACCCCTCATTGAAATCCTCGATCCCGAATTCGACTTCGAGTATTTGGATGCGATCAAAAAGTTGCAGCTCGACCCAAAAGAAGATAAAAAAGTAGGCGATCAGCTCAAAATCACCTATACCTCCCTTCATGGCACTGGAATCAAACTCGTCCCCCGCGCG
>SDBS01001159.1_pt1 | contig 26996 bp, 40 predicted proteins | sample 2277091 | NCBI WGS metagenome assembly SDBS01 (sample SAMN10404972, study PRJNA504765) | marine sediment metagenome | isolation source: marine sediment core GS10_PC15, 163 cmbsf | place: Arctic Ocean: Southern Knipovich Ridge | collected 2010
TCTGGGCTCTATGAAGAAAGAATTTGTGGCAAAATTAGCTTGTGAGAAGTGTAAACGTATCAATTATTATACTCGAAAGAATAAAAAAACCATCGAGAAAAAATTAGAATTAAAAAAATTCTGTAAATGGTGCAGGAGGCATACGACGCATAAAGAGATAAAGAAATAGAGAAGAGGCATAAAAAGTAAGTAGAAGTCGGTAGTACTTAATTGGACTACCGATTTTTTTATTTTAGAGAATTATAATCTCCAAAGGTCGCAAGAGGGAAACTTGTAAAAACCACAATTAATTAAGACAGAAAAGAATCATGGAAACACTAAAACAAATTGGATTATGTTTAGGAGGAACGGCAGTGGCGATAGTACTTTTACACATCTTCATAATTGGATGGATGGTGATGGCGATCATGATCAACCCGGACCAGGTTCAGCACATTCCTTATTGGGATAATTTGTTAAGGGCGGTGATTCAGATCTTAAACTAAAATGGAAAAAGAATGTATTTTCGAGGAATTACCAGAAAGTACCAAAGACGAGATTGTTGAAATCCTACTTAAAGAGAAAGGATTTTGGGATGAAGAATCGCCCGGAGCAGAGGACGTTGCCAGAGAAAACATTCACCATTATATCCAAGAAAACAACAATCCAAGAAGTGTTCATGAATGGTTTGATTTTGCCGAATTAATAGAACGTTAATAAAAACATGAAAAGAGCAAAAATAGTTAGGACAAGCGATAAAAGGATCACCCAAATCACATTGCCAGACGAGAGGTTCTATAAGAAGGGAAATAAATACTATCCGTCGGTCACCTACATTCTTGAATCTTATCCCAAGAATATCGGCTTCTATAAGTGGTTGGCTTCGAAGGGATGGGATGAAGCGGAAAGGATCAAGGAAGAAGCCGGAGACAGAGGAAGCAAGGTTCACAATGCTATCTATGATCTACTAAAAAGGAAGACTGTGAAGTTTAGTGATAAATACTGGAACGACACCACCAAAGATCATGAGCCATTAAATGAAAGGGAGTGGGAATGCTTAATCGCTTTTCGGAAGTTCTGGGAGGATAAAAAGCCACAGCTAATAGCATCAGAAATTATTTGTTATTCAGAAAAACACTTTTATGCTGGCATGATTGATTTTATCGGAATAATAGATGGCAAAGTAGTTCTTATAGATTGGAAAACTAGTCTTAGAATTTACCCTTCCTTTCTACTTCAAGTGGCGGCCTATTGGCAAGCCGAAAACGAGAAAGGGAAATTTAAACCAGCACAAACAGCAGTACTAAGATTAGGAGCAAGACGAAAAAATGGAAATAGATTTGAAAACACCGGATATGAATTTAAGACAATAGGAATAACAGAAACCCAGAAATGTTTCAAGATATTCTTAGCCACTAAAAAGATTTGGGAACATGAACATCCAAAAGCTAAACCTGATCTGAGGGAAATTCCAGAATCGATTAAGATAAAAATAACTAAATTAATAAAAAAGAAACATGCCAAACCAAAACCAAGAATTAGAAAGCGTGACGGGAGAAATAAGTAGCGTTAAGCAGATCAAGACAGGACAATCTCAAAGGACAGATGGCAGTATGTTTGATTGGATTCTATTCGAAGTAGTGATAAACGGACAAACATACCGAACCTTTGAGACCGCTTTTCAGAACATGATCGGAAAGTCAGGAGAATGGAAATTTAAAACAGAGAGACGACAAGGACGAAACGGACAGTGGTATGAAAGCAAAACACTACTTAATTTTCCAAAAGAGAGAGAGGGCGCAACGAATCGAGTAGAGGAAAAATTAGATAAGATTATCGAAATGCTTGAAGGAAAGAAACAAGATTCGCCGGAAGATTATGAGCCAGAGCCAGGACCAGAAGGACCACCCCCAGGAGACGTACCTTTTTAGCCTCTGATTCTGTCTCTTCTTAATCTACCTTGTAGGTTTATCGTAGAGGCGTAAGCCGATAACAGAAGAGGCAGAGATGAGAGGCGAATATGGAAAAGAACAATCTATTAATTAAAAAATACTATTGCCCGAAGTGTAAAAAGAAACTGAGTGACATGGAGGTCACTCATACGATTGGTGGAGTCCGGTGTTCGAAGTGCGGGCAAGAGGTTAGAGATATAAAATCATGATGGAGAAAAAACTTATTCCTAATTCAACGCAAGTCCCAAATATTGTTCTTGACTTACTTATCCCACGGCTACCAGAAGCAGAGGCAAGGTGCTTGCTTTACATTTGCCGGCGGACTTATGGATTTCACAAGGACGAAGACAGGATTAGTTTAACTCAATTCACAGAAGGGATAAAAAACAAATATGAGGAGACGTTGGATCATGGGGCGGGACTGTCCCGGCCAAGCGTAGTGGAGGCTCTTAAAAACCTAGCCAAGGTGGATCTTGTTTTAGTAAAGAAGGACACTCGGGGGAATTTTTATAGAATTAACCTTGATTTATTTGGGGACAAAGGGTGGAAAGAGAGAGTAGAACAAGTAGTTAGCGAAATTAACCAGTTAAGGAAGTTAACCAATATCGGTAAAGCTAGTAAACCAAAACAGGTTAAGCTGCCTAACCTACAAAACAAAGGAAACAAAGGAAACAAAGTTATTATTAATAAAAAAAATAAAAACGTAGCTACTAGAGAAACTATTAATAGGGTTAGAAGAAATTTAGAAGAACAAGGAATTATAAGAAAGAAAAAATAAAAATGGACCTAATAGAAAAATTTGAAAAAACTAAAGAAATTGTAGGGAAGTCAAACCGGCATCTTGGATCTTTAATTAAGGACCTTAAAGAAGTACAAAATGATCATCAAAAGAAATTAGAACAAGTTTTAGAATCTTCAAGAGTCTCACGGTTTAATGAGGAAGAGTTAAAAGGATTTATAAAGGAACCTTATGTGATCTTGCCTACCAAGAGAGAGGACGAATGGTGGGTGGTAGTCCCTAAGTTTATTCAGATGCAGGTAGGTTGGTTAGAAAGAAGCACCGAATCTTATAATATTTTTAAGGTCAATAAATTTATAAATTGGCTCGGCGATATTCCAACCTTATTAAAAGATAAATTTAAGTTTAAGCCCGAGCTGCCAGTAAAGGTTTTTGATGGACTGGTTTTGACTGGCAAAAAACATCAGGGAGAAACCTGGGATAGATATAAACCATTTCTAATGAGAAAAGAGGGTGAAGATAAAATTAGAATTAAAAGAGGAGCAGAGTTTAGGTTGATCGCTCAGATGATAGATGACGGCACTTTGCCATTTCTACCAAAGCAGGTTGATGAAAAGGATCTAAGAAAAGTTGAAGTCGATTTTAAATTAAGAGAATACCAGCAAGTGGCCAGAAAGAAATTTATGGAGTACGGAGCAATAGGGGTCTATTGGGCCTACTCGGCCGGCAAAACTTATTTAGGGCTTCATTTATGTAGCGAGTTAGAGGGAGAGAAATTAATAGTTGTGCCGACGCTTACCTTAAAAGAGCAGTGGGAGAAGAGATTAAGCGAACTGACTAAGATTTCTCATGAGGTAGAAGTCGTCACCTACCACGCATTTGAAAAGGTGAGGCACAAAGATTATGTCCTGGCAATTTATGATGAGTGCCACCACTTGCCAGCCAATACTTTTTCAAGACTGTCAACTATTAGAGCTAAATATCGTATGGGACTTTCGGCCACTCCATATAGAGAGGATGGCAGAACAGATTATATTTTTGCCTTAACTGGATGGCCAGTTGGATTGGACTGGGAGGCTTTAATAAAATTAGGAGTTATTGAGAAGCCAGATATTAAACTTTATATTTTACAGGATCGCCGAGCCAAGATGGAAAAGCTGGCCGAGATTCTAATTGATAAAAAGAAAACTATTATTTTCTGCGACTCGCTTAAATTTGGAAACGAGATTGGTAAAAAGTTTGAGATCCCTTTTATATCAGGAGAATCAAAAGAGAGGTTAGAAGTTATTGAGGAAGCCGAGACATCGGTAGTTAGCCGGGTAGGAGACGAGGGATTAAGCATTAAAGACATTAAAAGGATCATAGAGATTGATTTCTTGTTTGGTAGCCGGCGCCAGGAGGGTCAAAGAATGGGTAGGTTATTCCATGGCAAAGGAGAAGGAGAGCATATCATCTTAATGTCGGAAAGGGAATTTGAGGATTACGGCAAACGGCTTTATAGCATTTACGAAAAAGGTTTTAAGATACAAATTATTAGATGATTATTAATATAAAAATATGAGAGCTTGGGATAAAACCGAAAAAGGAAAAGAGTGGCACAAAGAATATAGAAAAAAATGGGCCAGAGAGAATTCAGAAAAAATAAAGCACTATTTCCGAGATGTCCGAGAATATCGTAAAAAGTATTACAAGAAAAATAGAATTAGAATTTTGGCCCAGCAAAAGAAAGAAAGGATAGATAGAAATAGAAAAGCAGAAGAAGTATTTCTAAACGCTCATAGGGAAAGAATGATGGTGGTTAACTTAACTAAAAAAAATGAGTAAAATAACTAGAAAAATAATTAAAACAACAAGGCCAGATGGTTCCGCCGTAGGGGAGGAGGTTAGCAAACAAAGGCGTTGGCAAATTAGAAATCCCAAAAAAGCCAAAGGAATCCGAGACAGATTTCAAAAAAGTCCGAAATATAGAGAATATCTAAAAAAATATCGCCAGACCCCTAAATATAGAAAATATAGTAGGGAATATAAGAGAAAATATAGAGCTAAAAAAAGAAAGGATTAATGGAAGAGTGGGACACACATAAAAAAGAACAAAGAGAAAGGAGAGCAAAACGACTTTCGATAAGAACACAGGAATTGCTTAGTTTAAGGAAAGAAGGATTTAAGATACAGCAAAAAACAATTTATCATTTTAGGGTGAGGGATGTTCTTGATGTGTGGCCAATTCATAATCGCTATCATGATATTAAAAAGAGTGAAAGGGGAGGATTTAGAGACGTTAAAAGTTTTGTAAAAAGATTTTTTAAAGGTCGAGAAATAAACAATTAATAGAATCAAAACAAACATGGAAACAAGTGAATTATTAGAGGTAATCTTAAAAGAAATGGTTTCAAAGCCGGACGAGGTAAGCGTGGTAAGAAGCACGGATGAGATGGGAGTTTTGCTCACGGTTAAACTCGGGGACGGAGACGCAGGAATGGTGATAGGAAAAGAGGGAAGGACTATACAAGCCATCAGATCTATATTAATGGCAGTGGGATCAAAGAATCGGGAGAGGATTAATATCAAGTTAGACGTGCCAGAAAGAGGAAAAAGGGACGAGGGTCAGGGAGAACAGAGACCACCAGAAAAAAAGAAAGATATATTAGAAGATCTTAAGTAAAAAAACGATGGAGGCAGTTTTAGAATGACGGAGATTGCCTCCATCTAAAACAGTGAAGACATTACTTATAATTATAACAATCGTTTTGTCTACCATTATTCTTTTTACCCAAACAAGAAGCATTGAAATTGGGATCGAAGACATGAAGGAGGATATTGAAAACTTATCGCAGATCAAAACAATCGAGGCGCAAAAAATCCCAGCAGTGCCATTAAGATATATGAGCTTTCTTGTTTACGTGGGAGGCAGGTACGAAGTCAATCCAGCATTTATAAGTAAGATTGTCTGGTGCGAGAGTAGATGGGATCCGGACGCAGAAAACCCAGAGAGCAGCGCAAGGGGATTGGGTCAAATCACGGACGAAACCTGGATCGAAGTAATGGAGCGCATGGAAATAGAGGTCAGTGATGGGATAGATCAGTTTGATTGGAATTTAAATTTAGAGGCCATGGCTTTCTTGATCTCCCAGGATGAGTTATGGCGGTGGGACGAGACAAAGTGGTGCTGGGAGGATTGATAATTAATTAATAAAAAAATTATGAGTCCAGAAGTATTATTCAAAGTCGTATTCAAAAGAAGTGATGAAGGAGAATCGGTTTATTTTCTTCTCGTTGATGAAAACAAGCCACAAGATGCAATAGAAATTGCCAATAAGAAATTTCGCAAAGACTATGACGGCTATTGGTGTAAAGTATCAGTAGAGGTTATGGGGGGTGAATTTATTCGCCCAGAATCCGCCGACTAAATAAAAAAAACCACCTTTAACAAGTGGTGAAAAACCTTAACAGGTTTATTACTTTAATGTGTTGGAATTGCTTTAGTCTAATTAAATTGTCAAAGAACAATCCTTGCTTAATAAGACGATTATAACACCATTTTATTACAGCACGTGTCAAGATTCTTATTTCTATCTTGGGTGGAAGTAATCAAACGACCTCAAAAATCTGAGTTTCATAATTCAACACTCTTCCACCTGAGATTGAGATAATAATAAAATTATGTGCGCGCCAATACCAGAGGGAAAATGGGCTTGGAAATACAATGCCTGTATAGAATGCGGAACAACCGGGATAAAACACAAGGGCCGGGGATTATGTTTAAGGTGTTTTGACAAGGACAGAAACAAAAAGCCAGCGAGGGAACTTCAACAGCGGAAAAATAGTAGGAGGTATATTGAAAAGCACAAACATACAGAGGAATTTAAAGAATCTTCCCGCAAGAGAGCAAGAAAGTATTGGCAAAAAAATAAAGACAACCCAGAATATAGAGAAAAAATCAGGAGGCAACAAAGAGAATCACATCACAGGCTCAAAGATACCCCCGAAAGAAAGGCAGCGATAAAAGTTTGGCAAAGACGTAGGTATTTAAGAACCTATTATGGAAAATTCTTAGATGGAAATAAGTTTTATTTAAAAAAGTATAGAGGAGGACTAATTATTGCTTGCGAGGGATGCGATAAACATTGTCGGATCGCAAGCCCCATAAAAATACCTACACATGGAAAATTTAATCAGATGAACGAGCTTAAATTATTTAAAAAATTAGTTATTAAAAGGTGCAAATTATCTGCGGTAGCTCAGCGGTAGAGCATCTGGTTGAAGTCCAGGGGGTCGTTGGTTCGATTCCAACCCGCAGAACATTATGAATAATTATATAAAAAAAGAATGTAAAAAATGCGGGGCCCAGTGTTGCAAGGTGTTTTATCTTCCCCCAAGGTTTCTTGTCCAGGGGGAAATAGATAAAGAGTTTATTGAGTGGTTTAACTACCATGAGAAGGCAACGATTATCAAGTGGAAAGGCGAGTACTGGATGAGGTTTGAGTTGAAATGCGAGAAGCTAAAAAACAACCGATGCAGCATTTATAAAAACCGTCCTAAGGAAACATGTAAAGAATTTAATTGTGATAAAAAAGGATGGGATTACTTTAAAAAGTTAGAGAAATTAATAAAAAATTCAAAGAAATGAAAATGAAAAAATTAAGATGTTTATTAGGAATTCATTACAGGCAGGAATGCTTTGCCCCATTTATATTAGAGGGAACAGAGGGCGAACTTAGAACTTGGGTCTGTAAAAAATGCGATTACAAGAATGAGAAAGGAGTTTTTGTGCCTAAGAAAACTTTAACCAAATAAAGCTAATAAATTAACTAAATAAAAATATGATTGGAGATTTTATAGAAAACCACCCAATTCTTTCTATGATAATATGTGTATTGATAGTTTTCGGAATTTTTCTTTTAGCAAATATTCATTTATCATAAGAGCTAATAAATTAAAAGAGTAAAAAATATATGAAGACATTAACCCTAAAAAAATTGAAAGCAATGAAGCCGGGTATATTTGCTTCAGGTGTCGGATTAATAATGCATCCATGGTTTAATGACGCCAAACCGGTATCTGAAGGAGGAACATTAGAGAAAGATGGTAGATCAACTAAAGTAAAATGGATTGCCATAAGGGGGGGAATTCACGATTGGGCTATCTATCATTCAATGGATGCTAATCTTGTCCATGCAGATTACTTTGATGATCCAATTCACTTAAAAGCAAGCAATGATCATATAGCGAGAGGCGGTGCTAAATTACATAATGCTGACAAGATAAAAGAATTTGTTCCTTGCGATGATGAGGCGCTTGCAATGTATCGTTATTAAATTATTTATGAGGATGTCCGTTAAAGAATATAAGGAGATTTTAGCGGGCAAGAAGCCAAAGAAAAAAACAAGATCTAAAACTATTTGCCCGGGTTGTAATAAACCGATCAAAGAAAACGATAGTTTTAGTTGCCAGGTGGTCGAAGGCACTAATCCTGTAGAGGTGGTTAAGAAACATTTAAGGTGCGGATTGAAATAATATATGTATTGTAAATATATTGAATGCAGTAAGTGTGGTGAGTTAGGTCCTTCTCCGGTATATTTCTATAAAAAGGGAGAATTAAGTGAGGAGGACAAGAAAAAGTGTTTGGAGTGTTTAAAGAAAATAAAAAAATATAAAACTAAATGAGGCCAATACCTAAAAAGCTAAGAGAAGAAATCGCCCGGGATCCTTTCATGAAAACCTGTATTCGCAGAAACGAGGAATGTAGTGGCCGGATAGAATGGGAGCATGCCTTTACTTATGCCGGTAAGCAGATAAATGAAGCATGGGCGATCGTTCCAGTGTGCGTATATCATCATCGAGGCCTGGGGCTAGACAAAGAGTATAATCAATACAGAGCAATTATAAGGGCAGACATAGAGGATCTCTGCAAAAGAATGCCAAATAAAGATTGGCGACAAATTAAGAATTATTTAGTTGGAAAATATGAAAAAAGCAAAATGGTTATTAATCAATGAAGCACGAAAACTTAAATCTAAGGCCTTTCGAAAAAGAAAGGACGCAGATCGGCTTGAGAAAGAAGCTGAGGAGATAGAAGAAAAAGCTAATCAAATTGACGATTAAAATTAAGTATAATAAAATAAAAATTTATGAAAACACGTAAAGAGCTTTTAGATATAATATATGATTCAATGGTCGAGGAAAAAATCAGATACGAAATCGCAATTAAAAACCTTGATGATAAAAAGGACAGAGATGTTATTGGTACCATCCCTATACAGGTACAGACTCCGCTTGGAATAGTGGAGAAGGAAAAACCTATCACCAAGAAAGATTTTATTGCTAGCACCCAAACAGAGATTAAAAAAAGAGAGAAAGGATTAGAAACAATTAAAAAGATGATCAATGAAGAAGAAGCCAAACAATCCAAAACATAATCAGCAGGCCCGGAGAAAGAACCAGGGTAAATGGATCGGAGGAAGGTTTATCTCCCGCCCTATTTTAGAACATGCATTAAAGCAATCACTTGTTAATTCTAAAAGAACTTCATTTTGGTGGAGAATTATCTTTTGGATCAAGAAATTATGGCGAAAACTAAAAAAATAAAATTAACAAAGGAAGAATTTAAAGCATTATTACTTGCTGTAACAAGTGATAACTATTCTGGCAATGTTGCTCCATTATATGAAGATGTAAAGATTGAACTTACTATTGAAGTTGAGAATTGGAGTGTATGGAAAAGGGGAGGTCAGGCTGAATGCTGGGCTTGGGGAATAGGTCAATGGCTACAAAAATATAGATGGAAGAATGTTAACGGACCCCTTAGAAATCTTAAAAAAAGATTAGAGGGATTATATAAAAAATAACAACCAAAATGAAAAAAGAAAAATTAATTTGGCGCACAGAAAAAAGGAAAATCAATGATCTGATTCCTTATGAAGCCAATCCCCGTCAGATGACCGAGAAGCAGGTCGAGGACTTAAAGAAAAGTCTGGAGAAATTTAATTTAGTGGAGATCCCCGCAATAGATACAGATAATAAGATCGTAGCCGGTCATCAAAGATTAAAGATTTTACAAATACTAGAGAGGGGAGAGGAGGAGATTGATGTAAGGGTCCCGAATAGAAAATTAACGCTCGAGGAATTTAGAGAATATAATCTTCGCAGCAACAAGAATTTAGGGCAATGGGATTATGACGTCCTGGCCAACCTAGACGAGGAAATACTTTTGGACGTGGGATTTGAAAAAGAAGACTTAGATAGTATTTTTGGGTTAGACCCAGACAAAGAAGAATTTGATATAGAAAAAGAATTGGAAAAATTATTAAAAGGAAAAGAAAGAAGAGTAAAAAAGGGAGACGTTTGGCAACTAGGTGAGCATAAATTAATTATCGGGGACTGTGTAAACAAAAAAGTTTGGGAAAAATTATTGGGCAAAGAAAGATTTGATTTTATGTTTACCGATCCGCCCTATAAATTAGATTATGCTAAGGGGATTAAACTACTTAAAAAGAAGGAAGGCAAAAAGGGATTTGGGCATGATAGAAATAGAAAATATATTGGAGTAGAAAAAAGAGGGGGAATAGCTGATTATGATGAATGGTTATCAATTGCAAATTTATTTCAAAACCCGCAAGGAGCAAACGTAATGATCTTTGAGAATTGGAAAAATACACCAGAATTATGGGCCGCAATAAAAAAATACTGGAAGATAAAAAATATGATTATTTGGTGGTTACCTAATAGAAGTCAGGGATGGGGAATGCCTTATAGATTTTTTAATAAATACGATATAGCCCCCTTAGCTAGTAAAGGAAAGGAAGCCCAAAATGAAGAGTATGAAAAAGAGTTAGACGATTACTTAAAAGAAAAGGGTCAAAAACTTTTAGATACTTACGAGGTAATAATTTATGGAAATCAAGGCAAAAGTTATTGGGATAGAAAAGCAAAAACTAAATGGGCAAAAGCATCTGATCACATTACTCATCCAGCAGAAACCAGTAAATCAGGAGGACAAAATATAATTTTTGGAACAAAGCCAATTCAAATATTAGTGCCTTATATTAAAATACTAAGTCCTAGGGGGGGGGGGCGTTATGGATCCATTCGCAGGCTCGGGCTCCACCATTATTGCCAGTGAAATAATGAAAAGGAAATGTTTTGCAATAGAGATCGAGCCAATTTATGGAGAAGTGATCTTGAAGAGGTTTGAGAAGTTTACGGGCAAAACCGCTATAAAACTAACAAAATAGGCAATAGTAGAGCTAACCAGTGGACACGTGTGGGTCTTTGATAGGTAGAGTGGGGTAATTGATCAACTATTTAAAAAAACGGCAAGAAAGTAAAATAATAATTAATTAATAGAATTATGAAATTAGAAGAACTAAAAAAAGAAGCAGAGAAGGAGTTTGATAAAGGATGTAATACAGATAATATTTCTGACCCACCTTCAGATAAAGAATGGATTAAATCTTTCCTAACCCGTCAAATAGAAATTGCCTATAAAGAAGGATACGACAAGGGTTATATTAAAAAATGACAAAACGAATACTAAAACCAACAACGGCAAAAATGCCAAGAGAAACAGAAAGGCAATACATCGCTTTTCTGCAATTATATTGTAGAGTGAGTAGTTTGAGAAAGGTTTTAGATGTTTGGGATAAGGTCGGGGAATTGTCGGGTGAGGTTGGGGTAGATCTGGCCAGACGGTTAGGAGAGAAGCCAAATATTACCACAATAGAAAACTGGTCAAAAAAATATCGATGGGTAGATAGAAAAGAATTAAAACTGGTCGAGGATCTAAAGGGGATGAGAGAGAAGACCAAAAAAATAGCCCGACAAAAATTACATAAAATCGCCGAGACCTTTGAAAAAATAGCTGACAAAATAAAAAAGCAGCTAACGGGAGAGGGAGCAGAGGTGACCATGTATGATTTAAAGCAAGCCTGGGAAATGCTCCAGGTAGAATTAGGAAAGCCGACCAGTAGAACCGCACTTAAAGAAGAGGAGCAGAAACCTCTGACCCCGGAAGAGGAAGCAGAGGCAGAGGAAGTAGATCAAATAATTAAAGATCATTATGATCCAAAATCTTCAAAGAAAAAGTCTTCTATATTGGATTCTAAAAAACCGAATAAAGGGAGAAAAAGGACAACTAATTGAGTTTGAAAAGCATCGGTTCATGCTGGACATCTACGCCGACAAGGCCCAGGTTCTGGTAGTGAAAAAAGGAGCGCAAGCAGGATTAAGCACCGAAGAGATTTTAAAGATGCTTCATGACGCAAAAGAATTAGGACTCAACCAAATTTATACCTTGCCAACGGTGGACGACGTGGGAGAGTTTGTGAAGAGCAAGGTAAACAGGATAATGAAAGTTAATCCCTGTATTAAGAAGGACGTGAGCCGCAAAGATATAGATTCAATAGAGCAGAAACAGATCGGCAAGGCATTTATTTTCTTCAAAGGAACTCATACAGAAAAGGAAGCTATAATGTTAAGCAGTGACAGAAACATTCATGACGAGCTAGATAAATCAAAGCCAAAGGTTATACAGGATTACACGTCTCGAATGGCCTATTCGAAGATTAGAAGCCAGCACTTTTTTTCAACTCCAACCATTCCAGATACTGGAATCGACAAACTATATCAAAAGTCGGATCAGAAACATTGGAGATTTAACTGCCCGCATTGTGATTTTAGACAGCACATGGAGTGGGAAGAGAACGTGGACTTTAAAAGGAAGATTTATGTTTGTAAGAATTGCAGGAAAGAGCTAACGCCTAAACAAATAAGTGAGTTGGGGTCATGGGAGGCAAAGTACCCGGGCAGGAGAATGAGTGGCTATTGGATCAGCCAAATGATTTGTCCTTGGCGAACCGCAGCAGATCTAATTAAGGAGAGAGAAGACGCAGAGGACGAACAATACTTTTATAATTTTGTATTAGGGTTGGCCTTCATATCGGCCGACCAAAAGATAGAAGCCAGTTTATTTTTAAGAAACATAATTGAAAAAGGGTCAAGAGGAGAGGAATTAAACGTAGCGGGAATAGATGTTGGAAAGTCAAGCGGAAAAGGATTGCATGTGATTATTGGAAACAAGGAAGTGATATTTTGGATCGGAATACTAAAAGATAAGATATTGACGGACGGAAAAACCCACACCGCATGGAAGCAACTGGCAGAGCTGATCCAATTTTACGACGTAAGAGTGGGAGTGATAGACGGGATGTACGAAACCGAGAAATGTCTAAAGCTGGCAAACAAATTTCCATACAGGATTTATTTAAACTTTTATAAGGAAGACCCTAAAATGCTGGAGGTGTCAAGGTTTGGAGACGAGAAGAAAAAAAGACCAGAGGAATTTGAGGAAGAGATAAAGGTGCTGACCTCGAGAAACAGAGTAATGGATGATAGTATTTCCGCATTAAGAAAAGGAGAAGCAAGATTTGCAATGTCGAAAGACAGCTCGACGTTTAAACTCTTGATTAGGCATGCGCAGAATATGTATGCCCGAAAGGTCGAGGACCGCTTTGGCCAAATGAAAAGAGAATGGGAATCGATCGGAGAGGATGATTTCTGGCACGCCTTTATTTATTGGAGGATAGCGTTAAATAAAAAATTAAAAAGCGAACCCAATGTCTAAAAAAGAAAAAAAAGAAGAACAAGTAAAGAGGATCATGGCAATGGCCTCTAAAGATATCCGTCGGTTAAAATTCGGCAGGATAATTATTTATGTCCAGGACGGCCACCCGTTCAGGATAGAGACGGTGGAGTCAAGTACTGGGGATCAATAAATTTAAATATGAAAAAGTGGAAAGACAATTTAATAACGATCGGATTTATAATTGTAGGGGTTGCTTTAGTCGGACTGATTGTGGCTTTGGCAATAGGATTATTGCCATAAGAAGACCCGACCCCTTGACAAGCTATTTATTTTTGCTAAAATAAAATTGCAGAAGATGACAGTGGTCTAACGGCTAAGCCGGGGCTACAACTTCTGCCTTCAAACCGTTAAAAACGGGAAATTGAGGGCACGAAGTTGCAGTCCCGTTTTTTATTTATTTAATTAAACATGCCAGAAGAAGAAACAAAAACTGAACAAACAGAACCGGATTATAAACCCTCGCCAAAGGATGAGAAATTAATAGCGAAATGGAAAAAAAGATTTAAGAGAGCAAAAGATTTTAGAGATCCATTTCAGGCGAAGTGGTTACGGATGTATCAACTCACCCGGGCTTATCAAAGTAAGTCCAATTATGCGTATAAAACAAGGCTGATGCCTCCAATCGCTTTTGAAATTGTACAGACAGTAATTTCAAGACTGATCACCGCGAAAAGAAAAACCAGGATTTTACCAAGGGAAAAAAGTGACGCTGACTCGGATTCAATTAAGTCATGGGACGATTTAGTCAATTATGATTTTGATATTATTAAACTAAAAAAGAAACTGCGAAGATGGTTGGATTCGTCAGTGACCTATGGGAACGGGATAGCAATGGTGCCATGGAGAAATGATGGAGACGAGGATGGAGATTATGATGACCCTGACTTGATCATTGAGGATCTTTGGCATCTTTTACCAGCTCCAGAAGCCACGGATTGGCAGGATGGTTTACCCTGGTTGATTCGCAGAAAAGTAAAAACATTTGAAAAAATAAAGAAGTTAAAAAAGGCGGAAGCCAAAAAGGAGGAAAAGGATAGAGTCTACAAAAACCTAGAATACATTACGGGGAGGGAAGACGTGGAGGACTGGACAAAAGAGAGGTACGAAATCAACACCAAAAAAATGGCACAGATCGCAGGCAGTGACACAAAAGAAGAAGGGGAAGAAACGCCAGATAAAATCAAAGGAGAGAAGAATGTGGAGATTTGGGAGATCTGGGATTGGGAGGAACAGCAATTAATAACTATTTTTAATAAAGAAGTACTGGTCAGGGATGAAGAGAATCCATATAAGAACATTAACAAGGGAAAGATATTTATAGATTTACCTGATCATGAATTAAACTGGGAGCTTTGGGCCATGGGTCACATCGAGCCAGTGGAAACCACTATCCTTGAAATCGCAGACTTGAGAAACCAAAGGATGGATGATGTGATTTTAAACCTTGATCCAGTAATTAAAATAAAAAAGAATAGCGGTATCAAGAAAAATGATATTATTTTTGCGCCGGGAGCAATCTGGGAGATGAACAGGACAGATGACGTGATCGTAGAAAGACCGCCAGTGATTAGCGGGATGGGAATTACCGAAGACACTCTAATGAGGAAAGAAATAGAAAGGACGTTGGCGCTAAGCGAATACATGCAGGGAGTGCCAATGGGCAAACAAGAACCAGCGAAAAAAGTAGAGACGCTTTTAGGCCAGGGCAATCTTAGATTAGGATTGAACGCCGCCGCAGTGTCGGATGCCTTAACTCAATTAGCTAACATTCTTATTCAATTAAATCAGGAATTTCTAACAGAGGATAAACTTTACCGGATAGTAGGAGACGAGGTAGATTTTAAAGAATTTAAAACCGCAGATAAAGAAGTAAAGGTAGATGCCATTGTGGAGATTGAGCCAGTATTTCCTCCAAACAAACAAGAGAGGATGGCTGAGGTCTTAATGCTTTACGACAAACTGGTAGCCGAAGACAAGCCAGATCCAAAGAATCCAAAGGCAGTAGAGCAATGGCTAACAAGAAAGAGAACCCTTCAAGAAATGATGCTGGAAGAAATGGGTAGAGAAGCATTTAAGGAAAAGCTATTAGGAAAAGAGGAGGAGATTAAGATCGAAAAGAAACCAGTGCCCGAGAAAACTTCTGTGCCAGCGGAAGGAGAGGAAGCTCCGCAGCCGGGAAGAATAAGACAGATGTTGGCCAAGATCCCTCTTTTAAAAAAGCTATAAGAAATTATTGTGAAAAAGATATTACAAAAAATACTTTGTTTATTAGGACTTCATAAATGGGAAAAGCATCCCGACCCTGAATTCAGACGCGGTTTTATATGTAAAAGATGTTTGGAGGTAAAAGGAAAAAGTTTTTGTTGTGGTGCGAAACTGAATATTATTAAGGACAAAAAACATTGGAGATTTTGTTCTAAATGCGGGACAAGCCTTGATTAAACAATTCCAAAAAAGGTCGATCAATAATTAAAACAATTAATATTAATACAAAATCATGTTAAAAGAACTAAGACAAAAGTTTTTAAAAGTAATCAGCATTCCAATCCAAATAATCCCTTCTACGGGGTCGTTGGATGGGTATGCGATCGAGACCAAGAAATTGTCAAGTGCGATTGTTTCAGGGACAGCAGATGAAAACATAGCAGGCAAACTTCATGATGCGGGAGTGTTTACCAAGGAGGCGAAATATTATGTTGGGATGATGGCTTACAATAAAACGGATCATGTTTTTGCCAAAGTTTTAAGTAAAGAAAAGGATTCGATAGAATTTACAGTAACCATCGCATCCCCGGCAGTGTTTACTAAGGTCGCGCACGGACTCGTAGAAGGAAATAAAATACGACTCGTTACGGACGGAGCAGATTTACCAACAGGACTTGCAGAAGATACAGATTATTATGTTATAGCCGCAGGACTTGGAGCAGATGATTTTAGAGTTAGCGCAACCCTCGGAGGATCAGTAATAAATACTAGCGGAAGTCAATCAGGAACGCATACGTACGTTAATGACGATTCTCAATTAGCATTAGACTGGGACGCATTTCCTGACGGAGATGAGGTGTTTGAACTTTATACCGTAAGCGAGGATCTTTCATTTGATAGCGCCTTGGCTTTGATAGAAATAGGAAACATCACAGGAACCCCAACCTCAGTAAAGGTAAAAGTCGAAGAAGATGATGATTCGAACTTTGGCGGAGCTGCCGTAGCTGAAGGAGGAGCAGAGATAACTGTGGCCCAGGATCACAGCTACACCATGGAGATCAAAAGAACAAAAAGATATTTGAGGATAGTGGTAACAACGGCCGGAGGATCAACCCCAACAGTTGAATGTTTTGGGGCTTTTATTTTATGGAACGCAGCAATACCATTTCCAAGAGAAAGCGCAAGTGACATCGACAATTCGTAAAAGGTCGAGTAATTAATTAACTTTTATAAACACATTAATGACAGAGGAAGAGAATCAAAAAAAGTTTGATACGGGATTAGCTATACAAGAAATGACAGAAACTAAGGGATGGAAGATTCTTCATAATTGGATTGAAAAAGAACTCGAGATAGAGAGGAATGAGAATGAGGAATTTGACTTAAAAGGAAAAGGAGTGCCTGAAATAGCTGCCGAATACCTGGACCACAGGGGAAATATTAATGTTTATAAAAAAGTTCTTAACATGGTCAAAACTGCCGTTGAAGAAAAGGAAGAGGCAGCTGAAGCCATGAGAAAGGAATAAAATCATGCCAACAGAACCAGAAGAAAAAAAAGAAAAAAAGACTAAAGAAAAAAGCCCAAAGGGAAACGTGGTTTTAGAGAAGTTTAAAAAGGATCAGGAAAAAGAAAACAAGAATAAGAAATGGAGAATGGTAGAGGACGCTGTCCAAGCGGCCAGAAAAGCTTATACCGGTGGATTTGAACATACAGATCCAGAAGTAAAGACAATTAGTTTTGACAAAGCAGTTAAGGATCTAAAAGAAGTACTGCAAAAAATACTTGATGGGGAGATTAAAATGGGAGGACTAGGAGAAAGCGAAGGAAAAATCGAGATTGCGGAAGGACCTGAAGATTAAAACCATGCCATTTGGAATCAAAGGTAAAACTAAAAAATGGGAAGAGAAAACCAAGATCGGTAAAAAAGTAAGTGGACGGATCGAAAGATGCGTTGACAAATTAGTAGCTGATCCAGATTTTAAACCAGAGGTTGCAGGAGAAACCAAAAAACAGGCAGCCATTAAAGTTTGTAAAAAATCAATTACTAGAAGCAAAGAATTTAGCGCGAAGCTAATATAAACAAAGGTCGAGCGAGAAAATTTAAATAATTAATATCCAATTTAAGCATGCCAAAAAAAAATGAGGAACTTGATCGTCAACTCAACGAAGAAGGAGAGGAGGAGGAAAAAGTAGAAGAAGAAAAAACGGAAGAGGGATTTGTCGAAATAGATGGAGAAAAATTTAAGGAGGATCCTAATAACCCGGGAGAAGCTCTACCAGACGAGGAAGGCAATGCCATTCCTTTTGAGGAGAAAGAAGAGGAGAAGGAAGAGAAAGAGGAAAAGGAAGGTTTTGTTGAGATAGATGGGGTTAAATACAAAGAGGATCCCGAAAACAAAGGAGAAGCTTTGAAAGACGATGATGACAAACCCATTCCCTTCGTAGTAGACGAGGCTTCCAAAAAGAAGGACAGGTGGCACGGCAAAAGCAGAGAAGAGGTCATTAAGGAGTATGAGACACTAGAAAAGAAAAAACCAGAAAAACCTGAAGAAAAAACGGAAGAAAAAACCAAAGAAGAAGAGGAAAAAGAAATTAAAATGCCAAGCGAGGAAGAACTGAAAAAGATGACCCCTAAGCTTTTTGCAGAGTGGATCATGAAAGAGGTAGATCGGAAGGTTAGCAAGGCTCAGGATGAAAGAAGTGCCACTAGTAGTGCAGTTACCAAGGAAATAAAAGACGCAAAAAAGGATCATCCTCTTCTTTCAACCAGTGCAGAGTATCGAGAACTAGTCCTGGCTTTAATAGATGCCGCGGCAGGAAAAGGCAAGGGAATGGCATTAAAAGAAGCCTGTGAAAAAGTCGATGCCTACGCCGGTAAAGAAAAGGGTGAAGATAAAATTTCCACAGAGGAGAAGGCTAAACTTAAAAAAGCAAAAGCCCAGGTTGAAAAAGAAATAACTGCTCCAACTCCAGGTGAAAAGACAACCAAAGAATCAGAACGCATTGGGAAGGCCCTTGGGCCAAAGCCAGACTCCTCTCTTGGAGGATTATAGGAATTGAACAGGGAGAAGCAGAAGCCCTGCTTCCAACCGCGAACTCTGCCAGTAAAACTGCAGACAGTTCCGTAAGTGGTAGTCAAAGTCTCTTAGGAGAATTTAGTCGAAACTCCTAATAAGTAATTTTAACAAACAGAAAATAATATATGCCTAGTACAACAGGAATTAGAGGAACAGTCGGCTTAGGTGTGACTCGAAAATATGACATCGCTGATGTAATTTCCTTATTAGACGTTAATCGTTATCCGTTACTAGCAATCCTTACTAATGCAGGAAGAGACCCGGTAACCAAGAAAGGGAAGTCAGTAAAAAAGAAAGAGACCACTGATCCAGAGTTCAAGTGGCTTGAAGATGAGTTTGGAAAGAGAAGACTAACCGGATCAGGCACAGTGGATCCAGATGGTGGAACGCTTACCATTACAGGACAAGCTAAATATCTTCAGGTTGGAGATGTGGTTTTAGTAGCGCTTCAGAAATGGGTATTTGAGGTTACCGCCATTAATTTGGATGATGAATGTACAGTCGGAGCAGAAAAAGGAGGAGCAACCGGAGCAGCCGCAAGTGCCGTGGGAGACGTTTGGATTATTGGTAATGCCAATGAGGAAGGTGGAGGGATTAGAGTAATTAAGTCAACCACAGTTAGTAAGCCAACCAACTATACTCAGATCTTCAAGACTCCTATTGGAATTACTGAGACTGCCAGAAATACCAAAGGATGGACCAAGGAGAACGACTTTGATTATCAAACAAGAAAGAAAGCAATCGAACATATGGTGGATATTGAGAGAGCATTCCTTTTCGGGAAGAAAAACGAAGACACTACCGGAACCCATCCAAAAAGATTTACTGGCGGAATTTTAGATAGGATTTCTTCTTATGCGACAGCAAGCGTAGACACAGAAGCGGAATTTGAAACATGGCTAGAGAGCGCCTTTGCTCACGGAAATACAGAGAAATATCTTTTTGCTTCAGCCCCTGTAGTTTCAATGATTAATGGTTGGGCAAAAGGAAAGCTGCAAATATTAGACAAAGCCAAGACCTACGGATTGACAATTATTAGATACGAATCGCCTCACGGAACGGTTAACATAATCAAGCATCCATTGTTAGTAGGGACGATTTACGGGAATTACGCCATTATGCTTGATATGGAGACCCTGGTTTATCGCTATCTGTCAAACCGAGACACCAAGCTTAAGACCAACATTCAGACCCCTGGAGAAGACTCAAGAGTAGATCAGTATATATCAGAGGTTGGACTTCAGATGGAGCAAGAATCAAGGCACGCGATAATGACCAAGGCGGCCGCTCTATAAACGGTTCCAAAACAATAGTGCTAATGTCCTTGTTATTTGAGTTTTTGAGGTTTTCTCTATAGCAAAATAAACCTCATGTTAGCGGGGTGGAGAAGTTGGTATCTCATTCGGCTCATAACCGGAAGATCGCAGGTTCGAGTCCTGTCCCCGCGAAAACCATAAAGGTCGAGCAATAGATTAATTAAACTTAATTAAAATCATGACACAATATATTTCAAAATATCTTAATCTTAAATTGATTAATAAAGCTTCTTATACAAAAGAGGTGAGCGGCAGTATAATAGACGTTCCTGGAAGTGCTATTCAGTTTGCGGAGGGAAAGTATGAGACTGATGACAAGAAGGAGATTGCCTTTTTAGACAATCATCCAAACTGCGGGAATGTTTTTATTAAAGTACCCGCAAAGGAAGACGCAGGAAAAGCTAGAAAGAAGATGACTGAAACATTGGAAGATAGAAACAGGAAAAAGGAGCAAAAGAAGATAGAAAAGAAAGAGAAGGAAATGGAGAGTGGAGGTCAGGGTGAAGAGGAATCCGAGGAAGAGAAATCTGAATTAGAAGTATTGAGCTTTGAAGAATTAAAGAAACTGGCCAAGAAAGAGAAGGTTGATATAAAAGGATTGAAGAAAAAGACAGACATAATTGAAGCGATTGAGGCAGCTAGAGAAAAAGGCAAAGAAGAAGGAGCCGGAGAGGAAAAGGAAGAGAAAAAACCTTCTACTCCAGGGATCAGGGGATCAAAAGAAACCAAAGAAAAAGAAAAGCCTGAGTTCTAAACCATGTTTAGGGCCGGGCTTTTTATAAAAGGTCGCGAAAACAGAATACAGAGTTTGTGTTCTGATTAAGCTAATAAAACAAAACAAACAATCATGCCAAAAATAACTAATTTTAATGATGCAATGATTGAATTGGCCAATAGAGCAAGGGCGAAAAAGGCTTTGGACGATGCGGCATTTGATTTGAATGCTGCTCCCTATTCAACAGAGACTACCCTGGTAACAAAGTTTTCTTTTAAAGGATTGTATTTGGCATTTGATACTGCCGAAACAAAAACCGCAGCTTTAATTCTTGTGAATGGGGCTGTTGAAACTGTTATATGGCAAGGTTCTACGGCTTCAGCAGCTCAAAGTATAGTCTTTATTCCTGATAAGGAGTGGGACTTCCCGGCAGGTTGTGAATTGAAATTGACTATTACCCAGGCATCAGGGGCCTGCACAGCTTCTATTTTACTTCTTACGAGTGAAGCTTAAAGGTCGATCATTAATCATTAATAATTAAAAGATCATGAAAAATATTTCGAAAAATATTCGGAAGAAAGCTTTGACGATAGCAATAACCGTACTTGTAACAGTGGGAATAGTTGTTGCGGGCTTTTTAGTATTTGGTTCGGGGAACGCGATAATTCAGAACGAAACGACCCAAGATAAACCAATAATGGGTTACGAATCTTCTGACGGTATAGAAGTTATCGATGGGGAGATATTTAGAAACTCAATCAGGCCAATGGAAGACAATGCATTTAACATGGGAGACGTTTCTTATAGATGGAAAGAGGGTCACTTTGTTGAATTAAATGCCGTTAATATCCTTGGCACATCAATTTTTTTTAGTAGTGCTTCTATATCTGGCAACTTAGATGTTGATGGTGGCACTCTATATGTAGATGCTGGTGCTGATATGGTGGGTATCGGGACGACGGGACCAGCAAGTTTATTACACTTACAAAGTGCTACCCCTTGGCTGTATATTCATCATAATAGTGCAACTATCAACGATGAGATAGGCATAGATTTTGGAGCAACAGGAACAAATAAAATAGCTAGGATTACGGCGGTAGGCACGGCTACTTATGGAGGAAATTTACATTTTGAGACCTCTGTAAATGACGGAGCTTATCAAAAACGGTTGACAATTTTAGAAGGAGGCAACGTCGGCATTGGGACAACTAATCCTATAGCTAGTTTGGAAATCAGTGGAGGAGGAAATGCTTTATTTCTAGTTGATAGTACTGATTCAAGAATGGTAATCGGAGATACAACTGATGCGTCAGACTATGGGGAGCTAATATGGAATACTACGGGGAGTTATTTGGGAATTGATGCAGATTTAGCACGAGCTCTTGTCTTACAAAAAGACGGGGGCAACGTCGGCATCGGAGCTGATACTTCCCCTGAGGCAATGTTAGAAATCTTAGACGATGATTCAGAAACAATGCTATTTGCTATAACCAGTTCTTCTGATGGAGATTATTTTGTGGTGAAGAATACTGGGAACGTCGGGATTGGAGACACAGACCCTCAATTTACCCTCTCCGTTGACGGCACAGCCAGTATTTCTGATGATTTTTATGTGGGGGATACTGCTTTCTTTGTAGAGGCGTCAAGCGGCAAGATATTTATGAATGAAACAACGAATGCAAACTCTGGAATGGGCTTGACTATCTATCAAGGAGCTTCTGATGATGAAATAATCTCACTTAAGTCAAGCGATGTTGGTCACTCTCTGACAGACCTCACGGAAGCTGATACCTACGGTTTCCTTCGTAAAATTGACGGTTCGCTTGGAGGGTTAGATGTTGTAGGAGTGTCTGACGGCGATGCTATTGGCTTGGTTCTTCAAGGAACTATAGGTGCCGCTGATCCTACTGATAGCATATCAGCCGTGGTGCTACGAGCACGAAAATTCAACATGACAATGGGAGTTGCAGATTTAGCAAATGCCGAAACAATTTTATCAGTTCAAAACGGAGTTACCGATAAATTCACCATTTTAGGAGATGGCACTGTTGTTGCTAGGCATTTTATTCCCGCAGCAACCAACACTTATGATTTAGGTTCTCCAACAGCAAGATGGCAAGCTATCTATGTTAGCAGTGGTTCATTCCATATAGGAAATGCCTCAATAAAGAACATTAATGGAGAGTTAGTATTTGTTGACAAAAAGGGAGAAAGAAGCTTAGACGAGATTCGGCATTTAGGTCAAGTCTTTGGAGTATTAGATGAGGAAACTGGCGAATGCTACATCCCAGAAGAATTAGAGGTTAAGAAGATTACAACCGATGAATTGTGTGTTGGTAAAACCTGCATGACCGAGGAAGAGTTAAAAGGGTTATTGGATTACAAAAAGAAGAATTTTTGGCAAAGATTGTTTGGGTTGTAAAAAATAATAGTTTTTTTAAAGGTCGAATAATAAATCAATTAAGGATCAAATAAAATTATGCCTAAGGAAAAAGAAAAAACCCAAGGGTCAAGAGAAAAAATGATCAGCATTTATGATCCTACCGTTAATGCCTTCCGTGAAGTTCCTATTTCGTTGGCTAAAAAATTCATAGAGTCAGCCAAGGACGTGGAGCAAAAACTGAAGGAAGAAAAATGAATTTAGAAGAAAAAGCAAAAGGCAAAGACGCAGTTAGCGTCAGTCCAAAAAAAACAATCCTGGATAAAGCGTTTGAGTATGCGATTTGGAGGATCGGCAGGTGGGCTTCGGACGCGGACAAAAAGGCGGGCAAGATTTACTCTAAAAAGGAAGCATTAAAACTGTTTGGAGTACCGCAATTTACCACAATCAAGGGAAATGAACTTACAAATGAAGGGATAAACGAGATGTGGACTTTAATAGCTGGAACAGGTGGAGCATTGTTTAACAATGCCAATGCCAACCTAATCGTCGGGACCGGAAGCGGAGCAGCGGATCCAACCGATGACGAATCAACCTTTACCGCAGGAGTGAAGAAAACAATGGAGAGTGGCTTTCCGACCTACGGAACAAGCGAGAAAGCTATTTGGAAATCCAGTTATGGCTCAAGCGATGCCAACCAGGCTTGGAATGAGTTTGGCGTTTTGAACGCCGCCTCAAGTGGCGATTTAATGAACCGAAAGGTATCTTCGCAGGGAACAAAAACCGCTGGCCAAACTTGGGAATTAACCCTTGAAATAACATTGAGCTAAGGCGGGCTGAAACTTTGGCTCATTTTAGACAACGAAGGATTTTTACGACTCCAAAAGAGTAAGTATAAATTTAAGCAAAATTGCTAAATAGAAGTAATAGAGGATGAAAACAACTTATTTTGTATCGGGATATATGCGGACAGGAACTTCTATGATGATGCAGGCCTTAGAAGCCGGTGGGTTAGAACCGGCATTTAATCCTGTTCGGGACAAGATGAATAAAGATTTTGGGGATAAAGATTATAAACCTAATCCTGGAGGGTTTTACGAGTTGCATAGGAAAGAATACAGCCAAAATGGTTTTCCTAAAATGTATGAAGGTAAATTAATTAAATTACTATGGGGAGGAATTACAAAAATAGCGGTTGGTAATTATAAAGTAGTCTTTATGATGAGAGATCCTGAAGAAATTAGACAATCGTATGAGGCATTCTTTAGGGGCTCAGCTCCTGAAAATCTAAAGAATTATGATCGAATGATGAAAGATACTATAGATATGCTTAAAAATAGAAAGGATACTGAGCTTATTATTTTAAAATATAGAGATGTGATCGAAAATCCCAGAAGAGAATTTTTAAAGCTTAGAGAAGCCAGATGGGCTATAGATCTTGAAGAATGTATTAAGTTTATTAACCCTGATCTTTGTAGGTTTAAGAAAGAGAAACTAACTATGGGAATATGATACCAGCAAGCATTATACAAAAACCTAGAAATGGAATAGAAATAGTTAAAAAAAGAACTGAGAATTCTAAGACTTTTGATATGGGCAAGGGAAAAAAAAAATTAATTCATCTTTTCGGAGCCATACATTATAAGCATAAGTATTCCGATAGAAATGAACTCTGGAAAGAAATTGATTTAACGATTGAGGAAAAAAAAAATCTATTTGTTGTTGAAAATGCTCCTTACAATTTAGAAATATTTAAAGATTCTATTGGTTTATCTTATACATCAAGGAGAGGTGGAAACATCATTTTCAGGTTAAAAAAAATAGGAGGTACTGATGTAAAAGATTTAAGTCTTAATATCAGTCCTAGAATTAATAAGAATAGATTGTATTGGGATAATGTAGTGGAAGATTTAGATATTTACATAGATCTTCGTCCTCTAAGCTGTGAATTCTATAAAGTTTTGAAATCAGCTAATGCACCTAAAGATTGGGAATGGGAATGTGTTGAAGATAAGGTAGTCTTTTTTAAGGTAAATTCTAAACAGATCACAGGGGAGGATAAAGAAAATAGAATAGTAAAAGTAATTAGTACTAAGAGCAAAGTAAATCTTGAGAAATATAAAGATAAAAAATACTATCTTTTGCACGAAAAGTTTGAAGAAAAGACGGTTAAAATAAAAGACAAAAGAACAAGAATAAAAGAGTGGATAGATAAGGTTGAATACCCGGTATTAATTGATGCTGATATCACGGAGCTTATAGTTGCGAATAATGACGATGGTTATGGAACGGGCTATAATCATGGGTGGGATTGGAATAATACTGAGATTAAAGGAGGTTACAGAAGTACCGATTATACAATGTTTCCTGGATTAAGATTTCAGGGATTGGCTATAGCGAAGGAAGCGGAGATTACGAACGCTTTGCTTAAAGTACAACTAAAGAATATTTTTTGGGCAGACCCCACTTTTAGGGTATATGGCGATGACGTTGATGATGCTGGAGTTTTCTCTAATGGAGATTTACCCCAAAATATTACTAAAACGGATGCTTTTGCTTCGTGGGTACCTGCGGCTCCATACGAATGGAAAACAATTGATGTAAAAACTATTATTCAAGAACTCGTAAATAGAGCATTATGGGCATCTGGAAATGATATAAGATTAGCTATGTTTCATCAAGAGGCTCCAATAAGCGAACAGGCTACATTCTATGATTATGCTAAATCACAGGCTGATGCTGCTTATTTAGAAATTGATTTTGTAGCAGCAACGACTCCAAAATCAGTTTCTGATTCTGGACAAGGAGCAGATGCGGTATCAATAAAAGTAAAAGTAGGAATTAGTGACGTTGGGTCTGGAGTAGACTCTCCCACTTTATCAGCAAAAATACCAATAACAGATCTAGGAAGCGGGGTAGAGATATTAGCGATTAAAAACCTATTATCAGTTTTAGACAGCGGATTAGGAAGCGAAATAATCCAAAAAGCAGATCAAATACTGGCCCAAGATTCGGGAATAGGCAGCGAAATAATAAACGTAAAATTAGTGAAAGCAATTCAGGATTCAGGCATAGGGACAGATATAATTAGTGCCATTAAAGCAAGATTATTAATTACTGATTTGGGTTCAGGCGTAGGTGCGGTTAGTATTTTGTCAAAGGTATTAATTCAAGACAGCGGATTAGGAAGCGAAATATTATCAATAAAATTAGTAAAAGCAATTAGTGATTCAGGGCTTGGAACTGAAATTTTAGAGATTTTAGGAAAGATAGCGATTTCAGATACAGGACAAGGAGCAGATGCGATTGCAGTTTTGGTTCAAATGGCGGTGAGCGATGTGGGAGTGGGAAGCGATGCGATCCAGGCGCTAATTTCTTTAGCCGTTCAAGATGCAGGGACAGGACAAGAAATTTTAGGGATATTGGCAAAAATATCAATAAGTGATTCGGCATTAGGAGAAGACGTATTAAAGATAGCAGCAGCAATAGCAGTATCAGATTCGGGGGCCGCAACAGACGCGGTTAGCTGGATAAGAGTATTCTCGGTATCAGATGCGGGAATTGGGACAGATATTATAAAAAAGATTTTAGCTCAAATCTTAATAGCAGATACGGGAATAGGAACAGATAGAGTGAAGGTGCCAAGCTACTTTATTGATAAATACCAAAAACAAGAAAACATTTATACTAATAAACATTCTAAGCGAAAAACAAAATATCAAGATAAACATTTTTATTAATTATGAAACTAAGTGAATTTTTAACAGAATTAAATAGTCGAATAGCCGCTGCAAAAGTGGCTGGGCTTTGGATTGACACACAAAAGGAGCAATGGATCTACGAGGCGGTGGTGAGGGTTTGTAATTTTAAGAAAAGATGGAGATTTTTGGAAATAGCAAAGTCCACCACCACTAAAAAGGATCATGAGTATTACGATGAGCCTGAGGATCTTAAAACAAACAGCATTTTCGCGGTAAAGGTGGACGGCAAGGG
>SDBS01001160.1_pt1 | contig 26992 bp, 20 predicted proteins | sample 2277091 | NCBI WGS metagenome assembly SDBS01 (sample SAMN10404972, study PRJNA504765) | marine sediment metagenome | isolation source: marine sediment core GS10_PC15, 163 cmbsf | place: Arctic Ocean: Southern Knipovich Ridge | collected 2010
CAATACTCGGAATGTTGCTGTAGGAACGGTGAAGAAATCCACGGAGACGATATCTTTAGCGTGGTTCTTCAGAAATGTACACCAGGTTTGAGATGGAGGCTTGGAACGGCGTACCATGTACTTCGAGACGGTGGCCTGGCTGACAGTGATGCCGAGTTTGAGTAGCTCGCCGTGGATCCTCGGTGCGCCCCAGAAGGGATTCGACCGTGACATGCTACGGATAAGATCGCGGATCTCCTCGGGGATCTTTCGTCTCCCCGGCCATCTCGGCCTACTCTTCCATTTCCAGTACAGCTGGAATCCTCTTCTGTGCCAGCGGATAACGGTATCAGGTTGGACCAGGGTTAAAGGCTTTTTCCAATCTGCCCAGAATAGCGACAAGACGATCCAGAGTGTACGATCCCGGTTGGTTAAAGGAGGCCGCTTGGAATTTCGGTTAAGGACTTCGAGTTGATGACGTAGCGCGAGGTTTTCAAGGACCAACGCACGGTGTGACTGCAGCGCCGAAATGAAGGCGCGTAGAATGAGAAATAGCATGTGATTTATATAATGTTTGAATCAGGGTAAGTGCAAGTATTGCAAGGTGGATGGAATATTAAGGAGGCACAGGTGCGTAGAATGAGAAATAGCATGAGATCTATTTAATGCTTGAATCAGAGTAAGTGCAGGTAAAGTAAGGCGGATGGAGCTTTCAGAAGGGACAGGCACAGGTACAGTCCCTGGCTTCGTCCGTTATCTGTTGACAAACGCCTGTAACAGTTTATCTTTCGGCAAGCTTGGTTCGCCAGCCACTCCGTTCCCCGGGACATGGACCGACCATTTCGCCAGGCACAGCCTGCCAGGGATCCGACAATATTCGGAGCTGTATTATGAGCAGAAGCGTTGAAAATAAGGATATCAGGAATATCGCCATAATCGCCCACGTGGATCACGGCAAGACCACGCTCGTCGACGCCATGTTCAGGCAGAGCGGGCTGCTGCGCAAGGGACAGGTCGTAGAAGAACGCCTGATGGACAGCATGGACCTCGAGCGTGAGCGCGGCATCACTATCGCCGCCAAGAACTGCTCGGTGTCCTGGAATGACGTAAAGATAAATATCATCGACACCCCCGGGCACTCCGATTTCGGGGCCGAAGTGGAGAGGGCCCTGTCGATGGTCGACGGCGCCATTCTTCTGGTAGATGCCTCCGAGGGCCCCCTTCCGCAGACACGCTTCGTGCTGAAGAAGACCCTCGAGGCAGGACTCAAGGTCATCGTCGTGATAAACAAGATCGACCGGAAGGACGCGCAGATCAGCCAGGTGCTCAACGATATCTACGATCTCTTCATAGATCTCGGCGCCGAAGACGATCAGATCGATTTCCCGGTCCTCTACGCCGTCGGCCGCGACGGGATCGCCAAGAGGACTCTTGAAGAAGAAACGGACAATATTCACCAGCTGCTCGATGCGATCATCGACGAGATCCCGCCCCCGGTCTACGATCCGGAAGAGCCGTTCCAGATGCTCGTCTCCGATCTCGGATATTCAGATTTCCTCGGCCGGCTGGCGGTGGGAAAGATCATCAACGGCACGGTCAGCTCGAACAAGCTCCTCATATGCATCAACGAAAAGGGCGAGCAGGTACCCCTCAAGGTGACGAAGCTTCAGAAGTACGAGGGCATGTCGTACAAACCGGCTGAATCGGCCGTAGCGGGCGATATCGTGGTTCTCTCCGGGATCGATGACGTAAAGATCGGTGATACGATCTGTACGAGGGAGCAGCCGAAGGCGTTGAAACGCATCACTGTCGACGAACCGACCATCTCGATGCGGTTCACAATCAACAATTCCCCGTTCAGCGGGCAGGAGGGACGTTTCGTCCAGTCTACGAAGATCCGTGAGCGTCTCTTCAAGGAGACATTGATGAATGTCGCGATCCAGATGGAAGAGGACCGCGAGCGTGACAGCTTCATCGTGAAAGGCCGCGGAGAGTTCCAGATGGCGATCCTGATCGAGACGATGAGAAGGGAAGGCTTCGAGTTCTGCGTGGGACGCCCGCATGTCATATACAGATATGAAAACGGGAAGAAGCTCGAGCCGATCGAACGCCTGTTCGTCGACTGCGAGGAAGAATTCCTCGGTGTCGTTACCGAGAAACTGGCGAAGCGCAAGGCCAGGATGACCAACATCATCCACGACGACAGCGGCCGGGTCAGGGTCGAATTTTCAACCCCTTCAAGGGCGCTGATAGGATACCGGGATGAGTTTCTGACCGACACTAAGGGAACAGGCGTGATGAACTCGTATTTTGCCGGATTCGAGGAATACAGGGGCGATTTCGTTACCCGTCAGACCGGTTCGATCGTTGCCGACAGATACGGTAAGGCCGTAGCCTACGCGCTCTTCAACCTCGAGGCGCGAGGACGGCTCTTCGTGAAGCCGGGAGATCCCGGATATGAGGGAATGATCGTCGGAGAGCACAACAGGGATGGCGACATAAATGTCAATCAGGCGAAGGAGAAGAAACTGTCGAATATGAGGGCTGCCGGGAAGGATGTCGCAGTGGTTCTGACGCCTGTGAAGCCGATTACGATAGAAAAAGCCCTGAATTTCATCCGCGACGATGAGATGGTCGAGATAACCCCGAAATCTATCCGGCTGAAGAAGACGATCCTTTCAGCCACAATCAGAAAAAACCTCAAGCCCGATTCGTTAGCCGGCAACAGTCAGAGTCCGGTGTGAACCGTCGGGAAACGGTTACTTGGCTTTCTTCTCTCTTCTTTTTTCCTTCAGGGTTTTGGTGGACTTTTTTTTAGTCTCTTTCTTGGCGTTTTTCCCCTTACTCATAGTCTGACCTCTCAATCTTTATCAACAGGCAGTTTCCGGATTCCGAGTTGACGACATGATTATATTCCATTCGTCCTCATTCCATCAAACAAATATTTTCCAGTAGATGCTTGCAGGATACATGTTCCCCTCCTAAGATGAAGAAAGAACGAACGAAAGGGGCTTCGCCATGAACAGGTACTCGCGCAGAGAATTCCTCGAGATATCATTTACCGCCGCGGCGGGCGCCGCATTGCTGCCCCTGGCGGGTTGCGGTTCTTCTTCCGGATACGAGGGTGTGCTGGAGGTACCCGAAGGGGGATACCCGATCATAGAGGCATCCGGTTCGCACTACGAGATCGGGAGGCAGATCGGTGCGGCGATGAAGAAAAGAATCACCGGCCACCTCCGCTATGCCGATGATTACAGAAACAGCGTCGGCTTCCTCGAGGGGGAGGGGAATACGATACTCGGCAGGATGCTCTCGCATGCGAGGGCTTCCTTCCCGCACCTCGTGGAAGAACTCGAGGGGATGGCGGAATCGCTCGAGATCCCCTTCATGAGACTCTTCGCATTCAACTGCAGGTCCGAGATCAGGATGCTGCAGGATCCGCCGGGTTGTTCCACTATTGCACTCAAGGACGGAGACCGTGCGATACTCATCCACAACGAAGACGGCAACGACCTCAATATCGGCAGGATGTTCCTTGCCAGGATCACTCCTCCGGGCGGCACGGTCTTTCTCGCGTTCATCTATCCGGGCCTTCTCCCGGGCAACGGCCCCGGGCTGAACCAGAACGGTATCGTGCAGACGACGAACTACATCCAGCCTCGAAGGGTCGCCGACGGGATCCCGCGGTATTTCATAGCCAGGGCCATATTAGAGGCGAAGAGTCTTGCAGAGGCAGTCTCGCTGGCGACGATGGTGCCGAGGGCTTTTCCTTTCCACCACAACCTCGTCTCCCTTGGCGACCGGCGCATCCTTTCGGTCGAGACCGCCGCCTGGCCGGAGCACAGGCACGACATCATGGAGGTCGAAGGATTCTACATCCATACCAACCACTTTCTTCATCCCGCGATGGTCGAGGGCGGAGAAACAGGAAAGCGGCCGTTCGATGTTCCCTACATCTCGTCGACGACGAGGATGGAGGTGCTCAACCGGGCAGTCGAGAACGAGGGCGAGCCTTCGGATGTTTCAGGGATACTCGGGCTTCTTTCGCTCCACGAAGGCCAGCCCTACAGCCCCTGCCGCCATCCGGAGGGCGATGTGCACGGCGTGACGCTCGGGACCGCTGTTTTCCAGTCGCCCGAAAAGAGCATGACTCTTTTCCATGGAAATCCGTGCACGGGGCTCAGAAGAGAACACAGTGTCTGATAGACCGGGAGGAGCAGGTATGATCAGGAGAATTCTACTACTCGTTCTTACGCCGATTGTGATCTATGTCTTCGCGGGTTGTGCCGAGAAACGGCAGGCCGGCAGGAGACCGAACATTCTGCTGATCGTCGCCGATGATCTCGGATATTCAGATATCGGTTGTTTCGGAGGCGAGATCGCGACGCCGACCCTGAATAATCTGGCGAAGGAGGGCGTGCGGCTGACCAACTTCCATGTTCTGCCGACCTGTTCCCCCTCGAGATCGGTTCTGCTTTCCGGGATGGATAATCATCTGGCGGGAATGGGAACGATGGGTGAGTTAAGGACGGAGGAAATGGAAGGTCATCCCGGCTACGCCGGGTACCTGAACTTCGAGGTCGCCGCGCTGCCGGAGATGCTCAAAGCGGAGGGATACCACACCTACTTGGCGGGCAAATGGCATCTCGGTCATGAAGAAGAGACCAGTCCGCATGCCAGGGGCTTCGAAGAGACATTCGCCCTTCTGCCTGGTGGGGGGAGTCACTGGAGCGATCGAAAACCGTTGTCGCCTCCCCAGACGATGATCTACCAGCGTAACGGCGAACCGGTTGAGTCGCTGCCCGACGATTTCTATTCGACGAGATACTATACCGACAGATTGCTCGAATGGATCAATGAGGACCACGGGGATGACCAGCCGTTCTTCGCTTATCTGTCATACACAGCGCCACACGACCCGCTGCATGCGCCCAGGGAGTACATCGACAAATACAGGGGCATGTATGATGAGGGCTGGGACGTGCTGCGGGAGAAAAGGCTGCAGGCTTTGAAGGACCTGGGAATCATCGGTAAAAACGCTGTTCCTTACCCTCGATTGTCCTCGGTTAAGGCCTGGGACGCAATGACTGCCGAAGAGCGGCAAAAGGCGGCCCGCGATATGGAAGTCTATGCGGCGATGGTCGACTATATGGACGAACAGATCAAACGGGTATTCGACCTCCTGAGGGAGACAGGCGAATATGACAACACCTTGATCATCTTCATGTCGGACAATGGTGCAAACGGAGCCATGCCGACGGCATATCCCGGCCAGACGGATGAGTTCCTGAATTCATTCGACAACAGCATGGAAAACCGGGGGCTGGCCAATTCCTTCATCGAGACGGGACCGGGATGGGCCCAGGCCAGCATGACGCCGAGCCGGATGTTCAAGGGCTTCACGGCTGAAGGCGGAATCAGATCGCCTCTTCTTGTCAAACTCCCCGGCCAGATGGCCGATGCGGGAACGATGAACCACTCGTTTATACATATACGGGACATAATGCCGACGATCCTCGATCTCGCCGGTGCCGCACATTCTGACGAGTTTGACGGCCGCGAGGTAAGATCGATGCAGGGCAGGTCCGTCCTTGATCTGATCGCCGGGAGAGAAGGGTCTACATCTGACGAACCCTGCCAGGTCGGCTATGAACTATTCGGGTTGAAAGCCTACATCGTCGGCGACTGGAAGATCCTGTGGATGCCGCCTCCGTTCGGGAAAGGCGACTGGGAGCTTTTTAACCTGCGGGAGGACCCCGGGGAGATGAACGATCTCAGCAAGTTACATCCGGAGAAGGTCGGAGAGATGGCCGCTCTCTGGGAACAATACAGGATAGACAACAACGTACTCGATATTTCTTATGATATGACCACCCTTCAGTGACGAGAACAGGATTCTGAATCGGAGAAATATGCAGGGCACTTCAGGGCTGCGCTACAGCGCGGACTGTTTCTGGTTCTCGTCCAGCGTCTCATTCATGCTGCCCGACCGGAATCCCTCGATGTCGATGGTCACGTAGGTAAATCCCTGCTGTCTGGCCACAGTGCAGCATTCGCGCCGGATTGCGTCATCCAGTATCTTCCCCATTTCGCCGGGCTCGAGCTCTATCCTTACGATATCGCCATGATGCCGGGCGCGGAACGTGCGAAATCCCGACTTATACAGAAAATCCTCGATTGCCGCTACCTGGGCCAGCTTCTCTTCGGTGATGGTCGTGCCGTACGGAAAACGCGAGGCCAGACAGGCGAAGGAAGGCTTATCAGCGGTAGGAAGCCCCAGGACTCTGGACGCCTGTCTTATGATATCCTTGGTGATGCCGGTTTCCAGCAGGGGACTGCACACCCCGCATTCCCTGGCCGCCCTGCGGCCGGGCCGGAAATCGGAAGCGTCATCCGCATTGGTGCCGTCTGCCACATGTTCGATTCCTGCTTCGACGGCTACCTTCTGCAGCACGTCGAAGAGTCCCGATTTGCAGTAGTAGCAGCGATCGGGCGAATTTTCGGCGAAACCCGGAACATCAAGTTCCTCGGATACTACCAGCCTGTGATCGAGATCGAAATCCGCGGCTATTTGCTGCGCTTCTTCCTTCTCACGCTCTGCATATGTAGAAGAGGTGGCAGTAACGGATATGGATTTATCTTCAAGAACACGCCGGGCCATCACTGCAAGGAAGGTGCTGTCCACCCCTCCGCTGAATGCCACCAGCAGCGATCCCTTGTCATGGAGGTATCTCTCCAGTCGCCTCATCGGTTCCCGCAATTCGGCCGGCCATTTGATCTGCGAATGCATATGTTCTCCCTCAGATGCGTATCGAATCGAATGACGAACGATCTCTGCGCTCGGCAGTCACCGTCTCCGTTGTTCCAGTCAGTCTGATTGTCGCCGGCCCCTGCCCATTGCAATACGACGCCACGACGGCGGCTGCCAGATCGATGTCTTCAGTCGAAGTATCGTTGCCCCGCAGCAGGGCGCTGGGGCCCTTGACGGTATCGGGCTCCAGGATTGTGTCTCCCTCGCCGACAAGTCTTTCGATCTTCTCATTCTCATGCTGATCTCTCCCGACCACAAGTTTGCTGCCTCCGGGAAGGCGGAAATGCCTGCCGATCTTCAGCAGGGCAATGCTCTCGAGCTGCAGTTCATTGTGGGCGATGGCATCTCTTATCCTGCGCGCGAAGGGTTTGTCGGTCAACAGGCACCCTCCGGCGGGGCAGGGATAGTCCCCGACCTCCAGCATGGCGGCCAGATCTATCTGTTCCCTGCGGCTGCGGCCGCTGATGGCCAGCATCTTTTCCCGATCGATTATTCCTTCTTTTTCCGGCAGGGTCTCGGGCATGTGCCGGCCGCAGAGCGGACGGACGATGAGGCCCTGAAGGCCGCTCTCCTTCTCTATGACGGATAGTTTATGCTTGAGCTGAGACATGGGGCGCTGACCCAGCACTTCACCGGTCACCACAAAGGAGGCCCCGATCTCGATCATCAACTCCCTGGCTCGGCGGAACATGAGGATGCGGCAATCCATGCATGGATTGACTCCGCTTCCGTAACCATGCCTGGGATCGATCACGATATCGATGTAGTCCCGTCCCAGGGGCAGGGTCTTGAATGAAATGCCCAGGTTCTCGGCCTGCTGCATGGCGTAGGAGATACATCCGCCCTTGCCGCGATTGCATTGACAGAACGGGCCGGTGAAGTGGACCCCGAATATCTCGATTCCCATGTCATGGATCATGCGCACGGCAAGCGAGCTGTCCAGCCCCCCCGACATCAATACTACGGCTTTGTTGTTCATATCAGGTTATACACCGTGAGAGCGCAAATCTGTCAGCCCTGCTTCTTCTTTATCTTCGCCCAGGTGTCCCGCAGCGGAACGGTGCGGTTGAAGATCAGGGCGTCCGGCGTAGAGTCGATATCCTCGCAGAAGTAGCCGTGTCTGAGGAACTGGAAATGCCTGCCCGGCGCAGATTTCTTCAGTGAAGGCTCGACCCTGCAGCTGGTGAGCTCCTCGAGGGCATCGGGGTTGACATGGTCCATGAAGGTCCTGTCCTCCTCGACATCGTCGGGGTTTTCCTTTGTGAAGAGCCGGCCGTAGAGGCGTACCGTCGCGCCGGCGGCGTGGCGGGCCGAGACCCAGTGCAGCGTTCCCTTGACCTTCCTCCCGTCGGGAGCGTCGCCGCCCTTCGTCTCGGGATCATATGTGCATCGCAGCTCGGTGATCTCCCCGCTTTTGTCTTTCACGACGCTCTCGCACTTGATGAAGTAGGCGTGCTTGAGCCTCACTTCGCGGCCCGGCGCCAGGCGGAAGAACTTGCGCGGCGGATCCTCCATGAAATCCTCGCGTTCTATATATATTTCCCGGGAGAAGGGGAGCATCCTCGTTCCCATGCCGGGATCCTCGGGGTTGTTGACAGCCACGAGCTCTTCCTCCCTGTCCTCAGGGTAGTTCTCGATGACGACCCTGAGCGGGTTCAGCACTCCCATGAATCTCGAAGCCCTCTTGTTGAGGTCCTCGCGAAGGCAGTGGTCGAGCAGGTCGATAGAGACCCTGTTGTCCTTCTTCGCGACGCCTATTGTCGCGGCGAAGTTCCTTATCGACTCGGGGGTGTAGCCGCGGCGGCGAAGTCCCGAGATCGTCGGCATGAGCGCATCATCCCAGCCGGAGACCTGTCCCTGCTCGACGAGCATGAGGAGTTTGCGCTTGCTCATGATCGTGTATGTGAGGTTGAGCCTGGCGAATTCTATCTGGCGCGACGGGAATATTCCCAGCTCGCGGAGATACCAGTCGTAGAGGGGGCGGTGGGCCTCGAACTCGAGCGTGCAGATCGAATATGTGATCCTCTCGATCGAGTCGCTGCAGCCGTGGGCCCAGTCGTACATCGGATAGATGCACCAGTCATCACCGGTCCGGTGATGTGTCGCGCGCAGGATGCGGTACATGACCGGGTCCCGCATGTTGATGTTGCCCGATGCCATGTCGATCTTCGCGCGAAGGGTCCTGCTGCCGTCCTCGAACTTGCCGGCACGCATGCCGGTGAAGAGGTCGAGGTTCTCCGCAATGTCGCGATCGCGGAAGGGGCTCTCCCTGCCCGGTTCGGTCAGCGTTCCGCGGGTCTCCCTGACCTGTTCGGCGGTCAGGTCGCAGACGAAGGCCTTGCCGTCATTTATCAGCTGGATGGCGAACTCGTAGAGCTGCTCGAAGTAGTCAGATGCGTAATATTCGCGGTCGTCCCAGGAGAAGCCGAGCCAGTGGACGTCTTCTTTGATCGAGTCGACGTATTCGATCTCCTCCCTGCTCGGGTTCGTGTCGTCGAACCTGAGGTTGCAGAGGCCGCCGTACTGCTGAGCGATGCCGAAGTTGAGGCAGATAGATTTCGCGTGTCCAATGTGGAGGTAGCCGTTCGGTTCGGGCGGGAACCTCGTATGGACCCGTCCGTCGTGCTTCCCGGTCTTTATGTCATCCTCGATTATAGCCCTGATGAAATCGACTGAGCGGGATTCCCCTTCGTCGGTTTCAGGCGTATTCCTTTTGTTTTCATTCATTGCGGGATGTTACTCGAAAACAACCTCGAAATCCACCTGTTTTGACCCCGTTCAGCGCGGCATCGGCTGGATGTCGAGGTTGATCAGCCCGGCCTGTTCGGCCAGCTCTACGGCCTCCTTGAATTCGTTTCTCGTCAGCCTTCTCGATATATCGGGATAGCGCGAGGCCATGTAGGCGGGGGTGTACTGCGACATGAGGTTGAGCCGCGTGTCCTTCGGGAGGTTCTCCGAAATCCAGTGTATGACTTTCCCTGTGCCGGAGACGCCGTTAGGCATGACGAGGTGACGGATCATCAGGCCGCGGTGCACGAGGCCGTCCGGGGCGGAATGCGCCGTGCCGACCTGCCGCTGCATCTCGAGAAGCGCCCGCTGTGTCACCCTGGGGTAGGCCCGCGCTCCGGCGGAATACTTCGCCGCCATCTCCCCGTCAGAGTACTTGAAGTCGGGAAGATAGATGTCGACGATGCCGTCGAGAAACTTGAGGACCTCGAGCCTTTCCCACCCGCAGGTATTCCATACGAGAGGCACGCTGAGTCCCTTTTCGACCGCTTTGTCGATTGCGAGCACGATGTGGGGAGCGTAGTGGGTGGGGGTGACGACGTTGATGTTGACGCAGCCCATCCCCTCGAGCTCGATCATCATCGCGGCCATATCCGCAATCTCTTTATCGCTGCCGTCGCCGCGGTGGCTGATCTCCCAGTTTATACAGAAGACGCATCGGAGGCTGCAGTTCGCGAGGAATATCGTCCCCGAGCCGCTCCTGCCGACGAGCGGCCTCTCCTCACCGAAGTGAGGATGGTACGAAGATATCTCGAGCTGCGACGAGGCGCCGCAGAAGCCCCGCTCTCCATCGAGTCTCCTTGCTCCGCACATCCGGGGGCAGAGCTCGCATTCCTCCATCATCGCATAGAGCTTGTCGCCCCGCTCACGGAGCTCTCCACTGCGGTGCAACTCGAGACGGGTACGTCTCGCCGGGCTGCTTTTGCCGCTGGCCGTTCCAGCCAGGCCGGTCCAGGCGCCGACAGCGAGGATCGACCCGAACTGCTGCAGGAATATTCTTCTCGTTCGTTTCATCGGGATCATCATCCTCTTGTATTATACCACATCAGCAGAGAGGCGGTCGTCATTCGTACTTGAGGACTCTCGGCGCTCCGGGGGAGAGGAAGGGGATCCTGAGGTTCCTGACAGCCTCGAACCTGAAAAACTGTGTATCCGCTCCCTCCGGCACGATGGGATGGTACATGAACCGCACCTCGTACGCATCGAAGATCAACCTCTCGTTATGCACCCTGAAGCCTCCACCGAGGCTGAAGTAGTACTTCGCGCTCAGGAAAGAGTTCCATTCCGGTCCGCACTGGCCCGTTTCGGCGTAACCGAAGGAGGCGAATCTGAAGCCGAACCAGTCCCAGTCGGCAAAGAGGATGCCTTCCCAGCTGAGGGTCAGCCGCTGATAGCCCTCGACACCCGTGTTGGACAGTCCCCTCAGGTCGCCCCGCGGCTCTTCGAGAGCGACATCGTTATTGAAAAGCCTGTCATACCCGTGGATGTAATCTATGACAAAGAAATGCCTCGCCATTGAGCGCCATGCGGGAAGCAGGCTCGTAAAGGCTCCGAAGGTCAGGGACAGGGTCCCGTCCTCGGGCTGGCCATCCCTCGTGTAGCTGCCGATGGCCGCCCTTGCGGCGATGTATCCCGAGCTTCCATAGAAGCCTGCATATGCCAGGTCGAGGGACGCGTACGGCCTCGTGTAGAACTCGTCCACGTTGGCCGCCCCCGTGATCGTGGCGAGGAATCCGTAAGGTATATCCTCGGTCCGGCCGAAGCTGAAGACCATCCTCATCTTCCGGAAGGAGCGTTCGGTCAGCGACAGGCTTGCGAGAAAATTGGTCTTGTCGTGATAGCCGCGGTTCAGGTCCGCTCCCACCAGGGGCCGGACATGATAGTCCGTCCTCTGGACCCTCAGGGCCGGTATCACCCTCCTCCTGCTTCCTTCTTCAGAATATCCTTTGCCGATGCGGATCGACCGGCCGAGCCAGATATCCTGCCGGTCCCACTTCTTTATCTTCAGGGGATTGTCGTCGAGGTCGTCCATGCCTTCGATGGATACGGCGCCTATCCATTTTATCTCGGGCGAGATATATCTGCGGCTCAGGCCCCAGAAGTTCTGCTTGTAGGCGACAGCGTCGACCCACCTCACCGAACCATCGATGAACGTGCTGTAGATATTGGGCGCCCCGTAGTAGAGCGTGTGGTCGAAGAGCCTTTCCCGGCTGAAGTCGAGCGAGCCCTCCCACTGGATCGTCTGTCCGTATCCGGCCAGGTTTCTCTCGTACAGTTTGACCCTGTGCCGGTCCTTCGTTATCCAGATGTAGTTTGCGCCGATCGACCAGACATCCCTCGTAAGCACCTGGACGTCGACCGAGTCGGGGCTTCCCTCGACGGGGACCACGTTGACGCGGGCGTCCTGAATGAACGAGGTTTCCCTGAGAAGGCGCTCCGAATCGGACAGGGCGTAGGGGTTGACGGGGTCGCCCTCTTCGAAGAGCAGGAATCCGGCGATCTTGCTTATCCTCGTATCTACATGGATCGATTCGAGGGCACGGATAAGGCCCGGGGAACCTGAATTGTCCGTTCCGACCTCGATGTCGCTGAAGATTTCGTACCTGTAGATATGGATATGCCTGATGAACTTGCCGAGATACGGGATGTACGGATCCTCACTCTTCATAGTGCCTCTGCCGACATCCGCCGTATCCAGCTTCGTCACGAATACGTAATCGGACAGGTGCCTGCCGAGGGAGTTTCTCCCGATCTGAGTCAGCAGTGAATCAAGGCTCTCCTGGCTCGACGCCTTGATCGTATCGGGTATATCCCTGGAGAACTGGCCGGCGGCACTTCCGGCACAGAACGAAAGGATCAGAATCGTGTATATGAAGGTCCTGCATCTCATGTCAGGCCCGATTGTACTCGCCGGACAACGGTTTGGAAAAGTGATTTTGGAAGTCAGCGGGTGCTTTATATCTGGCCGGATCAGGTGTAAAATGCCGGGAGAGATACCGGTATTCCGCGAATGGAGAAGATCATGAAGGAGATGAAGAAATACTGGACCACGATGAAGACGCCGGTCGGAGAGCTCTTTATCGCGGGCCGGGACGGGAGGATCACCGATGTCCTCTTCAGCCGGCCGCGGAAGGGATTCCCCGGGCCGATGTGGGAGAGGTCCGACAGACAGTTCGCAGAGGTCAGGAAGCAGCTCGGCGAGTATTTCAGGGGAAAGAGGACGAAGTTCGAGCTCAAACTCGCGCCGGAGGGCACGCCTTTCCAGCTCGCCGCCTGGCGGCAGCTGCGCAGGATACCCTACGGAAAGACGATCTCGTACGGCGAACAGGCGAGGAGGATGGGGAATCCGAAGGCCTCCAGGGCGGTCGGCGGGGCGAACGGCGAGAATCCCATATCGATCATAGTGCCGTGCCACAGGGTCATAGGGGCCGACGGCAGGCTTACCGGCTTCGGTGGCGGGCTGGGCAAAAAGAAGAAATTGCTCGACCTCGAAGGGGCTGAAGGCTTCAGGGATTGAGGGGGTCGAGGGAGGCCAGAGTCGCTCCCCAGCTGCCCGCGTCAGCTCCGGCGAGCCGGTACGATCGAACGAAGGGGAGGGAGGCGAGGAGGGCGTGAACGGTCTCCCGCATAGCTCCGGTGCCCTTTCCGTGGATTATCCTCACCTCGAGGATCCCTCGCGCGCGGCATTCCCCGAGATAGTGCGTGACGAGGTCCTTCGCATCTGACGGATCGAACATGTGCAGGTCAAGGACCCCGTCGATGGGCAGCTCAACAGGTCCGGATCCATTATCCATATCCCCATAATCCTATAAATGAGCGTCAGATTCAATCACTTCGATTGATTTTCAGCCGCTTTGGTGCTACTTTACAGGGTACCTGCCCACCCCGCAGCGAGAATGGCGGGGACGGGCGTCAGGCGGTCGCCGGGAATGAACCCCGAAAAGGCTGTTGAGCTCCCTGACCGAGCCGTTGGCCTTTGATCCGGACTGGACCGCCGTTTTTATTCTATCGGAGGGAGGAACCATCCGATGTTCAGAACGAAGATTACGTTTATCCTGTTTTTTGTCATGGTGGCTGCCATAGCCGGATGTGGGGGAGACGGGAAGAAAGAGAGCAGCGAAGCCATGGAAACCCCCATGATGGACAAGGCGGACTTTGTGGTAAAGGTGAACGATACTGTCATCGGAGACAAGGAGATCTCCCAGGAGCTCGCGATGCTCAAGCAGCAGATGGCCGGCAGGGTCAGCACGCAGCAGCTCGACTCGATGGAGCCGATGCTGAGGCAGCAGGCCGTTGCCAACCTCGTGAACAGGGCGCTGCTCACGGAGGCTGCCGAAAAGGAGAATATCACCGTGACGGCCGACGAGGTCGAAACGAAGTACCAGGAGATCAGGGCCAACTTCCCGGATGAGGAGGCATTCGTCGCTCAGCTGGGCAGGAGCAACATGACTACCGACGAGTTCCGCGTGGAAGTCGAGCGGGGCATGAAGCTCGAGGAACTGGTCAATATAAAGACCGCCGATATTACGGCGCCGACCACGGAAGAGGCGAAGGAATTCTACGATTCGAATTCCGATAGATTCACGACGCCCGAGAGGGTCCGTACCTCGCATATCCTGATCACGGTAGCGGAGACGGACACCGAGATCACTCGTGAGCAGAAGAAGGCGAAGATCGACGATCTTCACGCCCAGCTCGTCGCTGGCGCTGACATAGCCACGCTGGCCCTGGCGAATTCGGACTGTCCGAGCAAGGACAAGGATGGGGACCTCGGGTTCTTCGGCAGGGGCCAGATGGTCAAGCCGTTCGAGGACGCCGCATTCGCTATGGAGCCCGGCCAGATCAGCCCCGTCGTCGAGACGAAGTTCGGCTACCACGTCATAAAGGTCACAGAAAAGGAAGACGCGGGCACCACAGCATTCGCGGAAGTGGAAGAAAGCATCATCGACTATCTTGCCGACATGAATAAGCAGGATAAGATGAATACATACATGACCGCGTTGAGAGATGCCGCCACGATCGAGTACGCCGATTCGGCTCTCGCTCCGAGTATGTAAGCCGGCCCGCACGGCGGGATCAGAATGAGTGCATTTTTTGTCAATAAACAAGCCGGGATCTCGAAGAATTATTCGGATCCCGGCTCTTCTTCTCTGTCCTTCCACCGGAAACTGCCCGGTTATACCCCTTCGCCATTACGGATGAGCCCGGCGGCAGCCGGGAGACTCGGCGTCAAAAGAGTGCTGGTCAAGGACGAGTCCGACAGGTTCGGGCTCCCGTCTTTCAAGATCCTCGGGGCGTCATATGCTGTCTATACGGAGCTGATGTTGCGCGGCGGGATCAGCGAACCTCAGTGGGCCAGTATGGACGAACTGATCCTTCTCTGCCGGGACGTCTTGCCGCGCGGATTCGTGACGGCGACAGACGGCAATCACGGCAGAGGAGTGGCGAGGACCGCCGCCTGGTTCGGAGTGGAGGCGGAAGTCTTTGTGCCGGAGGGCACGGTCGCCGCTCGTATCGAGGGGATCGAATCGGAGGGCGCGACGGTCAGGGTGGTCCCCGGCGATTTCGACGACGCAGTAGAGGCGGCGGCATCACGGGCCGGTGAAGATGTGTGGCTGATTCAGGACACGGCCTGGCCCGGCTACGAGAGTGTACCTGCCGCGATCGTTCATGGCTATTCGACGATCATGCTCGAAATGGAGGAGCAGCTTGCCGCATTGAAAAGTCCGGACCCCGGACTCGTCGCCGTGCAGATAGGCGTTGGAAGCCTTGCCGCCGCCGTGACAGGACATTTCAGGTCCCGCCCGAGCGAACGGGCGCCTGTTATCGTCGGCGTCGAGCCGGAGAGCGCCGCCTGCGCGTACGAATCTGTCAGGGCGGGAGAGATCGTCACCGTTCCCGGCCCGCATCGCTCGGTGATGGCGGGACTGAACTGCGGCACCCTCTCCAGCCTCGCCTGGCCCGTGATCAGGGACGGCACGGACATCTTCGTCACGGTGACCGATGATGACGCGTTCGAGGCGATGAGGATGCTGGCGGGTGACGGGATCGTCTCGGGTGAGTCGGGTTCAGCCGGGCTGGCGGGTGTTGCAGCCCTTTTCCGCGACGATGGAGCGCGAGAAGCGCTCGAATCCATGGGGTTCGGGCCGGAAACCGATATACTGCTGATATCGACGGAGGGTATCACCGACCCCGTTCTCTATGAACGGATCGTCAATCCTCCCGGTCAGTGAAGGCGGGATCGGCCGACGCGATGTTCATCTTCTCGGCCGGGATGACGAGACGGTCGGCGTGCCATATGTCCCTGTTATATTCCATGATAGTCCTGTCCGATGAAAACCTTCCCGAGCGGGCCACGTTGATCAGGGATTTCCTGTTCCACAGGTCACGGTCGGGGAATTCCCTGCAGGCTCTTTTCTGTGCCTCGCGGTAAGAGGCGAAATCGGCCAGGACGAGATACCGGTCATTTCCGAGCAGCGCGTCGGCGAGCGGCCGGAAGAGGTCCTTCTGCTGCGGCGAGAAAAATCCGTTGCGAAGCAGATCGATCGTTTTTTCAAGAATGGGGTCGGCAGTGAGGTACTGGCGGGCGTCGTATTCGACGGCGGCCTCTCTCGCCTCCGAAGCGTTCAGGCCGAATATGTAGATGTTATCCTCGCCGACCTCTTCCATGATCTCGATGTTCGCTCCGTCGAGCGTCCCGACGGTCAGGGCGCCGTTGAGAGCGAGCTTCATGTTTCCCGTGCCGGACGCCTCGTAACCCGCTGTCGAGATCTGTTCCGAGATGTCCGCCGCCGGTATGATCGCTTCGGCAAGGGTCACCCCGTAGTTCGGCAGGAAGATGACCTTGAGGATGCCGCCGGTCTCGCTGTCGTCGTTGATCATCGCGGCTACATGGTTGACGAGACTGATGACAAGCTTCGAGATGAAGTAGTCGGGCGCTGCCTTACCGGCGAATATATAAGTCCGGGGGCAGGGCTTGTAATCCGGGTCCTCCTTGAGCCGCAGCCAGGAATACATCACGTGGAGGATGTTCAGCATCTGCCGTTTGTATTCATGGAAGCGCTTGATCTGGACATCGTAGATCGACGAGGGTTCGATGGTGAAATCTGTGATTCTTCCGGCGATTTTCGCAAGCCGTTCCTTGTTCGCTGTTTTTACCGCAGCGTATCTTTCCATGAATTCCCCGTCACCGGCGAACTCCTCGAGACGGTTCAACTGATCGAGATCTGTGATCCAGGCGTCGCCGATCTTCTCTGTGATGAGCGACGCGAGCCCGGGATTGGCCGCGAGAAGCCAGCGTCTCGGCGTGATCCCGTTCGTCTTGTTGTTTATCCTCCCGGGGAAGATCTCGTTGAAATCCTTGAGGGTGAATTTCTTCAGCAGTTTCGTGTGAAGAGCGGCCACGCCGTTGGTGGAATGAGAGCCGACCACGGCGAGATGGGCCATCCTGACCTTGGCGTTCGGACCGCCAGTGACTATCGAGACCCGTCCGAGCCTTTCGGTATCTCCGGGGTATCTGAGAGAGACTCTCTTACGGAACATCACGTCTATTCTGCGTATGATCTGCAAATGCCTCGGCAGCAGCCTTTCAAACATGGACACGGGCCATTCCTCGAGCGCCTCGGGCAGCAGGGTGTGGTTTGTGTAGGCGCACGATCTTGTCGTGATGTCCCATGCCTTGTCCCAGCTTACGCCGTGCTCGTCGATCAGCAGCCTCATCAGCTCGGCGATAGTGAGCGAGGGATGTGTGTCGTTGAGCTGGATCGCGGCCTTGTCGGGGAACTCGCCGAAGGTCTTGTGATCGATCAGGTACCTTCTGATGATGTCCTGTATCGAGCACGAGACGAAGAAGTACTGCTGCATCAATCTCAACTCGCGTCCCTCGAAGGTGCTGTCGTTGGGGTAGAGAACCTTTGATATGTTTTCGGAGAGGTTTTTCTGTTTGACCGCCTTGAGGTAGTCGCCGTTCTGGAAGTAATCGAGATCGAACTCCTTCGTAGCATGCGCCGACCAGAGCCTCAGCGTGTTGACCGTGATATTGCCGTACCCGGCGATGGGAGTGTCGTAGGCGACACCGATCACATCCTTCGTGTCGGTCCATTCGCGTATCGTCGTCCCGCCGGGCCCCCAATCCTCGCTGACCTTTCCGTAGAACTTGACGATGAATGAATACTCGGGCCTCTCTATCTCCCAGGGATTGCCGTACTTGAGCCATTCATCGGGGCATTCGTGCTGGGCGAGGTTCCTTATCTCCTGCTCGAATATGCCGTATTCGTAACGGATGCCGTAACCGACGGCCGGGATCATCAGTGTCGCCATCGAATCGAGGAAGCAGGCGGCGAGCCGCCCGAGGCCCCCGTTGCCGAGACCCGCGTCGGGTTCCTGCTCTATAAGCCTCTCGATGTCCAGATCGATCTTGTCCATCGCCTCGCATGTCTCGCTGTAGATGTCGAGATTGATCAGGTTGTTCACCAGCGCTCTTCCCATGAGGTATTCCGCCGAGAGGTAGTAGACGCGCTTTACGTTCTTCTGGTGATAGACCTGCTGTGTCTTGATCCACTGCTCGACGAGCCTGTCGCGGGCGGTCAGCGCCAGGGAGAAATAGAGGTCCTTCAGAGTCGCAGTGTACTGGTCCTTTGAGCGGGAATATTCGATGTGATTGGCGAAATCATTGAGGATGCCGGCGGCTTCATAGGATTTGTGGAAGATCCCCCACTTCTTGAACATCTCGACCTTACTCATCGGCATGTTAAATCTCCATTTTTTATCAGTTTATTCGTCCCGTCTGGCGTTGAGCCGCGTCCGTCGCCCGCAGTGACCTGTCCAACGCGCTCGACGGGTTGAAGGTCTGCAGTTTGAACCTCGACCCGTCCGGAATCATCTCCGCCACTCCCTCCATGTCCCTGTCGGAGAGAAGGGAGGGCACACGTGTCGTCCTGAACTCGTGCTCTATCCCGCAGCAGGAGAGCAGCTCGATCGACCTGGTGATCTCCTCGATCGGCGCGTTCACTCCGGTCAGCCTGTTGTACGACCGGTGAGGCGCCTTGACGTCCATCGATACGTAATCGACGAGACCCCCGGAGATCAGCCGCTCGATCACTTCGGGCCGGCTGCCGTTAGTGTCGATCTTGATCCTGTACCCGATCTTTCTGACCCTGGCCAGGAAATCGGCAAGATCCTCCTGCAGGGTCGGCTCGCCGCCCGTGACGACCAGGCCGTCGAGCCTTCCCGCGCGGGAATGGAGGTAGGATAGCACATATTCCTCTGGAATGAGAAGGCCGTCGTTCGGCGTCTCCGGGATGAGACCGCCGTTGTGGCAGAAGGGGCAGCGGAAATTACATCCCTGTGTGAAGACGATCGCCGCGGCGCGGCCGGGGAAATCGCTGAGACTGAATTTCTGAAATCCGCCGATCCTCATAGAATCGAATACCTCTTCCTCATCTCGAATTCGGCCTGTTTCCCTTCGTTCCACTGATCGACAGGCCTGAGATAGCCGACGACGCGCGAGTATATCTCCGTCTCTCTCGCGCAGTCAGGGCAGCGGGCGATCTCTCCGCTGAGGTACCCGTGTTCGGGGCATACGGAGAAGGTCGGGGATATGGTGAAGTAGGGGAGCCTGTAGTTCGTGCACACCTTTCGCACGAAATTCTTTATGGCCTCGGAATCGGCAACGGCCTCTCCGAGGAAGACATGGAGGACCGTTCCGCCGGTGTACTTCGACTGGATCTCATCCTGGAGATCGAGCAGCTCGAAGATGTCGTCGGTGAAGTCGACGGGGAGCTGGCTCGAATTGGTGTAGAACGGCTCGGCATCCCTGGTCGACTCGCCGTTGTTGGCGCACCTGATAGTGGGGAACTTCTCGCGGTCGATCCTCGCGAGCCGGTAGGCCGTTCCTTCGGCAGGTGTGGCTTCGAGGTTGTAGAAGTTGCCCGTCTCCTCCTGGAAGACGCGCAGCTTCTCTCTCATGAAGTCGAGGGTCCTGCAGGCGAACTCGGCGCCCTTCGGGTCTCCGATGGTCACATCGTGGAAGTTGAGGCACGCTTCATTGAGGCCGACCAGACCGATCGTCGAGAAGTGATTGAACCAGTAGCAGTCGTGCCTCTCCCGCATGTTGCGCAGGTAGTATTTCGTATAGGGGTAGAGGTTCTTCCCGGTGAATCCCTCGAGGACCTTGCGTTTGGTCTCGAGGCTTGTCCTGGCGATCTCCATCAGATGTCCGAGGCGGCTGAAGAACTCCTCTTCTGTTTCAGAAAGGTGCCCGATACGGGGCATGTTGATAGTCACCACGCCGATCGAACCGGTCAACGGATTGGCTCCGAACAGTCCGCCGCCCCTCTTCTCCAGCGACCTGATGTCGAGCCGCAGCCTGCAGCACATCGAGCGGGCGTCGTCGGGGGAGAGATCGGAGTTGACGAAGTTGGCGAAGTAAGGGATCCCGTACTTGCCGGTAACTTCCCAGAGGCGCTCGAGGCCCGGGGCGTCCCAGTCGAAATCGGACGATATGTTGTATGTCGGGATGGGGAATGTAAATACCCTGCCGCGGGCGTCCCCTTCGGAAAGCACCTCGAGGAAGGCGCTGTTCAGGGTCACCATCTCCTCGCCGAACTCTCCGTAGGTCTCCTTCATCGGCTTTCCGCCGATGATGACAGGTTCGCTGGCGAGGGTGGAGGGGGGCTGAAGATCGAGAGTGAGATTTGTGAACGGTGTCTGGAACCCGACCCTCGTGGGGACGTTCACGTTGAAGACGAACGCCTGCAGCGCCTGCTTGACCTGCTTGTATGACAGTTTGTCGTATCGGATGAATGGCGCGAGCAGGGTGTCGAAGTTCGAGAAAGCCTGGGCACCGGCCGCTTCGCCCTGCAGCGTGTAGAAGAAGTTGACGATCTGCCCGAGCGCGGTGCTGAAGTGCTTCGCGGGGGAGCTCTCCGCCTTGCCCGCCGCTCCGCGGAAACCGCTGCGAAGCAGATCGTGCAGGTCCCACCCCACGCAGTAGACAGACAGGAGTCCGAGGTCGTGTATGTGAAGCGCGCCGGACGAGTGTGCCTCTCGGACCTCCGCAGTGTAGATCTTGTTAAGCCAGTAGGTCTTGCTTACCTCGCTCGATATGTAATTGTTCAAGCCCTGGAGAGAGTAGCCCATGTTGCTGTTCTCTTTGACCTTCCAGTCGAGTTTCTCGAGATAATTGTCGATCAGCTCGACATCGGCCTTCTTGATCATCTCCCTGATCCGCGAGTGCTGGTCGCGGTAGAGGATGTAGGCCTTGGCGGTCTTCTTGAAGGGGGATGTGAGGAGCACGTCCTCGACGACGTCCTGGATCTCCTCGACGGTCGGCACATCACTCTGCGCCATCACCTGCGTGAGGCCGAGTACGCGGATCGTCAGTTTCCGCGCGATGTCCCCGGTGAACTCTCCCGAGGCGCGACCGGCCTTCAGGATCGCCCTCGTGATCTTGTCGGCGTCGAAGTCTGCGATGCGTCCGTCTCTTTTACGGATCGATGTGAATGTCGAGGAAGATTCCCTGCGAACGGTCTTCTTCCTTCCCCTTGTAGAAGTGGACTGCATACGATTCCTTTCGTCAGCAGGAAGCTGCCGTGGCCCCATGCCCTCGGATCCCGGTCGCTTCCTTCGATATGAGAGAAAAAGTTCGTCTGGCGGCAGAGCGGGCTTCGAGTGGTTCGCTGAAGCATATGTGCCTTATCTTCTGCCTGTCAGACCGGCCCTTCCCTCGAAGGCTTCGGCCCATATATCCGCGAATGGTCTCGCGGGCCGCCGGCAGGTCTTCGGACTCGCAGGCTGGTTTCGGTACCGGCCTACCGGCCGCGGCTTCCCGGCTCCCTGGCGGGGGCCAGTGCCATCGTGCGGCTTTCGTTCCTGCTCACCGCTGCGGGGCAGTCCCGGAATCTCACCGGGTTCCTGTAAGCACGCCTATATATGGAGTGGTTACCGGCGGCAAGGCACAATATATAGTGGTTGGATATATCGAGTCAACGAAAAACAGATAATCATGCGAAAGTTGTCCGATACGGTGGACATTCGCCGAAATATATGGTATAAAAGAAGTAGGGGTAAGCGGACGACTGGTTCAGGAACAATCAAGACTTTCCGGGTATATGGGAGGGATGATTATGACCGGTCCGGGGGGAATATCCAGGGCACGTAAACGAATCCTCTTCATGGACGACGAGGAAATGCTTCGCAGCGTTGTCTCCAGGATGCTGGAGATCATGGGCTACGATGTCGAGGCCGCCGCCGACGGAGATGAAGCGCTGCGTCTCTATATCGAGGCTTCAGAGAGCGGTGAGCGGTTCGACGCGGTCATTCTCGATTTGAGCGTGCATAGAGGAATGGGCGGACGGGAAGCGGTGGCGAAGCTCATCGAATACGATCCCGATGTCGTTGCGCTTGTCTCGAGCGGTTTTGTCGGTGATACGGTGCTGCAGAACTACCGTGAGTTCGGTTTCCGCGGCGTGATCCCCAAGCCGTACACCTCTGACGAGCTGCGAGACGGGCTGAGCAGGGTACTCGCGCTAAGTATCGCATCCTGATACGGCGCAGCGATTTCACGACATTTCATACCCTCTGCTGTTCACCAATAATCATTGTATGTGTAATTCGTTGCTGTTAAACCAGATGTGCTTACGCGCACCCCCTGGATTAAGATATAGAAAAATTATTTTCCATGGGGGTTGACAAGGGGCTCTCTATCCTAGTATCGTACCTGTCCCGGCCGCTTCCGGCAGCCGGAGTCATACCGTTCAAGAAGTGCCCCCTGCGGGGCGTAGTGCGTTACTGGACAGCCAACTCAGGAGGCACAGTATGTCCGATTTCACCGCTAAATTCATGGAGAAGATCAAGGCTCGCGATCCTCACGAGCCCGAGTTCCATCAGGCCGTCGAGGAAGTCGCCGATGCTCTCGGCCCCTTCATCAAGGCCAATCCCAGGTACAGTGACGCGAGGATCCTCGAGCGTATCGCCGAGCCCGAGCGCGTGATCCTGTTCCGGGTGCCCTGGGTAGCCGATAATGGCGAGATCCAGGTCAACAGGGGCTTCCGCATCGAGATGAACAGCGCGATCGGTCCCTACAAGGGCGGGCTCCGTTTCCACCCGACCGTAACCCTCGGCATGCTGAAGTTCCTCGCTTTCGAGCAGGTCCTCAAGAACTCGCTGACCACGCTGCCGATGGGCGGCGGCAAGGGCGGCTCCGATTTCGACCCGAAGGGCAAGTCGGACGGCGAAGTCATGCGCTTCTGCCAGTCGTTCATGATGGAGCTGTTCAGGCACATCGGCCCGAACACCGACGTTCCCGCCGGCGATATCGGCGTGGGCGGACGCGAGATCGGGTTCCTCTTCGGGATGTACAAGAAGCTCCGCAATGAGTTCACCGGCGTTCTCACTGGCAAGGGCAGGAACTGGGGCGGATCTCTGATCAGGCCCGAAGCCACCGGCTACGGCCAGGTCTATTTCGCCGAAGAGATGCTGAAGCACAAGGGCGGCTCGCTCAGCGGCAAGGTCTGCACCGTTTCCGGTTCGGGCAACGTCGCGCAGTACGCCACCGAGAAGTGCCTCGACCTCGGCGCCAAGGTCGTCACCCTGTCCGATTCGGGCGGGACGATCCACGATCCGGACGGCATCGACCGCGAGAAGCTCGCGTGGGTCATGGAGCTCAAGAACGTCAAGCGCGGCCGCATCAGCGAGTACGTCAAGGAGTTCAAGTCGGCCACCTACATCGAGGGCAAGAGGCCCTGGGGAGTCAAGTGCGACGTGGCGCTGCCGAGCGCGACTCAGAACGAGCTCGACGGCAACGACGCCAAAGAGCTCATCAAGAACGGCTGCACAGTCGTTTCCGAGGGCGCGAACATGCCCAGCACTCCCGAAGCGATCGAGGTCTACCAGGCCAACAAGATCCTCTACGGTCTCGGCAAGGCCGCGAACGCCGGCGGAGTCGCCACGAGCGGTCTCGAGATGTCGCAGAACAGCCTGCGTCTCAGCTGGAGCCGCGAGGAAGTCGACGCGAAGCTCCTCGGCATCATGCAGGCCATTCACGAGCAGTGCGTAGAGTACGGCTCGGAAGGCGAGCATGTGGATTATGTCAAGGGCGCGAACATCGCCGGCTTCATCAAGGTCGCCGATTCGATGCTCGACCAGGGTGTCGTCTAACGACGGGACTCTGCATTACGCAGACAGAAGGGCGGGCCATACGGCCCGCCCTTTTTCTATGGGATCTGATCCGGTCTGAATCCTACTTGTTGCCGAGCTCCGATTCGAGGGCGGCGATCCGGTCCCTCATGGCAGCGAGCTCGCGCTCCAGGCGGGCATCGTTGAACGCTTCGGATTCCCTCCGCTCCTGCGCCGGGTCCGAGTCGGAAGGCGCGCTGCCGTACGATGCGGAGAGGGCATCGATCGGGCCGTATGCGGTGGGAATGTATAGTGCGGTCAGCGAGGATTTATTCACCAAGACCACGCCGCCGTACTCTGCTCCGATCAGATGGTATATATACGCGCCCGCAGCGGTCACCTCGAACAGGCCGTGGACCGTCACGGGAAAGCTGTATTCCCCGGTCGGGAGGCCGGCGGCGAGTTTCAGGTCGTTGTTCTGGGCATTGGGGAAGCTTATCACGTCGGTAGAAACACCGAAGCGTCCCCAGTCGCTGGTGCCGGATGTATGATTGATCTGGACCTCAGCTGTTCCCCAGACGATGACATATCCGGCTGCCGGTACGGTGACGGTCCTTGCGGCAACGGAGGTGATACCTGTGTCAAGGTTGTATACCGCCGCCCTCCAGTCGTATCCGGCCCCCGGCTCGTCGAGGATCTCCGGCGCCGAAAGGGCATCGGGGGGCAGCTCGACCGAATCGTCACCTTCGGCGCTCGCGTCGAAGGCGATCGCGGTCGTCGCTCCCAGGATGTCGACCCTCGTCCCTTCCAGGCCGAGGTAGTTTCCGTTGACAAGGAAACCGTCTGCTGTTGCGTTCCGTTTCAGAGACATGAATCCGCCGGTGTCGGAATCGGATTCCAGGGTGCCTGACTGGTTTCCAGCATCATCATGCCATCCAAAGTAGTATCCCGAGGGTCCCCCGTAGACCATTGATATCAGCGCTCCGCTGATTGCCGAAAAGGTATAGATGTCTCCATCCCCTGTTATTTCCATCCTCCGGGTGTTATCGGTGACGAGGTACATCGGTTCCATGGCCCCGGTCTGCAGCATCAGTGCGCCGGCATCGGTGCCGGCTTCTATCTGGGAGAGGCCGGCCAGCGGGATGCCCCCTGCAGTCGTACCGCTCCTGCTCGGGCCATACTTCACCAGCCTGAGGTAGTCGTATGTTCCATTGCTGGTCTGGATCTCTATGGCAGCATTACCGGTCGGCATATTTGATTCGACCCTTTCCACGGGTGTGGTTCCGTAGACATGCAGTTCCGCGCCCGGCGTGTCGGTTCCTATGCCAATCTCACTGCCTGTATTCGTAAGGTTGGCACTCGTGACCCAGGCTGCGCCATCGTGCCGCAAAGTCTGGCCAGAGGTCCCCGGGGGGAGACCGCTTCCGCCGCCTGTTGTAAGCGAGTTCCACAGAGAACCGTCATATCCCTCGAAATCCGATCCGGTCCATCTGATCGTGCCGGCGTTTGTAGTTGTCGTCGTGCCGAGCCTGATCGCGCCGGCGACGTCGAGTCTTTCCAGTGGGCCGATGATACCTATTCCTACTTTGCCGTCGCCGACTATGCGCAGGCGGGTGAGGTCATTTGTCCTCAGTGACACGCCGCCGTTCGTCAGCGTTCCGAAGTAGAAGTCGTAGCCGGCATTATGCCTGATCCTCGCCTCCGTAACTGTCGCCATCTTGAAGTCGATTATGCTCTGGTCGCCTGTGTTCTGGATGAGCAGGGTCGGCGTGTTCGCGTCGGCTATGGATGTGTAAATATGAAGAGGAGCTTCCGGAGTCATCGTCCCGATTCCGACCTGGCCGTCCGCCGGGAATATGTTGGTGACTCCATAGATCGCCCGTGCGCTGAATGCGTAGGCATTCGCGGTGAATAGCCGCCTCGGCGAGAGTTCACCCCCTCCGTCGATCTCTATCGCGAGATAGAGGGGCTCGCTGAAAGTTTCCTCTATGAGAATGACGTGTCCGAGGGTCGTGTTGAATATGCCCTTGCTGACATTGACGGCGATCGTCTCCTCCCAGAGGTGCGATCCCCCGGACGGTACGTCGTAGAGCCTGAATGTCATGTTGTACGAGCCGTCCGATACGACGGCGCCCATGTCGTCGGTAAGCACGCCCTGGTAGTTTATCAGCCGCGGGATCTGCGCCGATACATGAACAGCGGCCAGCATGACGACTGCGAGTATTATCAGTATTGTCTTCATCTCCGTTTTCCTTTCGTCTTCTTATCTCATCATCACGAGTTTGCGTGTCAGGACTCTCTTGCCGCTTACGAGGCGGTAGAGATAGATGCCGGATGAGACGCTTCTCCCGGCATCGTTGACGCCGTTCCAGTGAAGCGTGTGCCTGCCGCCATCCATCTGTCGGTCGGCAAGCGTCCTGATCCTTCTTCCCTGAACATCGAAGATCTCAAGGCGGACCCTCTCAGGGCCGGGCATGTAGAACGAGATCGAAGTCGAAGGGTTGAACGGATTCGGATAATTCTGGTAGAGAGTCAGCGGTATCGAAGGTACGTCGATGGTAAGGGTGAAGGAGAGGAACTCCCTGTCGCCCTGAACGCCTCCGACCTGGTATGTATACGTCCTGCCTGGCAGCGCCGACTCGTCGAGGTAGATGTTCGTTCCCGCTGTTCCGAATGGCTTGTCGTTGAGCCTCTCGAAATTGTCGGGATCTTCACCATCGCCTCTGTAGACGTTGAAGCCGTCGAGCGATCCTGCCGCAGTGGCTGTCCACCTCAGCTCGACCGCGCCGTTGCTCAGGTTTCCCGAGAAGGATGCTATCGCGACTTCGACGGACGAGGACAGTCTCGCGATCTGCCAGAATCCGGGAAGGACCGTGTTGTCCGGTCCCGTCTTGTAGAAGATCTGCATCTCGCCGACTGTGAACCATACGTTGTGGCTCCCGCTCGCAGTTCCCCCCGCGCTTCCCTGCACGTCGTGCAGCACCATGTACTGTGCCGATACGACGACTGGGTAAAGCACGATAAGGGGGATCAGGACGAGCAGGGCCCGTCTCATCTCTCTCATCGAGACCTCCTGGCTGAATTTCATTTGTCCTTGATCTTTAACCGCTTAAGAAAAAGTGTCCCTGAAATGCCGCTGGAATTCAAGGTAAATCCACACTGGTAAACCGCACGACCTAGGGAGTGGAAGGGACATCGTGACCCCCTGAGGGTGGATAATCAAGATACATTTCCATCAGATCTTCGATAAAGACGGGGGGTATCAGTGCGATCCTCTCTGAGAGATCCGGTTCTTTCTCC